>Ga0137397_10000037_pt1 | contig 78129 bp, 64 predicted proteins | sample czorhiz116metaG_FD_106658 | JGI IMG/M metagenome (GOLD analysis project Ga0137397, IMG submission 106658) | Vadose zone soil microbial communities from Angelo Coast Range Reserve, California, USA - czorhiz1.16 metaG | ecosystem: Environmental > Terrestrial > Soil > Vadose zone | place: USA... | reverse complement strand
TGCTGACCGGCAAGTGGCGTTTCGCCCTTTGTCGATTTGCGGACATTGAGTCGATTTTAAGTGCGGCCAAACTCCAAGGAACAACTTGTGGGTAATTGCAAGAATCGCCGGACGTTATCATCCTGTTCCAGGCGGGGAATACGTGTTTCAATTCCTGCCTGAGGATGGTGGGCAAATTAGTGGTAGACACTATTCTGCGACCCCGATTTTCCCTGCCACACACTTGAAAAACTGATCGATCACCATGCGCGCCGCGCCGCCGATCATTCGCTGGCCGACGCTGGCAATGAGGCCGCCGGCGCTGACGTCGCCGGAGTACTGAAGCAGCGTACCGGAGCCGTTGGGGGTGAGCTGGACCTTGCCTTCGCCCTTTACGAAGCCCGGCGCGCCGCTCCCGTTGACGGTCATCTCATACTGCGTGGTGGGTTGAAGATTGTGCAGGCGGATTCCACCGGAGAACGACCCATTGATGGCGCCGACGCCGATCTTCATCTGCATCTCGTAGGTTTCCTCTCCGGTCTTTTCCAGCTTTTCGCAACCGGGAAGGCATTGGGCAATTCGATTCGCGTCGGTTAGAAAATCCCAAACCGCCTCGGATGAAATTCCGGCGAACTCGAACTGCCCCTCGATGCGCATCGGTCATCCTTTTATTATTGGCAGCGCCCTATCGGGCTTGCATTCGCAGCCGCTCATCTTATTATTGGCAGCGCCCTATCGGGCTTGCATTCGCAGCCGCTCATCTTATTACTGGCAGCGCCCTAACGGGCTTGCATTCGCAGCCGCTCATCCCGCCCGCTCGATGGCGGCTTCGACGGCCCGGCGCGCAAAAATCCGCGTTAGATCGAGCCGATAGTCGGCAGATGCGTGGATATCCTCGAGAGCAACCACGCCAGCCGGGGCTTTCTCGCACGCTGTTTTGAGAATGTCTCTTGCCGGCTTCTGTCCCTTCAAAGCCTTTTCCGTTTCCGTTGCCCGGAACGCGTGATTCCCAACGCCAGTGATGCCGATGGCGACATTCGACAGCGCGCCCGACTCATTCAGCTCAACAACCGCCGCCGCGCCACAAATCGCAAAGCCGGAAGCCTTCTGCGCCATCTTGAGGTATGCGCTTCCGATCTTGCCCGATCGCAAGGGGATTTGGATCTCCCGCACGATTTCGTTCGGTTCGAGCGCGGTTGTGAGCATATCGACGAAGAACTTCGAAGCTGGAATCAGCCGCTCGCCTTTTGGCCCGAGCGTGACAATTGTCGCATCGAACGCGAGAATGCTTGCCGGATAGTCCGCCGCGGGGTCGGCGTGCGCAATGCTGCCTCCAATCGTGCCCTTGTTCCGCACCTGGATGTCTCCGATCAGGCCGGCAGCGTCGGCCAGGGCCAGGCAATGGCGCGACACTACATCGGACGTCTCGATTACATGATGCGTCGCCAGCGCGCCGATGTGGATCGCCTCTCCGTCCCGGCGCACGTAAGAGAGCTCCGGAATTCGGCCGATGTCGATCAGAGTTTCCGGCGCGGCCAGCCGGAGTTTCATCATCGGAATCAGGCTGTGTCCGCCGGCCAGGATCTTTGCGCGGCCGCCATGTTTCTGGAGGAGATTGACGGCTTCACCAAGAGATGTGGCGACCGTGTACTCGAAGTTCTGCGCAATCATGATGCTTTCCTCCCTTTCAGAATCTTCCAGATTTTCTCGGACCTCAGCGGCATGTCGATGTGCGTGATGCCGAATGGACTGAGCGCGTCCACCACCGCGTTCACGACTGCCGGCGTGGAACCGATCGTACCTGCTTCGCCCACGCCTTTCACGCCCAGCGGGTTCACAGGTGAAGGCGTGATCGTGCGGTCCAGCTCAAACTCCGGGAAGTCATGAGCCCGGGGCACCGCGTAATCCATCAGCGTTCCGGTCAGAAGTTGACCGTTCTCGTCGTAGACCACTTCTTCGTGCAGCGCCTGACCGATACCTTGAACGAGTCCGCCGTGCACCTGTCCTTCAACGAGTAAGGGATTGATGACGTTTCCGCAGTCGTCCACAGCAACATACTTCGTAATCTTCGGCTCGCCGGTTTCTTCGTCGATCTCCACAACGCACACGTGCGTTCCGAACGGGAATGTGAAGTTCGAGGGCTCGAAGAAGCGGGTAGCGTCCAAACCGGGCTCGACACCCGGCGGCAGTTTCACAGCGTTGTATGCCACGTCGACAACATCGGTGAAGCTCATGAATCTGCCCGAGTCTCCTTTCACGACGAGCTTTCCGACGCCGAATTCGATCTTGTCCGGCGTGGTCTCGAGGAGGTGTGCCGCAATCTTTTTCATCTTTTCTTTCAGGTCCTGCACGGCAAAATACATGGCCGTTCCGCCGACGGCTGTTGCCCGGCTTCCGAAGGTGCCGATGCCGGAGGGGATTCGAGCGGTGTCGCCGTGGATGGTAACCACATCGTCCGGTTCGAGACCGAACTCGTCGGCCGCAATCTGGGCGAACGTGGTTTCCTGCCCCTGGCCATGTGGAGACGCGCCCGTCAGGATAGTGACTTTGCCGGTGCGCTCGATCCGAACGCTGCCGGTTTCCCAGCCGCCTCCCGGCATCGCGGCGGATGGTCCCATCGCGCAAATCTCGACATACGATGACAGGCCGATTCCCATGTATTTGCCCTGGCTGCGAAGCTCGGCCTGTTTCCGGCGCAAGGCCTTGTAATCGGCCAGTTGCAGAGCACGGTCGAGCGCCGCTTCGTAGTTCGCGCTGTCGTAAACGACGCCACCCGACGTCTGGAAAGGAAACTCGTCCGGTTGTGGAAAGTTCTTCCTTCGGATTTCCGCCGGGTCCATCTCGAGCTTCCGGGCAGCGACGTCCATGATGCGCTCGATCATGTAAGTGGCTTCCGGACGGCCGGCGCCACGATAGGCGTCCGTCGCCATCTTGTTCGTGAGGACGCCGACCAGGTCGAACTTGAGAGCCGGCACTTTGTAACAACCCGGGGCGAGCAGACCGGTCAGAGTCGGAATCATGGGCGTGAAAAGTGAGTAAAAAGCCCCGAGATCGGCAATGGCCTTGACCCTCATGCCCAGAATCGTGCCGTCTTTTTTCAGCGCGAGCTCGACATCGTCGATCTGGTCGCGCCCATGAATTGTTGCTGCGATGTTCTCGCGGCGGTTTTCGATCCATTTCACAGGGCGGCCCGTTTTTTTGGCCAGGTAGCCGACAAGTCCGTCCTCGGCGTACACATCGATTTTGGCGCCGAAGCCGCCGCCGACTTCAGGTGCGATCACGCGGGTCCGGTTTTCCGGAACGTTGAGCATGACGGCAAGCTGCGTCCGCAGAAGATGCGGGACCTGCGTGGACGCCCAGACAACCAGTTCGTTATCCGGCATCTGGTAGGTGGCGACCACGCCGCGCGGCTCCATGGAGAGCGGTGCGAGGCGCTGATTGACAAAGCGCTCCTTCACGATCACATCGGCTTTCTTGAACGCCTCTTCAGTGTTTCCGCTTTCAAATCCGAAGTTAAAAGCGATGTTGTCTGAGAATTCGTCATAGAGGCGCGGGCTGTTGGGCTCCATTGCCTTTTCGGGATTGACGACGGCAGGCAGCGGCTCGTAATCGATTTCGATCAGATCGGCGGCGTCCCGGGCAATATATTTGTCCGTCGCGACGACGGCTGCCACGGGTTCGCCCACGAATCGCACTTTGCCCACCGCCAGGAGCTGGCGCTGCGCATTCTTCATATTCGGGATCGAGGCTGCGCATGGCAGGGGACCGCAATGAGCGGCGACCTCTTCGCCGGTGACGACTGCGACCACGCCCGGAAGCCTTTGCGCTCTCGACGTGTCGATTCCCTTGATCCGTGCGTGTCCGTGGATGCTGCGCGCAACGGCCATGTGCAGCATGCCCGGGAGCACGACGTCATCAACGTATGTCGAGGTTCCGGATACAAGGCGCGGATCTTCCTTTCTCTTCATTGCCTGACCGACGTAACGTTTCGGCATAGTTAGTCTCCTGCGGCCACTCTAGTTGTTCGTTTCAACTTCCCCGCGGCGGACTGGACCGCTTTCACGATATTTTGGTATCCGGTGCATCGGCAGAGATTCCCGTCGAGGGCGTCGCGGATTTCCCTCTCTGAAGGTGATGCATTGCGCGACAGCAGTTGATGGGAACACAGGATCATTCCCGGAGTGCAGTATCCGCATTGCAGCCCATGCTCCTCCCAGAAACTCTCTTGAAGCGGATGAAGCTGGCCGTCTTTGGCCATGCCTTCAATGGTTACAATGTCTGCGCCGTCCGCCTGGACTGCAAACATCGTGCAGGATTTCACGGCGAGGCCATTGCTCAGGACCGTGCAGGCCCCGCAGATGCTCGTCTCGCATCCGATATGGGTGCCGGTCAGGGCGGCGACCTCCCGGATAAAATGAGCCAGCAACAGGCGCGGCTCCACGTCCTTCTCGTAGAGCTTTCCATTGATATTAATTTTCACGTGCATACGTGGTTCTCCTTGGGTGAGGGGACGTATTGTATGCTAACCGTCTAATAAGTTGTCGAGAGGAATTGAGACCCTCACCCGCGGGTGAGGATCGCAGGTTTCTGAGTACCATGTCTCTTGAGCGGATCTTCATACATCGCCTGATACAGATGCTGCGCGTCGGCGTGCCGGTCCTCGTGGCGGCACTGGTCGCCATTCCTGCGTGGAACTACTTGTCTCGGCGCGAAGAGAAAAAGGCGCCGCGACAAGTGCAACACTTGCCGCAGGATGCGTCGGTCTTCACCAGGGACATCACGTACTCGCAGACGGAAGGCGGCCGGACCCTGTTCACCATTCACGCCAAATCGAATCTGGGTTTCAAGGACAGTAAGAACATGCTCCAGGACGTGGACGTCACCGTGTTCGGCAAGACCGAGACAGAGCCGGCACGGCGCATCCAGAGCAAGAACTGCAGCGTCGATCAGCAAAGCAACGATATCCAATGCAATGGCGACGTCCGATTCCAGCTCAACGACAAAACTCGCGGCCGCACCGAGGAGCTCACTTACAATCATCGCGACCACATGGTCGCCTCGCCTGTCGAAACAACCCTGGAGCAGCCCGGTTCGGCGACTGCCCGGGCCAACAATTTCGAATACGCCCTCGATACCGGTTTGTTGAAGCTCACAGGAGACGTCAAGGTTCACAATGCGAATGCCACTTCCCTCGAGGGCGGCTCGGCAGTATTCAACCAAAAGGAGAATTGGGCAACCGTTTCCGGCGGTGTCTTCGTCAAATCCCCAACTGCATGGATTCGGGGCGAATCAGGCCGGGCAGATCTCATGGAAGAGAGTTTCAATCCGAAGACAATTGTCGTCGAGGGCGGTGTCACTGCGGAATCGCAATCCGAACAAAGCCAGAACACATGGAAGATGCGCGCGGAGTGGGTTGAAGCATCCATGTCACCGGCCGGCAACGTGGAACGCGTGAAAGCGCGTCGAAACGTTCAAGTCGAGAACCTGGCCGCCGACAAGCGGCAGCAAGTCACCGGCGGCGAAATCGACGCCGTCATGGACGCATCCGGAAAAGTGAACCTGCTCGAAACCCGGCAAGATGCTCGCATGATTCTCGGTTCCGATCGGACGCTCCGCTCGACCACGATCTGGAGCAACATCGAAGGATCCGTGGAAACCGCCGAAAACTCGGTTCTGCAACTGGCGGATACTGTCATCGAAGGGGGCAAGTTCAAGATCCAGCAGGGAGACATTGTTACATTCAGCACATCGGAACGCGCGAACATGCGATCGGGTGAGCGCGAGACCCGAGTGGACCGAACCGATGCGCGGTTCGACAGCCGGACCAACAGCCTGGTGGAATTGGTCCAGTCAGGCAATTTTCAGTTTCGCGATGCGCAGTTCCAGGGACGCGCTCAGAATGCCCGTTTTGAGGAAGGCGGAACAGTGGCGACGCTCGATGGATCGCCCGTGGTCACGAACGCTCAGATGCGCATGGAAGCGGGCCAGATTCGCCTCAGTCAGAAAGACAACTCGTTCAGCGCTGCCAGGAACGTGAAAACCGTCACGAAAGATGCCGCCGAGCCCGTTCTTGTGACGTCCTCACGCGCTCAGGGCACGGGCGACACAATTGTTTACACGGAGAACGTCCACCTCTGGCGCGGAAATACCACGAATATCAAGGCGCAGCGACTCGAGATTTCAACCAAAGATAATCGGTTCAAGGCCGACGGAAAGGTGGAGTCGAAGTTTGAGGCGATCCGGGCCTCTTCCGACAAGCTCGATTACGACGACAGCCGTGGAGAGGCGCATTACACGGGCAACGTCCACGCAAAAAAGCAGGATGTGACCCTGGCGTCGAATGATATGCGAGTGAAGCTGAGCGAGGCGACGAAGGACGTCGAAGAAATTGTGGGTACCGGCGGCGTGGTCGTGACGCGCGGAGAGCAGCACGGAAAGGGCGATCGGGCCGTTTACAACGCTCAGACCGACATCGTTACGCTGACGGGCAAACCGGCAGAGGTTCGCGACAAAGAGCACGGCAGCGCTCAAGGCGACCGTCTCACCATGAAAAAGACGAGCGACACCATGGCTGTGGAAGGCGAAAACGGCGGCCGCGCCGTGACCAGGCACCCAGTGACCAAATAAACGGTGCGATCAAGAAGATGATTTCACTCACGACGGTAGATGTATCGAAATCCTACAAGGGCCGGAAGGTCGTTCGCGATGTCAGTCTTGTTGTCGGTCAGGGAGAGGTAGTTGGATTGCTAGGACCTAATGGAGCGGGAAAAACCACGACCTTCTACATGATCGTTGGTTTGACTCGTCCGGACTCAGGCGCTGTCCTCCTTGGCGATCACGACATCACCGATCTGCCAATGTATCTGCGGGCAAAAAACGGCATCAGCTATCTACCGCAGGAGGCATCTGTCTTCCGTAAGTTGACGGTCGAAGCCAACATTATGGCGATACTTGAAACATTACCGCTGTCGAGCAAGGAACGACGAGAAAGGATGGAAACGTTGCTGGAGGAATTTGGCATTTCTCATGTCCGAAAAAGTCTGGCAGATACCTTATCGGGCGGCGAAAGACGCCGGGTAGAAATTGCCCGCTCGCTGGTCATCTCGCCGAAGTTCATCCTCCTCGACGAACCCTTTTCCGGCATCGACCCCATCACGGTGCTCGAGATCCAAAAAATTATTAACCATCTGAAAAGCAAGCGCATCGGGGTCCTTGTTACCGATCATAATGTCAGAGAAACCTTGCAGGTCACTGACCGCGCTTATATCATCAATAATGGATCGATTTTTAGATCCGGCACTCCGCAGGAACTCGGTAATGACGCAGAAGTCAAAAGGGTTTATCTCGGAGAACATTTCAGTCTAAATTAGAAGTAGATCGCTCTTATGGCCTATTTGGAACCGAAGTTAGTTCAAAAACTTACGCAGAAGCAGGTCCTTACTCCAGGCCTGGTCCAGATGGTGAGCCTGTTGACGTTGAACAAGCTCGAGCTCACTGAAATGATTCAGCAGGAACTGGTGCAGAACCCGGTGCTCGAGGAGGGAACGGAGATCGTTGAGAGCATGGAGCCAACGCCTGAGATTGAGATAAGTCAGGAGGCTCCGGGCGCCGAGACGGACGGGACGGACGCGGAATACCAGGCTCTATCGGAGGCTGCCGCACGCGATCATTGTGTGGGGGACTCTGAACCGACCGCTGAGCGGGCCGTGGAAACGGCCGCGCCTGCCGAGCCTGAGCCGGTGGATGACCCGTATGCGGACATCGATTTCCAGAGTTTCGACAATTACCTCAACGACGGAGCATCACGCCCTCGCGAGACGGAAATTTTCGAGAAACCGTCCTTCGAGAATTTCCTCGCGAAGCCTCAATCGCTGACGGACCACCTGGAATGGCAGCTGGGTCTGGCGACTGTTGATGAAAACGTTCGGCTCGCCTGTCATTCGATTATCGGAAATCTGAACGAAGACGGCTATCTCTGTGCCGTTGACGAGAATGGCCGCGAAGTGCTCATCACTCTTGAAGAGATTGCCGAGAGCGGAGAGCACACGCTTGAAGAAGTGCAGCAGGCCCTGGAAGCGGTCCAGCGGTTCGATCCTCCCGGAGTGGCCGCGCGCGATCTGCGGGAATGCCTGATGATCCAGCTGCGGGTCCTGGAGGAAGATGACACGATCGTAGCCGAGGTCGTTGGCGACCATCTTCATAAACTTCAGAACAAGCAGTTCAAGGAGATCGCAAAGGCGCTCAACAGGCCGTTGAACGTCATCATGGAGGCGGTCGAGATCATTCAACAGCTCGATCCGCGGCCCGGTCAGAAATATAACAAGACGCAGCCGCGGCTGATCGAACCGGACGTGTTCATCGTCAAGGTTGGCGGCCAGTATACAGTTGTCACCAACGAAGATGAGGTTCCGCAGCTTCGGCTGAGCCCGACCTACCGCCATATGCTCGAGCGCGATGCCTTGAACAAGGACGTAAAGAATTACGTCAAGGATTGCTTCAAGTCCGCTGTTCAGCTGCTGAAAAACATCGAGCAGCGAAAGCACATCATTGTGAAGGTTTGCGAGGCCATCATCCGGCGCCAGACCGATTTCCTGGACAGAGGCATCGATCAGCTGAAGCCGATGATGATCAAGGACGTTGCCGAGGAAGTCGGCGTCCATCCGTCTACAGTCAGCCGTGCGGTCGCGAACAAATTTGCGCATACGGCGCAAGGGGTGTTCGAACTGAGATTTTTCTTCTCCGAAGCAGTAAATGGTCCGATGGGCAACGGAACGTCGCTGCTGATCGTCAAACGCAAGGTGAAGAAGTACATCGAAACCGAAGATCCGCGAAGTCCGCTGACGGATGAAAAGATCGCCCAGATGCTCAAAGAGGAAGGCATCTCGGTGACCCGTCGCAGCATCACAAAATATCGCGAAGACTTACGCATTCCAAGCACACACCAACGTCGCGTCAGATCCTGAAGAAGAGGTCGCTATGAGTGTGGATATCACGGGTCGCCACATCGAAATTACTGAGCCACTTCGGAAGTTCGCCACGGATCGCCTCGAGCGACTTAGAGGAGTTATCGACGAGATTATCGAGGCGCATTTTATCCTTACGGTTGAGAAACATCAGCGCCACCTCGCGGAAGTGAACATCAAAACGCGGGATGACTTCTACCATGGCGAGGAAGTTTCCACAGATATGTACACCTCCATTGCCGCCGTTCTTGACAAGGTCGAAAAACAGATCCTCAAGCACAAAGGGCGCAATGTGACTCGCAAGCGGCACAGCAATCACCAGGACGGAGGGGTCGTTTCGACGACTTCCATTGTCGAGGTCGAGGAAATACTCGGCGAGCGGCTGCCAATGATAATCCGCTCGAACGAAGTCGCGGCCAAGCCTATGAGCGTCGATGATGCCGCGGTTGAGATCGGCGATTCCGACCGTGAATTTCTGGTATTCCGGAATGCGTCGACCGAAAGGCTGAACATCGTCTTCAAGCGAAAAGATGGGAATATCGGATGGATCGAGCCTGAGGCCTGATCTTGAAGTGCAGCCATCGTCTTTTACCATCATCACCGGTCTGAGCGGCTCCGGAAAGGGAACCTTCCTCCGGGCGCTCGAAGACCGGAGTTATTTCTGCGTTGATAATCTCCCCGTCGGCCTTCTAAGCAAATTTTACGAACTGGTTCTCAAATCGAGCGAGGAGCCGGCCAAGGCTGCGCTTGTGATCGACGTCCGCGAGGGCCAGACGCTGAGCGAGTTTCCCTCGATCCTTCAAGAGCTCAGGAACAATCACGCGCTGCAGATTTCCGTGTGGTTTCTGGAAGCGTCCGATGAGGTCCTGGTACGCCGCTTCAGCGAAACGCGCCGGCCGCATCCACTCGACCCGAATCGACCTGTGCTGGAGGCTATTGCGCTCGAGCGCGAACTGCTGGCGCCTATCCGGGACGTGGCCGATCATGTGCTGGATACGTCGCAGTTCACGATTCACGATCTGCGCCAGCACGCGGTGAGGCTTTTCGAAGAACGGACAGACTCGCATCTGCTCGTCTCGCTTGTGAGTTTCGGCTTCAAGTACGGCGTGCCGATCGATTCCGACCTCGTTTTTGATGTGCGGTTTCTACCGAACCCGAACTTCGTGCCGCATCTGAAGGCATATACCGGCTCGGACGCGAACGTGATCGAGTACATGAATTCCCAGGAGGCCACTGGCAAATTCCTGACGCATGTTTACGACTTCGTCGACTTTCTGTTGCCGGAGTACAAAAGGGAAGGCAAGTCCTACGTTACGATTTCCGTCGGCTGCACCGGAGGCCGGCATCGTTCCGTCATGATTGCGAATGCCGTTGCCAAACACGTCGAAGGCTTGAATTACCGCGTCAAAGTGTCACATCGGGATGTCGAGAAGAAGGGGTGAGGGCAAATTCGGGGACAAAAGATCTGACCAATGCTCAATTCCCAATGCTCAATTCTCAATTCGGGTGAGAATTGAGCATTGGTCAGATCTTTTGTCCCCGAATTTGCCTTCCCATTTTTCTTTGTTAACATTAACTCATGATTGGCGGACTCATCGTTACGCACGGCCGTCTGGCCATCGAGCTTCTCAACGCCGCGGAGATGATCGTCGGCGAGATCCATCACATCACGGCGGTCTCGCTGGGCTGGCACGATGACGTGGGCATGGCGACAACCATGATTGAGAAGGCCCTGGATCGCGTGAAAACCCCTGACGGGGTGTTGATTTTGACAGACATGTTCGGCGGAACTCCGACAAATATTTCATCGACGTTTCTGGACCCGGGGAAGGTCGAAGTCGTCACCGGAGTAAATCTGCCGATGTTGATGAAGCTGGCACAAATCGGCCAAGGGACAACACTGGCTTCGGCCGCGAACCTGGTAAGGGAGCAGGGGCAGAGCAGCATCTACATCGCAAGCCAGCTGCTTGCGCCCAAAGAGCAGCGATGAAGGAGCGCGAGATCGTGATTGGCCATCGCCTTGGCCTGCACGCGCGCGCCGCTGCGAGACTGGTGCAACTTTCGACGAACTTTCAGTCCAATATCGTTTTGTTTCGAGCCGATTCCAACAACCCTGTGGAAGCCGACGCGCGCAGCATACTGAGCGTTCTGTTATTGTCGGCTGCTTTCGGCTCGAAGGTCAGCGTTCGCGCCGATGGTGTGGACGAGGATCAGGCTCTGGAAAGTATTTGCGAATACCTCACAGGATAATGTCCCTGAAGTATGAAGGAGTCCGAGCGTTTCATTCATGGTGTTGTGGCTTCCGTCGGTGCTGCCATCGGCAGGGCTCTGCGGAGCTTTGATCCTCTTTTCGTTTCGTTCAATTCAAAAGTACGGCCCGACCAGGTGCGCAAGGAAGTGGAGCGTTTTCGAGGTTCGGTCGAGAAATCGCGCGAACAGCTCAAGCGCATGCAGTCGCAGTTGAAGCGGAAGACCGGGCCGGAGTCGTCGTTTCTCATCGATGCGCACCTGCTCGTCCTGCAGGATCGCCTGTTTGCGGATCGAATCATCGACAAGATCGAGAATGAGCAGATCAACTCCGAGTGGGCCATCCAGCAGGTCAGCGAGGATCTCTTCCAGGCCTATGACCGGCTGAATGACGACTATCTGCGAGAACGCCGCGGGGATCTCGAGGATATAGTGCGGCGGCTCCTCCACAATCTTCAATCGAACCCTCTGCCGTCGTTCAAGAAACTGCCCTACGATGCGATCCTGATCGGCAAAGTCGTTCCGCCATCCATGTTGTTCGAGCTGCGTTCTCAACGCGTCGTCGGACTTGCCACCGAGACGGGCAGCCCTCTCTCACATACGGCGATCATGGCTCGATCGCTGGAGATTCCAGCGGTGGTGGGAGCGCCTGAACTGGCAGACGTTTCTTCGGGCGATATGCTGATCGTCGATGGGGACCGCGCCCTGGTCATCGTGTTTCCTTCAGACGAAACGCTCAACGAATACAAGAACCGCAAGCACGACGAGAAGATATCGAAGAAGAAAGGCGGCGCGGTGACATCGGCGCCATCCGTTACCGAGGATCGCGTTCGCATTTCACTCGGAGCCAACATCAATTTCAGTGAAGAAGTGAGAGCGGCCATTACGATTGGCTGCGAGTCGATCGGGCTGTACCGAACCGAGTTCGATTTCTTCCGCGAGGGCAAGCAGCCCGATGAGGAATCCCTCGTTGCGGATTACTCGATCGTACTGAAGTCCGCGAAGGGCGCGCCGGTCACCTTCCGCACGATCGACGTGGGAATCGACCAGAAGAGCTGGGACGGCGTGAACATGAATCTGGGCGTGCGGGGTCTCCGGTTTTGTCTGGAAAACACGGATGTGTTCAAGAAACAATTGCGAAGCCTGTATCGCGCTTCGGTGTTCGGTCCGATGCGGATTCTCCTGCCGTTTGTATCCACCGTCGACGACCTGGATGCGGCGCATCAAATCCTTGCCGAAGTGCGGCAGGAGCTGGATTTAAAGCATCTTGCTTATGACCCCGGGGTTCCGATAGGAGTTATGATCGAGACCCCTGCGGCGGCCCAGACTTGCGACCTCATGGCTTCACGAGTGGACTTCTTCTGTCTCGGAACCAATGATCTGATCCAGTACTACCTTGTGGTCGATCGATCCGACCGGTCGGTCGTTCACCTCTATAATCCTTTCCATCCTGCGATTCTCCGATGCCTGCATCAGGTGTACACTTTGCTGCACCCGACAGGCAAACCGGTTACGGTGTGTGGTGAAATGGCCGCAGATCCGCCTTCGGCCGCGGTTCTGCTGGGATTGGGTTTCACCTCCCTTTCGGTCAACCTGGCGGCTTATCCGAGAATCAAAAGGATGATCCGCTCCGTTTCATACGCACAATTGCGCGATTTGGCCGGGCAGATACTCAAGATGCAAAAGCCCAGGGAAGTCGAGGAAAAGGTTCGCGCCACGGTCTATCGTCCATGACCACGGTGCCGGCGCGCTTGTGGTCATACGTCAGACCGCATGTCTGGGTGCTCTCCATATCCCTGGCGCTCGTCGCTATCGTGGGAGTTCTCGAGGCGGCCACACCTTTTCTGATCGGCCGTATTTTCGACAATCTGTCCGGCGGAGACGGCGCGATCTTTCTGGTTCTCCTTGTCATAGCCACCGCGGTCAAAGCGGTTGCCGAATACGGTTCGGTCAATGTCACGGGGTATCTGGGGCAGTCGGTCGTTCGCGATCTCAGGAACGATCTGTTCGAACGAATCCTTCTGCAGCCACTTCGCTTCTTTCATTACAACCCGACCGGTGAGTTGATCTCCCGCGTTTCAGCCGACGTTGAAAGGATCCAGACAGCGGCTTCCGAAACGCTCGCTGAATTCTTGAAGCAAACAGCGATTCTGGTCTTCCTTGTTATTACGATCTTCGTGATTGATTGGAAGCTCGCAGCGGCGTCAGTGATCCTGGCGCCACTGGTGTTTTACCCAACAATCTGGTTCGGGGCAAGGCTTCGTCTGCTCAGCAAATCCAACCAGCAGGAAATAGCGGAGATGGCGAACATCCTTTACGAGACCCTGGCGGGAAACCGTATCGTGAAGGCATTTACGATGGAGAAGGCTGAGGCGGGCAAGTTTCGCAAGGCCACGCAGCGCATCTTCAAGATCAATCTTCGCCAGAAGATGACCCACTCGCTGTCGTCCCCGTTGATGGAGGTTTTGGGTGTGCTCGTCGTCGCGGCGTTTCTCTTCTATGCGCGCGCTCAGATCATCAATCAGCGGATGACTCCGGGAGTATTCATCGCATTCATCATCGCGCTCATCAAGCTCTATGACCCCGTTCGCCGCATGAGCGGAATCAACAACTCTTTCCAGCAGGCCTTCGGCGCCTCGGGCCGGATTTTCGAAATCTTGTCGCTGGACACGGAAAAGAACAGCGGACTTGCTGCACTGGCGCGATTCGACGATCGAATCGAGTTCGATGACGTTCATTTCGAGTATGAGCCCGGGGATGAAGTTCTCGGCGGCATCTCGTTTACTGTTCCGCGAGGCCAGGTTCTGGCGATTGTCGGACCGAGCGGCGTCGGCAAAAGCACGCTCGTGAATTTGCTGCCGCGGTTCTATGACGTCACGTCAGGGCGTATCATGATCGACGGCCTGGATGTTCGGGACTTGGATCTCCAGTCGTTGCGAAAGCAGATTGCGATGGTGACCCAGGACGTCATCCTCTTTAATGACACGATCCGCGCCAACATCGCGTACGGCGATCCGACAGCAGGCGAAGATTCCATCACGCGTGCAGCGAAGGCCGCCCTGGTGGATGATTTTGTGGTGAGCTACGACGATCAGATTGGCGAACGCGGCCTGCGACTTTCCGGAGGAGAGCGTCAGCCGATTTCCATCGCGAGAGCCATTTTAAAGAACGCGCCGATCCTGATTCTCGATGAAGCGACCTCTTCGCTCGATGCCGAGTCTGAGGCTCTCGTCCAGCAAGCGTTGCAGAACCTGATGGAAGGCCGAACGACAATCGTCATCGCCCACCGGCTATCCACGGTACGGCGCGCCGATCGAATCATTGTGCTGGCGGATGGCCGAATCAAGGAGTCGGGCACTCACGAGGAGCTTGTCGTGCGGCGCGGCCTGTATTGGAAACTCTATAATCTGCAGTTCCAGGATGTGAGCTCATGATCTACAGCATGACGGGTTTTGGATCCGCGCGGGCCGAAGCGCCGAATCTGGCGGTTCTTGTTGAAATCAAGAGTGTGAATCACCGGTACCTCGATTTTCACGTCAAGATTCCAGGTGAGTATCAGAACTTCGAGAACATCATCCGCCAGAAGGTGTCGGCGGCGTTCAAGCGAGGGCGGCTGGATGCATTCGTCCGAATCGATTACAAGCGCGAGAACATCAAGCTCGACGTGAATCACAATCTGATCAAGGCTTATGTCGATATGATGACCGGACTGAAGAATGCATATCCTGTCCAGGGCGAACTGACGCTGGAAATGGTCACGAGACTACCGGGTCTGGTCACAGTGTCGACCAGCGATCTCGCGCCGGAGGAGCTCGAGTTGATCGGCCGGAAGCTCGGCGAGGCCACCGAAGTTGCGGTGGCCCAGCTCAAACAGATGCGGGTGACCGAGGGCCAGTCCCTGATGGAAGACATCGACCGCCGGATTTCAAATATCGGGCGTCACCTGGAAACGATTCTTGCCGGCGCGAAAGATTTCGTGGAGCACTACCGGCAACAGCTGATTGCCCGGGTCACCGAGCTGGCGCCCCAGCTCGTCGCCGACACAGGCCATCGCCTGGAAACCGAGGCCCTGCTTTACGCCGAGCGCAGCGACATTGCGGAAGAAACCACGCGCCTTCGCAGCCACCTCGACCAATTCGCCGGCCTGAAAAAGCTCCAGGACGAAGCCGGCAAACGCATGGACTTTATCCTTCAGGAAATGAACCGTGAGGTTACGACCATCCTCTCCAAGACCTCCGGCCTGAATGAACTCGGCGCGGGCATTGGCCAGGCCGCCATCGAGATCAAGGTCGAAATCGAAAAACTTCGTGAACAAGTCCAAAACATCGAGTGAGACTTAATTCGGGGACAGACGCATAAATCACCTAAATTCGGTTTATAGACCTTTGGCTTGAATTTAGGTGATTTATGCGTCTGTCCCCGAATTAAGGTAAATAGGGCTACGACCCCATTTTTGCCCCTATGATAGACTTAGGAGTTTTCAGAAGCGACGCCGAATGCGCGGAAACCTATACATTGTCTCGGCACCTTCGGGGTCCGGGAAAACCACGTTACTCCAGCACTTACTTCGAAGTTTCAAAGATCTGAAGTTTTCGGTTTCGTACACGACCCGGCAGGCGCGGAATGGCGAGCAGAACGGTGTCGATTACTTTTTTACAGATCGGCCGACCTTCTCGAGCATGATCGATCGCGGCGAGTTCCTGGAGTGGGCCGAATTCAACGGCGAGCTGTACGGCACGGCCCAGGCGTTTGTCGAAGAACACCTTGGGGCCGGCCGGGACGTGGTTCTTGACATTGATGTCCAGGGCGCACAGCAGGTGAAGTCGAAGATCAAGAACGCTATCGCGATATTCATTTTACCGCCATCATTTGCCGAACTGGAGCGCCGCTTGAAGGCACGAAGGCTGGAACTCGACGACGTTATCCGGCGCCGGCTCGAGATCGCCAAGAGCGAGATCACCTTTTATCATGAATACAATTACATCATCATCAACGACGTCCTCGAAAGCTCCATCCATATCCTCGAGTCCATCGTGCGCAGCGGGGCCGCCGCGCCCTGGCGTCAGCAGGGCCGCATCGAAGAGATAATCGCTTCCTTCGGAGGTATAGCTTGATAACGATTCCCGATAACATCGACAGTAAGTACCGCTTTGTGATTCTTTCCGCACTGCGTGCCAGGCAGATTCAGAGCGGGAGTTTGCCCATGCTGAAGGAGCCCCGTCACAAAGCGACGCAGATTGCGCAGAAGGAAATTCTGCAGGGGCTCGTGAAATTCCGCATTCCCGACCAGAACAGCGACCAACAGGAAAAGGCAGAAGAGCAGGAAGAATGAGCGGAAGCGAATGCAAACCCGACAGGGCGCAGCCATCAAGCAAATGAAAATAGCGCTTGGCGTCAGCGGTGGAATTGCGTGCTACAAGTCGGCGGAGATCCTCCGCAGACTGCAGGACCGGGGGGTGGACGTGGTCGTTCTAATGACGAAGGGAGCCACCCAGTTCGTGACACCGCTTACGTTCCGCGCACTCTCCGGCAACAAGGTCTACGTCGATCTCTTCGAGGGACCGGCGTCCGGCAGCGATTTTGAAGGCGCCTTCGACCATATTCTTGTAGCGCAATCCATCGATCTTTTTCTGGTCGCACCTGCGACGGCCGACTGCATGGCGCGCCTGGCGGCCGGTCTCGCCGGCGATTTCCTCACTACATTCCACCTCGCAGTTACCGCTCCCGTCGTCATCGCGCCCGCCATGAACACTCGAATGTGGCAGCATCCCTCGGTTCAGGCCAATCTCAAGACACTTGTCAGCCGCGGCGTCCATGTCATCGATCCCGAAGTCGGACAGATGGCGTGCCGGACATACGGCCCGGGCCGACTGGCACCGGTTGAAGAGATCGTGGACTACGTCATGGGACTTCTGAATCGTTCACAAGACCTCCAGGGCAGAAAGGTGCTCGTGACGGCCGGTCCTACCGTCGAGGACATCGATCCGATCCGGTACATCACCAACAGGTCGTCGGGAAAAATGGGCTACGCGATTGCCCGGGCCGCCCGAAGCCGGGGAGCCGACGTGGTCCTCGTGGCGGGTCCGACGGAGCTTGAATTCCCGAACACGATCCGCGTCCGAACCACCGAGGAAATGCGTCGCGCCGTGATCGAAAACGCCGCAGATGCTCACGTCGTGATCAAGGCTGCCGCGCCGCTCGATTTTCGTCCTAAATCGGTTGCCACCCAGAAGATCAAAAAGAAAACCGCAGATCTCGTGCTCGACCTCGAACCGACCGCGGACATTCTCCAGGAGCTCGGCAACCAGAAGAATGGCAAGGTTCTCGTCGGCTTTGCCGCTGAAACTGAAGCTCACATCAAGAACGGCCTCGAAAAACTGAAGGCGAAGAATCTGGACCTGATTGTTGTTAATTCTGCAAGTGGTCCTGATTCGGCCTTCGACAGCGATATGAATCACGCGACAATCATTGACAGGTCCGGCAAGACCGAAGAGGTCCCACTCGTCAGCAAACAGGTCATGGCGGACAAAATTCTCGATCGCGTGGTGCAATTGCTGAAATGAACTCTGACGAACTGACCAGCCAACTCGAATTTTTCCGCGACATCGGCGTGGATTCCCTGGATGTTAATCCTTCTCCCACTGGGCGAGGGTGGGTCGAAGCGCCGGGTGACGCTCCCAGTGCCGTTCCAACTTTGGACTCGATCCGTCTGGACATCGGCGATTGCCAGCGCTGTAAGCTGGCCCGAAGCCGGACCAACATCGTGTTCGGCTCCGGGAATACCAGTGCCGAACTCGTCTTTGTGGGCGAAGCGCCGGGCTACGACGAAGATCAACAAGGTTTGCCCTTCGTGGGCCGCGCGGGCCAGCTTCTGACGAAGATCATCGAATCCATCGCCCTCAAGCGCGAAGACGTTTACATCTGCAACGTCCTGAAATGCCGGCCGCCCGACAACCGAAACCCGGAACCGGATGAGGTTGCTTCCTGTAATCCTTTTCTCAAGAGACAACTCGCCACCATTCGTCCGAAGATCGTTTGCTGTCTCGGCACATTCGCTGCCCAGAACGTCCTTCAAACGGCGTCGCCCATTTCCAGGCTGCGCGGAAAGTTCTTCGACATGGATGGAATGCGCGTCATAGCCACGTTCCATCCCGCTTACCTGCTGCGGTCGCCCGAGAAAAAGCGTGAAGTCTGGGAAGACATGAAACAGATTCGCGCCGAGCTTTTTCGACTCCGTTCTTAGCGCATGTTTGCGGATGTTGCGGTCTGCCTGCCGCTAATGCGCACTTTCGCCTACAGGATCAAGGAACCGGTTGAGATTGGATGCCGGGTGGTTGTGCCGTTCCGGAAACGGGAGGTGGAGGGGTTTGTCGTTGGGCTTCGAACGGAGCCGCCCCGCAACATCGAGGTGCATTCGATCGAGAGTCTCATCGACCGTGCGCCGCTCGTGAGGCCGGAAATCTTCGAATTGTGCCGATGGATTTCGGAGTACTACGTCTCGCCGCCGGGTGAGGTGTTGAAGAGTGCCCTTCCGCCCGGGATTTCCGCGAAACATGTTGAACGCGGGCTAAAGCCCGCGACTACATTTGGGAACAATAATGTAGTCGCGGGCTTTAGCCCGCGCCCCATTCTGACCCAGGACCAAATTGCAGCCTGCACTGCTATTCAATCCGCGCGGGGCTTTCACACCATTCTGCTCCACGGCATTACCGGCAGCGGCAAAACCGAAATTTACATGCGAGCGGCAGAGCACTGCCTGAGCGCGGGCAAAACTTCACTCATCCTGGTTCCCGAAATCGGGCTCACTCCCCAACTCACCAATCGGTTTGCCGAGCGCTTCCCGGGCCGCACGGCGGTGCTGCACAGCTCCCTGACGAGGCGTCAGCGCATCGACGAATGGCTGCGCATCTACAATGGTGAAATTCCCATCGTCATCGGTACGCGGTCCGCCGTTTTTTCACCGCTTCAGAACCTCGGCCTCATCGTTGTCGATGAAGAGCACGAAACCAGTTACAAACAGGAGGAAGTTCCGCGGTACAGCGCCCGCGACACAGCAGTCATGCGAGGCAAGTTGGCGCAGGCCGCGGTCGTGCTGGGATCTGCCACCCCTTCCATGGAATCCTTCCGAAACGCGGAATCCAAAAAGTACGAATACATCGCCCTGAAGACTCGCGTGGAAGATCGGCCTCTGCCCGCCGTTGAGATCGTCAACATGCGCGACGAGTACCAGGCTGAAGGCAGGCAGGTCGTCTTCTCCCGGCGGCTTCTTCAAGCTCTGACCGAGCGCCTCGAGCGCCGCGAGCAGGCGATGATCCTCCTCAATCGCCGCGGCTATGCGGCTTTTCTCCTGTGCCGCCACTGTGGTTTCACCTTCCAATGCAACGCGTGCAGCGTGGCCATGACCTATCACCGCTCGATCGACAAGCTGCTGTGCCATTACTGCGGCCTGGCCCGGCGTCCTCCAGCGCGTTGTCCGGAATGTGACAGCGAGTACATCCACTACGTCGGCGAAGGGACGGAGCGTCTCGAAGCGGAATTGAAAACCTTGTTCCCCGACGCCCGCGTCGGCCGGATCGACCGCGACACCATGCGCCACATGCGGGACTACGAGCGCGTTCTCGGAGGATTTGCCGCCGGCGACATCGAAGTTCTCGTCGGCACTCAGATGATCGCCAAAGGCCACGACTTTCCCCGTGTCACGCTTGTCGGCGTGATTGGAGCCGATACAGCTCTCTCGCTGCCCGACTTCCGCGCTGCCGAACGCACGTTCCAGTTACTCACACAGGTGGCAGGCCGGTCCGGCCGCGGCGACCAGCCCGGTGAAGTCGTCATCCAGAGCTATTTTCCGGATCACTACACCTTTCAACTCGCGTGCAGTCAGCGATTCGAGGATTTTTACGCCCGGGAATCCCGCTACAGGAAGGCGATGTTCTATCCGCCTTTCACGGCTCTGGCGGGAATCATGGTCATGGATCGCGATCCGGGACGCGCGGCGAAGATCGCTCGCCAGGTCGGGGAATTCCTCGATACACTGCGATCGAATTCAATCCGAATTCTCGGCCCCGCTCCAGCACCGGTGGAGCGCATCAAACGAGTGCACCGCCACCAACTTCTGATCAAATCGTCTTCGCGCAGCGTGCTTCACCGCATACTCGGGCAGCTTCAAGCCCACCTGGAAGAAGCGAAGATCGGGCCCACACGCGTTATCGTGGACGTGGATCCCATGTCTCTGTTGTGAAAAATGGAAAGATTTTCAGCCGCGGATTACGCGAATTACGCGGATGTTGCGCGCCCATCCGCGTAATTCGCGTAATCCGCGGCAAATTTCTTCAGAAGATCACCTTCATCCCGAGTTGAATCTGCCTGGATGTGGTCGTCGTGGCCGTGATCAATCCCGCCGACGGGCTGATCGATGTGCCCTGAAATACGATTGGGTTTGGCGCCGACAGATTCGTGTGATTGAGAGCATTAAAGAACTCCGCACGGAATTGCACATCGACGCGCTCGGAAATGGCAGTGTTTTTGAGCAGCGACACGTCCACCGAAGCCAGCCCGGGTCCGCGGTAAGTTCCCCTGCCCAAATCTCCCCAGGTTCCAACGGCCGGCAGGAGGAAAGCATTGGGATCGTACCATTGCGTCTGTTTTTGTGGCAGCACCGCACCACTGAAAGATGGATTCAGCGACGGCCGATCCGGATTTCGAGTGTTTCCATCTCCCGACCTGTTCGAGCCAACCGTCGGCGTAAAAGGAAAGCCGCTCAATAACGTGGTGATTCCGTTCAACTGCCAGCCGCTGATCAGCCTGTTTGCAAGCCCCCCGGCTTTGCTATCGCCGAAGGGCAGTTCGTAGTGCGCCGATATGCTGGACTGGCTGGTTGGAGTCAGCGCGGACGGCCCCCAGTCTCGCCGCAGATCATTCCGATCCAGAATCATTTGCGACTGATTGTTGGCTTGAGCGCCGGTCAATCCGGAGTTCATGTCGAGGCTCTTCGCCCACGTGTAGTTCGCCCTGAACTGCAGTCCCTTGCTCAACCGGCGATTCAAGTCCACCTGCAGAGCGTTGTAGCTGCTGTTGCCTTCCGTAAGCCAGAAGAACCCAGCGGAGACATACGGATTGGGCCGCGTAGGCACGACTGGAATGTACTGTGCGTTTTGAGGCACGGTACCTCTCGCCGCGCCCTGGCCGCCCGTGGTGCAACCGCCGGCAGAGGAACAGATCTGCGCCGGAACGGTGTTCGGGTCAACGCTCAGTAGTCCGTGGTATCCAAACGACCCGACATAGCCGATGCGAAGAGCTGTGTTGGAGCCGAATTCCTGCTCAATTGTGAGATTCCACTCCTGGACCGCCGGAGTCTTCGCGGCGGCCTCCACACCCTGGGGCGCGAAGGTCGTGCAGGGCTGCGGAATACCGGGGCCGCAAGAGCGCGGCGGCACAACCCCCTTCGCAATAGGGGTGAACGCAGACAACGCCCCTGAATATGCAGCGGAGCCATTGAATGGCGGAAGCGCATTGAGCAGAAACGCGAGATTGTCGATCAGTGTGTAATAGGTTCCAAATCCCGCGCGGACCGCGGTCTTTCCCTTTCCGAACGGGTCCCAGGCCAAAGCCACTCTGGGGCTGAACAAGCGCTTCGCGTTATTTTTCGTGTACACGGAATTCCCGACGTGCGGATCGGTCACAAGCAGACCCTGGGCATCGGTGATGTAGTTGGAAGCCCGGCCGTACGCCTCGTTCCAGCCGGTCGAGAACTCATGCCGGATGCCAGCCCGGACAGTGAGGTTGCGTCGAAGCCGTACCGAGTCTTCGACGTACCAGGCCCCGAACAAACTTCTCCATCCCAGTTCGGTTGCTGTGGGCACTACCTGGAAGTTGCTGGTGGTTCCCTGCAGAAACGTGGTCAAAGTCGTAAATGTCGCTTGCCCAAGCCTGCGCGAAGCGATGTTTTCGTTGTCTTGCAGTCGTTGAAACCATACCCCGAGACTGATCTGGTGACTCCCACTGCTGATCTGGAGTCCGTCTGCATATGTGAACAAATTTCGACGATTTCGCGAGCCGGAGGCATTGTTTGGGCCCGCCGAAGTTATGGATGCGGCCCCCGTGCTGGTGGCCGCACCTCCGATAATGATTCCTCCCGGGCCGGCGCCGGTCACAAAGTCAAGGTTTGGTGGAAATGTAGAGAATGCAAACGAATCAAGACCGAATGCCGATCGTGAAAATCCGGCGCTCGCTGTATTGAGGAACCGCGGAGAGAAGATATGCGTGTGCCTGATACTGGCCACCTGCGCCCGGAGCGTCGTGAACGACCCGAATAAGGGGTCCGCCAGGGGCGTGAGGTTGTCTCCATCGTCGAGCGTATAAGCGACCGAGAGAGAGTCCTGGTCCCGCATGTTGTAGTCGCCCCGGACCGTCCCGAAATCTTCATTGATCGACTGTTTCGGAGAGTTGTAGGACAGCGCTGCCCCAGTCGGTATTCCATTCACCATCAGTTCCGGACCGTTCTGCTGCGGCCAGAAGGACATATAGCCCAACATTTCCGGCCTTAGATTCGCAACCGGGGCATATACGCCGGTTGTTGGATTTGGCAGGTTGCCTTGCCGTGCCTGTTGATTTGGCACAACAGTCACGTTGCTAACGCCCAATCGATGCCGGAAGCCTTCGTAGTTGCCGAATAAGAAGAGCCGATCTTTCTTGAGAGGCCCGCCCGCAGCCGCCCCGAATTGATTTCTTCTGAACGGAGCAACGTCTCCCTGGTCGAAGAAATTCCGCGCGTCGAGCGCGCTGTTCCGGAGAAACTCGAAAACCGATCCGTGAAACTGATTGGTTCCCGACTGCGTCACAATGCTGACCTGGGCTCCGGCGCGTTTGCCATATTCAGCCGAATAGGTTCCGGTCATTACGTTGAATTCCCGGACCGCGTCAATTCCCAGTAAATCTCCACTGACGCCGCCGGGTGTCACGGAGAGCTGGCTTGATCCGGTGTACTCGATTCCGTTCAGGAGGAACATATTTTCCAGCGGTCGCCGTCCCCCGACCGAGAAAGTGTTCCCATTGCTGGTGCTGGTGTTGGGGCTCTTCAGTGCGTAGTTGACCGATCCGGGGTTGAGCGTGATGAGATTGTCAAAGCTGCGGCCGTTCAACGGCAATTCCTTCACTTGCCGCTCGTTCACGAGTCCTGAAACTGAGGCCGTGGTCGTATCGATCAGGGGAGCATCTGCAGAAACCGTAACCTCCTGAGCCAGGTTGCCGACGTCCAGGCGCAGGTTCACCACCGCTTCCTGGCCTACCGACAGGTTGATGCCGGTTCTGACTGCCGATTTAAACCCTGCCCGTTCGGCTCGAATCTCGTGCGATCCCACCGGCAGTGATAGAACTCTGAAGTTTCCCGTCTCATCCGTCGTCACATTTCGAGTCGCGCCGGTTTCCAGGCTCTTTACAGTGACGTTTGCACCGCCCACTGCTGCGCCGGAGGCGTCTTCCACTCTTCCGGAAATCGCGGCGGTCACCTGAGCCTGCACGGACTTCGGAATTCCGCCGAGAGCCAGAACCACAACAAGAACTACCACCCCACCCACGCGATGCCTGTTCATACAAACTCCTATTGGAATTGGGTGTGAGTATACATGGAACAATGGGGGCAGGAAAAATGGGGTAATTCGGGGACAGACGTATAAATCTGACCAATGCTCAATTCCCAATTCTCAGCCGATTAATTCGGGGGACAGACTCCGAATTAATCGGCTGAGAATTGGGAATTGAGCATTGGTCAGATTTATACGTCTGTCCCCGAATTACCCCGAATTACGTTATTCTGTTTTTATGGGCGAGGCGAAGTTTCCGAATAGTGTGAGCCTCCCATTCATCGAGGCTCTATATCAGGACTACCTCCGCGATCCGGAATCGGTTTCTCCGGATTGGCGCCGTTACTTCCAGGGTCTGTCGGAAGGCAATGGCTTCTCGAAGAACCAGGCTCTTTTCCCGACTTTCAAGGCGTCGAGTCTCTTCAACCCGCCGGGCGCCGGGGGCAACGGTGCCGCAGCGGAAGAGGCCACCGGTGCGGTTCTCCAGGAACGTGTCGACCAACTCATCAGGAACTATCGCGTTCGCGGCCACATGGCTGCGCGGCTGGATCCGCTGGATATTCCTCGCCCCGCGCCGCCCGAGCTCGATCCCGAATTCTATGGATTCACCGAAGCCGACATGGATCGGCGCTTCGCCTGCGAAGCGATGTGTAAAGGCGACACGATTCCGCTGCGGGAGATCCTCGAGCGCCTGCGCACGACGTATTGCCGCTCCATCGGCGTACAGTTCATGCACATTGATGACAGCTTCGTGCGGAACTGGCTCCAGGAACGGATGGAAAGCTCGAGCAACCGTCTGAGCCTGAGCCGCGAGGAACAGCTTCGAATTCTTACCAGGTTAACCGACGCGGTCATCTTCGAAGAGTTCATCCGAAAAAAGTTCATCGGCGCGAAGAGTTTTTCGCTCGAAGGCGCCGAGAGCCTGATCCCGTTGCTTGATCTCGCCATCGAAAGGGCGGGCGAGCAGCAGATCGATGAAATCGTTCTGGCCATGGCGCATCGGGGACGTCTGAATGTGCTCGCGAACATCATGGCGAAGAGTCCGCGGCAGATTTTCCGCGAGTTTGCGGACCTCGACCCGGACCTTTATGTCGGGCGCGGCGACGTAAAGTATCACCTCGGGCACAGCAGCGATTGGGAAACGATGTCCGGGCGAAAGATTCACCTTTCGCTTTGCTTCAATCCGAGCCACCTGGAATTTGTGAATCCTGTCGCGCTGGGACGCATGCGCGCGAAGCAGGATCGTGCCGCAGACATGGAGCGGAAGCAAGGCATGACGGTCCTGATTCACGGAGACGCGGCTTTCGCTGGAGAAGGAGTGATCCAGGAAACTCTGAATTTGAGTCAGCTCGCCGGATACACTGTCGGCGGAACGCTGCACATCGTCATCAACAACCAGATCGGCTTTACAACTTCGCCATCCGAAGCCTACTCCAGTGTTTATGCAACCGACGTTGCCAAGATGCTGCAGATTCCTATCTTCCATGTGAACGGTGAGGATCCTGAAGCTGTTGCCCAGGTGATCCGACTTGCCATGGATTTCCGGCGGGCTTTCAAGCGCGATGTGGTCATCGACATGTACTCCTACCGCCGGCTCGGTCACAACGAAGGGGACGAGCCGTTCTTCACGCAGCCGACGATGTATCGCGCCATCAAGCAACGTAAACCGGTTCGTGAAGGATATCTCGATCACTTGTTGAGGCTGGGGGGCGTGACACGCGAGGAAGCCGATGAGATTGCCTCCCAACGGCAGGACCTGCTCGAACGGGAACTGTCAAAGGCGAAGAGTGAGAGTTACAAAGTGCCATCGGAAACGCTGCGCGGCATCTGGAGCGGTTATGTCGGCGGCAGGGATCGAGACGTCGAAGATGTGGATACCAGTGTCGACCGCGACCGGCTCGTCACAGTGCTGGAGACACTGACGAGTTTTCCAGAAGATTTTCGTCCGCATCCAAAGATCGAATCGGGAATGCAGCTGCGACGGCAAATGGCACGCGGCGAACGGCCGGTCGACTGGGCTGCCGGGGAAGCGCTCGCGTTTGCAACACTTGCAGCCGAAGGGATGCGCGTGCGCTTGTCGGGCCAGGACTCCGAGCGCGGTACCTTCAGCCATCGTCATGCCGTGCTCCACGATATCGAGACCGGCAAGACTTATCTCCCGTTTCAGAATATTTCGGGCGATCAAGCTCCGGTCGAGATCTATAACAGTCCGTTGTCGGAGACCGGAGTTCTCGGCTTCGAATACGGCTATAGCCTCGATCGCCCCGACGGTCTTGTTGCATGGGAGGCGCAGTATGGCGATTTCTGGAACGCCGGCCAGGTGATCGTGGATCAGTTCATCGCCGCTGCTGAAGACAAATGGCGGCGGCTGAGCGGTATCGTGCTCCTTCTCCCGCATGGCTTGGAAGGGGCAGGGCCGGAGCATTCCAGCGCCCGCCTGGAACGCTTTCTGGGGCTCGCCGCCGAAGACAACATCCAGATCGTTCAACCCACAACCCCTGCGCAACTGTTCCATTCTCTGCGACGGCAAGTGCTGCGGCGCTGGCGAAAGCCGCTGATCGTGATGACGCCCAAAAGTCTGCTGCGTCACCCGTGCGTGGTTTCCAGCCTCGACGATTTTACCGCCGGGCGCTTCGAACGAATTCTGCCTGATGCGATTCAAGACCGAAGCGGCGAGGTCAGCCGCGTCCTGATGTGCAGCGGCAAGATTTACTTCGAACTCGAGCGCGAGCGGGAACGTTTGCAGCGGCAAGACGTGGCGATACTTCGGCTCGAGCAGTTTTATCCGCTATCAGACGAAGCGCTCGTGGCTTCTCTGAGACCGTATCGTGAAGGCACTCCGCTTTACTGGGTTCAGGAAGAGCCCGGGAATATGGGCGCGTGGTTCTTCCTGAAGATTCGATACTTCGAGAGATTGTTTGGAAAGGTGCCTCTACGCGGGATCACCCGGCCGCCGTCGGCGAGCCCCGCAACCGGATCCCACAGCAGTCACAAGAAAGAACAGGAAAAGTTGATCGCGGCGGCATTTGCGTAATACGTTTACGAATATGCCAGTAGAACTCGTTGTTCCATCGGTTGGCGAATCGATATCGGAAGTGGAAATCGGAGACTGGTTGAAGTCGGAAGGCGAGGCCGTCGAGCAGGACGAGCCTGTCGTCGTCATCGAGACAGAAAAAGCCAGTGTCGAATTACCCGCTCCCACGGCCGGCACCATCACGTCGATGCTGAAACACAAAGGAGAGAAGGCCGCTGTTGGCGACGTCATCGGCTACATGGAACCGAACGGCGGGGCCAGAAAGCCCTCTCCCGAGGGGACAGGTCAACGCGTCCCGGAGGCGCGCGCTGAGGCCCCCAAACCTCCCGCCGAACCGGTCAAGGAACTCAATGCGAAAGCTCCACCGGTGATTCCCGCTTCCACCGGCCGCCAGGAACAGATCGTTCCGATGACGCCGATTCGGCGCCGCATCGCCGAGCGCCTTGTGGAAGCCCAGAACACCGCGGCGCTCCTCACGACCTTCAACCAGGCCGACATGTCCTCGGTAATGGCCCTTCGCAAGCAAAATCAGGAAGCCTTTAATGCCAGATACGGCGTCAAGCTCGGGTTCATGTCCTTCTTCGTGAAGGCCTCCATCGAAGCACTCAAGCAGATCCCCCAGATCAACGCCGAAGTTCGCGGCCACGATATCGTTTACCGCAATTACTACGACATCGGAATCGCAGTCGGCGGCGGCAAAGGTCTCGTGGTGCCGGTGCTGCGCAATGCGGACCGCATGAGCTTTGCCGAGATCGAAAAGACGATCGCGGATTTCGCTCAGCGGGCTCAGGCCAATCAGGTGAAAGTCGATGAGTTGCAGGGCGGCACGTTCACGATCAGCAACGGCGGCATCTACGGCTCCATGCTCTCCACGCCAATCGTGAATCCACCGCAAAGCGGTATTCTGGGACTTCACGCGATCGAGGATCGCCCCATCGCGCTCAATGGCGAGGTGGTCGTGCGTCCGATGATGTACCTCGCTCTCACCTATGATCACCGCATCGTCGATGGGCGCGAAGCTGTGACTTTTCTGAAGCGGATCAAGGACGTGATCGAGGAGCCTGCGCGGATCCTTCTGGAGATATGATCAGCTCGGCCACGGCCTCAGCCGGCTCAAGTGAAGTGATCTCGACGGCTCCGGGCAGGTCGGGTTTGCGGAGTCCATTCCGATTGAACCAAACGGCGCGAATGCCGGCGTTGGCTGCGCCGACAACGTCGACTTCCCACGAATCGCCAACCATCACTGCCTCGTCCGGGCCGCACTCGAGGCGCCTGAGAGCGGCCTGAAATATTTCTCGTTCCGGTTTCAGCCGGCCTATTTCTTCGGACGTCACAAGCACATCGATAAGTGGCGTCAGGCCGCAAGCCTTCACCTTCTCATGCTGCTCCTGCGTAAAATTGTTGGTAACGATTCCGATTTGAGTGCGCCGCTTCAGTTCCTGGAGTAAAGCAACCGCGCCCGCCACGGGCCGCCTCGATTGGCGGTAGATTTCAACGCGGTGAGCTGCCAGTTCCTTCGCGCACTGGATGGTGATCTCTTCACCACAGCAGGCGAACAGTGATCGGATGCGTTGCATGCGGGCATCATCCGGACTCAGCGATCCCGCCATCACGAGGGCGTGCTTTTCACCCAGCAGTCGAAAGTCTTCGCGTTCAAGGAATTCCAGGGAGTGCTCCCGCAGACCCGGGTGGCGAGCCTGTAAATCCTGAAGCACACACCGAGCAGCATAGCGGTGGTCGAAAAGAGTATCGTCGAGGTCGAACAGGACTGCTTTGACTTCTCGTGTAAACTGCATGAATGACGCAACAGGCCCAACTGCCAATCGCTATTGTCATGGTAAGACCGGCTTCCTTCGGCTTCAATCCCGAAACTGCAAGCACCATACTCTTTCAGCGAGAGCCGACGGAAACCAGCCGGCGCGACATCGAGCGCCGCGCCCGAATCGAGTTCGATATGCTGGCCGGCCGATTGGGCGAAGCGGGTGTGGAAATCATTCTCGTGGAAGATGTGGAAGAGCTTCATACTCCGGATGCTGTCTTTCCGAACAACTGGGTGTCTTTTCATCACGACGGCACGGTCGTGCTGTATCCGATGCTCGCTCCGAGCAGGCGGCCGGAACGCAGACGCGACATCATCGAAAAACTTCAGTCCGGTGGATTCCGCGTATCGAATACGGTCGATCTCACGCACCACGAGAACCATGGGCGATTCCTGGAAGGTACCGGCAGCGTGGTGTTCGATCATGTTGCCAGGCGTGCCTATGCCAGCATTTCACCGCGCACGAGTCCAGACGTTCTCAATGAATTGTGCGGCATTCTCGGTTACAAGCCGCTGACATTCCGCGCGGTGCAGGAGAACGGGAACGGCGTTCTCCATACGGACATGACGATGAGTATCGGAGACCGCTTCGTGATCTTTTGTCCGGACTCGATTCCGGACGCGGCCGAACGGAAACTCGTGGTCGACAGCTTGCGCGCGGCCGATCGGGAGATCATAACCATCGATCGGAAACAGGTTGCTCAATTTGCCGCGAATGTCCTTCAGGTTCAGTCCGGGGCCGGCCGGAGCGTTCTGGCAATATCGACGTCAGCCTGGCTCATTTTCAGGGCGGACCAACGGGAGGCCATCCAGAGGTACGCTCAAATAGTGGAATCTCCACTCCCACTTTTCGAGAGAATAGGTGGCGGGAGCGCGCGCTGTATGATGGTCGACGTGCATCTGCCCCGGCGATAGCCCGAGCGGCATTCGACTTGCAACGCTAATTTCATGAGATACCACGCCCTTGCCTGCGATTACGACGGAACCATTGCCCACGATGGACTGGTTGATGAGCGCACAATCGAAGCTCTGGAACAGGTTCGTCGGTCCGGGCGCAAGGTGATTCTCGTAACTGGAAGAGAGCTGGACGACCTTATCCTGGTCTGTCCCAGGCTCGACCTGTTCGATCGCGTCGTGGCCGAGAACGGCGCACTCCTCTACCGGCCCTCCACTCGTGAGGAGAAGAAATTAGCCGAAGCGCCGCCTGAGGAATTTGCTCGCGAACTGGCGCGTCGTGGTGCGGACCGAGTCTCCGTCGGACGCGTCATCGTGGCGACGTGGGAGCCGCATGAAACGACCGCCGTGGAAGTCATTCGCGATCTCGGCCTCGAGCTTCAGGTCATCTTCAACAAAGGCGCCGTGATGATTCTCCCATCCGGGGTGAACAAGGCGACCGGCCTGCACTCGGCGCTTCTCGAACTCGGTCTCTCCGTTCATAACGTCGTCGGCGTCGGCGATGCGGAAAACGATCACGCCTTTCTTCATGTGTGCGAATGCTCCGTTGCGGTGGCGAACGCGCTGGAGACCTTGAAGCAAAATGTGGATTGGGTGACATCGAAGGGGCATGGGGAAGGCACGAGCGAGTTGTGCCGGGCCCTGATCGACTCCGATCTCAGCCATGTCGAGGGCCGTCATAATCGGTTGAGCATCGGAAAGGCCGAGGACGGTTCTGAAATCATAATTCCACCCTACGGCACGAACGTTTTGATCGCGGGTAGCTCGGGCGGGGGCAAATCGACGTTGGCGACAAGTTTCATCGAGAGGCTGGAGGAACGCTGCTATCAGTGTGTCATCGTCGATCCGGAGGGAGACTATTCGACGTTCGACGGCGGAGTTCTGTTGGGTAATAAAGAAAGCGCGCCAAGCGTTCAGGAGGTACTCGATGTACTCTCCAAGCCGGATCAGAGTGTGGCAGTGAACCTGACTGGGATCGGCCTCAAGGAAAGGCCTGCATTCCTCGAGGCGCTGCTTCCTCGCCTTCAGGAATTGCGCGCACGAACCGGACGGCCGCACTGGATCCTTATCGATGAAGCTCACCACATGCTGCCGTCCTCCCGGAAAGTCGCCGGTTTCACCGTTCCGCAGGAGATGTCCGGCCTGATGCTCATCACGCTCGAACCGGACCGCGTTGCTCCGGCCATCCTTCCTTCAATCGATGTTGTCATCGCTATCGGGGAAAATCCCGAGGCTACGATGAGAACCTTTGCCGAAGCCGTTGGCGAAAGACCTCCGCGCCTCACGCGCAGGACATTGAATCCCGGTGAGGCGGTCGCATGGTTCCGAGGCGCGGGCAAGGACCCGGTTTGGTTCCGAAGCACCCTGCCACGTGTGGAGCGCCGCCGGCATCGCCGCAAGTATGCCGAAGGCCAGCTGCCGCCGGACCTCTGCTTCTATTTCCGGGGACCGGCAGGAAAGCTCAAGCTCCGAGCGCAAAACCTCGCGATGTTTCTGCAGATGGCTGAAGGCGTCGATGACGACACCTGGCTGTTTCATCTGAAAGAAGGCGACATCTCTCGATGGTTCCGCACCGTAATCAAGGACCCCGAGCTCGCTGCACACGCGGAGAAGCTGGAAAAGGTCGAGATTACTGCCGAGCAAAGCCGCAAGCGCATTCGCACCGAAATCGAACAACGGTACATACTCGCGGCCTGAAAGGGCGCAGGAACCCTTTTTTCAGAAATACGGCGTGCCGGTAGCCCGTTCCATGATGGCCCAGACATCCTCGACGACTTCTCCCCTGATACAATGAATGCGGTCGTAGAGATTCACGGTGGGATCGCAATGCGGGATGATAAAGCGAAGTTTGTCGCCGAGCAGAATCTCGCGGCTCGGATTCTGCAGCACGAGACGGCCGTGCTCGTCGCCGGCAAACTCGTATTTGAGTCCGGTAATATCGAGTGACTCGGGTCCGAATGCGCGGTCGGTGGAAAAGGCTTTTAATCCGGCGTCCACGATAGCCTTGTTGCCCGACCGATGAACCACCGTTCCAAGGACGCAAAGGGCCGGAGCGAAATCGTCATAGACGTCGCCGCGTTGTCCCCCGATGCCGCGATATTCAACATCCATGAACACGTACGAACCCGACTGCAGTTCCGTGATCCCTTCGATATCAGGATCGATGTTGTAGGTGCCCGTGCTCGCTGCCGACAAAATCTCCATGTTGTGCCCATTTTTCGAAAGCAAGTCGCGAGTAGCGAGGGCCATCGCCAGCGCTTCTCTCGAGCTCTCGCGACGATCCTGGAAACCTATCACGTGCGCAACATGACCGGCATACGCACACAAACCCTTCAACGCGAGGTTCTTACAGCGTCCGATGCTTTCGGCCAATTTCAGCGCCGGTTCGCCTGGCTGGATCCCCGTTCGGTTTTGCCCGATATCCAGGTCGATCAGGAGGGAGATCTCAACCGAGGCGGATTTCGCAGCACGCTGAAGATCCTCCACGTTCGAAGCGTTATCCACAACAACCATGGTATCCGGGGCTTTCGAGACAACCTGGATTAGCCGCGAAATTTTCGGCTCGCCGACCATCTCACCGGTGATCAGCAATCCTCGAATTCCGGCCCGCACCATAACCTCGGCTTCGGCAACGGTCGCCACGCAAATTCCTATCGCGCCTTTCTGAAGCTGGTGCCGCGCAATCTCTGCGCATTTATGCGTTTTCGCATGTGGTCGCAGGCTGATGCCGCGTTTGCTCACCCAACTGGTCATGTTGTCGAGATTCGATTCGAAGCGGTCCAGATCCAGCACCAGACATGGGGTCGGAAGATCGAGGATTTTTTTCACGACCCTGCAGTTTAGCATCTTAATTTCTATAAAGTTGATGGACCCCGTTCCCCGAATTTGATTCGAAAATGCCCCAAATCCTCAATTCCGGAACCTCTGAGACGCGCAACGTGCTGAAACCCACGTCCCCATAGAGCCTCCAGCGATTGGGCAGACCGATTGCTAATACCCAAAGGCGGATTGCAACGCATCTGGCTAAGGAGAGAAATACGTGAATCGTCGATCTATAGGAAAACACGGACTTGCTGCCGGGCTCATTCTGCTCTGGACAAGTTTCAACTCCCACGCCCATGTTGCGCGCAAGGCACAGGTAAGCTCGGCTACATCGGCTACATATGTTGCCGCCGAGATGACGAAAGGAAAGTTGAGTCCAGCCGAAAGCAAGCCGGGAGATCAGGTCGCACTCCGGTTGAAGGATGACTTGAAGTCGAATGGCAACGTCATCCTGAAGAAGGGCACGACGATCAACGGCGTCGTCCGCAGCGTGAAGCGAGCGGAGGGCAGGAGCAAGGCTTCCGGTGCGGCACAGTCGATGATGGAAGTCGAATGGTTGGCGCCCATTGCTCAGGGCAGGGCGTCCCAGCAGTTGTCGATTGCATTGCAATCGGTGACGCACGTGAATCCACTTTATCTACACGAACAGGAGCGGTCTTCGGCAGGTGACTTTGGTCCTGTCGGCGGCCACGCGGCAAGCTCTAAGCGTAGCGGCGGGTTGCTTCGCGGAGCTGTGGGCGCGACCACGGACGCTGCGGTCGGTGTCAGTGGCGCTGCTTCCTCGACGGTGACGAACTCCACTCGTTCAAGCGGTCAATCGAATGCTGCCCTGCTGAGTATGCCCTCGATCGTGGCTGCGGACCAGCAGACGACCGCGTCGCTCGAGAACACGTTCGGTATCACGTCTTCCACGCAGCTCTATAAGGTTGGCCGCGGCGAGATGATCGCTGCGGGTGGTTCAAAGCAGTCGGTGGATATTTTTTCGCACCTGAGCAACGACACCGTCATCACTTCGCCGAGCAAGGACTTCGAAATCTCCAGCGGCGCTCAGATGCAGCTTCTTGTTGGAGTAGACAAGAGGTAACTCGATTTCTGGATCCGGGAAGACAGGGAGGCTTGGAATGAGAATCAGATGGACCTCAGTTCCCAAAGTTCTCGCGAGCAAGGGAGTCGGCTCGGGTGCTGGAGAGCGTCTGAGGGATGGAAGCCGCGACGACAGCGACAGAGAAATACAGGAAAGATCGGATCGGTCCCGGAAGGCCTGGGCCAGGATTGTGAAAAGGGAGGAGTCTTCAAAATGAAAGTTCTTTATATGCTATTTATTGGCGCATTCGCGGCGAGCTTCGCAGCATGCTCCAAGAGTCCGTCGGAGACCAGCGCGGATTCCACGAAACCGGGTGGTTTTTTCGACAGTTTGAAACCGGAACCCAAGATCACGGTTCCGGCGGGAACCCGTCTCCGCGTTGCCCTCATCGAGGGCGTCAGCACAAACAAGAGCTCGCCCGGCGATCGGTTCTCCGCTACTCTCGCCGAGCCCGTGATCGTTGACGGAAAGATGGTCTTGGAGAAGGGTACAAAGGTCCGCGGCAGCGTGGTTGACGTGAGGGAATCCGGCCGTGTAAAGGGTCGCGCGAGCATTCAGCTCACTCTTAACGAGATTGTGCGAGACGGCAAATCCGTTGCGATTTCCACCAAGCCATTCATTGCCGTTGCCGAAGCCACGAAGAAGCGCGATGCAGCCATCATTGGCGGCGGCGCCGGCGTCGGCGCTGCCATTGGCGCGCTGGCCGGTGGTGGAAAAGGCGCAGCGGTGGGTGCAGCCATCGGTGGAGGAGCCGGCACGGGCACGGTTCTTGCGACCAGAGGAAAGGAAATTCATTACGGCCCGGAAACCCGCTTGAGTTTTACGCTCACCAATTCAGTGGAAATCTAGATTCCTCCGTCCTGTCCCAAGCGGGTGCGGCGAAAACGAGACGCCGCCCCCGCTTCTTTTTGGCGCGCTTCAGTTCTCTTTGAATTCCAGGCTTCGCCAGCAATACCACGTGGCGACACTGGCGTAGGGACGCCAGGGCGCCGCGATCTTGTGGCTGATATCTTTGTCCGGCAGGTCGTCCAGGCCGTAGAGGTCCCGGAGAGCCATGCGGACTCCGAGGTCGGCGTGCGGAAAAACGTCGAGACGGCCAAGCGAGAAAATGAGAAACATCTGGGCGGTCCAGACGCCGATTCCTTTGACTTCAATCAAGGTTTCAATGACCTTCTCGTCCGGCATCCTTCCCATGCGATCGAGCCGCAGGCTTCCTTTGGCTACACGTTCGGCGAGGTCCAGCAAGTAAGCGGCTTTCTGAGTCGACAGCCCTACGCCTCGTAACTCCTCACGGCTCAATCGTGCCAGACTCTGCGGCGAAATCTTTTGCGGTGCGATGTATTGCTCCAGTTTCCGGCGAATCGAGGCCGCCGCCTTGCCCGAAATCTGTTGGGAAATGATCGAAGCGACCAGCATATGGAAACGGCTCCGCCCGATTTTGAGGCGGAACGGACCCGCTTTCCTGATGACGCCGCCCATCACGGGATCGGCCGTGCGAAGGTGCCTGAGAGCGCGACGGATTTCGATAGGGTCCAAAGGCATAGTGCCATCGAGTATAATTTTTCGTTCGATGTCGATGCAACCGGACAACTCGAGAGATCGCTTCAGACGCCTCACCGTTCTGATTGCCGTCGCTACAGTGGACATGGTCGGCGGAGCGATGGTGTTTCCTCTCATTCCGTTCTACGCGCTCAAGCTGCATGCGTCTCCCCCGGTGATCGGAATGATCATCTCGTCGTTCTTTGTGGCGCAGCTGATTTCAGCTCCACTGTGGGGACGCGTTTCCGATCACTACGGACGACGGCCGGCCCTGCTTGTTGGTTTGACTGCGGCTGCGGCGGCATTTCTGGTTTTTGGTTTTGCAACTTCCATCTGGCTGCTGTTTCTGTGCCGGATTGTGCAGGGTCTTGGCGGGGGAACCACGGGCGTTCTGAACGCGTACATCGGGGATACGGTGCCTCCGGAACACCGCGCCCGGTCTCTCGGCTGGCTTTCTGCCGGGACCAATCTGGGAACCATGCTGGGTCCGGTGATCGGATCGTTCGCCACGTACTGGGGGCAGGAAGCACCGGGCGTCCTTGCGGCTTCGCTCTGCCTGATAAATGCGGTTTTTGCCTGGAAGTGGCTTCCGGAATCGAAACAGCATCATGCCCAGTCGGCAAACCGCAAACCCGTTTGGCACGGCGTGTGGATGGTATTGAAAAATCCGTCGGGCACTGTGCAAAGGCTCACTCTGATCTATGCGGTGGGCATGCTGGCATTTTCCGCTTTGACTGCTGTGCTGGCGCTCTATCTCAGCGCGGAGTTCGGGATCACTGAAAAGACGATCGGGTATGTCTTCCTGTATGTCGGGATCTTCTCGGTGCTGATGCGTTCCGCGCTCATCGGTCCCATCGTCGATCGGATCGGGGAAACCTGGTCGATCCGCACCGGGGCCGCGATCCTGATCGTCGGTCTGATTGCGTACCCGATTGCTCCCAGCCTGTGGTCGCTCGCTTTCATCGTGCCGCTCGTGCCGATCGGAACTGCGCTCCTGTTTCCTGCGACGACCGCCTTGATGTCGCAGGCCTCCGCGAAGACCGAGCTGGGCACAACGATGGGCATTGCCCAGACGTTTGCCGGCATTTCCCGAGTCGTCGCTCCAATCATTTCGACTACGCTTTTCCAACGAGTTGGGCATGGAATGCCGTTCTATTTCGCCGCCGCGTCGGTAGCGCTGGTCAGTCTGTTATCGTTGCAGGTAGGAGCACAGTTCCGGCCGCAGCCCGCCCGTGTGGTAGACTGACCGAGAATGGAAAATTATTGAAAGGTGAGGTGAATGCCCGTGTCAGTCCCAAACTTTGTGTTCTTTAAAGGCCGCGTCGTGCCTTACGCCGACGTGAAGTTCGGCGTTCTCACGCATGCTTTAAACTACGGAACCGCGGTTTTCGGCGGTCTTCGGGCCTACTGGAACGCTGACGAAAAACAGCTCTTCGTGTTCAGGCCCACAGATCATTTCCGCCGCTTTCTGCAGTCAGCCAGCGTGCTATGCATGGATCTGACCTACAAAAACGAAGAACTGGTAAAGGGACTCACGGAGCTTATTCGCACTGAAGGCTACAAAGAGGACCTCTATATCCGGCCCCTTGCCTTTGATGCCGACGAGATAATCGGAGTGCGGCTGCATGACCTGCATGCCGAAGTTTCGATCGTCGTGCTTCCCTTCGGCCAATACAACAAGAACGAAGAGAACATGCACGTGACGGTTTCCTCGTGGCGCCGCATCGACGATAACAGCATTCCTGCCCGGGGAAAGATCGCCGGCGCTTATGTGAACTCCGCCTTCGTGAAGACCGATGCGAATCGCGCAGGCTTCGATGAAGCCATCGTTCTCAACAACGATGGTCACATCTCCGAAGGTTCTGCCGCGAATTTCTTTCTGCTGCGAAACGGTGTTTTTGCGACGCCTCCTACCAGCGACAACATTCTCGAAGGAATCGTGCGCCGCAGCGTCCTCCAACTCATTCGCGACGAACTGAAGATGGAAGTCAGGGAACGGCAGATCGATCGCACCGAGCTGTATCTGGCTGAGGAAGCCTTCTTCTGCGGCACCGGCGCTCAGATCAGCGCCATCACGCGCGTGGATCATCGCCCGATCGGAACCGGCAAGATGGGAGAGGCAACCTCCCGCTTGCGAAATCTTTTCTTCGACGTGGTTCGCGGCCGGGTTCCGAAGTATCGCGATTGGTGCCATCCGGTCTACGAAGTGAAGCAGGAAAGCCCTTCATCAGACCGAACTCATGTAACCGTGAAGTAAAAAGAGGAAACCACAAAAAGCCGGGCTTCGGGGAGCTAATTCGGGGACAGACGTATAAATCCCCAATTAGGGTTAATCGTTCTTTGATTCCTAATTGGGGATTTATACGTCTGTCCCCGAATTAGCTCCCCGAAGCCCGGCTTTTTGTGGTTTCCTCTTTTTATGTCCAAACTGCAAATCAAACAGGCGACTGAGCGAGATATCCCGCTCATCGTCTGGTTCATCCAACAACTCGCCGAATACGAACGTCTTTCGCAGGAAGCCGTAATGACGGAAGACCTGCTTCGCCAGAGCCTTTTCGGCAAGCGTCCGGTTGCAGAAGTTGTAATCGGCTATCACGAAGACCGGCCCGTCGCCTTCGCCGTGTTCTTTCACAACTTCTCGACATTCCTCGGAAAGCCCGGCCTTTACCTGGAGGATCTTTTCGTCATTCCCGAGATGCGCGGAAAGGGATTTGGCCGCTCGATGCTGGTCTATCTTGCGAAACTAGCGTGCGAGCGAAACTGCGGGCGATTTGAATGGTCCGTGCTGGATTGGAACGAATCCGCGATAGGCTTCTACAAAAAGCTGGGTGCTGTATCGATGAGTGAGTGGACGGTGTTTCGAATGACGGGAGAGGCTATTGAGCAACTCGCCAACGAGTCCCCAAAATGATAATGGTCGTTGCAGCCCTGCTTCCTTGACCCGACCCTTTCGGAATCCCTCGTACCGTTGCCCGATCCGAGGTATAAGCCAGAAGGTGCGACCAGCTCCCGGATTTTTCTCCCGAGAGCGCTGACCGATAATTGGTTTTGTTCGGCCAGCTCCGACTTCCTAGAACGCGAACAAAGCTGTTAACCCCATCCGTCGCTCATCTGCCGGTGTTCAAAGTTACATGAACCACAACGACCGAGGCACACTTTGCCAGAACTCATGAATCGAGTCAACGTGATTTTTCTGCAATTCCTAAAATAATTTTTGGCGTATTTTCACAAATTTCTTGCGCGATTTTACTCCGGGTGCGCCACGTGAACTGACGTGGGTTTGCAGATGTCCACTGCTGTGGAAAACCATCTCGCGGCCTGAAACCCAGAACTGGCGTGGGTTTGCGGATACGGTAAATTGACGCCGTATTGCGTCAGGAAACCGCGCGCTCGCGGAACATCGTTCTCCGGGTCGTTTGAAGATACACGCGGAAAGTGGTTCCTATTCCGATCCGGCTCTCCGCCTCGATGCGCCCGCCGTGCGCCTGCACGATACGCTGAGCGACCGACAATCCCAATCCAACACCGGGAATGTCTTCGCGCGGGGTCCTGCTTCTGCGGAAAGGTTCGAAGATGTAAGGCAGTTCGTCTTCAGGAATCCCCAAACCCTGATCGGAAACGCGGACAACCACGTCGTCATCGAGTTCTTCGAGACTCAATTCGACCTTTCCGCCATCCGGTGAGTATTTGAGCGCGTTGCTTATGAGGTTATTCAGGACCTGTTCGATACGAAGCGGGTCGCAATGAATCAGAACGGGCTTCTCGGGAAGGTTCAGCACAAGTTCATGGCTCTGCGAGACCGAGCTGAACAGATCGAACGTATCCTGAACAATGCGCCGTGCCTCACATTCCTGAAAGCGCAGTTCGAGGCGGCCGCCTTCGATTCGGGAGCGGTCGAGCAGATCGCCAACCATACGATCCAGGCGGTGCACCTGCCGCTGAATGACCGATACCAGTTCCGAGACCTTGTCGCGCTTGCCTGCTTTATCCGTCGAAAGGATATCGGCCGACATCTTCAGCGCGCCGATCGGATTTCGAAGATCGTGCGCCACTGCGGCAAGGAAGGCCAGTTGATTCTCGTGTTGACGGACGAGAGCGTCAGCCATTTCGTTGAACTGTGCGGCGATCTTTCGCAGCTCTTCGGGCCCGTACTCCGGAGCACGCGCATCCTTGCGGCCGGTTGCAAAAGTTTTCATGGCGTTACGTATCTCAAATACAGGTCGGAACGCAACGAGTCCAAGCCAGATCAGCATGGCGGACACACCGAGAATGAGAGCAGCCCCGACACCGATGCCGATGCGGTCCCCGAGGTCATCCCATCGTGCGGATTCCCGCAATGAAGTGTCCGCCTGCTCGATATTGATATCCACCAGCTTTCGAAGGGCCGAGAAAGCGCGTTCCAGGTTTTCACCGTCCTGTTGTCCGGAAAAATAATTCTCGATGAGTTGCTCGGCCTCAGCACGTGCAGCTTCTTCTTCCGGCCCGTTTACGTACTGCCGGGACTGGTCTAACTTCTGACGAAGGTCCTTCTCGATGTCACGTTTGACGATGAGGCTCCTCGACCGAACATACGTCAACAAATCGATTTGCATCTCTTCAGCGAGGCGGACGCTGTGCAACGCCGCTTCCAACTCGACTGTTGTCCGGTGCAAGTACGTTGTCAGGAGAACCAGGGAAACCGCCGCACTCAAAGCCAGCGCGGATATCACAACAACGAAAAGCGTCAAACTACGATGCAGACTCATGGAACGATTTCCTTAACACGCCCTACAATTCCATTGTCCAACATTACTTTGATTCCGTGTGGATGATGAGGCGACTTGGTGAGAATTCTTTGGACGATTCCTTCTGTCAGCTTGCCGGTACGCTGATTTTGCTTCTCGACGACGCGCACCTTCATGCCGGGTCGAATCTCGGAACGAGTTTGGCCGTCCATTACTTCGACTACTTCGACATTTGGATCACGTCGTAATAGCCGGCGTTGCCGGGCCGGATTTCTCCGGCTTCGAAGGCTTTGAGGAGAGCAGGTATTGAAGAGAGCAGCGATGCCGATCGCAGGCTTCCGAATCCCTGATATTGGACCGCCATATTGTTGAAGACCGACCGGATGAATTTTGCCGAAGGGTCCAGGGGAAGAGTGCCCACGTTCGAATAAAACTTGCTCCAGTCATCGTTTTGCTGGAAGAGGTACTGCTCGACGTTGGACAAGTAGAAAGCTGTTACCGAGGCCTCGTGTTCCTTCAAATACTGCGCGACGGCGCGGATTGCCTTCGGCCCGGCAAAGTCCCCGACCAGCGGCACGACCAGATTCTTTTTTTCGAGGTCCTGCAGGATGCGGAAGTTTTCCTCAGTACTGATATAACTTCGGTTCAGATCCTGCCCGTCGGTCTCCAGCATGAGCTCGGAATAGGACGGCATGCGGCCGCGCCCCCCGGCAAATCCTCCGAGGTTCGGGCCGTTGTATGTGAGATCCGGCCCACCTGCATAGAAAGCGCGAAAGACATACTCGATGCTCTGTTCGTCGTCGGACGAGAGCTTGAACCCATGACGCTCGACGAGTTGTTTCTTCACTGCCTGGAGATTGCTATAGAACATTTCGCGGTCCGGTTCGCGATTGTCGAAAGCGGCGAATAACTCTTTTGCGCTGGACTCGGATCCCACGTCCGCCGGGCGCTTCCTGGAAAACAGCCGCGAGAGGAACTCGGCGCGGTCTTCAGAAAGCTCGAACAGGGCTTTGTACATCAGATGGTGGAGCATGTTCTGCCGCCGGATATCGACAATGAATGCAATTTTCGGTTGCAGCGCCACGATGTAGGTGAAGTTCTGGTCGGGGCCGACGCCCATGTACACGCCGTCCTGCTTCGCGGTCTTCTTCAGCTCAGGAATCACATACTGAAACATCGTCTCATTCGATACAAAGTTGTCCGATCGAAAATAACCCCCCGCCTCTGAAAACTCCGTCACCAGCTTCCAGAACGTTTCATCGCTGAGTTGCCTTGGGATTTCTTCGCCAAAGCCTAGCGTGCAGAAAAAGACAAAGAGTAAAAGACCGGTAGCCAGAATCGTGCGACGACGTCTAATCTCCAGCATTGTTTTAGGGACCTCCGTGTTCGGAAGTCTCATTCTGACCTTAGTTGTAATTGCTGGCAATCAGAACGTGAGCACACCTGTGAAACGGCTTCACAGGGGAGGCAGCACCCGGTCCGAGTTGAATCAAGGATTTGGACAATGGTGTGGGACTTGCTTATCGTGTCGGCCATGAAGTACCTGAAACTTGTTCTGCTGTTCTTCTTACCGTATACCGCTTTGCCGGTGGCCGGCCAGGAGGCCATTCCGCTGGTAAACCCCCAGGGTGTCGTTGAAAGCATCGAAATTTCCGGCGTTCCCGAGGATGAGATCAGCCAGGCTGTTCGCGGCATGATGCAGAAACTTGTCGGTCAGAAACTAGACCAGCAGGGGGCGAACGACCTGTTGGATCGCATCGAAATCGAGCTCCCGGGTTTCATTGCAACAACAAGACTCGCTGTGGGTACCGAGCCGGACCGGGTCAAGCTCGTCTTTGTGGTCGAGAAGAGCAACGAGGAGCCCGGACGGCGGACGAATGTCAATTCAAGGTACACGGTGGAGGATGTCCAGGTTGATGGTATCGACGAAGCCAGGTTGAGCAAAGGGATCCGGGAGGACATCCACAAGCTCATCGGCCAGATGCTGAATCAGTCGCTGGCAGAGCGGATTCATCATCGAATGATAAGGGAACTGCGTCCCAGGTACTCTGTCGTCAAGAGAGTTGTCAAAGGGACCCGGCCGCAGTACGTCGTTGTTGTCTACGAAGTCAAGAAAGCTTCCTGGATACCGTTTCTCGATCTGTCGCCTTACATCGTCTATCACTCGAAGCAGAACTTCAGCGCCGCAGCCGATGTGCCCATCAAGGTCGGAAGCAACCGCTTCAATTTTGGAATTGTCGACGATGCCGACCAGTTGCTCGAGCGCTTCGCGGGGTTCCGCATCGGATACGAGAATGTCAACGTGGGCACGGAACGGCTTGGTATCGGCCTCCACTATGGCAGTTATCACGAACGCTGGCAGCCGGTAACGACGTCGGGAATCTATCGCGAGCGCCGAACTTTCGATCCATCCCTCACGTTTGCTTTCGATCCGCGGCTGAAACTGACAGCGGGAGTCAGCCTTTCCGACCTGGAGATTCAGTACCCGGCGAGTCATTCCGAGAATTCCAATGCGGCCATAGCTTCGCTGACTTTTCGCCAGGTTTGGGACAGCTCCGAGACCGACAAACACGAGATCGATGCCGGTTATGATCTGCGGGCAGGCGCTCACAATCTTGACAGCGATTTCATCTTCACGCGCCATCTCGGCCACGCTCTGTACGCATTCCAGCATGAGAAAAACAAGCTCACGATTTCCGTGCTGGCCGGCGAGATCTCCGGCCGGGCGCCCCTTTTCGAGCGATTCTCGCTCGGCAACACGACCACACTGCGGGGATGGAATAAGTTCGATATCGCGCCGCTGGGTGGAGATCGCGTCATCCACGCGACGCTGCAGTATGGATTCGGAGACGTGAGAATCGGCACCTGGTCGAACGATGTGGACCAGAAACGGCCGCTTGAAACGGGTTTCTACCTGTTTTACGACACCGGCGCCGTCGGTGACCGCGGCGGCGCGATTAAAGCGAGACACTCCGTCGGACTCGGGTTTGGCCAGGAAAGTTTCTTCGTGGCGCTTGGCTTTCCGATTCGCTCCGAAAGGGTTCAGCCTACCTTCATGCTGGGGGCCCGATTTTGAAACGCGCGGGCATTTTCATGCTGGTTTCGATCGCGACGCACGTTCTTATTCTCGCGGGCCAATCGCTATCCGCCCGCGTCGATCGCGACCAGCTCCGCGTTCTGGCGCCGCGCCTCCATTTCCTTGTCGGCGAACCGCTCATGCGCCTGCGAAACGGTGCCACCGTTAACTACGAGTTTCAGCTCGTGCTCCGTACCGATCGAAACAGCAGGCCGGTGGCACGCATTCAGCATCGGTTTGCCGTAAGCTACGATCTGTGGGAGGAAAAATTCGCCGTCACGAGATTGGATCCGGCGCCGCGGTCCGTCTCACACCTGTCCACGGCTGCCGCCGAAGCCTGGTGTGTGGACAACGTTTCCGTATCCATCACCGCTGTGGCTCCCGACCAGCCCTTCTGGCTAAGATTGGACTTTCGTACGGAAGATCCGAATGATTCAATCAACCAGTCGGAGAACATGGGCATGACACTCAGCGGGCTGATCGATATCTTTAGCCGGCGTAGCCGCGGTGAACAGCTCCGCGGCTACGATGAGGTCGGGCCGCTTCGCCTGGCCGATCTGCGAAGGAAGAGCACGGAAACGAAGTGAATCGGCTTCGAAACAGACTCATCGTTGCGTTTCTCGCTGCTACGATAGTCCCATTGGCTGCGACCCTGTGGATTACCACGTCTCTGCTCGAACGCAGTCTCAGCTTCGCCACCACCGAGGAACTCGACAAACTTTCCAGGTCGCTCGAGGAAACGGCCCGGGAGTTCTATCAACAGGCCCGCCAGGATCTCAAGGGAGATGCAGAAGCAGGCAAGATCCGGCCCGAACACTATGTGGACAGCAGCAAGGAGAGATGGCCGGCGAGCGTAGCGGAATTCTGGGACAGCGCGGAGCCCGAACGATTCGCGCTGTCCGGGCCCGGAGGCGGCCACCTCGATTATCTCGTCCGCCATGGCGGGGATGTCTGGGTCTACTCACGTGATCTCGGTAATGTCCGGATGGAGCACCTCACAAATCAGTATCGCCGCGCCCGCGAGCTGGTTGCACTCAGTGAGGTCCGGGACCTGCGTCGGGGGTTCACCGTGACTCTGATCGTACTGGTTGCTGCGGTCTGGGTGGTATCGCTGGTTTCATTGATCTATCTGGCGCACTTGATCAGCCGCCCAATCCAGCAGCTGACGGCAGGACTGTCTGAGCTGGCGTCCGGGAATCTGCAGGTGCGTCTCGACACCCACCGGAACGACGAAACGGGCCGCGCCATAAAGGCCTTCAATCACATGGCCGAGCAACTGCAGCAGAGCCGCGATCGGCTGGTGTACCTCACCCAGGTTGCCAGCTGGCAGGCTCTGGCGCGCAAGATGGCCCATGAGCTGAAGAACTCGCTCACGCCCATACGCCTCACTGTTGAGGAGATCGCCGCGCGGCAGGCACCGGGCGATCGACAGTTCATGGACCAGGCGGTCCAGATCGTAGTGAACGAGATCGAAACACTCGAGCGGCGAGTGCGCGCATTCTCGGAATTTTCCAGCGAGCCGGCCGCGCATCCGGCGGCGCTTGATATCAACGGCGTGCTCGAGGAAAGAATTTCTTTTTTGAAGCCGGGTCATGCCGGCGTGATGTACAGGCTGCGCCTGGCGGAGAATCATCCTCAGGTCTTCGCCGATGCCGACCAGGTGAAGGGAATTCTGACGAACCTCCTTGAAAATGCCGCAGAGGCAGCCGGTCCGGCGGGCCAGGTCCTGGGCCTGACATACCTTTCAAACGGGAGGGTCTGTGTCGAGATCCACGATTCCGGCCCCGGCCTGAGCAAAGAGGCGGCCGGCTCCCTGTTTGAGCCTACTATTACTTTCAAGAAACGCGGCATGGGTCTGGGTCTCTCAATCGCCAGGAAAAGCGCGCTGTTGAATGGCGGGGACATTGTCCTGATAGATGGAGAACTGGGAGGCGCCGGCTTTCGTGTGATGCTTCCCCGAGCTTAGCCGCGGCTGAAAATTCGATGGCTGCCAAACGCATCATTATCGTTGATGACGAACCCAATATCGGGCTATCGCTCCAGTTGATACTCGAGCGGGAAGGTTACTCCGTTCTGATTTACCACTCGTCCGCAGAATTCCGAACCCGCATGGCCACGCAGCGTCCAGACCTTTGTATGCTCGACGTTCGACTGCCCGACGGCAGCGGCATCGATCTTCTTCGTCTGTTGCGGCAAACCGACAACCGGGTTCCGGTAGTCATGATTTCGGGCCACGGCACCATCAGCGATGCTGTCGAAGCCACGCGAGCCGGCGCTTTCGACTTTCTGGAGAAACCGCTAAGCCGGGACAAGGTGCTCGTGGTGGTGAAGAATGCGCTTGAAACGGCCAGTCTCCAGCGTGAAAACGAGCGATTCCGGGAAATCGTCGGGGAAGGTCCGAAGATGGTCGGATCCAGCGCCGTGTTCCGGCACGCGGTAGAGCAGGCGACGCTTGTTGCCCGATCCGATGCCCGCGTGCTGCTCACCGGTGAATCCGGCACCGGCAAGGAACTTCTTGCCGCGCACATTCATCGGGAAAGCCCATTCGCCGCGGGCCCATTCGTCAAAGTAAACTGCGCTGCGATTCCGACCGAGCTTCTCGAGAGCGAACTCTTCGGTCACGAAAAAGGCGCCTTCACCGGCGCGGTTTCGATGCGGCGGGGTAAATTCGACCTCGCCGACGGTGGAACGATCTTCCTCGATGAGGTCGGCGATCTTCACGAGGCTTCACAGGCAAAGCTGCTGCGCGTACTTCAGGAGGGAGAATTCCAGCGGGTGGGGGGCGAGCAGACAGTTCGAGTTGTGGTGCGCGTCGTTTCCGCCACCAACCGAAATCTCCAGGACCTTGTTGCGCAGAACAAGTTTCGTGAAGATCTGTATTACCGGCTCAGTGTCGTTCCAATCCGCGTTCCTGCGTTGCGCGAGCGCCCGGAAGATGTTCCTCAGCTCGCTGAGTACTTCCTCAATGAATTCTGCTCCCGGAACAATTTCAAAGCCAGGCGCATCGACGACGAAGTATTTGAGATGCTCGAGACCTATACCTGGCCGGGCAATGCGCGCGAGCTCCGGAACACGATCGAGCGCATGGCGATCCTCACGGCCGGAGACCGGATATCCGCCGAATCGATTCCTTTGGAGATCCGGTACGCGCCGGAACCTGCCTCACGTCCCAACCTTCAGCACACCCGCGATTCCGCCGAACGGGAACGCATCCTCAAGGCTCTGGAAGAAACAGATTGGAACGTCTCGGGGGCCGCTCGCGCGCTGGGTATCGAGCGGACGAATCTTCACAAACGTATCCGCGCGCTGGGACTCACTCGGGGAAAGTAAGGGAATGCAGTACAAGATCTGACCAATGCTCAATTCCCAATGCTCAATTCTCACCCGATGAGAATTGAGCATTGGGAATTGAGCATTGGTCAGATCTTGTGTTTCTTCGGCGAGAAATCCAGGCTAATGCGTCATGGCGTACATGACGAAATTGATGCCGAGTTTGAGGGCCTCTGCGGATGGTCTTACGGCGTAGACCGGCTGGTCGATCAATTCCCAGAAGTCACCGACGTCGTTGTTGAAGCAGATAATGACGGCGAGGTTGCCCTGCTCATTATTAATGCCGTAGAAAAAGGCATCGGCGCCGACGTTGTAAGGCGACTCAACGTACAGGCTGTCAATCTTGTAGTACGTATTCAGGATCGCGTGATTGTCTGTCATCCGGAACATTTCGCGGTCGGGAAAGACCCGCTCGAGGTTCTGCCGCATGATCGCAAACTGCCGCGGTCCATCGAAATCATCGATCATCACGAATCCGCCCCGGTCGACGAATTCCCGGAAGTTCTTCACTTCTTCGTCCGTCAGCCACATCATTCCCGGCTCGGAGATATAACCAAACGGGTATTTGAAAATATCTTTGCTGCTCATCGGGACGATTCGATAGGACGCCCGATCCACGTGGATGCCCGTGGCTTCTTTCATGATCTGGTTGATGTGTTCCTCGGCCTCCGGATAGTCGTGCCACCAGCCTCCGTTGCGGCCCCGGCCGTACTGCCAGCGGGCAAACACGAACTCCGTATCTGCCGGAAACTCGTTGTCGTCGTAGCTGAAGAAGCTGCCGAAGCGTTGTCCGTACAGCTGCCCGAGTGTTGCGAGAATCAGCAGAGCGCTGATGAAGAGGGCTGCCATCCACCGTATGCGTCGCATGCCAACATTCTTTCCTGATCCAGCTGTACTATCAAGCAGAAGTTTGATCGTTTTTCTCGACCCTGGCGCCGGCGTCACTTGCCTGCGCGATAGATGACTTTCCCGTCGCGCAATGTGTACTGTACGGCAGTGAGCGCCCGGAGGTTTCTGGAAGGGTCATCCTTCAAGACGACGAGATCCGCTTGAAGACCTGCGGCGATTCGTCCCAGTTGTTTTGATTGTCCAAATCGCTCGGCCGGCGCCGTCGTGAGCGAGGCAAGAATCGGGCGAAAGCTCATTCCCGCCTCGTTCATCAAGGCGTATTCCTCACTGGGATCATAGTCGATAGCGCCGATGTCGGTTCCAAAGAGGACTGTGCCTCCCGCTGCCAGCCAGGCTCGCAACTGGCCGATTTCGGTATTGGCAACCTGATCCTGAGCCGAGATGCGGTCGTGGCGCATGTAGTATTTCCATATTGTAAGCGTCGGTATGAGGGCAACTCGCCGTTCCTTCATCGCCGCAAGGATCGCTTCGTCCCAGGGGCCGGACTGGGGAGTGGTGTGAGCGATGACATCGGCTCCACCTCCTATCGCGGCCAGCACGTCAGCTCCGCTGTTGGGGTGAACAAAGACAGGCTTTCCCAGCCGATGAGCTTCGTTTGCAGTGGCTCGAATGGCGCTCTCCGGAAGCGAGGACCTGGACGGAGCCGACGCGAACAGCTTGATCCCGTCCACCCCTTCCTCGAGCAGCTTCCTGGAAGCCGCCGCCGCTTGCTCGGCATCCGCCACTTCGGGAGATGGGGCCTTCATCCAGCCCATGAAATTGAGAATCGCATCCGGCGGAAGTCCAGGGTTCGAGGGAAGCAGACCAAGCCCCGTCGAGCGGATTCTCGGGCCCGGCACTTCCCCGGACTCGATGCGGTCACGCAGACGCCGCGTGTTTTCCCAGGGGGATGACAGGTCGAACACGCTCGTGAACCCATATCGCGTGAACATGTCCTGAAGCTGGCTGCCAAGTTCGGCAGCCGGGATTGCTGCCGAATCCGCCCACTTTCTTTCAGAGAAGTGCACGTGGCTGTTCCAGAACCCGGCGGTGATCGCCAGTCCGGAACAATCCAGTGTCTGGGTTCCCCTGGGTAACTTCACAGATGCCCTTCTACCCACTGCGGCGATCCTTGCGCCCTGGATAAGCACGACGCCGTTGCGTACGGGCTCTTCTGTGGGACTGACGTAAACGGTCGCCCCGACCAGAGCAAGATACTCATTCCGGGAATCGACGTTTTGACCGGAAAACACGGTACTCATGAACACCGGTACAAGAATTGAGGCAAGCGCGATTGTGAGATTCCGTTGGGCATTCCGCATAGGTCAATATTATCGCAGCTAAGGCATCGGGTTGATGCTCCGGACTGTCTGTGCCAAGATGTGCATCAGCACAACGCCGCAAGGCGAAACCATTGGAGGAATCCATGCGGAATCATTTCAGCAAAACAGCCGCCGGCCTTGCGCTTGCGGTCTTCTGTCTGGCGCTTGTCGCCGGCGCGCAGACTCCGGCGCCGGGTGCTCAACCTGCGCCGGCCGCCCCGGTTAGCAACGTGGTCGCCAACCCGACGTATACCTCCATTCCTCTGGAAATCACGGTGAACCGCCCCGCCGGCGAGGTGTGGAAGCGCGTCGGCAAGTTCTGCGACATCGGCGAATGGTTGCGGATCCCGTGCACGATCACCTCGGGCAAAGACGGTGAATTCGGAGCAGTGCGTTCCGTCGCGACCGAGGTCCTGGTGGGAAAAACCGAACTCTCCTATACGTACACGCAGCCCGTGAGAGCCGGCCGTCCGTACAACCTCTATCACGGCACTCTCGAGGCGAGGCCGGTGACGGCGACCACGTCGAAGCTCGTTTACACCCTGATCTTCGACAACTCGATGCTGGCGGACGACGCCGCCCGCGAAAGGGACAGGGCGCAAAGGACCGCGCAGTTCACCCAGGCGCTCGAGAACATGAAAATCCTGGCCGAAGGCGGCACGCTGCCGCCCGCCCCGCCTCGCGGTGGCGCTGCGCAACCGGGCGGCGCCCGGGACAGGTAAGCAGATCAGCCGCGAGTCGCAATAACCTCGAGATACTCGGCGTCGACCCTGGTGGCATCGCCGACAGCAGTGTTATGCGCGGACCATAAGCCTTTGTGCCTTTGTGCCTTTGTGCCTTTGTGTTTAACCACAAAGACACAAAGGCACAATCCGCGGCTGAAAATCAATTCTCCAAGGATATCCAGGGCTCTTTCAATTTCGTGTCTACAGGATCATGGGGGAGTATGATCTCGAAGAACAATCTCGGAGGGAGAAGGGTATGTCCACGTCAAGAGAGCCCAAACTTAATAGTGAAAAAGAATATCCCGCCGCTGAACTTTCACGCCGTGAGTTCGTTACGGCGGCCGTGGCGGCCGCTGGATTTGTGCGTCCCACGCGCCAGGTGCGTTCGGGGGTCGTTCGCACCGATCCTTCGACTCTCCCTCCCTACGGCAATGGCACGATCCCTCCGGGCATCCGGTCGCGCGCCGTCGCCAACGTCAACGGGCTTACCGTGCACATACTGGAGGCCGGGTTCGAGAGGTCAGGCCGGCCGGTGGTTCTCCTTCTGCACGGCTTCCCGGAGCTTGCCTATAGCTGGCGAAAGGTGATGCTGCCTCTGGCGGCGGCGGGTTATCACGTCATCGCGCCTGACCAGCGCGGCTATGGGCGCACTACGGGCTGGGACGATTCCTACGACGCCGATCCTGATACCTTCCGAATCCTCAACATGGTGCGGGATGCGACCGGTCTCGTCTACGCGCTCGGCCACCGCACGGTTGCTATGGTCGTAGGGCACGACGCCGGGGCGCCGGTTGCGTCCTGGGCGACCCTCATCCGGCCCGACATTTTCCGTACACTCACTATCATGAGTTCGCCCTTTGAAGGTCCGCCTTCGCTTCCCTTCGATACCGCGAATGGCGCGGCGGTTCCGCGCCGCGCTCCCACGGACGACGAACTCGACGCGGAGCTCGCGAAGCTCAACCCGCCCCGGAAGTATTATCAGAACTATCAGCGCACGCGCGGCGCCAACGACAACATGTTGCATGCGCCGCAAGGGCTGCACGCGTTCTTCCGCGCCTACTACCACTACAAGAGCGCCGATTGGAAAGGGAACATGCCCCATCCTTTGAAAGCGCGTACCGCCGAGGAGATGGCGCAAATCCCCACCTACTATGTGATGGAGAAGGACAAGGGCATGGCAGAAACGGTTGCCCCCTTCATGCCGTCGGGGGCCGAGATCGCAGCGTGCAAATGGCTGACCGAGGCTGAAGTGGAAGTCTACGCGACGGAGTACGGCAGAACCGGATTCACCGGCGCGCTTCAGGGCTATCGAGTGCGCCGCGGCTCGGATCCCAAAAGCGTCGCCGAGATGCTGACGTTCTCCGGCCGCACCATCGATGTTCCGTCCATGTACATCGCGGGCAAGAGTGACTGGGGCGTCTATCAGACGCCCGGCGCTGTGGACAAGATGCGGACGACCGCCTGCACGCGCATGGTGGGATTTCATCTCCTGGACGGAGCCGGACATTGGGTGCAGCAGGAGCAACCCGAACAGGTGAGCATGCGGCTCCTCGCGTTTCTGCGCGAGTACGCATCGGCAGGCGCCAAGCTGTAATCAGCGGCGGTCAGAGACCCAGAGCTGTCCAGGATATCGCGCGAAGCGCATCCGAATACAGCCGCGTAGCGGCGACAGAATGTAGCCCCACGCGCCAGCGTGGGGGTATGCGTTGCAATTGAAGGTTAGCCCCACGAGGGGCGGAAGATTCTTCAGAGCCATCTTTCGCTCCTACGGAGCTCGTAAATCGAGGGTCTACCGTAGCCCCACGCTGGCGCGTGGGGCTACATTCTGTCGCCGCTACGCGGCTATATTCGGATGCCTTCGGCGGCTATCCGCACGCATCGGTATTGCCGAACTGGCCCTTGTTCACTACCCAGCCTTCCTTTCCGGCAGACGTTCTGATCTTGACCCACCACTCATTCAAGAACTTCTTTTCGGGATGCAGCTTCCGCAGGGAGCATGCTCCTGCGATGGGGTTATTTGCCTGGCAATTCTCGTACGCGTAAGTGTACAAGCCGTCAAGTTCCAGTTCGGGATTGAAGCTGCCGTCGTACCAGTAATTCACCTGGCCTTCGCCCAGATAATCGAGAAAGAAAATCACATCGCCGGCCTTCAGTAAGCCGTTGTCCGCTGCTCCGGCGTCCTGGGAGTGTTTCCTGCGCATGCTGCCATGATGCCCAATCCGCACCAGGCCGTGAAACGAATGATCCATTGCTTCATCTGCTTTTTACCTCAGTCGAGGTCCGCACATATAGCTATAGGATGCACGGTTATCTGATGCCCGACAACGTCCTTCAAAGCAAACTCTTCCCAAACCCCTGCCTCTCATGATTGACTACCGCCTTTTAGTGAGAGGATCCCTTCAATGCAAAATGTGATATCGGCGCTGGGCATCGGCGTTTTCGTGATCGTGGCGTGGGTTCTATCGGAGGATCGCAGGAATTTTCCCTGGCGCGTGGTGGTCTGGGGAATCCTTCTTCAATTCATTTTCGCATTCCTGGTGCTGGGCTGGGGGCCGGGTACCCGCTTCTTTCTCAGGCTCAATGACGTTTTCAATGCGCTGCTGATTTTTGCCAAACAGGGCGCGAGTTTCGTTTTCGGCGCCCTGGGATCGTCGGATGTCGGTGACCCGACGATCTCCCTGAAGGAATACCTGACGCGCCTTGGCGCGGAATCCAGCGACCCTGTCATACAGGCTGCCGTCAGGTCCGGAACGGTGCCGGGCGTCTTCTTCGCATTCCAGGTTCTGACAACCATTATCTTTTTCAGCGCGCTGCTTTCGGTCCTTTACTACCTGGGGGTGATGCAGAAGATCGTATTGCTGTTCGCCAAGGTCATGTCCTACACCATGCGCGTATCGGGAGCCGAATCCCTTTCCAATTCCGCGAATATTTTTGTCGGCCAGACGGAGGCTCCTCTGGTTATCCGGCCTTTCATTGAGAAGATGACGCGATCGGAGCTGATGGCAATCATGGTCGGCGGATTCGCGAACACGGCCGGCGGGGTGCTTGGCGCCTATATTCTGATGCTTTCCGGATATTTCCCGAACATTGCCGCGCACCTGATATCGGCTTCGATCCTGTCGGCTCCGGCCGCCTTCATCATGGCGAAGGTGATGGTACCCGAGCGCGAGGAGCCGTTAACGCGCGGTGAGGTCAAGATGGACGTTCCCATCGAAGACGCGAACATCCTGGATGCGGCGGCGAACGGCTCGACCGTCGGCTGGCAGCTTTCGATCAATGTGGCGGCGATGCTGCTCACCTTTGTGGCTCTGATTGCGATGGCGAACCTGGGCGTCCGCTGGCTCGGCAACTTCTTCGGGAGCGTGAACGGCCTGGTTCAATTCGATCTCATCGTGATCGGTACGCTGCTCAGCCTCTTCGCTGTTGAGAACTATGGGCCGCCGCGAGACACGACGGTGTGGTGGTCGCTGCCGGTGATCGGTTTGCTGTACGTCGCCGCCCGGACCACTCTGGGACCCGATCCCGGGCGGATGGTCGCGCTGATTGCTGTCGCCGCGTGGTTGCCTTTGTTCTTTCAGTGCGACGCCAAAGCCCCGGCAGGAAAGAAAGGCTGGGGAACCATCCTCGGCATTGGAATCGCAGCGAACCTGGGCTACCTGCTGTTCGGGCCTCTGGCTCCAGATGCACAACTCTCCCTCCAGGGTATTCTGGGTTTTCTTCACTGGCCCGTGGCGTGGGTCATGGGAACTCCCGCCAAAGACTGCATGGTCGTGGGACGGTTGCTCGGCGAGAAATTGATTCTTACGGAGTTTGTCGCCTACTCGGATCTTGCGACTTATCTTGGCTCGGTGGGACGTGGCGAGGCTGCCGCGCTCGATCCCCGATCGATTGTCATTGTGTCTTACGCGCTGAGCGGTTTCTCGAATTTCGCGTCGATCGCGATTCAGATCGGCGGGATCGCGCCGCTCGCGCCCTCGCGCCGCGGAGACATTGCCCGGCTTGGACTGAAAGCCATGGTCGGCGGAGCGCTTGCGAGTTACATGCTTGCCTGCGTTGCAGGCGCCTTTTACTCCGGCACGTCGATGCTGGGCGTAAGGTAAAGCGTAGGCTGCAGAGTTGGACAGAGGAAAACAAAAGAATTAGCCGCGGATTTCACGGATTACGCGGATGGCGCGCAATTAAAACCGTTGATGCGCGCCATCTGCGTAATCCGTGAAATCCGCGGCTAATTCTCTTTTGTTTTCCTCTGTCAAACAACGGATCCGACAAAATTGTAGGCATCCTCACCAAAGTGGTGTCTCTTCTGGAGTTCTCCGCCAACTGAACTATAATTGCAGCCGATTTACCTCCAGGTTCAGAGGTGGTGCCAATGGCGGCCCTTTTAGCAGTGTTGCTAACGCTCGGCTTTGCTGCGCAGGCTGGAGCCGGGAATCGAATGCTCGGCTTGTATGCTGGACGCGCGGACGGTCTTGATGCTGCCTCTGTCGAAACTGTCCGGTCCGAACTCCAAAGCCTGCTCCGACCGGCGGGCTTCGATCTCATCTGGAGAGACTCCGCGCAGCGAAAATCCGGCGAGGACTTCGATTTTGTTGTCGTCAGCTCGTTTGATGGTTCGTGCTCCACGGACGATCTGTCGACTTCGTCGTCCGCGCTGGCGCTGAATTCCGTCATTCTTGCCGATACATCGGTTTCAGGCAGCCGCGTTCTGCCCTTCTTCCGCGTGGACTGCGCGCAACTGATCCGGATGCTCGCTCCGTCTCTCAAGCCGCTGAGCCCGGCCGTCCGTCAAATTGTGGTCCAGCGCGCTCTGGCGCGCCTGATGGCGCACGAGATCTATCACATTGTTGCCCAGACCACTGGGCACCAGAGTTCCGGCATCGCCAAAGCATCATTCTCGATCCGCGATCTCACGGCTGACCGATTTGAATTCGATATCTGGAGCCTCTCCCAGATGAAGCCGCAGCCGGCTGTGGTGTTTTCAGAATCGGCGGAGCGCTGAACCGGCAAAATTGTAGGAAATCCCCCAGCACAGCAACATTCATGTAGCCACTAGACGAACTGAGTTTGTCCATCTCATTGTAATTTCGCAGTTTTCAATACGGCATTTGCATTGCAAATGACACTGCGATCATTCACTCCTCGTCGAGTCGTGGTGTGACCCTGCAGTCACTGTAACGTTCCCCAAAAAATGTCACAGGTGCAGTATGTCCGCACTTTGGAGGTGTGTTTCATGGCTCGGTACAGGATGTTTTCTCTGCTGGCTTCCGCAATTCTATTCGCCGCCGCGGCATTCGGGCAGGCGACATCGTCACTACGGGGTACGGTCACCGATGCTCAGGGCGGAGTGATTGGTGGCGCGGTGGTACAACTCGTCAGTCAACAGACATCGTTCCGCCGAAGTATCGCCACCGATGAAGGCGGAAGCTATCAGTTCGCGCAGGTTCCGCCGGGAATGTATGTGTTAGTGGTCGAAATGCAGGGCTTTGCCGTCGCGACGCATACCGGCCTCGAGCTGCTGGTGAATACGCCTGCGACGCTCAACGTGAAGATGGCGGTCGCGACGGTAGCGGAGACGGTCAACGTGGAGGCAGACGCGGGCACGATCAATACGGTGGATGCCACGATCGGGCACGCCTTCAACGAGCTCCAGGTGCGGCAGTTGCCTTTGCAGACACGAAACGTTGTCGAGCTGCTCAGCCTGCAGCCGGGCGTTACACCGACGGGTGAAGTGGTTGGCGCCCGGCGTGATCAGAACAACGTCACACTCGACGGCGTCGATGTGAACGACAACCAGACAGCCGGAGTCGAGAACAGTCAGGGCGCCGCGCCGATACCGGGTTACAACTTCCAACCCTCGGGGAACTTCCGCGAGAGCGGTTTCAATGCGGCGTTACCCGTTCCGCTCGATTCCGTCCAGGAATTCCGGGTCACGGTGGGCGGCCAGAATGCGAACCAGGGCCGCAGCTCCGGCGGTCAGGTCACACTCGTTACCAGAAGCGGCGGCAACCAATACCATGGCTCCGCCTACGAGTTCCATCGGAACACGGTGACGTCGGCGAATAATTGGTTCAACAACCGCGCGGGCGTACCCCGGGAGCAGCTGATCCGTAATCAGTTCGGCGCCTCGCTTGGCGGCCGCATTGTCAAAGACCGGGTGTTTTTCTTCGCAAACTTTGAACAGCGCCTTGACTCGAGCGCCGCGAGCCAGCTTCGCAAAGTGCCGGCAGACAGCATGAAGCAGGGACTGATCAGGCTGACCACCAATGATGGCGCCACACGCACACTGTCGCTCGCGGACATCAAGGAAATCGATCCGCTTCACATAGGCGTCAGTCCGGCAATGCTCGACATCTTTCGCCAGATGCCTGCCGCGAACGATGCGGCGTCAGGTCTTGATCGCGGATTGAACTTCAGCGGATTCCGTTTCAACGCCCCATTGAAGCTCGACAACAAGGCCTATGTCGCCAAGCTCGATTTCAAGCTCGATTCGATGGGCTTTCACACGGTATCCGTGCGCGGCACGCTGGCTGACAACGCCCAGGACGAGACTCTCGCTCAATATCCGGGCCAGGCAGCCGCGACGCGCCTCATCAATAACAGCCGCGGAGGAGCCGCCGTTTACACGGCCGTGCTGAATCCGTCGCTCGTCAATACGTTTACGTTCGGATTGACGCGCATCGGCCTCGAGAGGACGGGAGCGCAGGGAACAGCGTTCACTTTTGACACCGTTGACTCACTTACTAACTACGCGCGCGGCTACGTCCGTGTCGCACCAACCTATAACTTCGCCAATGACATGACTTGGACTCGCCAAAAACACACGCTCACTCTGGGCGCCAACCTTCGATTAGTCCGTAACAACCGCACTAGTTATTTGAACGCGTTCCCTCGCTACTCGTTCAGCCGCGGCAACCTTGTCGGCCTGGGTGCGGACATCGTGACCGCGACTGAAGATTTTCTCGCAAGGACTACCGGCACCGCCGGGATTCGCCTCAGCGACCCCGCCTCCGTTTCGCGGGCGTTCGGTGACCTCTTCGGCGTGATCACGACCGGGACGATGATTTACAACTACACGCGCGACGGGACAGCGCTGCCAATCGGAGCGGCGCCGCTTCGCAAGTTCGCTTCAAATGAAATTGAGTTCTACTTGGGTGACAGCTGGCGAACAACACCCTCGCTGACCGTGACGTACGGCGTGCGTTACTCCAACTACGGCGTACCTTATGAACAGAACGGGCTGCAGGTAGGCCCTGTCTTTCCGCTGCAGAGTTTTTACGCCGAGCGGCTTGGCGGAATGATGGCGGGGATTCCCAGCAATGCCCTCCCGCACGCCCTGATGCAGTACGACTTCAACGGTCCGGGCAATAACAAACCGAGCTGGTACAAACGCGACAACAACAACTTCGCACCTCGTGTCTCGTTCGCTTACAGCCCCGGTGATTCCGGTGGTATCGCGAGCAGGCTGCTGGGGAAGAGCGGTGTGGTTCGCGCCGGCGCCGGGATCCTCTTCGATCGTTATGGAAGCGACCTGGTTACCCAGTTCGACAACACCGCTTCATTCGGTCTGAGTGAGATCAACAATATGGCGTCCGTGAACTTCACGACTGGTTCGCGTTACCTGGGCGGTCTGCCTGTGCCGCCGGCGGCCACTCAGCACACCTTTCCGTTCACGCCCGGAGAAGTCAATTTCATCGGCGGGAACTACATGGGCATTTCAACGGACCTGCACACGCCCTACTCGATGGTTTTCAACATGTCCGTCGCTCGCGAGATTCCGGGCGGGCTGACCGTGGAAGCCAGCTACGCCGGCAGGTTGTCGCGCGGCCTGCTGATGCAGATCGATGCCGGCGGATGGGCGCTCCAGTTCAAGGATCCAAAGTCCGGTATCACGTGGAAAGAAATGGCGAAGTTGATGCGCGGCTACCACGACGCAGGGATCGATCCACGCGCCGTTGCGACAAATCCCGGCCTCATCCCTTTGAATCCCTTTGTCGAAAATCTATTTCCGGCATTGACGAACAACTACTTCGCGGGAAGCGCGACTGCAAATTACTACAACCTTCTGTGGGGTCAACAGGCAGGCAGCGATGCGGACACCGTGCACCAGTTGGATCGTGTACGTTCCGCGAAGTTCCCGAACTGTATCGTTGCGACCGGCTGCTACACGTTCTATCCGATTCAGAGCAGCGGAATGTCGATGTGGACCAACACCGGCTTCGCCAGCTTCAACGGCGGCACCATCTCGATCCGCAAGCCTTTCAGCCGCGGACTTTCATTCGACTTCAATTACACGCTCTCCCATTCGATCGATAACGGCGGCGGTCCGGAAGCTGGAGGAGGATCGGCAGGCGGGATCATGCTGAACCCCTTCGACTATCGTGCATTTCGCGGTTCTTCAGACTTTGATATACGCCACAACCTCAATAGTAACGTGCTGTATGAGCTTCCTTTCGGCCAGGGCAAGCCACTGCTCTCGAATGCGACCGGCTGGCTCGACCAGATTGCAGGCGGCTGGCAGGTGTCCGGCATCATGCGATACCGCTCGGGTCTGCCGACCGCAGTTGCCTATTCCGGTCTCTGGCCCACCAATTTCTCGTATACGACCCTCGCGTATGCCGTTGCGCCCTACGACGCCAAAGTCGGCTTCAACGAGTTCGGCAACCCGAGCATCTTTTCCACGGTGAAGGAAGCGGCAAACTGGAAGCCGATGTTGCCCGGTGAAGTCGGAACGCGCGCGGCGGTGCGATTGGACGGCTTCGTGAACACGGATATTGCAGTCAGCAAGATATTCCGGATGCCGGTGGAAGGGCATCGGCTTCAGTTCCGTGCCGAGGCGTTCAATGCATTCAACAATGTGAATTTCACCAACCTGACGCTGGATGCGAACTCGCCGTCCAACTTTGGCCAGTTCACAGCGGCAACGCCTGCACGTGTGATGCAGTTTGCCTTGAGGTATGAATTCTAGGAGATGATGATGATGGCTAACGACAAGTCATTTTACAGCCGCGGAGCGGCGATAGAGTGTATTACTCCACCGAATCTGTCGCCCCTCCGGGGCTTCACACCTCGCCGTATTCGAGTCCCCGGGCTCACGCCCGGGGCTACATTCTTCCGCCGCTCCGCGGCTATAGGCGTCACTTACAGCCGCGGAGCGGCGATAGAGTGTAGCCCCGGGCGTGAGCCCGGGGTTGGCGTCACAATGAAGGTCGGAGCCCCGGAGGGGCGAAAGATTCCACGCACTCCGTCGCTCTTCCGCCGCTCCGCGGCTATCGTCCTCTTGTTTCTGCTGATCGGCACGAATGCTGCGGCCCAAAATGAGTTCTTCGAATCCCGGGTCCGCCCTCTCCTCGCGCAGCAATGCTTCGCCTGCCACACCGACGAAAAGATGGGCGGGCTGCGGCTGGACTCCAAAGAGACCATTTTGAAAGGCGGCACCCGAGGTCCCGCTGTTGTGCCTGGTGAGCCGGACAAGAGCCTGCTTCTGGATGCGGTCCGGCAAACCGGTGAGCTTAAGATGCCGAAAGGCGGTGAACGTCTCACCGATGCGCAGATTGCGGACCTGACCACCTGGATCCGGGACGGCGCCTACTGGCCTGAGGCCATAGCGAAGACCCCTGCCACCGAAAAGGAATTCTTCGAATCCCGGATTCGTCCTCTTCTCGCCCAGCAGTGTTTTGTCTGTCACACGAACTCGAAGATGGGCGGGCTCCGTCTGGATTCGAGAGACGACATTTTGAAAGGTGGAAAATCCGGACCGGCCATTGTTCCCGGTGACACGGAGAAAAGCCTGCTACTCGCTGCCGTCCGGCACAGCGGCGAACTGAAAATGCCGAAAGGCGCCGCTCGCCTTACCGACACGCAAATCCAAGACCTCGCCGGCTGGATCAAGGACGGTGCTTTCTGGCCGGTCGAAAATGCGACGACACGCAAGTTCACCGAAGAGCAAACCCACTTATGGTCGATTCAACCCCTTCACTCTCCGGAAGTGCCGAAAGTAAAAGACGCGGCATGGCCATTGAACGACCTCGACCGATTCGTTCTTGCACGTCTCGAAAAAGAAGGTCTGAAACCTGCGCCGGCTGCGGACCGCAGGACGCTGCTTCGCCGCGTGACATATGACCTCATCGGGCTGGAGCCGACATATGAAGAAGTAAAAACTTTCGAAGGCGACAAGTCGCCGAACGCCTACGAGAAGGTCATTGACCGGCTGCTCGCTTCGCCGCGCTACGGTGAGAAATGGGCGCGACACTGGATGGACGTCGTGAGATACGGCGAAGACGATTACCGCGTGGCCAAACAACCCGACCGCGTCGAAAAATATCCATTCGCCTTCCTCTATCGCGACTGGCTGATACGTTCGATAAACGACGATCTCTCTTACGACCTCTTTATCAAGGCACAGCTTGCAGCCGACCTGCTGGACGAGAAGATCCGCCCGAAGTTGATCGGCGGACTCGGAATGCACGGAACCGGCGTCTGGAGCTATCAGGACAACCCGGCCCCCATCGAGCGCGCCGACGAGTGGCATGACAAGCTCGACGTAACGACAAAGGCGTTTCTGGGCCTCACCGTGGGATGCGCTCGCTGCCATGATCACAAGTACGACGCTATTCCGACACGCGATTACTACAGCCTCGCCAGCGTCTTCGCCAGTTCGCACTATAAAGCCTATCCACAAGTGCCCAAGTCCGTGGTCGACGACTACGAAAAAGAGAAAAAGCAACTCGACGCGAAGGAAGCGGGCCTGAAGAAGTTTCTCGACCAGACTTCTGATCTCTATGCCCAGATGCTGTTCGCACAGACTGAGGACTACATGGTCGCGGCCTGGAAAGTCGGCAGCCAGAAGCGTGCCACGGCGCAAAGCGTGGCGGAAGAAAGCAAGCTGGACGCCGAGCTCCTGGAACGCTGGGTCCGCTTTCTCAAGAAGAAACCCAACAATTACGGCTTTCTCAAACCGTGGCAGGAAATGGTAGCCGCGAGCGGCGGCGGAACCATCGACGCCGCAAAAAAACTTGCGCATGAGTTCTATCTCCTGATCTCGGAGGTGAACGAGAAGTATCTGAAGCTCAAGGAACAAAATGAAATCGCTCTTGCACAGTTCAAGACCGGGCAGGAGCAGTTCGATCCGCTGCCGAATGGCCTCAAACGCCAGCTCAACAAGCACCAGATCGATTTGAAAGGACTCGATCGCGAACAGACGTATCTGTGGCGCGATGTTTTCGACACGGACATTCCGGAATTGGGAATGATCAACCCGAACGCCGACGACAAACGGAAGCCGGGCCTGCTCAAGCTCAATGATTGGGCGCTGGAAAAACGTTTATCTGCCGATCTCGCGGGCCATGTTGCTCGGCTCAGGGCCGATATCGAAGCATTCAAGAAGGCGATGCCGCCGCAATATCCCTTCGTCTACGGGCTCGAGGAAGAGAAGGAGCCGTCGGATCTCAGGGTGTTTGTGCGCGGCAATCCGTATTCGTTCGGCGAAGATGCTCCGCGCGCGTTCCCATCGATCTTCACGGAGGGTGTCCCAAAGCGGTTCGACAAGGGCAGCGGCCGGTTGGATCTTGCGGAGATGATCACGAGCCAACCCATCACTGCGCGCGTGATCGCCAATCGCATCTGGCGATGGCACATGGGCCGGGGTATCACCGATACGCCCAACAATTTTGGAATGGCGGGCGAGCGGCCGGCCAATCCCGAACTGCTCGAATACCTCGCTTCGAAGTTCAAAGCGGACGGCATGTCGTGGAAGAAGCTCCATAAGGAAATCCTGATGTCGCGAACTTACCAGCTCAGTTCGACGACGATCGAAGCGAATCTTGCCAGGGACGCCGACAATCGTCTCTTCTGGAGAGCGAATCGCCAGCGATTGGATGCCGAAGGCATCTGGGACTCGCTTCTGTCGGCATCCGGCAAGTTGGACTTGAACCAGATCGGCGGGCCATCCGAGGAACTCGGCGACAAAATGATTCGCCGCGCGGTGTATGGAAAGGTCAGCCGGATGTATCCGAACGAATATCAGGCGATCTTCGATTTTCCGACTCCGACAATCTCTGCGGAACGGCGCTACACCACCAATGTTCCGCAACAGCGGCTTTTCTTCCTCAACAATGGTTTCGTGCAGAAGCAGGCGGAAGTGCTCGCCGAGCGTATTCGCTTCGCGGGAAACGAAGAAGCCCAGGTGAAAAAGGCCTTCGAGATTGTCTACCAGCGAATGCCGGCAGCTGAGGAACTGGCCTCTTCAGTCTCCTTCATGCGTGAACCGGCCGAAACGGATTCACCGCTTAAGTCTTTCTGCTGGGCCTTGCTCAGCTCAAACGAGTTCTTGTTTATCGATTAAAGGAGAAGATTTCGATGCCTTGCCATGAAGCTCCAAAACCGGTAACTCGCCGCCAGGCCCTCTCAATGATCGGTGGAGGATTTGGTCTGGTGGCATTCTCCAACATGCTGAGCACGTCGCTGGCTCAGGCTGCCGTCCAGGCGCCGCACTTCAAGCCGCGCGCGAAGCGCGTCATTTTCTTGTTCATGAACGGCGGCGTGTCGCACGTGGACACTTTCGATCCGAAGCCGATGCTCGAGAAGTATGACGGCAAGCCGATGCCCGGGCCTCAGGTACTGACCCAGCGTAAGACGGGCAACCTCATGAAGTCTCCATTCAAGTTCCAGAAGTACGGAGAGTGCGGAACTGAATTGAGCGAGCTGTGGCCGAATGTCGGCGGCGTGTCCGACGACATCTGCGTGATTCGCTCGATGTGGTCCGAAATTCCCAACCACGAGCCCTGCATCACGATGATGAACACCGGCGCGAACGTCATCGGCCGCCCGTCGATGGGTTCCTGGATTACATACGGACTCGGAACCGAAAACCAGAACCTTCCCGGATATGTCGTGCTGACGCCCACCGAGCCGCTGACGATCGGCAGCCCTCTGTGGAGTTCCGCATTTCTGCCCGCAATCTACCAGGGAACGGTTGTGCACAATACATGGGTTGAGGATGAGCCTTTTCAGGCCGGCAAGGTCATTCCGAACGTCATGAATGTGAAGGATCGTGAACTCCAGAGCCGTGACGTGGGCTTTCTTCGGCACCTTAACGAAATGCATCTGGCGCGGATTCGGGAAAAGGATTCCGAGCTCGAAGCATCGATCAAGACGATGGAAACCGCATTCCGCATGCAAACCGAAGCGCCGGATGTCTTCGATGTGAGCAAGGAGAGCAAGGCGGTGCTCGACCTGTACGGTCCGGGAAGCACTGCGCTCGGCTGTCTGATGGCAGTGCGGCTCGCGGAGAAAGGCGTTCGCATGGTGCAGACCTATTACGGAAAAGGCGATCCATGGGACGCGCATAACGACATCATGTCGTATCAAAAACTGGCGCTCGATTCGGACCGGCCATATGCGGCAGTCATCAAGGATCTCAAACAGCGTGGCCTGTTCGAAGACACGCTGGTGATTTGCGGCACGGAGTTCGGCCGCACGCCGGCGATACAGACGGCCAACGAGGCGGCCGCCGGTGTGGTGAACGGGCGTGATCACAATCCAGGCGGATTTTCGGTATGGCTTGCGGGTGGAGGAATCAAGGGCGGCATGACCTATGGCGCTACCGACGAGTTCGGGTACAAGGCTGTCGAAAAGAAGACTCACGTGCATGACCTGCACGCGACGATCTTGTATCTGCTCGGCATCGATCACACCAAGCTGACGTACCAGTACGGAGGCCGGAACTTCAGGCTGACGGATACGGCAGGCGAGGTCATCCGGGAAATCATTGCGTAAGGAGCATGGTGAGAGATCTTGAACTTGGACAAAATTCTGAACCTTTGTGCCCTTGTGCCTTTGTGTTTAAACCACAAAGACACAAGGGCACAAAGGTTCAGGATTCGTCCAATTTCAAAATTTCCTCCCCCTAACTGATAAGGACGGTCATGAAACAGATCTTGATTATTCTCATGGTAAGAACCCTCGCCATCGTGCCTCTGTTCGCGCAGGAGAAGCCCGGCGTCCCCGGTGTCCAATACCCCATGTCGCGCATTGTGCCCGATGCGGAATACGCAATTACGGGTGGTTCCCCGGACTGGCTCGCAATGGGCGAAGACATGGTATGGGTCAACAGCAGACCCACGGACATCGTTTTGAGAATGGACCCGAAGACGAGTGACGTTGTGGCCGTGGTGCCGGTGAAGAATCCTTGTTCGGGATTGATCATCGGAGCCGGCACGCTCTGGTCGCCAAGCTGCGTGGAGAACGTTGTCTATCGAATCGATATCGCAACCAATCAGGTGGTCGCGAAAATACCCGTTGGTCCGGCCAACAACGAAGGCGGCATCGCATTCGGTGCCGGATCGGCGTGGCTGCCCAGCGATCCGAAGGGCATTGTCACTCGCATCGATCCGGCTACAAACTCGGTCAGCGCGCAAATCAAGGTCGCGCCTGGTTCCTTCACGGCGATCTTCGGGTACGGTCTGGTATGGGTTTCAAGCACGGACAAGAATCTCGTGAGCGTCATCCATCCTGCCAAAAATGAAGTGATCGCCGAAATTCCTGTGGATACCGCCCCACGTTTCATGGCCGCCGGAGAGGGCTTTGTCTGGACACTGAACCAGACCAGGGGAACCGTCTCGAAGATCGATCCTGTGACGAAGAAAGTGATAGCGACCATCGAAGCCGGTGTTCCCGGCACCGGCGGTGATATCGCTGCCGGAGAGGGAGCCGTCTGGGTAACGGCGAGAACTATTCCGGTAACCCGCATCGATCCCGCAACAAATCAGGTGACCGCGCAATTCATCGGTCCGGGAGGTGACGCCATTCGCGTGGGGCACGGTTCGGTGTGGTTGTCGAATGGCCGTTTGTCGAGCGTGTGGCGGTTCATACCCGGCAAGATCGCCGACGTCGGAAGCACATCTCAGTAATCGGAGGCAGCATGCGCGCGCGTTTGCTTATCGTTCTGCTGGCCGTGACCGCGATTTCTTCACTCGTGATGGCGCAAACCGCCGCGCCGCCATCTGCCAGCGGTTTTTTGGATCCCGGCGTTCTGCCAATGAGCTGGCGGACGGGTGGCCCAAAGTGCTCGGAACTACCGAAGTGGCAGGTGCACGAATACAACGCTAACTTTTTCATTATTCGTGAGTCGGGATGTACTCACTATGAAAAGCCCTTCCTGTATCTGATATTCGGCCGGGAAAAGGCCCTGCTCGAAGATACCGGCGCAGGCCAAGTGGACACCGCCGCCCTGGTCGTGGAACTGGTGTCGCAATGGAGCAAGCGCAACAGCAGGGCGCCGGTCCCACTCCTTGTTGTTCATTCACACGCGCATGGCGACCATGTGGCCGGTGACGCACAGTTCAGGGACATGCCGAATGTCCAGCTGGTGCCGGCCACAGTCCAGGAGCTGCAAAAAGCTTTCGGGCTTGCGAAATGGCCGGACGATGCGGCGCAGATCGATCTGGGCGGGCGAATCCTGGATCTGATTCCAATTCCCGGCCATAACGATGCGAGCATCGCGTTGTACGATCGGCAGACCGGCATCCTTCTGACGGGAGACAGTCTTTATCCGGGCCGCCTCTATGTAGGCGACGCGGAGTTTCCCGCATTTGTCGCTAGCACGCGGCGATTGGTGGACTTCACGGACGACAAGCCTGTCGCCCACATTCTTGGTACGCACATTGAGCAAAGCCGCACGCCCTTCGTGGATTATCCGCGGGGAACGGTTTATCAACCGGACGAGCATTCACTCGAGTTGCCGCGTGGTGTCCTGCTGGAACTGAATGAGGCTGTGATCCGCTTGAACGGGAAGCTGGACAAGGTAGCGCTTCGCGATCTCACGCTTTCACCGAGGACTCCTCGGTGAGAGGTAAAGAAGTTGCTCAAATTCCGAGTTCGAATGAAACCGGAGATCTGACCAATGCTCAAACACAAAGACACAAAGGCACGAAGGCACGAAGAAAGGCCGCAAATAAAAGTTCTTGATGCGGCCTTTCTTCGTGCCTTCGTGCCTTTGTGTCTTTGTGTTTAAGCATTGGTCAGATCTCCGGCGTGGTACCCATGATTGCTGCCACCGTTCTATTCCTAAAATAAGACCATCCGCGTTCTCCACGTTCGAGGCGCACAACACCCTTGTGGAGGACCACAATGACCGCGATGTTCTGGCCAGTAGTGATTTTCATGGCGATATCACTGGCAATCGGAATCTATACGTACACGCAAGTTCGAGGCTCGAGCACTCGCTACACCGTGTGCGAAAAATCATTGCCGTTCATCGTCGTCGGCACAGCGCTGATGGCACAGGCCGTGGATGGCAATTCCACACTCGGCAGCGTGTCGATCACATACACGAGTGGGGTCTGGGCGGGCCTGATGATCTCGGTCGGGCTCGGACTAAGTCTCATTGTCGTGGGGAAGTTCCTGGCCGCGCCGCTGAATCGCATGAACCTGCTCACGCTTCCGGAGTTCTTTTTTCGCCGCTATGGCGTCCCCACTGAATTGCTGGTTTCCGTGCTCACGATACTCTGTTTTACGGTCCTCATCGCGGGTAACCTGAGCGCAGTGGCCTGGGTGCTTTCAGTAGTCAGCGGCATCGGCTATTTTCCGGCCCTCGTCATCTCGACCGTGGTCATTGTGACTTACACCATTGCCGGTGGCCTTTATTCCGCCATTTGGACGGACTTCTTTCAGGAGTACATTGCGCTGATCGGATTCGTCGCTGCCGGCGTGTGGTTACTGGCCACGCGCGGTTTTGGCGGGATGGTCACGGCAGTCCCGACAGACAAAGTCGATCTGTCGTCGCTGGTTAGCTTTCATTCGGGCGCTCTGGCGAACTGGGCCGGCGTGATCGCCCTCGCGCTGGGAAATGCCATGGCACTTGATTTCATGGAACGTGTGTTCGCCGCTAAAGATGGACGCACCGCCCGCCGTGCCTGTTATTACGGCGCGTTCATGACGGTAGTCATCGGGGGGTGTGTTGCGCTGCTCGGGCTGGCAGGAGTCGCATCCGTTCACAATGCCAACGATCCGCGCATGGTATTGCCGACGCTTTGCATCGCGATTTTGCCCTACTGGATTGGAGTCATGGTGTTCATCGGCGTGTTGGGCGCATCGATGTCCACTGCAAACGGCGCCATGCTCGTGATTTCCGTGGTCCTGGCGCGCAATGTGATCCAGCGTTGGCGGCCTACGTTCAGTGAGGATTCGAAAATGCTGCGGCTGTCTCGACTCATGGCTCTGCCTACCGCAGCGCTGGCTGCCGTCGTGGCGTACATCCGGCCCGAACCCGGTATCCTGCTGATTATCGCGTTCGATATCGTGTTTGCCGGCTGCGTCGTTCCGCTGTTCGCCGGTGTCTACTGGCAGAAGGCAAACAGCACTGGAGCGATCGTTTCGATTCTGGTGGGAACTTTTGCGCGGCTGATCGCTCACTTCGTCACGCCGTCCGAATGGGCCGGTCTGGACACGCTGGTGCCTCCAGTGTTGAGTGGCATTGCTTTTTATGTCACTTGTCAGATGACGTGGAAAACGCGCCCGAGCCGTCACCATGTCCTTACCGAGTCCTGGCAGGGAGGTGATTGAATGCCGGCACGAATAACCTTTGCAATACTCCTTCTCTCCTTCGTCGCGTTCGCAGAAGACGCGAAGAAGCCATTGCGTCCCGGAGTCACAAGGCCGGGCGTGCAACGGCAAATCTCGACAATAACGCCGCAAGCGGTGTTTCCCGTCGAGGGAACTCCCGATTGGCAGGTCGTGACACAAGATGCGGTGTGGGTGGCCAACGGGCCGAAGAACACGGTGCATCGGCTGGACACAAAAACGAACAAAGTGGCCGCCACTGTTGAGGTCGGAAAGAAGCCGTGTTCAGGACTGGCCGCGGGGTTCGGCAGCATCTGGGTGCCCAGCTGCGGCGACCAGACGCTTTCACGGGTGGATTTGAAGACGAATCAGGTGACGGCAACGATTTCCGTCGGGCCGGCTGACAGCGAGGGTGGAATCGCCACCAGTGCCGACAGTGTTTGGATGCTGAGCGATCGGAAGGGAATCCTGTCCCGGATCGACCCGGACACGAATAAGGTCGTGGCCGAAATACAGGTGCCTTCCGGTTCGTTCACCTGCGTCGCCGGAGAAGACGGCGCGATCTGGGTATCGAGTACGGAGAACAGCCTTCTGGTTCGCGTGGATCCGAAAACGAATCTCATCACCGACAAAGTCGAAGTCGGATCCCGCCCGCGCTTCCTGACTGCGGGCGGCGGCGCCATCTGGACCCTCAACCAGGGTGACGGCACCGTATCGCGTGTCGACGTCAAGACGAAGAAACTTGCCCGCAACATCGACGTCGGTGTGCCGGGCGGCGGCGGCGAGATCGCCTATGGTGAAGGCTACGTGTGGGTTACGGTTTTCGAGATTCCGCTGTCCCAGATCGATCCGGAGACAGATAAAGTGATCAAACAGTGGATTGGCCCTGGCGGCGACTCCGTGCGCGCAGGGCTTGGTTCGATCTGGCTTTCCAACCTGCGCCAGCAGAATGTCTGGAGGATCGACCCGAGGCAGCCGTGAGGATCCGACACGGATTCCCCTCCCTGGAAAGGGGGCAAAAGATCTGACCAATGCTCAATTCCCAATGCTCAATTCTCATCCGATAAGAATTGAGCATTGGGAATTGAGCATTGGTCAGATCTTTTGCCCCCTTTCCAAGGAATCCATTGTTCCTAACACCCTCTGATATCTTTTCCCACGCCGCTGCAAAGGATGTCCACACCTCGGCAAAGAATGTCGAGGGCCGGCACACCCGGATCAGGCACGCATTTCTTAACGCCGGCCAATTGCCGCGACGTTCACCGTAAGCTGCCCCTCGGCGCGGATCGATTTCGCGCGAGCTTCCATTGCAAAAGCCTCGTGGTCGCTCTTCATTTTGTGCAGGAGCTTTGCAAACTGCTCCAGTGTCGTCGCAACCTCGGGTGCTCTTGGCCCGAAGCTTTGTTCCTGAACCTGCAGCGAGCTGGCGTAGTGCAATCGGGCTTCAGAATAGTTTTTCTGCGCAGTCAGTACCTGCGCCAGACCAAACGATGTCAGTGCCACAGCGGGGCTTTCCGGGCCAAACACTTTGCGCCGAATCTCGAGTGTCCGACGAAGCACCTTTTCCGCTTCTACCAGGTTTCCTTGCCAGTAGTACGACATGCCGAGGTTGCACAGAATGGCAGCCGTATCTGGATGCTCAGGACCAAATGAGCCTTCACCGATCCGTAGAGCACGCAGAAGAAGCGGTTCGGCGCGGCTCCACTTTCCCTGCTTCTCATATAATGCGGCCAGGTTTGCAAGCACCGGAGCCATGAGCGAATCTTCGTTACCCAACTGTTGCCCTACGAAATCCATGGCTTTCTTGAAAGTGGCCTCCGCCTGTTTGTCTTTGTCCATTGAGGTGTAGAGAAGACCGAGACCGCTGAGCACCTGCGCGATATGGGGATGCTGAGGACCGAGTTCGCGTTCGGTGAGGCTGAGCGCCTCCTTGAGTGAAGACTCCGAGAGCTCATACCTTCCCGTTTCCTGATAGAGCCTTCCCCGATTGGCCACGAGTATTGGCATATTCCGCCGGTCCACAGTACTGCTGCTTCGCAGAATTCTCAGCGCATGGTCGAAGTGCCTTTCGGCTTCTTCATACCGGCCGAAAACACGGAGCACTTCCCCAAGATTGGCGAGAGCCAAAACCAACTCTGTGTCGGATAGCCTCGCAGTTTCGGCTCGTTGCAACGCCTGCCGGAAGTACCGCGCTGCGGCATCATAGTCACCGCTCGTGAATGCCTGCGCTCCTTGCCGCTGCAGATTCTGGATCGTGACATCCTGAGCCTCTGCGGCTAATGTCAGGAAAATAGTGAAAACGACCGTGAAGAACAGGCCTCGTGATTTTTGGTTAAGACTGCGCGTAACAAACGTCATCGCTACCCCCGGCTTCTCAGAACTGCAGGGCAGTTGCTGATACCGGGGCGTAACCCAGCACGCCAGCCGCCGTCGCCCTGGCAGCCTTCGCGAAGAGGAACTCGTTGATTGCGCATGATCGGCTGCAGGCGCCCGTCACGGAGGAGTCTAATTTCGGATACAGACACTATCCGAGAAGACAGAGTCTGACGACGCGATGGCTGGGATCGCACGATATGTTTGCGATCGGTAAGAGATATTGAGGGAGATGAATTTTTCAGAAAAAAACCGGTAGCATGCCTCCGTCCTGGCGCCGCCTGTGACGCCAATCGCGGCGATGGGACAGCATCAGAACGAATCGACATGGCTTCGCCTTCGCGCAGCGCTCGCCAGTGAGATCATTGCCTGAGAGAACTACAAGCGGCCGTCTGACACAAAACCGGTCGTGGTCCATGCACACGAGAATCCGACTAGAGCAGTTTCTCTAGGTAGATCTCGTCATGGAACTTGTCAGCTATTTTGACGTGTTGCCTGGCGATTCCAATGTCGAGGAACCCCAAATTCCGATAGAAACGAAGGGCCCGCTCGTTATGGGCTAGAACCTGAATTACAACTTTTCGGTAGCCGTGACTCCGTGCAAAACTGAATGACTCCTCCGCTAGGAGCTGTCCGATACCGCGTCCGCGGTAGTTGAGGCGCAGCCAGGTACCCATTGTCGCAACGTGGCAAACCGAGGCCGCAAAGTCGGAAAAGAGATCGATCGACTGAACGCCTGCAATCTTGCCGTCGATATCCGCAACGTATAAAGCATTTCTATTGCCTAGTGACGAGATGAAGTCCCTTTCCTCTTGATCTGAGAAATGTCTGTCAAAAATCGTGAACTTACCTTCGTCGATCACAGAGTTCATAACATCAGCCACTTGTCCCGCATCGTCACCGGTCGCTTTTCTGATGAGTACTCTCATCCCGTATCCTTCTCACTTGCCGCGTTACATGGCGTCGATCGCCGCGCAATAGTTAGTGGCGCGCACAGGACGGAATCATCGACGCATTCTATGTTAATACGCAATTCCGAAAAAGCGCGGACGAGGAAATTCCCCAGAAACGGCGCTGAAGCGGATTGACGCCAGTTTGTTTGGCATGCCGATCGTCGTCTGACTAAAACTGAAACATACCAACCGGTTGTTCCTCCGCCAAACGCTCGCGCGCCGTCCGCAATTCGTACGTCCTGGCGTTCACCACGTTGTTCACGTTCCAGAACCTGCGAGGTGTGGCCGTTATCGACGGCCGCAATGACAAGGCTTCGGCAAGGGCGACTGGGCGCGGACGGTGCGGGCGGCCTGGAACCCGCCGGAGAGCGGCGTGGTGACAGCGTCGTTGGCGGGTTGGGATAGCTTTTTGCTTGCCGGTCGTGCCCGTGATGACGACGCCCGCGATTTCCTCGATCTGGTGATCGCTCTGGTGCGTAAGAGTCAGAAGAACTCGGATGTGTTTTGTGGCCACGATACGCCTTCCTTCTGTTTAACGGTTCATGTTCGCAAGTCCTTCTGCTACGAAGCAAAGCTTCTTCGTCAGAAAGGAATGTTGCTTTGCCGCGAAGCAATGTTTGTGTGTCACGAAGCAATGTTTGTTCATCACGAACTGATGTTTGTTTGTCACGAAGTGATGTTTGTTCGTCACGAACTGATGTTTGTTTGTCACGAAGTGATGTTTGTTCATCACGAACTGATGTTTGTTTGTCACGAACTGATGTTTGTTTGTCACGAAGTGATGTTTGTTCGTCACGAAGTGATGTTTGTTCGTCGTGAAGAAAGGTTCCTTTGTGACGAATTGATGTTGCTTCGTGACGCCAAAACATGTGTTTGTTCCAAACCAAACCTCGAATGATCGAACTTAATGACGATCGAGCCGACAACAGTTTTGGTGAAAGGGAAGATGGCCGGAGCAGAGATGGGTTTGTGAGACGTAATGCGCCTCACCAAGTATGAACTCTCTGCCGATTTCATCCTCCTTTCATGGCTGGCCTATAAGGCACGGCCCGTGCCAATTCCCGCCCTTCAGTTTTTCAGTGACTTGTGAGTTTCAACGGGGGAGGGCGAACCTTTTCCATCAACAGTTTTGTTGATGGCTTTTGCGAATCGCGAAAAAGCGATGCGCGTTCGTCATTCTCGCGTCAGCAGTTAGGTCGATTTGGAGCCAGTAGCCAAATGGCTACTGGCATGAGTGAAACCCGGCGCGACAGGAACATATTTTCAAAAGTAATGACAGCGGCCGTATTTATTTAACTTTTGTAACGCATCACTGTGTGGCTGAGCCAGTAGCAGCGTTACCGATACAATCACATCGAACAGAACACGGAACCGTAATTCAGCCTGGGCTTCATCACGTTACCTCCCAGATGAGATTGTTCTTATTCCTCGCGAAGCGCGACCAAAGGATCTACCTTCGTGGCGCGACGCGCCGGCACATATGAAGCGAGAAGCGAAATGCAGGCGAATAAGACTGCGACGCCAGCAAAGGTTACTGGATCGAGAGGCGTCAGGCCGAACAACATGCTTTTCAGGTAGTCTGTCGCAGCTAGCGCACCGCAAATTCCAATCACAATGCCAATTCCCGCAAGCACAAGTCCCTGCCTCAAGACGAGCGCCAATACCGAGGATCTGCGGGCACCGAGCGCCATACGGACTCCGATCTCACGCGTGCGCTGCGCGACGGCATATGCCATAACTCCGTAAATGCCAATCATTGCCAACACGACGGCAACCCCGCCGAAGATTCCAAGTAACACTGCATAGAACCGCGGACCTGCAATGGAATTCGCGACAACTTGTTCAAGCGTGCTTACATTTTGCATTGCTGCGCGAGAATCGATTTGATTGACGATTGAGCGTTTTATGCCGCGAGCAAATCGTTCCGATAGCCTAACCATCACAATGATGTTCTCGACCGCTGCTCTTTGCCGCCTTTATCAGAACACCGCGGTGAATCTTCTGTAGTTAGCTCCATCGTCATGATCTTGAAGCGAAACAAATCGATGGCATCACGGATGCGCTAGATGCGCTGAGAAAACGGGTAAGCAAGGGTAATCCAAAGGAGAAAGGAAAATGATGAAGATTTATCGGCCCCTGGTCATCGCCACGCTTGGCTTAACTCTCTCGGCCTTAGCGGTCCCCGGGGCGGGAGCGGCCCCTGATCTGATGGTTTACCTGCGGTGTGGCACTGATCCCAGTGCCAACACCCTCGCCTTGCAAAAAGAGATTGACGACGCCGCGCCGGGCACAACCCTGGTGCTCCCTCCGGGAGTTTGCGGCGTCGCTAAATGCAATATCGCTCATCAAGGCAAGATCTGCTACGGCGGCGCGGGCCTGCCGCACAACAGCGCCCTGCATATCGGCAAATACCAGGCCTTGATCTCGAACTTGACCCTGGCGGGTGCGGCCGACGGCACGAGCGTGCTGAAACTCGACCCCAGCCCGCCGCGCCAAAGTGATGGCTATCACGGCTATTGTGGTGACACGCACGTGCTCTCGATCCATGGATCGTCGTTCATCACGCTGCGCGATTTCACCATCGACGGATCGGACGGCGAATTGCCCGAGGATACAGCTCAGTGCCCCCTCATCCCCAATAAGACTGATGGGAGGATCGCCGAGCACATGTTTGATGTCCATGTAGTGAATTCGACGGACATCACGATCGACCGGATGAAGCTCATCAAGGCGCACGGCGACGGCGTGTATCTGATTGCCAACCTTGATGACCTGGGCACAGGCATTACTCACACAGAACACATCTCCGTGACCAACACCGACTTCCTGGCCAACGACCGCGCCGGGCTGACCTTCCAGCGAAACGTCGGGTATGTCACCGTCAGGAATAACTATTTCCGGGGCAGCGGCGAGGATCAGGATCTGGACATGGAGCCCTCGGGTGGCCCGGCCGACCTCGGCCCCTACGAAGTGGACATCGACCACAACCGGTTCGAGCGCACAACTCCCAAGATAACGGTCTCCCTGGGCTCCGCCGGCGGCACTCAGCCGTCCAACGGCGTGCGCTTCACCAACAACACTCTCGGCCCGGGGACTAAGGGTGGAGAAGGCGGTTGCATTTTCGTCTATAAGGCGGACAACACCACGATCGCCAACAACACGGTCATCGGCGGCCGGGGTTGCTACACCCTGGCGGCCGAGAAAGTTACCGGCCTGGTGGTGGAAAACAACTACCTCGAAGGCTATGCCAACTTGCACAATGGTCAAGGTTACTTTGTCCCCGGGCCGGTGATTCGCATTTCGGAGCGTGCCGTGAACCAGGGCGATATCAATATATGTGGGGCCCCGCCTAAAGAGCCCTGCCCGTATTTCATCTACTATCCCGATCTGATCAGGATTACAGGGAACACGGTCGTCCAGCGGGTGCAGTATTCGTCGGCGATCGAACTGAGCAATGCCGACGCACTGCAGATCGCTTCCAACAAGATCTTACATACGCACACAGTGGCTCCCCTCAGTCCGCTCAACTCTGCTTATCCTGTCCCCCGCCCTAGCAGTATTGACATATCTTTCGGGGTTCAAGCCTTGCCCAGTTATGGCTACTACCTGAATGAAAGAAGAGGTTTCAGAGCGTGGTCAATCACCGGCAATGGTCTCGGTCAGTTCGCCGACGGCATCAGAATAGCGCCGCTCAAGGCGGGTGTGACTTTGGCGAACGCTCTCATCAACAGTAATCTATTTACCACGGCGTACAACAGGCCGCGCGGGATCTTGCTTGTGGGCGCGCCGACTGACCCAGACAGCGGCTTCATCAACAACCTGACAGTAAACAATAACTCGTTCGGCTGCGGTTTTGGCGGCGACTTTCTGACTAAACCGGGTATCCCGCCACACCCCAATGCTTTTGTGCGCCCGAGCGGCCAGGCGCACACGGGTAACATCGGGTTTATCGTCGCCTGCCAGTAAGTAATCGTCACAGAGCAGCGCCCAATTCCTGAGCAATGGGAGCCGGCATTCGGCCTGCAAGCGGCTGAAACTCACCTGGCTGTGTAGTCCGAATACGTAGATGTGATTTGTTACGTACGGCGGGCGCTTGGCGGATCCTCGAGTCGGGGCACGACCCGACCTTCATCGGCTACGGCATCTCACAAATCCTCGCTTGACATTGCTCTGACCACTGTCATAGTGTCATATGACAGTCGTCCAGGCATGTTGATTCAAATCAATTACAAGTCGGGAAAGCCTGTTTATGTCCAGGTGGTGGATCAAGTCAAAGCGGCGTCGGCGTCGGGTGCTTTGAAACCTGGTGAAGCATTGCCGTGCATCCGGCCTCTTGCCGAAGAGCTGCGCGTCAACCGCAACACCATAGCCAAGGCATATTCGGAATTGGAGAACATGGGTGTGATTGAGACCATACCGGGCAAAGGCTGTTTCCTGAAACACAACAATTCACCGTTACGCAAAGACGTCCGCCGGAAAATGCTCATTGAAGAGATCGATCAGGCGATCGTGCAGGCCCACCACTTGCAGGTGTCTCGCGACGAGTTTCTCGAGGCGGTGCGGCAACGATTGGCTGTATTCGACCAGAAACGGCGCGCCTCTGAGGACAGGGAGGATTGAACGGATGAATGCTCCGACTTCCGTCATTCATATCGAGAATCTCACGTATGCCTACGGAAGAGGTTCGGAAGCGATCGATAACTTCAATCTTAGAGTGGAAGCCGGCCGCTGCTACGGCCTGTTCGGCCGAAATGGCGCCGGCAAAACGACAGCCATTAAATGCCTGCTTAATCTGCTGCGGCCGGAGCGCGGGCATGTGCGTGTATTCGGCATCGACCCGGGAAAGCACGAAGTTGAAGTGAAGCGGCGCCTGACGTATGTGCCGGACCAGGTGTCGTTCTATCCATGGATGACCATTCGCGAGACCCTGGATTACCTCGCGTCATTTCGTGAGCACTGGAACGCGGCGACCGAACAGGAATTGTTAAGACGCTTTCATCTTGATGCGAATCGGCGTGCAGCGGCCCTTTCGAAAGGACAGCGAACACAGGTTGCATTGATCGCGGCCATTTGTCCCGAGCCTGATTTGCTCTTACTCGATGAGCCGACGTCCGGCCTGGATCCCATCGTCCGGCGCGAATTCATCGAAACCGTAATTGGCGCCTACCAGGAAGGCAATCCGGGCAATCGCACGATTCTCGTTTCCACACACTTGATCTCGGAATTCGAAGGTTTAATCGATGAATTCACCATCATGGATCGCGGCCGCGGATTAATAACGCTTCGGGCCGATGAGGCGCGTGACCGTTATAAAAGAATCCGCGCGCGATTCTCTCAATCCGCGCCGGAGCTCGATCTGAGCATGGCGCTGCACGTGCGGCGCGCCGGGCGCGAACTCGATGTGATCGTCAATGGAGGTGGTCGTGAAGTCATGGATCGGCTTCTGAAATACAATCCGGAAGCGTTAACTACCGAAGCCCTGACACTGGAGGAAATCTTTGTCGCGACGTCGAGAGACCAGGAGACGTTGAATGGACCTGCAGTTCTCGAGAATCCGTAAGGAAGCCCGGGCGATGTTCTGGCCCTGGTGCGCTGTCATATTTGCCGGAGTCCTCACGTGGCTGCGGCCATACGGCTCGCAGGAGCTGTGGCTCATAACAACAAACACCTTCTTGATTGCCATCCCATTGTTGGCGACGATCCCGCTGGGGATGGAGTTCCAGCACGGCACACTGCCGCTCTTATTCAGCCAACCCGTCGCGCGCACGAGAATATTGCGCGAGAAATGGATCGTTATGGCCGTCGCTGTTGTATCGGCCGCCATCGTGTACGCCTTTGGACGGGTCAGCCCCTTCCAGGATCGAAACACCTCCATCATCGCAGGCATCTGGATGATAACCGCGATATGTTCGGCGACCTTCTGGACGCTTGTCGCGAGATCCACGATAGGTGGGCTCATCTTGAACCTCTTCCAGGGTTGGGGGATGGCTTTCACCTGGCAGCTGGCGCGATGGCTTCTCCGATTACCGCCGCTGACAGAAACGGAAAGCATGGGCGACCTCCTGATCGCCACGCTTGCGGCGCTGGGTTACGCGTTGGCAATGCTCCGGCTCAGCCAATGGAAACTCGCGCGATTCCAGGTCACGGGCGCCGTGCCGGACACGAATGTCTTCGCGGGCCCGCATATATTGGGATCGAAGCCTTCAGGGGCGGTGGTCAACCTGGTCCGTAAGGAACTGCATTTATTGTGGCTGGTCTGGTTGCTGATGATCGTAACTATTCTTGGCGTGCTCGGCCTGGCTGTACTTCAACCCTTGCCTGGCATCCCGCACGAGAAACTGGCGGCGGCGGCCTTCGCCTATATTGTGACAATTGGAGGCATCGCTACGGTCCTGGCGGGAAGCCTCTCCATGGGCGAGGAGCGAACGTGGGGCACTCAATCAGGAAACATGACCTTGCCGGTCTCTGTTCGATTGCAATGGTTAATCAAATTGGCGGTAGTGATATTTGGAAGTTTTGTCGGGTTGGCGTCAGCGATCAGTTTGGCCAAAATCGCCTTTGGGCAGGCTTTCATTGATGTTCTTCTTCCTTACGATTTGGTCCGCTATGGGATGCTTAAGCTCTTCATGGCTTCATCAATCCTGAGTTTTGCCGCATTTTGGTGCGGGTGTGTCGTCAAGGGCACCGTTCGCGCGACGCTGTTGGTTTTTCCAGCGCTGGGCGCTGTCTGGTGGGCGTATTGGGGCGGCATGCGCGCATTCGTTCAGATATGGTTGAGGGCGGAGACGATTTCGGGTGGCGTGGCTTCGATGCTCCATCCATTTCCGTTTGCTCCTTCGACTCGTACAATGCTGACGCAAATTCAGATTTGGGGCCTACAGTGGTTCGTCATTCCTCTGGTTGCTGTCGGTGCAATCCAGAGTTATCGGTTGTTCAGGAGAGAGATTCAGGACAGCGTTTCTTTTGTCATCCGTCAGATGCTGCCGCCGGTTATCGCGGCGTTTTTATGCGGCCTTTTTATGCCCTTTCCCCGCGTTGTCGAGGCTAGCGTCGACGGACAAACCTACACCGTCCTGTTGGAAGTGTCGCGAGCAATCGAGAAGATGCAAATCGACCCCGCTAAACTGGACGCGGCGCACCCGCTCGAACTCACATTGGACGACCTCAGCAGGACCTCTCCGCTATCCGACCGGTTACGCCGCTGGGTGGACGGTACCGTCATCACCGTTACTCCGAGAGTGATCATCCGTCCGTCGTGGAGGAATGGCCGCCCCTATCTCGCGACATTTAACTACTTCACATCGGTCCGTCTCAAAAACGACTGGAATTGTTGGGTCGTTACCAGCAATTCCTTCTCGATGGGATGCACGTCACCGTACGGCACGTGGGGTATCCCCACGCCTCCATAAGCACGGTTTGACAAATGCTTGAGACGTTCGAAACCGGAAAAGTGATGAACCAATTTCCCGGAAGGAGACTTCTGGGGGATAGTGGTTCACTTCTGCCGCGGGCTGTGAACGCCCATTACGCAAATAGATACTTTTGTCGCTTGGTTCATAGAAATAGTCCCCGGCGGCGCACGACCTTCTCGTTGCTACTTTGCTACTTGCTACTCAGGGAAAGATCGCGAACAGATTGCGCAGGTCGCGCTCCCGGCGTGCGTCACGTAACAGCGGCATCACCCCGAAGATCTCCTGCATCGTGCGCAGTGTCGAGCCATGTTCGTAGTAGATAAAGTTCTCATAACCGTGCCCTTTGGCGAATGGCGAAAGCACGATCATGCCGATCGGACCGTCGGCGATTGCAGCCTCATCCCACGTTAGGAACAAGGCGCCCTGCTGGTAGGCCGCCGATCCGAGAATCATCGGGACGTTTTGCGACAGCCAGGCGTCTCCCTGCCTGATCTGCTGCAGAGTATCAGTGATCGGATTACCGGTCGAAGGACAGGCATCATGCATGTCGTCGCAGACGTTGGGAATAATGAAGTTGTAACTAGCCGTGGTCCGCTGCATCAGGTCTGTCGCCAGTTCCTGAAATGGACGGACGTGGGCAATGCAGTATGCGGACATTACGTTAAGGTTATCCGTTACATTGTCAAAGTAAACGAATGGATTGTGCTTAACCGCATAGGGATAACTGTCAGTCAGGGGACAAGTTAGACC
>Ga0137397_10000036_pt1 | contig 78364 bp, 86 predicted proteins | sample czorhiz116metaG_FD_106658 | JGI IMG/M metagenome (GOLD analysis project Ga0137397, IMG submission 106658) | Vadose zone soil microbial communities from Angelo Coast Range Reserve, California, USA - czorhiz1.16 metaG | ecosystem: Environmental > Terrestrial > Soil > Vadose zone | place: USA... | reverse complement strand
GGGGCGGCTACAAGCAGTCCGGGTTCGGGCGCGAGCTCGGTCCGCACGGCCTCGACGAGTACCTGGAGGTCAAGCACGTCTACATCAACCTCGACGAGCGGCCGATCGGGTGGTACAAGTAGCCGGGGATGCGCGAACCCCGTCCCGTTCCGATGCACCCCCCCAGGTTCTTCCTCAAGCACCTGGCCCGGAGCGCCGGCGTGGCCGGGGTGGTCGTCATCGGATCTCTCGGTCTGGGTGTGCTCGGATATCATCGCTTCGGCGGTCTCGACTGGCTCGATGCCCTCGTCAACGCCTCGATGATTCTGGCGGGGATGGGTCCCGTCGATCCGATCACCTCGGTGTCGGGCAAACTGTTCGAGTCGTTCTACGCCCTGTTCAGCGGCGTGACCTTCCTGACCATCGCCGCCGTCCTGCTCGCACCCGCGGTGCACCGCTTCCTGCACCGATTCCACCTGGAGCTCGCGGACGAGCCGCCCGAGAAGAAGAGTTGACGCGTGACGTGCATGCAATCCAGGCTGCTCGACATGCGGGACTGCCGTGACGGCGCTCTTGCAGCGATCCATCGCGACATGCTCGAGCTCGATCTGTCGCAGCAGCCACGCTGGTTCCGCCCCCTCCTGACGAAGAGCCGCGCCCTGCAGGCCATGACCGGCTACGACCACTGGTCGCGCGCCTGGGAATATCCCTGGGCGGTCCTGGCCGCCGACCTGGGGCCGCGGCCGCTCGCTGTGCTCGACGTGGGTGGCGGGGGGAGCCCGTTCTCCCTCTACCTCGCGGCCCGCGGTCACGAGTCACACGTGGCCGACCCGTCCCTCGATCAGGGGACGAGCTTCGTTTTCGATCCGAAAAAGAGCCTGTACAGGAACACCCGCTCCCTGGCCAAGCGGCTGATCTTCCGCGCCGCCGGGATCCACTCGCTGTGGGGGCTTCCAGGCGAAGACGGCCGGCGCCCCGTCCGCTATCATGCCTGCCCGGCCGACCGGCTCGATTTCGAAGACCGGCGCTTCGAAAGGGTGTTCTGCCTGAGCGTCATGGAGCACATTCCACGGGCCGCCTGGAAGGGCTGCATGCGTGAGTTCGAGCGTGTCCTGAAACCCGGCGGCCGACTGGTCATCACGCTCGACATGACCCCCGAAGAGGCCGATGACCGGGTCTACGGGGAGCTCCTGGCCCACTGCACCCTCGCGCTCCTCGGCGACCCCCGGTACGACGTGCCGATCGGGAAGGAGAGCAAGGCGGCGCGACACCCGGGGCACGGGTACGAGACGCTCGGGATGGTCTGGGAGAAACGCGGCGGGGGCGCGGCCGGGGATGCAGGACGATGATGACGATCGTCCTTCTCACGCTCTCCAACATCTTCATGACCTTCGCCTGGTACGGGCACCTCAAGTACAAGTCCTCGCCGCTGTGGAAGGCGGTCCTCTTCAGCTGGCTCATCGCCTCGTTCGAGTACTGTCTTCAAGTACCCGCGAACCGTTACGGCAGTGCCCGGTTCACGACCACCCAGCTCAAGACGATCCAGGAGGTCATCACGCTGGCCGTGTTCTGCGTCTTCTCGGTCCTGTATCTTCGGGAAGACTTGAAGTGGAACTACCTCGCAGGATTCGGCCTGATGATCCTGGCGGTCTTCGTCATCTTCAAGAAGTGGTGAGCTTCCGCGAGGCCCTGCGCTTCTGGGTGAAGCTCGGGTTCATCAACTTCGGCGGACCGGCCGGACAGATCGCCATCATGCACCGGGAGATCGTCGAGCGCAGGCGCTGGATCCCGGAGGAGCAGTTCCTGCGCGCCCTCAACTTCTGCATGATCCTCCCCGGGCCGGAGGCCCAGCAGCTCGCCGTGTATATCGGCTGGCTCCTGCACGGCACGGCCGGCGGCATCGCCGCCGGCGTGCTCTTCGTGGTGCCTTCGATTTTCGTCCTGCTGGTCCTGAGCTGGCTGGTGGCGGCGCACGCCGATGTTCCGGCTGTGGCGGGCCTGCTCTACGGCGTGCGGCCGGTCGTGATCGCCATCGTGGCCGAGGCGGTGCTGCGGATCGGCCGAAGGACCCTGCGCCATCCGGCCCTGTACCTCTTCGCGGCGGCGGCCTTCATCGCGATCGCCTTCTTCGCCGTGCCGTTCCCGCTCATCGTGGCGGCGGCCGCCGCCTCAGGCATCCTCCTCGAGCGCGCGCTTCCGGAGGCCGTCCGCGCGCGCGGCGCAGGCACGCCCGATGCGGAACGTCCCGTCGCCGGCGCGAATCGAGCGGTGCCGGGAGCCCGGTCCGCCCCGACCGGATCGTCCTACCCGCCGGCCGGACGCGCCGCGCGGATCGTTCTCCTGTTCGCCGCGCTGTGGGCGCTGCCCGTGGGCCTCCTCCGCCTGTGGCGGGGAGGCGGAGACGTCCTCGTGAAGGAGGCCCTGTTCTTCACCCGGGCCGCGCTCATCACCTTCGGCGGCGCGTACGCCGTCCTCAGCTACATCGCGCACGTGGCGGTGAACGTGTACGGCTGGCTGACCGCCGACCAGATGATCCAGGGTCTGGCCCTCGCCGAATCGACCCCCGGACCGCTCATCATGGTCACCCAGTACGTCGGCTTCATCGGCGCCTGGAACCAGGCGCACGGTCTCAGCCCGCTCGCCAGCGGCGTGCTCGGCGCGCTGATCACGACCTACGTCACCTTCCTCTTCTGCTTCATGTTCATTTTCGTCGGGGCGCCGTACGTGGAGGCGCTCGCCGGGAATCGCAGGCTGCAGGCCGCCCTGGTGGGAGTGACGTCGGCCGTCGTCGGCGTGATCCTGAACCTCGCGACGTTCTTCGGCGCGCATGTGCTGCTCCCCGCGGGCCGCGGCCTCGACGTGTTCGCCCTGGTCCTGGCGCTCGCATCGCTCGCCGCGATCGTGCGGTTCAGGCTGCCGATTCAGTATCTCGTCCCTGCCGGCGCACTGGTCGGGATGGCCTGGTCGCTCCTGAACCGGTGACCGCCCGCTCGATCCCCGGCCTCGTCCCTCCCGGGGCCTTCTTGACGTCGCAGCAACGGGCGGGCCTCACCCGTGGTAGAGTTTCGGCGGTTTTGCCGGTCCGGTCCGATTCCAACACTCTAGCTGGAGGAGCAGATGGCAGCCAAGAAAGGTCGAAAGCCGAGCGCCGCTTTCATGAAGCCGCTGATGCCGAGCGACGCGCTCGCCGAGGTCATCGGGTCGAAGGCGTTGCCGCGCACGCAGGTGACCAAGAAGCTGTGGGACTACATCAAGAAGAACAAGCTCCAGGACAGCAAGAACCGCCGCATGATCAACGCGGATGAGTCGCTCAAGAAGGTCTTCGGCGGCAAGAAGCAGGTCAGCATGTTCGAGATGACCAAGCTGGTCTCCAAGCACCTCAAGTAAACCTCGTCGCGCGGATCACCCGTCTCCGCGGCCGCCCGAGTCCGCGCAGGCTCGGGCGCCAGGACAGAAGCCGCGAGTGACGGAGTCCGCTCCTCCGCCCGACGGGCGGCCGGCGTCCGATGGCGCCGGCGCTCCGAGCCCGCGGGCGGAGGGGTTGCTCCGAGGGGGAGTTCGATGAGCGAGATGACCTCTGCTCCGGGCGCGCACGGAGCGACGCCACCCCCGCTCCTCGAACCGCCACCGGTCGTCACCTCCTCCTCCGGCACTCAGGCCGGTTCGGCCGCTCCGGCCGAGCCGCTGGTCCCCTGGATCTCGATCTGGACCCGCCCGCGCGCCACGCTCCGGCAGATCCTCGACTCCGACCCGCGCCGCTCGGTGTACCGGCTCGCCGCCCTGGGTGGTGTGGCCGGAGCTCTGAGGCTCGCGTCCACCTCCGGCTTCGGTGACACACATCCCGCGTCGGTCGTCCTCGTCGTCTGCATTGCGGGCGGGGCCGTCGGCGGCATCCTGGCCCTGTTCCTGTTGACGAGCCTGGTGGGTCTGGCGGGCCGCTGGCTGGGGGGCCAGGGACGCATGTCCGCGGTCATGGCGGCTCTGGCGTGGAGCTACGCGCCGGCGATCTGGGGCCTCGCGCTCTGGCTGCCGAGAGCCGCGCTCCTCGGTGAGAAGACCTTCCAGTCCCTCCCCGCGACCATCGAGGGGAACCCGCCCGCGGCGCTTCTCTTCGGATTCCTGCAGCTGGCGCACGACCTGATCGGCATCTGGGGATTCCTGATCACGCTGAAGTGCATCGCGGAGGCAGAGCGTTTCTCCGCCTGGAGGGCGTTCGGCGCGTTCGTGCTTGCGGGACTGATGGTCGGCGTTCCGGTCGGCCTGGTCCTGGTGGCGCTGCAGGCGTTGAGCTGAATTTTTCTAGGCGCCTTCGACCTGCTCGAGCAGGGAGCCCAGGAAGGCGGCCCGCCATGCGATCCGGTCGGTGCGCACCCTTTCGCTCACGGCATGCGCCCCTTCCCCTTCGACACCGAGACCGTCGAGGATCGGAACACCGAGCGCGGCGCAGTACGACCCGTCGCTCCCCCCTCCGGTCGATCCTTCCCGCAGGTCGAAGCCAAGCTCCCCCGCCACCCGCCGGGCCTTCCCGTACAGGGAGGCGATCGCCTCGGTGCGGACCATGGGGGGGTGGGTCAGGGCCGCCTCGACGCGCAGGCGGGCCTTCGGGTGGCGCGTCCGCAGATTGAGGACGGCCGTCTCCACGCGTCTCCACTCCGGAAGCGACGGGACGCGCACGTCGAACTCGGCGCGCGCCTTGGGTGCTATGACGTTCTTCGCCACGCCCCCCCCGATGAGTCCCGCGTGCAGCGTGGTCCCGGCCGGCCCCGATTCCAGGAGCTTGACCGCCAGAACCTGCGCCGCCAATTCCTCGATGGCGTTGACCCCCTTCTCCGGGTCGATGCCGGCGTGGGCCGCGACCCCCTGCACCTCGACGACGACCCGACCGACTCCCTTCCGCTCCGTCTTCGCCCCGCCGTCCGGATTGCTCGGCTCGAGTCCCAGGACGTAGCGCGAGCCGCGAGCCTCCGCCTCGATGTGCGCGCGCGACGCCGGGCTCCCGGTCTCCTCGTCGCCGCTGAAGAGACAGACGACCGGCAGGCAGGGCCTGAGGACGTTCTCCCTGGCCGCCCGCGCCAGGAGAACGCAGAGCACCAGCCCAACCTTCATGTCGAAGACACCCGGCCCGAAGGCCCAGGAGCCCTCGACGCGGAACGGGCGACGGGCCGCCTCCCCGTCCGGCCAGACGGTGTCGAGGTGACCCAGGAGCATCGCGGGGCGCCCGCCTTGGGAGCCGAACGCCGCCCTCAGGACATCGCCGGCCCTCTCCTGACGGAGGATGTCGACGCTCGCGCCCGCCTCCCGAAGCTCCGCGGCGAGGAGCGCCGCGACCCGGTCGACCCCCCCCTTGTCCGATGTCGGCGAGTCGATGGCGACCAGTCGCCCGAGCAGATCGAGGGTCCGGTCCCCGCGTGCCTCGAAATAGGCGAGAAGCTCCCGCGCCCGGCTCATCGACTGGTCACCGCCCGGAGCGGTCCTCAGAGGGATTTCAGGAGGGGTGCGACCTTCGCGAAGGCCTTGAGGTGCGTTTCGACGTCGGCCTCGGTGTGCTGCACCGTGATCGTCCACTGTTCGTCGGGGCCGGGCGGCTGAGGGATGATCCCTTCGTTCAGCATCGCCAGGTACCAGGCCTGCGAGGCGAGCTTGTCGACGGAGGCCCAGTCGCGGTAGTCCTTGATGACGTCCTTCCTGAAGTTGATCGTCCCCATGCAGCCGACTCCGTTGGCGTAGCAGGGCATGCCGTGCTCGCGGATGATCTGGCTGTACCCGTCGACCAGTCTCTTGTTGAGGGAGAACACCCGGCGGTACGCCTCGTCGGTGAGGATCTCCTTGAGCGTCACCTCGGCCGCCGCGAGGGTGACCGGATTGCTGGCATAGGTGCCGACATGAATGACGCGGAGCGAGTTCAGCTCCTCCATGATCTCCGCCGAGGCGCCGAACGCGGCCAGAGGCATCCCCCCGCCGATCGCCTTCGCCAGGACGGTGATGTCCGGTCTGACCTTGAAATACTCGGTGGCGCCGCCGCGCGCGATCTTCACGCCGGTCTTCACCTCGTCGAAGATGAGCAGGGCGCCGAACTCGCTGCACAGCGCGCGCAGACCGGGCAGGAAGTCCGGCAGCGGCTCGGTCACTCCCATGTTCATCATGATCGGCTCGAGGATGAGACAGGCGACCTCGTTCAGGTGCTCTTCGAACAGGGCGCGCACCCCCTTCAGGTCGTTGAAGGAGGCGACCAGCGTGTGGGCGTAGGACTCCTCCGGGATCCCCTCGCTCCAGCTGACCACGCGCGGGCGGGATCGAAGGCCGGCCAGACGCAGCGGTGGCTTGTTGGAGACGAGGACTGTGTCGTGCGCCCCGTGGTATCCCCCCTCGAACTTGATCACCTTGGACCGCCCCGTGTAGCCGCGCGCCAGCCGGATGGCGTGCATGGTCGCCTCGGTCCCGGAGTTCGCGAAACGCCACTGCTCCTGGCCGAAGCGCTCCTTCAGCTCCTTCGCGACGGACATCTCCAGACGGTGCGGCATGGCGTGCAGGGTGCCGCGCTTCGCCTGCGACTCGATCGCCTGGACGACTTTGGGGTGGGCGTGGCCGACGAGCAGCGCGCCGAACGCGTTGGAGAAATCGGTGTACCGGTTGCCGTCGGCGTCCGTGATCACGGCACCGACCGCCGTCTCGATGAAGATCGGGTTCGGGTCGACCACCCTGAAGTTGGAGGACACGCCGCGAGGCAGGAGGCGCTTCGCCTCGCCGTGCAGCTCGCGGGATTTCCTCGTCCGTTCGATGTAGCGGTTGACGATCGCGTCGTAGGTGCTGGACATCCTGCGTACCTCCCCGCCGCCCGGTACCGGGACCACCCGTCGTTGGGGGGTTCTGTCCCATGCAGGCCGGTCCGGCGGGGGGACACCGGGACTGCCTCGGCCTGGTGCAGATGGTGCGGCTGAAGCGCCGAGTCTACCAGAGAAAGAGAAAACCCGGAAGCGTCTGCGGCGCAGCGCGCCGCCCCGGCTGGACCTGCGCCGGGACTTCCGGGTTCGGTGGCCGGCCGGTATTCCTCAGGCGGAGATACCGAGCGGCCCGATGACCGTGGGTCCGCCTAAGTTGCCGCCACCTCACGGGTCCGGTCGAACACCTCGCTTCTACTGTGATAACTCATCTGCTGGACCACCTCCTTTCTCGTGTACCGGAGAAGATACTCCGGTCGGAGGAGGCCCGCAACTCACTGCGCGTCGTTTCGCGGGGGGGCGGACGGGTCCGGCGGGGCGAGGCGGCCGGCGGTGGCGGGGACCGCCGGGATCGACGGCGCCTCGGATTCCTCCGGCATGCCGGCCCAGACCTCGTCCCCGAACGGGGCGTCGAAGCGGACGTCCGAGTACTCCACCACCGCCTCGAGCGGTCCGATCGTGGCGGCCACGTCCGAGGCATGCGTCTCGCGGCGCGTCGCGACGCGCACGCCGCCGAATGTCCTGTGGTCGGACCAGAGCGACAGCCAGTAGGACCGGTCCTCCCCGCGGTACGAATGGATCCGGTCGATGAGGTGGTTCACGCGGCTCACATAGAGGTCGTGCCAGTCGTCCTTGCGCGACGGGTCCTTCTCATCGAAGGTGAGCCTCACGACATCGCACTCGTCGGACGGCACGTGGCCCGCCCGGGGAGGCGTCCTCTCTCCTCTGTACTGCAGGCGCGATTCCGTGTCGAGCAGGTTCCAGGGAAGAAGAAACGTGAAGCGCGCGATCCGCATGAAGGCCCGCGGGAACTCGAGCTGCGTCGGCTCGGTCACCGGGGCGCCCGACCGGATGACCTCGATGCGCGAGCCCGCCACCCTCACCACCTGGAGTTCAGCCCCCTCGAGGTCCTGGGCGAACGATCTCTCGCCGGCGCCGAGATCGATCCGGTGCACCTGGTGCACGATCTTCTGCGGCTCCTTCCCGCCGGCGTAGAGCTGCAGCCTGTACGTGTACTCGACGTTGTGGTGGGCGCTCCAGGCGGTGTGGGGGCCGTACGCCTCGAACATCGCGAGGACGACGTCCTCGGCCTGCGGGTCGGCGATCGCCTGCAGGCGCTCGGACACGAGGTCGGGCGGGCCTTCCCCGCAACCCCAGACCGAGGTCGACGCGACCAGCGTCGGGACCAGCAGGGCCAGAAGACCGAGCGCCCGCGGACCGGCGCCCGCCTGCCCGCGACAGGCGGCGTTGCTGCAGGACAGGCGATACCGCCGCGCCGCGATGTAACGGTAGACGCGGTCCATCACGAAGGGGACACCCGGTATCCTGTAGAGGCCGGACACCCACGAGAGTCCATCCAGAACGCCGAACAGGATGCGCCAGCCCTCCGCCCCCTTGTGGACCGATCCGTCGGGAGTGTAGACCCACATCTGGCGCAGCGCGTCTTCGCGGTCGATGCCGGGGAAGCGCGTCGTGACCGACGGATCGTGCACCGACACCCACTCGATCGCCCTTTTCGAATCGCGCCGGATCATCCGATCCCGCCAGCGTATGCAGAACCTGCAGTCGCCGTCGTACAGCGCGACGTAGCGGGCCGGGGCGCTCACCGCGCGCCTCCCCGACCCGGGGGGGGCGGGCTCGGGGCGGGTTTCACCAAGGGTGTCGGGTTCGGACCGAGCCAGGTGACCCCTCCCTCCCGATCGACGCGGAACATGAAGCGTCCCGTCAGGACCAGGAGCGGCGCTAAGACCGGCTGGCGCATCACCAGGGCCACGTCGGTGGGAGCCGGGAGATCTCCCTTGTCGTGCTCGTGCAAAAGCGGCGCGCCGGGCGCGCGCGGCAGGAGCGACAGGGAGGCCACGCTGTCGTGCAGCCTGTCAACGGAAAGTACCTGCCGGCCGTTCGCCGCGACCCTGACGATGAAATCGCGCCCGATCACGATGCTCCGCGGCGTGGCGGGCGCAGGCGCCGCCTCGTCCGGCTTCTGCGAGATGACGTACACCGTGAACGTGGAGTCCTTCTCCCGGATCACCGCGTCCACGAACGGCGGCCCGGCCTCGGGACGGCTGAGCGTCGCGCTCTCGGCCTCGTCCAGGGCGCGGCTGTACGCCTGGATCGTCGCCGGGGCCGATCGCGGCGGCACGATCAGGCCGAGCGTCCCCACCTGCCCGGAGTCCGGGCTGAAGGTGGTCTCGCCCACGATCGAGAGCCCGCCGCGGGCAGGGGCGGCCATGCCGGGCTCCTTCGTCAGATCCTTGAGGCAGACGACGCGCCAGCCGGCGCTGTCCGGGAGGACCACGGTGCGGTCCGAGGGAGGCGCGCCGCTTCCCTGGGCCTTGAGGAGATCGGCCGTCCGGTCAACAGCCTGCAGGTAGAGGGCGATCAGACGCCCGCGTTCCTGCAACGACAGCAGCGTCTCCTCCGCCGGCCGGTCGGCCTGCGCCGATGCGGTGGCCGGGGAGACGATCAGGCAGGCCAGCGCGAGGCCCGCGCGCAACAGCGCGGCCGTGCAGCATGCTCCCCGCAGCGACACCCTCATCCCGTCCCTCCCCGGAGTAGACATCCAGTCTACACCAGCCCATCGGCCGGAAACGGAGGGCCGGAGCACGCTTGAAGGACCCGTTTCGATCCCGTATCATGGCCGGTCTTGACCACTCTTCACGGAACAGGGTGATGGCGGGAAATCTGGCGGGCGACCTCAGGGCGCTCATCGCGGGACAGGTGCTGGACGACCAGGCCCTCCGCGCCGACGCGAGCAGCGATTTCGGCCGGATGATCAGGCGCGTCCCGGGGGTCGTGGTCCGGCCGTCCTCGACCCAGGACGTCGCGGAAGTCATCCGCTACGCCCGCAAGAACTCCGTGCCGGTCGCCACGCGCGGCGAGGCGCACACCCAGAGCGGCCAGGCCACCGTGGCGGACGGGATCCTCATCGACCTGACCTCCCTCGATCGCATCCTCTCGATCGATCCCGTGGGTCTTCTGGCGGACTGCCAGGCCGGCGTCAAGTGGGAGACCCTGGTGCGCCAGGCGATTCCGCAAGGACTCGTGCCGCCGGTCCTGACCAACAACCTCGGCGTCACGGTCGGGGGAACGCTGTCGGTCGCCGGGCTGGGGGTGGCCTCCTTCCGCTTCGGAGCGCAGGGGGACAACGTCACCGAGATCGAGGCGGTCACAGGCCTGGGGGACATCGTGGTCGCGTCGGAGTCGCGTGAGCACGCGGTCTTCGATGCGGTGCGTTCGACCTTCGGGCAGATCGGCGTGATCACGCGCGCCCGGTTGAAGCTGCGCCGCTGCAGGCCCAGGACTCGCACCTATTTCCTGTTGTACGACGATCTCGGGGCGATCATGCGCGACGCCCAGCTCGCCATCGAGCAGGACCGGGTGGATTACATCGAGGCGACCTGCTCCCCCTGCCCGCAGGGGTTCAAGAGCACGCCCTCCGGCAAGGAGGCGTTCGCCGCCTGGTTCTTTCCCCTGCAGCTGACGGTCGAGTTCGAGCCGCAGTCGCCACCCGACGACGCGCGCGTCCTGCAGGGGCTCGCGCCGTACCGCCGCACCCACATCGACGACCAGGATCTCCTCGGCTTCGCCGCCCGCCTGGAGCCGCTGTTCGCCATCTGGAAGCGGATGGGGAACTGGGGGATGGCGCACCCGTGGACGGAAACGATCATCCCGTGGGGGGCGGCCCAGCCGTTCATCACGCAGGTCCTCGCCGGCCTGCCGCCCACCGCGCTCGGAGGGGGGCATGTCCTTCTCTGGCCTTGCCGCGGCACCGTGTCGCACATTCCCTTCTTCATGTACCCTCAGACACCGCTCGTGATGGGCTTCGGAATCCTGCCGGGAGTCCCGCCGGACCTCCTGCCGCAGGCGAAGGCGCGCCTGAACCTGGTGTCGGACATGAGCCTGGCGGCCGGCGCGAAGCGCTATCTCTCCGGCTTCATCGAGTTCGACCGGAAGCGCTGGAAGCAGCATTTCGGGACGCGCTGGGACGAGCTCTGCCGTCTCAAGACGACCTACGACCCGGACGGCGTCCTGAACCCCGGGTTCATCGACTACGGTCCGTGAGATCCCGATGAAGGTAAGGAAGGCGCGCGAGCAGGGCCTGGCGGGAGCCACGGTGCTGCGGGGGGTGGAGGGGTTCGGCGCCCACAGCCGCCTTCACACCGCCAAGATCCTGCGCCTCTCCGAAGACCTGCCCATCGTCGACGCCGCAATCCCGGAGGGACTCGCCACGATCGAGAAGGTCCAGATCCGGCTGTATCGCAGCGGCCAGATCCCGAAGCGGAGGACCTGAGGACATGGACGCGGCGACGGAGGCGCACGCCCTGCAGCGGAACGCCCGCTGGCCATCCTGGCGCGGCGGCCTGGGGCATGCCGGGCGGATTCTCCTCGGTGCGATCTTCCTGTTCTCCGGAATCGCCAAGGGACTCACTCCCTCCGAGTTCACGCAACAGGTGGCGGGATACGGCATCCTCGGTCCACGCCTGACGGCCCTCGCCGCCCCCGCCCTCATCGTGTTCGAGATCGTCCTCGGCGTGGCGCTGGTGTGCGCCGTGCGGCCGGTCCTGACCGCGGGCGCATCCATCGTCCTGCTGCTGATCTTCATCGGCATCGAGGCCTACGGCCTCTCGGCCGGTCGCACGGAGGCGTGCGGCTGTTTCGGGGCCTACTCGAGCAGGACCCCGGCGGAGGTGATCGGCGAAGATCTGCTGTTCGTCCTCCTGGGTGCGATCGCGATCTGGGGATCGAGGGGATGGGAAGGACTCCGAGCCGGCGGGGCCGGCGCCGTGCTGGTCGCGTCTCTCCTGATCTCGACGGCCTTCGTGGTCGCGTCCCCTTCGTTGCCGTTCTTCAACATTCCCGTCATCACGCGACTGGCTCCCGGGGCGGTCCTGGCGGACCTCAAACTCGAGAAGCGTCTGCCCGCGCTCGCCGAGGGGCGTCACCTCGTCGCCCTCTTCGACGTGACCGACGCGCGCGCGGCGGGGATCGCCACGACGCTGAACGCCCTCGCCGCGACGCAGGGAGCCCCGCCTATCCTCGGTCTCACGCCCTCGACCGAGCAGGAGATCGACGCCTTCCTGTGGACGGCGGTGCCGGCGTTCGAGGTCAAGCGAATCGACCGCGAGGTGATCCCCGTGCTCTACCGGAGGCTGCCGCGCTTCTTCCTGGTCGACTCCGGCCGCGTGACGGCGGTCTACGACGGCGCTCCCCCGGAGGCGAAAGACCTGCTATGATCGGAGGCCTCATGATGCTTGATATGGCCTCTCTCCGGACGATCCGTCTTCTGCCGGTCCTGGCACTGGCGCTCGCCGCGACCTCACCGGCGCTCGCGGACGCGATCGTGTGCAAGCCGAACTACGACTACAGCGTCGAGGTCGACGGCTCCTATCCGAAGAACGCCACCCTCTACCAGGCGGCGAGCCCCGGCATGTATTACGTCGACGTCCCGGCGTGCAAGACCGGCCTGCTCATGGACATGAAGGCCCGCAAGGTCGTGGCGGTGCCGCGCGAGCAGATCAAGCAGGTGGATGGCGGCCTTCAGATGAACGACACCGCCCCTCCGACCGCCACCGCCTACGCCCTGGCGGTGGACGGACCCTTCGTGCAGTTCCAGGCCGAGGACAAGAAGGTGCGCATCCTGCGCTGCCTGGACCGCCCGCCGATCGTCGGGGCGGTCGAGATGGACACGCTCGTCGCCGACCGGCCGGAGTACCGGGAGGGGATGCGGGAGTACGCGCCCAAGGGAGAGTCGATCGCGGCCTTGAACAAGTACACGAAGAAGGTCCAGATCGACGCCTTCTTCGCGACCTGGTGCCCCCACTGCAAAGAGTACATGCCGAAGTTCCTGCGGGTCGTCTCGGAAGTCAAGAACCCCAACATCAAGGTCAATCTCTACGGCGTGCCGAAGGGGTTCACCCAGGCACCGGGGCCCTGGCAGGGCCGGAACATCAACTCGATCCCGACCATCATCGTGAAGATCGACGGGCGGGAGATCACCCGGATGGGATCCCAGCCCGGCGCGGTCCCCGAGACGGAGCTGGCCGACATCTTCGGCGCGGTCAGGTAGACCGCTTCGTCCTGGCCCCTCCCTTGCCCGATCGCACCTCCTCGATCGCCTTGTCCCGCTGCTCCTCGATCCGGCGCCTGTCGCCGAGGTAATGCTCCTCGAGCTCCTTGAGCTTCTCCGCTCCCTCGGGATCGGAGAGGAGCCTGGCCCGTTCCGAGCGGTGCAGGATCTCCCGCTCGGCCAGCCGGGCCTCGTGGACCTTGCGCAGGTCGGCGATTTTCTTCTTCTGTCCGTCCGTCAAGGCCGCGGGGGCGGTCTCGCCTCGCTCGCGATCGCGCGCCTTCAGCTTCTCCATCGTGATCTCGTAGGCGCTCTTCGGTCTGTCGTCGCTCATGCGGCTCCCTTCACGCTATAATGAGGGTTCAGTTTCGGGTGCGGTCCCGCCATGTCGAAGAGCCTGAAGATCGTCTGTCCCTGCTGCGATACTCTCCTGACCGTCGACCCCCGGACAGGGGCGATTCTCCTCGAGGAGCGGCGCCGGCACCGCGAGCACCAGTCGCTCGACGAGGCGATGGGGCAGGTCAAGGCCCAGCGCAAGGAAGCCGAGGACAAGCTCGCCCGGGCGATGGACGAGGCGCGACACCGCGAGGAGATCCTGGAGAAGAAATTCCAGGAGGCGCGCAAGAAGGCCGCCGAATCCGACGAGCCCCCGCCCCGACCCTTCGACGCCGATTGAAGCCGGCGCCGGCCGTCCCTCAGGCGCCCGCCGGGGCCGGGGCTTTCCGGATTCGCCTCACGACCAGCCGGCCGACCAGTGCCATCCCCCCGAGGACGAGCAGGCCCAGGATCACCAGGACCCAGACACTCGACAGGGTGTCGGCGAGCCTCTGCTTCGCCGGGAGCCACCGGGTCAGGGCCCACTCCGGGTTGGTCGGCTTCGGGTTCGTCTTCGCCTTGATCTGAGCCAGCGCGTAGAGCTGCGCGCTCTGCTTCGGGGAGCGGAGCAGCAGCAGATCGGCCGCCTTCTCGAGGGCGGCCGGCGCTTCCGCGGACGTCGGATTCATGGAGACGTACTGGGTGAAGTAGTCCGCCCCCTCCGCGCTCTGCCGCAGTTCGGACAGGACGAGGCCCATCTCGAAGTGGGCTTCGATCGTCGCGGGCTTGCCCGGGAACTTCTCGATCAATTTCCTGTAGATCGCCACCGCCTCCTCGAGCTTGGCGCGGTCCTTGTTGCCGGTGCCCAGATCGTGCGTGGCGATGGCCAGCTGGTACAGGGCCGTCGGCAGGAGACCGTGGTCCGGAAAATCCTTCTCGAAGTCCTTCAGGACCTCGATCGCCTCTCCCGCCCGTCCGGTCATCCGCAGCGCGAGGGCGAGCTGGAGCTTGAGGGGCGGCAGGATGTCCGCTGTCGGGTTTCTCGCCAGCGCCCTGCGGTAGAGGTCGATCGCCTTGTCGAACTCGCCCGCGCTCTGGGACACGGAGCCCGCCTGGAACAGAAGGTTCGAGGCGCGCGGGTCATCCGGAAAGCGCGTCGCGGCCTCCTCGAGGAGACCGACCGCCGGAAGCATCTCGTCCTGCAGCAGGTGCCCGCGCGCCTCGCCCTCGAGAGCCGAAACGATCTCGTCCGGCTCCGCGCAGAGAGTGCGCGCCTCCTGGAACTGCATGATCGCCTCCGCCCCCTTCTTCTGCGCCAGCAGGCTGTCGCCGCGCACCAGGTGGTCCGCGACCGTCCCGCCGAACCCCTGCGCAAAGATCTCAGGCCCCGCGCAGACCAAGGCCGGCAGGACCCCGAGACGAACGGCGATCCGCACGATGTGACTTGTCATGGCGGGGTATTGTAGGGCATTTTCAACTTGAACGAGAATGACCCGCCCCGGGAGGTTTCTGCCATCACGACCGTCGGCGCTGTGACCGTAGAGCAGGGACTGGAGACGGACAACCTGTCGCCCCGGCTGGCCCGTCTCGGCCTTTGGAGGCTGCGACGGACGCGGCGCAGGCTCGCCTCCCTCCCCCGCGCCGCCTCGGTGCGGCGGGCTGTCCCGCTCCTGGACGGCCTCCTCGCCACGCTGCGCGCCCTGCCCCGGCCGGTCCGCGACAGGATCCTGGTCGGGCCGGACATTCGGGGGTTTCTCGCCGAGGCGGAGACATGGCTCGAGGCGGGGCGGTTGTCCCGGCTCCTCCTCGCGCGCCGCGTCCACCGTAAGGCGCCCGGCGGTCGTGGCGGGACGGGGTCGACGACGGCGCGGCTGTTCCATCTCGTCTGCGGGACGGAGCACCTCGGCACACTCGTTCCCCGGGGGCGTGTCGACTCCGGATTCGCCCGCCGCTGCGGGACCTTCGCCAGGAAACGTCTCGACGACGCCACCTTCGATCTCGCGGCGCTCGTCCTCGGACTGCGGCTCGCCTACAGGCAGCCCGGCCCCCTCAGCGTCGTTCTCAGGTTTCGTGAAGATGCCGAGCAGGGCCGGCCCCGCGACCGGATCGATCTGGGGACCCTGGCCGGACCTGCGGGACCGCTCGCCATCACCCGCGCCGGCAGGCCCGGCGGACGACCCCGCCCCGCGGGCACGCTGCGCCCTGCGGCGGAGCGGCATGTGCGCGCCACGCTTCGCGGCGCGCGGCTCGATCTGAGAGCACCGGGCGCGGGACGCGTCATCGTGCCGGCCGCCGGGACGGGTCTCCTCGCTCCGGACCTGGTGCCGGGCGCGCGGCGCCGGCGTCCGGGGGCGCGCGGCGCCGCGCTCCGCCTGCAGCGCCGGGAGAGTCTCCCGGGAACGGCCATCGTCCTCGCCCCGGTCGTCCTGTCGAGTCGCCGCCCCCCGCGCGTGCTGCGGGAGTCCCGGGGGCTCGGCCCCAGACTGGCGGGCGCCCTCCGGATCGTGCGGGTGTCGTGGCCCGAGGCGCAGCGCGAGATCGAGCGGCGCACCTTCATGGTCGTGCCGATCCGTGAACCCGGGACCGTGAGTTACTCGATGGCCGCGCGACCCGGCATTTCGTTCATCAACGTGTCCGGCAAGTCGCCGATCGATCTGGCCGACGACCTCCTGCACGAGACCGCGCACCACCGCCTGCATGACCTGCAGGGAACGGTCGATCTCCTGGTGCCCGGCCCGGAGACGCTGGAGGTGCAGGCCTTCGATTCGCCGTGGCGCGGGGCGCGCCGGCCTCTGCACGGCCTCCTGCACGGCGCCTACACGTTCCTGTTTCGCGCCGAGCTGTTCCGCCGCGTGCTGCGGGTGCAGCGCGACCGGATGCGCGCCCCCGGCGCCCGGCTCGGGGCGACCGAGAGCGCCTTCGTCCGCCGCGAGCTCCACCGCGAGAAGCGGATGATCGCCTCCGCGCTGCGGGATCTCGAGGAGGCCTCGCGCTCGGGTCTCCTCACTCCCGCCGGCCGGAGGCTGGTGCGTGGGATGCGCGCCTGGTTCGCGCGGCTCGGGAGCGTGTCCTGACCGGTCCGTTCACGACGCGCGCGCGGCTCCGAGCCCCGCGGCGCGTCCCGTCGCCCACGCCCAGAGAAAGTTGTAGCCGCCGATCGGGCCGAACGAGTCGAGCATCTCCCCGCAGAGGAACAGGCCGGGATGCCTCCGGCTCTCCATCGTTCCGGGATCGATCTCCGACAGGCTCACTCCGCCCCCGGTCACTTCGGCCTTCCTGTACCCCTCGTCCCCCGTCCAAGGAAGGACGCCGCGCACCAGCGTCTCGATCAGCCGGAGACGCTCGTCGCGGCGCAGCCCCGCGAGCGTCCGCCCCGGGTCGACCGACACCGACGCCGATAGCGCGGCCGCCAGGCGGTCCGGGAGCACCGCTCGCAGCGCCCCCGACACGGTCCCGGTCCCCCGCGGGCGCAGGGCCGACTCCCAGTCCTCGTCCCCGAGCGGCGTCCAGCGCACCAGAAAACGCGCCGGCGATGTCGTGGCGGCCCGCGAGCGCACGGCCACGTGCGAAACATCGAGCACCGCGGGTCCGCTGTAGCCGCGGTGCGTGAACAGGAATCCTCCGGTCGAAGTGGCGGCCCGCCCTTGGGCCCGGGCTGTGATCGTGACGTTCAGCGAAACGCCCGCGAGATTCGCGAATGGAGCGGGGTCGGCCGTGATCGGCGTGAGCGCCGCGTAGGTCGGATGGACCGCATGACCCAGCCGCTCGGCGACCTGGAGACCGAGGCCGTCGCTGCCGGTGGACGGAACGGAGAGACCGCCCGTGGCCACGACCACCGCATCCGCCTGCAGAGAGGCGTCCCCCTCCCGCTCGATCCGCCAGCCCCGGCCGGAAGGCGCGAATCCGGTCACCCTGGTGTTCATCAGCAGGGTCGCCCCCCGGCGGGCCGCCAGCGCGAGCAGCCCGTCCCGCACCTCACGGGCCCGATTCGAGGCCGGGAAGAGCTTCGCCGACTCCGGCTCTTCCACGAGCCTCAGACCGACCTCGTCCTCGAAGAAGGCGATCTGCTCGCGCAGGGGCCAGGACCGGAGCATCTTGCGCATCAGGGCGGAGGAGGAATCGGTGACGAAGCGGGACTCGTCGACCCGTGCGGGCAGGATGTTGCATCGACCGCCGCCGCTGATGAGGATCTTCCGTCCGCCGTCCGCGGTGCGCTCCAGGAGGAGTGTCTGCGACCCCTGCGACGCCGCGAAGATCGCCGCCATCGTTCCTGCTGCGCCGGCGCCGATCACCGCGACACGCTTCATCCGATGCGATGCTCCACCACCGTGGTGCTGAAGGCCCGTCCGTCGATGTCCAGGTACATCTCGCGCTCCGTGATCGAGACGGTCACCGCGGCCCGCCGCTGCACCACTGCGGCGATCGCGTCCACGAAGCCACGGCCGAGCTCGTAGACCGGGATCTCCGGCGCGCGGTGGATGTTCTTCCCGCTCAGGCCCGCCAGCACCTGGGCGATGTTCCGATGTGTGTACACGGCCGCGCGGCCGGCGAGCTTGCTGCCCCGGTGCAGCCGTTGCGCTTCGGGCATGCCGACTTCGATCCAGGCCGTGACGCGGCCCGTCCTGTCCCGCACCAGCACGGCCGGCTCGTCCCCCGCCGCGACCCCCTCGGTGAGCTCGATCCCTTCGGTGTATTCGAGGCAGTAGGCGAGGAACCGGGTCAGCATGTATTCGAGGGTCTCGGACGGCTGCCTCGCCAGGCGCAACCCGAAGGTCTCGTACACGCCGCGATCGATGTCGGCCAGCTCGGTGTCCAGGCTGTAGATCGTCGCCGTCTGGGCCATGCTCTGGCTCACCTGCCGGGATGGCTTCGTGTCCCCGCCGGCGGCGGGGCGGTCCCTCTATCGATCGACCTGGGAGGATTCCTCGATCACGTGCAGGCGGCCGGGCTCGATCCCCAAGACCGGTTGCTGCGTGCCGTCCGGCCACGTGATCTGGAGATCGACGGTCGGGGAGTCTCCGTGCCGGGCGGGGCCGAGACCGAAGGTCAGCTCGAGCTCGCTCTGCGACGCGTAGGACGCGGCGGAGCGGACGGTGCGCGTGCCGGTGATGCTGCCCGCCTTGAGCCGGACGACGGCGCCGACCGCGTCCCGGTTCGACTTGCCGCGGCCGACGAGGCGCAGACGCAGCCAGCCATAGGAGTTGCCGCCGTCGTTGCGCAGGAGGACGGGCGGGCCGTTGTTGGCGGCGACGGCGATGTCCAGATCGCCGTCGCCGTCGAAGTCGGCGTAAGCGGCGCCGCGCGCCACGAGCGGCCGCTGCAGGTCGGCCCCCGACCGGCCCCCGATCGGCTCGAAGCGCCCACCCCCGAGACCCCGGAACAGGTGCGGCGGCTGGGCGTAGGTCACGGACGGCTGCACGCGGTTGATGTCGTTCTCGACGTGGCCGTTCGCCACGAAGATGTCGAGGACACCGTCCAGGTCGAAATCGAAGAAGAAGCAGCCGAAGGCGAGGGTGAGGAGGCTGGGCTGGCCGATGCCGGACATCGCCGCGTCGTCGATGAACAGGCCGCGTCCCTCGTTGTGGTACAGGGCGAGCATCTCGTTCGAGAAGTTGCCGATCACCAGGCTGTCGCGCCCGCTGCCGTCGTAGTCGGCGGCATCGATCCCCATGGCGCCGCGCGCCTTGCCCTCTTCGCTGAAGGCGATGCCGGCGACCTTGCCCACCTCCTCGAACGTGCCGTCCCTCTTGTTGTGGTACAGGAAGTTCGGCTGCGTGTCGTTGGCGACGGCCAGGTCCGGCCAGCCGTCGCCGTCGTAGTCGAGGGCGACGACCCCGAGCGATTTCCCGGTCGGGTCGTAGACCCCCGCTCTTTCCGACACGTCCTCGAAGGTCCCGTCCCCCCTGTTGCGGAACAGACGGTTGGTCACGCCGCGGTACGATTCGGGCGTGCAGTACGACTTGTCGACGCCGTCGAGAGTGCAGAAGATGTCGTCCTTCCGGGACCACTGCACGTAATTGCACGCGAACAGGTCGAGCCGGCCGTCCCTGTCGTAGTCGACCCAGGTGGCGCTCGTCCCGAAGCCGGGGTCGGACACGCCCGCCTTCTCCGTCACGTCCTCGAACGTCCCGTCACCGCGGTTGCGGAACAGCCGGTCGGGACCGAGTGCGTTGATGAACAGGTCGACGTGGCCGTCGTTGTCGTAATCGCCGGCCGCCACGCCGATGGCGTACAGCTCCACCGCCAGACCGGCCTTCCGGGTCACGTCCTCGAACGTGCCGTCCCCCTTGTTGCGGTACAACGCCTGGGTGGTCTTGTGGCGCCGATTCCCGGGCCAGTCGGCGCTCTGGACGAAGAACAGGTCCTGTCGGCCGTCGCCGTCGTAATCCAGGAACGCCACGCCCGAACCCATCGTTTCCGGCAGGTATTTCCTGCCGGAGGCGCCGCTGTTGTGCACGAAGCCGATCCCCGCCGCCCGCGTCACGTCCGTGAACAGCACCGCGTTCGCCGGTGGCGCCGGCGCCTTGGTCTCCGCGGCCGGCGAGGCGTTCCTGCGCCCGCACCCCGCGAGCGCGAGCACGGCCAGGAGCGCCGCCCGTCCCGCCAGCGGCATCCGCCTCATCGACCGGTCTCCTTCCCCCGGCCGGCGCCGGGAGGGGTGTCCGCCCGGCGGAGGGACGCGGCCGGGGACGGTTCACTGTAGCGGTTCGGGTGCTCGTGGATCGGCTGTCGCTCCAGGTTCATCTCGGTGTTCAGGCGGCGGTACGGGCCGGTGATCGCCTGGGCGGACTCATCGGCCTTGAAGCGGGTGTAGAGGGCCTCCTCGCGCTTCTCGTCCTTCTCACGGCCGAGAGCCCTGTAGCAGAGCATCAGGTTGTAGTGCGCCGTCAGGTCCTCGGGGTCGACGCGCAGGGTGTTCTCGAACTCGGCGATGGCCGCCGAATGGTGGCGCTTCAGGAAGAGGATCCGCCCGATCTGGTTGCGCACGACCCGGTCGCGCGGGAAACGCTCCGCCGCCGCCCGGAGGTGCAGGAGCGCTTCGTCGTAGCGGCCGCGCGCCTTCAGCGCCAGGGCCAGGAAGTAATGGGCGCTCGCCAGGTCCGGCTGGAGGGAGAGGGCCCGCTCGAGTCTCGGCACCGCCGCGGCCTGGTCCCCCTCCTGCACCAGCACCCGGCCGACATTGACGTAGCCGTCGGCGTATTTCGGGTCGAGGGTCGTGACCCGCTCGAACGCCTCCTTCGCCGCCACCAGATCCCCCTGGAGCAGCATGCCGATGCCGTAGTCGTTGAAACGCTCCCGATCCATGGGCTGGGGCCGCGGCGCCACTCTGCGGTTGCTCCTGTCTCCGGCGGGACGGATCGGCAGGGTCAGACTGTCCTCGGCCACCACAACCACCGGCAGGTCGGGGATCCCCTTGATCTGCCCGGAGACGCGCGAGGTGTCGCCGGTGAACCGGAAGACCCTGTCGTCGAAATCGGGCGTCACGGCCCCCGCCGCCGCCTCCGGGTCTCCCTGACCCGCGAAGGAGAACTGCGTGTTGTACCAGTGGAATTTCCTGTAGTTCATGCGGGCCGTGAGCGTGATCGGACCACGCGCGCCCGCAGGAATCGTGACGCGAAAACGGCCGACGTCGGCCGCCCCGGGCGGGATCAGGCGCGCGTACACGAGCGCCCGCGCCGCCCAGGCGTTCCGCTTGTTGATCTCGTTCCCGTGCGCGTCGATCAGGAGCGACCTGTAGCGATGCGCCCCCGCTTCCACCGGCCCCTTGCCGCCGTCCTCGATGAAGCCGCTCCAGTAGAAGATCCTGCCCTTCGCATCCTCCGCCTTCAGCTCCAGCCAGACATCGAAGGCGTCCACGGTCCCTCCCGGGAAAAAATGACCGACGCCGCGCGTGCGCGCCACGACGTCGATGCGGTAGGTCTTGCCGGTCCGCAGGAACGGATCGGCGCGATCGAGAGGGGCGATCAGGAGGGGACGCTTCGCGCGCGGGAGGGCCCCGGGGGCCGGCGTCCCGCCCGGTCCCACCTCGGGCAGCTCCGGAAAGAAGGAGGCGGCCTGCGGCTCGGCGGCGTCGCCGAGGGGTGCTCTGGGCGGGGCGCCCGATCTGCGGGCGGGGGCCTGAGGCAGCGCCTCGCTGGCCGCGAAGATGTCGAGAGTCAGGATGCCGGCCCTGAGGAAATCGCTTGTGGCTTGAAGCTGGGTCTCGTCGCGGTTGGCGAACGGCACGGCGGTGTTCGCCCCCGGAAACCGGTGCGAGTGCACGAAGCCGGCCTCGTTTCCCTGGTCGTCGGAACGGACCAGCGGCATGTGGCAGTCGGCGCAGTCCTTCGCCTTGTCCGGGTAGTAGAAGGCGCGCGCCCCCTGGTGCGAGACGCCGCTGCCCTGCCAGGCGTCGTACTCGTTGAAGCCCCTGAACCAGCGGTAATGGTTCACCGGCACGTCCAGGTGCACCTTGTGACAGGCCGAGCAGAACTCGGCGCGGCTCTGGCGATGGAACGGCTTCAGCATCGTCGCTTTGTGCGGCCCGGGGTCGAGACGCGTCATGTAGTCGTGGAGGGTGTGAAGCAGCGGGTTGCGGCTCGCCACCAGCCGGTGCATCTCCGGGTACTCCAGGACGTACCCCCCCTGACCCATCGTGTCCTTCACCGCCACGATCGAGTGGCACACCAGGCAGCCGATCCCGGCCTGGGCCTGCGGCGTGTCGATCTGCTGCACGATCGGAGTGTCCATCCGGCCGGTCAGCAGGACCGCCTGGTCGTGGCATCCTCCGCACCATTTCGAGGGACGCGTCCCGACGACCTCCTGCATGTACTCGATCGACTTCCGGTACCACTGGTTGTTGAACGACGAGAAATGGTGCATCGAGGACTCCCACTGCGCCGTGATGTCCGGGTGGCAGCCCCTGTTGCCGCAGGCCTTCGATTCCAGGAAGAAGTCGTGCGGGATCAGGCGGTCGTTGACCGTGGTGACCGAGGAAGGGAAGAACGGGCTCTTCTCGCCCCCCCCCTCCTCGAACGGCGTCTGCGGCGGGGCGGTCGGGTTCACGATGGTGGCGGTGGGCGGCGGGAACAGCCAGAGGCGCCCGCGCGCTGCGGCCGGCAGCGCCAGGGCGGCGAGGAGAACCACGGCGACACGACGCGCGCCGACCCGGTTGCCGCGCGCCCTCTGCCAGAAGACGGCGGCGGCGAGCGCCAGGACGGCGGAGCCGATGTGCGCACCGAGGAGGAGCCGCCAGCGCGTGGCGGTCCCGGTGACCGCCAGCACCAGGCTGGTCCCGACCGCGACGATCGAGGCGGCGCCGACGACCGCGAGCCAGGCCCGGGCCGAGGCGTTGCCGCAGCGGTCCCGGAGCCTGCGCACGGCCGGGAGACCGCGCGCCAGGAGGACCAGGACGATGAGAAGCCCCGCCACGAGGTGCGCCACGACCTGCGCGTGATAGAAGATCGTCGCGGAATCGAAGGCGGCGAGGTACGAGGCGTTCAACAGCTCGAAGATCAGCAGGCCGCGCAGGAGCCGCGTGCTGGGGCGCGCCGCGGTGTCACGCACGCCGCGCCCGCCGTCGTCCATCCGCCGGCCCGCCATCTCAGTCGGCCGCCTCGTCGGGATCGATCCCGTGCTTGCGCAGGTAGTACGCCAGATTGCGCTGGTCGATCCCCAGGAGGCGCGCCGCCTCCTTGCGCAGTCCCTTCGAGCGCCTGAGCGCCTCGAGGACGACCTCCTTCTCGCGTCGCGCCAGGACCGACCGGATGTTCAGGTCCCCCTCCTCCGGCCGCGCCGTCGCCTCGGGAGTCGCGGCCAGGCCCGCGACCGGCGGGAGATCGAGCGACGCCAGGGAGGGACCGGGGTCGAGGATGAGGGCCCGCTCGATCACATTGCGCAGCTCCCGCACGTTGCCGGGCCACGAGTACGCCATCAGGTCGGCGAGGACATCTTTCGCGATCCTGGGCGCGGGCCGCCCCAGGCGTGACGCGACCTCGCCGGCGAAGCGTTCCGCGAGGATCGGCACGTCCTCCTTGCGTTCGCGCAGCGGCGGGAGCGTGATGCGCACGACGTCGAGCCGGTAGAACAGATCCTGGCGGAAGCGCCGCTCGGCGACCGCGCGGTCGATGTCGCTGTTGGTGGCCGCCACGACCCGTACGTCCACGCGTGTCGGCCGCTCGTCGCCGAGCCGGTCGAACTCTCCGTCCTGCAGCACGCGCAGGATCTTGGCCTGGGCCTGGAGGGGCATGTCGGCGATCTCGTCCATGAACAGCGTGCCGCGATGGGCCAGCCGGAAGCGTCCCTCGCGATCGGCGACGGCGCCCGTGAACGAGCCCCTGCGGTGGCCGAAGAATTCGCTCTCCCACATCTCCAGCGGGATGGCCGAGCAGTTCACGCGCACGTAGGGCCCCTTCGATCGCCGTCCCAGGCGGTGGATCATCCGCGCCACCAGCTCCTTGCCGGTGCCCGACTCGCCGAGCAGCAGGATCGTCGAGTCGCTGGACGCGACCGAGCGCACCGTCTCCATCACGGCCGTCCAGGCGGGCGACACGCCGGCCGGCTGGTCGTCCCTGTCCAGCGCCCCGCCGCGCAGGTAGTCCACCTCACGCTGCAGGGCCCGCGTGCGAAGCGCGCGATCGAGCGCGACCTCGAGGGCGTCCGGATCGGCCGGCTTGAGGATGTAGTCGCTGGCGCCCGCCTTGATGCACTCGACCGCCGAGGCGATCGTCCCCTGTCCCGTGAGGACGACGACCGGGATCAGCGGGCAGGCCGCCTGCATCTTCTTCACCAGATCGAGTCCGTCGGACCCCGGCATGCGGAGATCGGTCAGGACGACGTCCACCGGCGACCGCGCCAGGGACGCGACCGCGTCGGCGACGCTCCCGCTCAGGTCCACGTCGAAGCCCCGCTGTCCCAGGAGCTCCCCCAGGGAGGAGCGCACGTACGCCTCGTCCTCCACGACCAGGACCCGGCCGCGCGCCGGTCGTTTCTCAGGCATGACCTGGACCCTTCTCCCCGTCAGGCGACGCGCCGCTGCGCCGCGGGAAGGCTGACCCGGAAGATCGCCCCGCCCCCCTCGCGATCCAGGACCACGAGGTCGCCGCCGTGCTGCGTGACGATCGAATAGCAGATGGAAAGACCGAGCCCGGTCGAGTGCTTGGTCGAGTAGAACGGCTCGAAGATGCGCGCGCTCTCCTCCCGTGGCACGCCCGGACCCCGGTCGGCGATCTCCGCGATCATCCTCTCCCCGTCGCGCCGCGTGCCCACCCGCACCTCACCCCCCGCGGGCTGCGCCTCGCAGGCGTTCAGGATCAGGTTCATGAACACCTGTCCCAGGAGCGCCTCGCTTCCTTTCACGTCCAGAGGCCGGGCGGAAAGATCCTGCTCGAAATGGATCGCCCGGAACTCGGGACGCGACTTCACGAAATCGACCGTCTGCCGGAGAACGCCGCTCAGGTCCAGGATCACGCGCGGCGTGGTCGCCGGGTCGGCGTGCTGCAGTACCTGGCGCACGATGTCCCCGGCGCGCCGCAGCCCCTCCTGGACCATCTCCAGCCGCCGCGCCGCTGACGCCGCGTCGCCGCGCTGCAGGTCCTCACGCGCCAGGCTGAGATAGTTCGACATTCCCTCCAGGGGATTGTTGATCTCGTGCGCCATGCCGGCGGCGAGCCGACCGACCGTGCTGAGCCTCTCGCTGTGGAACAGCTGTCGCTCCAGATCACGCACGCGCGCCTCCTCCCGCGCGGCCGCCTCGAGCGACTGGCGACGGCGCCCCTCCCTGACCGCGAACATCCCGAGCAGCAGCGCCAGGCTCATGACCGCCAGGTTCAGGAGGAGCGTCATGCGGTAGCGCGCCGACAGCGGCGCCACCAGGGCCTCCGCCGGACCGCGGCGCTGGGTGCAGACCAGACGCCAGGGGGACGGAGCCGACCAGCTCTCGGTGTGCACCGGCGCCCCGGCGTACAGCGACCCCTCGCCTGCCTCACCCATGGCCGCACCCGCCGTCGCCCGGGCGACGGCGTTCGCCGCGTCCGGCTCCGCCGCCAGGAGCGCACCGGCGCGGTCCAGGAGGGCGCAGGCGCGCGCCGGATTCTCGACCGCCCGGTTGTGGGCCAGAAGGCTCCCCCCGTCGATCGTCGCTTCGAGCATGACCGCCCCGGTGACCCTCCGGACACCCGTCGCGAACTCGAACCGCCCCGTGATCCCCCTGCCCGCCAACGGCTCCGTGCCCGCCTCCGATCCCGCGGCGGCCTCCGCCTGCACCGCCCGCTCGGTGTCGCGGGGGTTCCAGAGGACCGGGATTCCGCCGCGCCGGCCGGCCGAGACGAGGACCACCCCCTGTGCGGATCGCGCCGCCAGATGCGCCGTCTCCGCATGCCCGCGGAGGAACAGCAGGAGCGCCCCCTCCGCCTCGAGTCTCCTCCAGCGGGCTTCCCGGGGGTCGCGCGACACCAGCGCCGACTCGAGTCCGAAGAAGACCGGTGAGCCGGTCAGGAACGCGAGGTCCGCTCGCGTCGACGCGAGGACGCTCTCGAGCGCCCCGGCGCGCGCCTCGGTTTCCAGTCGCAGAAGCCTCCGCGCCTCCTCGACGACACCGCGCTGCGCCACGGCGATGGCACCGATGCCGGCCACGTTGATGGCGATGGCGGCGAGGACGGCGACAGCGGTCAGCCAGCCCACGGGCGGCCGCCAGGCCCTTCCCCCCTGCGCCGGACCCGACGGGCCCTCTGTCGATTCGCCACCTCGCGCCGTGGACATCCGACTCAATATAGCGCACGACGGCGGCTCCCCGGTCCGCCCGGGACACATGAAAAGGGCCGCGTTCCCGCGGCCCTTTCAAGAAACCCGGTTTGGAGCGCCTGGGCGCCTCACCTGATCAGCGCGCCGGCTCCCGAAGGATCAGCCTTCCTTCACCACCTCGATCGAGGCGACCTTGATCGTGCCGGTGGACTCATCCAGCTGGCCCGTCACCTTCACCGGCACGCCGAACTGGTTCTCGGCCACGCTCGCCTTGTCGAGGGTGTAAAGCTTCTCGTTGGCGTACAGCTGGACCTTGGCACCCCCCTTGACGCAGCGGGCCGCGCAGCTCTTGCCCTTGGCGTTGGCGTTCGCCGCTCCACAGTTGGAGTCGGTCAGATATCCGGTGAGGGCGACTTCCTTGGCCCCTCCCGAGGGGTCGGAGACGGCGGCCTGCGTTGCGGTGTTCTTGGTCTTGTCGCAGGCGAACGCCGCCGACAGGGCGACGAGCGCCATCAGCGCGAAGACGGTTGCGATCTTCTTCATGCGAAATACCTCCCTGAATAATCCGGGGTGCGCCCCGTGGCGTTCCCCGCGCGCTGTACCGCGCGGACCGGCAGTGGGTCAGGTGCTCAAGAGGCCCCTATCTTAGGGCGCTCCCGCCGACGAGTCAAACCCCGGTTCCACGCACGCCGCCAGGGGCGGGGCCAAAGGGGACGCGCCTGTCTCGGCCGGCTTCGAAGGCGCCTCGTCGACGCCCGGCCGGGCCTCCTCCCTCGGCGCCGAAGCCGGGCCGCCGAAGCGATGCGTGTACGACACCAGGTAGATGTGGTTGGGGAACGTCGCGTCCCCGGCGGCGCCGGTGTACGGGTCGGGACGCCGGTTTCGCTTCAGTGCGATCGGAACGTTCACCGACCAGGTGTCGTTCCCGCGCGAGTAGTAGAAACCGGGCTCCGCGAAGGTCTCGTAGCCGGGGCGCCTGAAGCCATGGCTGGCGCCGGACAGATCGTAGCGCGGCACACCCTCCATCCTGAACCCGAGGGCGGCGGCGAACGGGCTCTTCCCGAGGGCGAAGGCCATGCCGGTCCTCAGGACGTACTGATCCGGCACCGAGTTCTCGATCCGGCCTGCCAGGGCAGGGTTCGAGGCTGCCCCAGGGACCAGCCCGGCGATGATCGACGGCGTGCCGTTCGTGTCCTTGGGATTGACCAGATAGGTGCCGCTGCCGTAATAGGAAGCGCTGCCGATCCGCTTGAAACCGTTGATCTCGACGACGGCCCCCCATCCTCCGTCCCCCGGCTGGATCGACTGGTCCACCGCCTTGTCCTGCGGGCTCGCCCCGGTGAGGTAGGGATACGTGTCGGTGACGTCATCCTTTCCGGTGGGCGCCTTCAATCCAAGTCCGAGGGACAGGTTCCCTCTTCTGTGCACCTCCGGATTGAACATCCAGTAGCGGCCGGTCACGGTCACGTCGCCGATTCCCTGGGCGTTCTGCTCGTTGCGCTGCCCGGTGGCGTTGACGGGAAGCGGGATCGACCAGGAGGCGCGGACGATCGGCAGGCCCAGCGCCATGCTGAACCGGCGCGTCACGGCGTAGGTGCCCGACAGGTCGAGCGAGTCCTGGATGTTGACGACGTAAGTGTGCTGGTCCTGTCTCTGGGTCTGCTCGACCGTGCCGTTGTAGTGGTCGTGCGAGCGCAGGGCGCGGACGGCGGTGCCGAACAGCCATTCCCCTTTCTGCAGATAGGGATCGGCGGACGCGCCGAACACGGGCGCGTTTTGGCGTATGAGGACTCAGCCCTGGGCCCAGGCCGACCCGTTCCACGGCACGACTGCAAGGAGCGCGCCCATCAAGACGATCGTCCAGCCTCTCACTCGCAGTACCTCCCCAAGTGTGTTGTTGTACGGCTGACGTCCTAACGCCTAGCAATCGGCAGGCCAGGAACGAGGACGGGCCCTCCATCGCCCGGCTCGCGCGGAAGTGCAGGAGCATCGAGACTTTATTTCGAGGTGGAGGGGATGTTCCGGTGGGAGCCGCGGAGGGGGATCGCATAGGGTGTATGGGATCGAGGCTCAGGGATCATAAGGAAAATGACCTGCGACAGTACGGTTGCAGGGCCTGTTCCGGCTCAATTGGGGTTCGTGAGGAGCCCTGGATCCCGTTCAATCGCCTGCCGCACGATCCGCGCGAGGGCGTCCACGTCGTACGGCTTCTGCACGTAGGCCAGAGCCCCTTCGTCGATGAGCTCGGTCGCCGTGCCCTCCGCCGAGAAACCGCTGCTGACCAGGACGCGGACCCGCGGGTCGATCTGCTTCAGGAGCTTGAGGCAGTCGCGTCCTCCCATGACCGGCATGGTGAGATCGAGCAGCACCAGATCGATCTTGCCCGGGTTATCGCGGAACACGCGCAGCGCCTCTTCGCCGTTGCGCGCCGTGAGGACGAGGTAGCCGTGCATCTCCAGGATGTCGCGCGCCAGCGCGAGGACGGTGGACTCGTCGTCCACCGCCAGGACCGTGCGCTTCGGCGACGGACGCGCGGAGGGCGACCTCCGACCCGACACCTCGGCTTGAGGTTTGAGCCCGGCGAGTCGCTCCAGGAGCGCCGCGGGGGACTCGGCGGCTACGCGCGCCGCCGCCTGCGCCTCGTCCCACACGGGGAAATGGACCACGAAGTCCGAGCCGCGTCCCGGCTGGCTCCGGACTTCGATCCAGCCGTCATGCCCCTTCACCACCCCGTGCACGATCGAGAGACCGAGACCGGCGCCCTGGCCCATTTCCTTGGTCGTGAAGAACGGCTCGAAGATGCGCGACAGGATCCGCGAGTCGATGCCGCGTCCGGTGTCGCTCACCGTCAGTGTCACGAAGCGCCCGGCCCGCGCCTCGAGGTTCCCCTGCGCTTCCAACGTCGTGAGCGCGCGATTTCCCGTGGCAATCGTCAAACGTCCTCCACCGGGCATCGCGTCGCGGGCGTTGGCGCACAGGTGCCGCAGGATCTGCTCCGCCTGGGCGGCGTCGACTGCCGCGGTCCACGGGTCGGCGGCCGGCTCGAAGAGCAGCTCGATGGCCGGCGGCAGGTCGGGCTTGACCACGGCGATCACGCGCGCCACAAGCTCGTTCAGGTTGACGGGGGCCGGACGGGAGGCCGCCCTGCGGCTGAAGGTCAGGAGCTGCGCGGTCAGCTCCGCCGCGCGCATCGCCGACTTCTCGATCAGCTCGAGCTTCTTGCGGTTCGGATCTTCGGCCTGGAGACGGATCTTGACCAGACGCGTGTACCCCAGGATGCCGGTGAGCAGATTGTTGAAGTCGTGCGCGATCCCCCCGGCGAGCGTCCCGACGCTCTCCATCTTCTGCGCCTGGCGGAGCTGATCCTCGAGCGTCCGCCGTTCGGTCGTGTCCCGCAGGATCCACTCGGTCACGGTGCGGTTCCCCAGGGAGATCGGCCCGCCGCGCACGTCCGCGAGAAAGCGCTCGCCGTTGCTGCGCACGCAGGGAAGGTCGTGGAAGCTGCGCTGCCCCCTGGCCGACGCCGAACCGTACGCCTCCATCAACCGCTCGCGCTCCTCTTCGGGGTGCAGATCGCGCAGGACGAGCGACACCGCCTTCTCCGGGACGTAGCCGAACATGCAGCAGAACATGTTGTTCACTTCGAGGACGCGTCCCGTTTCGGGGTCGGCGGTGAGGATGGCGTCGTAGGCCCCCTCGAGCAGCCGGCGATGGCGCTCCATCGAGGCGGCGAGGGCCGACTGCTTCTCCTCGAGGTCGGCGGCCATGCGCGCGACGTCCTCCGTGAGCTCCGCGACCTCGCGCGTGCCGGCCGCGCGCGGAGGCGCCCCGGTCGACCCCGCGGCGATTTCCCTCACGAACGCGGCGACGCGCAGGAGCGGCTGCGCGAGGTGCACCCGCACCCAGAACAGCAGGATGAGGCTGACGAGGAGGATTCCCAGGGCCGACACCATGCCGCGCTCCAGGATGCTGGCGTAGATCGCGTAGAGCTGTTTCTGCTGGTCCACCTTCAGGTAGAGGAGCCCCCCCAGGTTGGAGAGTTTCGGGTTGACCCCTTCGAGCACGAGGGGCGAGACCAGGATCAGGCGCGTGCCGCCGTCCACCAGGCGGTGCTGTGCCTGCGCGGTGGCGCGGGCGGCCGCGGCCACGGCGGTGAAATCCGGATCCGGGATGACCGACTCGTCGCCGCCGATCCAGTCGCGCTTGTTGCTGGCGATGACCCTCCCGTCCTTGCCGATCAGGGCGACCGCCAGCACCGATCGCCTGCTGCCCGTCTCCTCGATCATTTCCTGGACGGCGGACAGCGATCCCAGCCGCAGGAAGCGCTGCGAGGCCGACAGGAGCTGGTCGGCGAGCATGTCTCCATAACGCACGCCCTCGTCCGCCATGAACCGGCGTGCCCCCATCGAGTGATAGAACAGGAGCAGCCCCGCGATGAGCATCGCCGGGACGGTGAACGCGAGCCCCATCAATGTCGAAGTCTGGAAACGCGAGAGGATGTGGCGCACGGAGAGTCCTAAGGAGCGTCCAGGAAATCGGCCCGGATGAGATCGTCTCCCGACGTCGCCTTCCTGGTCAGGCCGCGGCGCACGAGGAACTCGGCGAGACGGGCGGCCGTCTGGTGCAGCCGGCCTCCCGAACGGTCGCGCCCGAGCAGATCGCGGTTCTCCGCCAGATCGGGGATGCGCGCACCCTGCAGGCCGTGCAGAAACTCCTCGATCGTCAGGTGCTGCCTGTGCGCCATCTCGGCCGCGGCCTCCTCCGGATGCTCCTGCATCGAGGCGACCGCCCGGAACCAGGCGCGCACGGCCCGTCGCACCTCCTCGGGGCGCCGATCGAGGATGACGCGCCGCATCGCGAGGACGTCGACGATTTCCCCGGGAATGGCGCGCGACGAGAACAGCACGCGCGCTCCCCTGTCCCGCAGCAGGCGGCCGAGCCCCGGCTCGTAGGTGATCACCCCGTCCACGGCTCCTCTGTGGAAGTCCTGCTCCGCCTCCTCCGGAAGCCGGCTGACCGCCAGGATCTCCCCGGGCTTGAGCCCGCCGATCTCCAGGATGCGCTCCAGCTCGTACGAGCCGAGCGCCGACTCCTCGAAGGCGATGCGCCGGCCGCGCAACCCCTTGAGATCGACGATTCCGTCGCGCACGACCAGGGCGTCGCCTCCGAAGGAGTAATCGACCACCAGGATCACGGCCGGCAGATCCTGGAAGTTGTCGGCGATCTGCACCTCGTTGAGCGTCGCGAGAAACCCGTCGATGTTCCCCTGGTGGTACGCCCTCAGGATTCCCGTATACGAGGAGAATTCGACCAGATCCACGTCCACGTTCTCGACGTTGAAATAGCCGCGGGCCCGCGCCAGGTACATCAGCTCGAAGGGGGGCCAGTCGTTGACGCCGATGCGCAGCGGCTCAGTCGGGCGGCTCAGACAACCCGGGAGAGGAGCCAGGAGGACGGCCACGATCGCCCCGAGAAGGAGCGACGCCTTCAACCCACACCGCATCCCTTCCACGCGCAGGCCTCCCCGGGCGACCCGTCAGGGGTCCGACGGGACCGCATCGAACATCGAGTCAAAGGTAGGTTTCCCCGGGGTGGAGTCAAGGACGGGGCCGTGCCGGAGGTGTCCGTGATCTGGGCACTTCCCCGGAAAGGCCCGCGCCGGCAGTACCAGTGGCCGCAGCGACTCCCGTTATACTGACGGCCATGGAGCCCCTGCCGCCCCTTATCTTCGAACTCTGCAAGGCGGTTCTCGATGAAGGAGGCCGCGCCTTCCTCGTCGGGGGATGGGTGCGCGACCTTGAGATTCGGCGCCTGCAGGGACTCGCCGATTTTCCGACCGCGGGGGAGCTCGATCTCGAGGTGTACGGTGTGCCGGCCGACCGTCTGGCGTCGCTCCTCGGGCGCTTCGGCGAAGTGAGGCTGGTCGGCCAGTCGTTCGCGGTCTACAAGCTCGTCCCGCGCCCCGCAGGCGGTTCCGGAACGGGAGCGGCCATCGACGTCAGCCTGCCGCGCCGCGACACCAAGGTCGCCATGGGTCACCGGGGATTCGAGGTGCAGGGAGACCCGAACCTGTCGCAACGGGAGGCGACGCGCCGCCGCGATTTCACCGTCAACGCCATGATGTACGACCCGCTCGAGCGGGAGACAATCGATCTGTGGTCCGGCCGTGACGATCTGCGCGCCGGGCTCCTGCGGGCGGTCGATCCCTCGACCTTCATCGAGGACAGCCTGCGGGTCCTGCGCGCCGTCCAGTTCTCCGCCCGCCTCGGTTTCGGCGTGGAACCGGGCACGGTCGATTTGTGCCGGGGGATCGACCTCTCCGATCTGCCCGCCGAGAGGATCTGGGGCGAGATCGAGAAGCTGCTCTTGAAGGCCGCGCGCCCGTCTATCGGGCTCGAGTGGGCGTCCCGCCTGGGCGTGGTCGACAGGTTGTTCCCGGAGATGAAGGCGCTCCAGGGTTGTCCCCAGGAGCCGGAATGGCACCCCGAGGGGGACGTCTGGGTGCACACCCTCATGGCGGTCGACCAGGCGAAGCGGGAGATCGACGGCCTGCCGATCGAGAAGGCGCTGACCGTGCTGCTGGCGGTCATCTGCCACGATTTCGGGAAGCCCTCGACGACCGCCGTCGTGGACGGTCGAATCCGGTCCTACGAGCATGAGGAGGCGGGCATCCTCCCGGCGCGGGCCTTTCTCGATCGTCTGAACATCCGCACGCTGCACGGCTACGACGTGCGGGAGCAGGTGGTGCAGCTCGTCGCCCATCACCTGACGCCCAGTCACTACTTCAAGAACCGGGAGAACGTCGGCGACGGAGCCTTCCGCCGTCTGGCACGACGGCTGGAGCCGGACCTTCTCTATCGGGTCTCGCGCGCCGACTGTCTCGGGCGCACCGGCGACTTCTCCACGGAGGCGCAGGAGTGGTTCATCGGCAGGGTGCGCGACCTGAGCGTCCAGAGCCGGCCGCCGGCGCCGATCCTCATGGGCCGGCACCTCCTGGAGATGGGGCTCCCTCCGGGACCGGCCATCGGTCGGATCACCCGGGCGATTTACGAGCTCCAGCTCGACGGCAGGATCAGGGATCTCGAGGAGGCCAGGCGCGAGGCGCGGCGACTGCTGAACGAGGGCGAAGTCAACACGTCCTGACGACGCTCCATGCGGAGGCCGGCTCTCAGGAGGAGGCGCTTCGGGCCGGACGGCGCTCCGGCGCCGACGATCCCCTGCGGACCGGTCGGCCCTCTCTACGCAGCGCGGCGATCGTCTCGTCGATGCGTGCGAGTCCCCGCGACAGGTACCCCGAGTCGGAGCCGAACCCGACGCGCAGGTGGCGCGCCGTCCCGAACTGATCACCCGGGACGATCAGGACCGATCTCTCGACCCGCAGCCTGTCCACCAGGGGGACCGACCCGATCGGCAGGTCGTAGCGCGCGAACAGGATGGCCCCGGCCAGCGGCGGGACATACCGGAAGACATCGGGGCGCGCCTGCATCCACGATTCCAGGACCGGCAGGTTCGCGCGGATGATGCCGCGGGTGCGGGCGAAGATCGCCTCGCGTCGCTCCGGCTCCAGGGCGATCCGGGCCAGGCGGTCGGAGAGGGCGCCGGGGGCGATCGTCGTGTAATCACGGTAGGACCAGAGCCGTTGCACCGTGGCCTTCGGTCCGACCACCCAGCCGATCCGCAGGCCCGGCAGACCGAACGCCTTCGACAGTCCGGAGGTGATCAGAACCCGGTCGTGGCGCCCCCAGAAGGACGGAGTCGTCGTCCCCGAGACTTCGGCCCCTCGATAGATCTCGTCGGCGACGATGAAGGCGCCGCTCCGCCGCGCGTTGTCCACGATCGCGTCCATCTCCGCCTCGGTCAGGACACCGCCGGTCGGATTGTTCGGGTTCGTGACCAGGATGACGCGGGTCTTCTTCGTGACCGCCCGGCGCAGCCCCTCGACGTCGAGGGCCCAGCGTTCGACACCCCCAGCGCGGCGCATCACGAGACGGAACGGAGCCACCGCCGAGGCGAACGCGCGCGACAGGCCCCAGGTCTGGAGATAATTGGGAAGCATGAACGCCACCCGATCGCCGCGCTCGAGAAGCGACCAGAAGGTGGCGTAGTTCGCCTCGCTCCCGCCGTTGGTCACGAGCACGTTGTCGCGCGAGGCGCCCGGGTAGAAGGCGGCGATCTTGTCGCGCAGGTCCTCCGAGCCGTTCGACTGGATGTACCCCATCTCGGTGGACAGGAACGGATCCACGGCACCGCTCTCCCGGAGCAGCTCCCGCACGCTCATCGGCTGCACACCGCTCTCGGACAAGTTGTAATCGACGTAGTTCTCGTAGGTGGACTGCATCCTCTCCATCCGGAACGGCTCGATGCGCACGACAATCTCCTCAGACGCACAGGCGCGGCCCCGAACCGGCCGCGATGCACATTTCCCTGAAAGCGGTTCTCGCGAGACAGGCCGAGAATATCAGCGCCCCCAGATCTTTGTAAAGCGCGCTACTCAATCGCGCGGCGTGTGTGTTGGTATTCGGGGGCACGACGCGCGGCAGCCTGTGCGTCCCCCGCCGGGGAGCGGGCCCGGGCTCCCCCGCGCGGCCGTGTGAGACCTCGCGCCGGGGCCCCGCCGCGCGCACACCAGCGCGGTGGGCGGCGCGAGGCGAACCGAGGGGAGGCTTGCGCAGCAAGCCGGACCCGTGCCGCGCGGGGGAGCCCGGGCCCGCTCCCCGGCGTCGCGGCGGCGAAAAGGGGGGGCCAGTCAGGAGGACGGCCGGTGATGGTAGTCTTGGGCCCATGGAGCGAACGGTTCTTGTCCTGCGCGAGCAGGAGATCAGGCGCCTGCTCGACCCGGCCTCATGCCTGAAGGCGGTCGAGGAGGCGTTCACCGCCTATACCACCGGCGGCGCCTCCCTGCCGGCCGTCATCAACCTCGACGTCGAGGAGCACAAGGGGGAGATCCACATCAAGGCGGGACACCTGCGTCATGGATCCCACTACGCCGTGAAGATCGCCTCCGGATTTCAGGGCAATCCGGCGAAGGGGCTGCCACAGAACGACGGGATGGTCCTCGTGTTCGACGCGAAGACCGGCGTTCCAGTCGCGATCCTTCTCGACAACGGCTTCATCACCGAGCAGCGCACCGGGGCCGCAGGGGCCGTGGCGGCGAAGCACCTGGCCCGCCGCGACGCGCGCGTCGTCGGCGTGGTCGGATGCGGCAACCAGGCGCGCTACCAGCTCGAGTCGCTCGCCCTGGTGCGGCGGCCGGAGGAGGTGCGCATCTATGGCCGCCGCCCCGACAGAGCGCGCGCCTGCGCCGACGAAATGGCGCGGCACCGTGGAATGCCGGAGGGCTGCCGCTTCATGGCCGTTCCCACGGTGCACGAGGCGGTCGAGGGGGCCGACATCGTCGTCACCGTCACGCCCAGCCGCGAGCCGCTCGTGTGCGCCGAGTGGCTCTCTCCGGGCGCGCACGTCACGGCGGTGGGCTCCGACGGACCCGACAAACGGGAGCTGCACACCGACGTTCTGAGGAGAGCCGATCGGATCGTCGCCGACAGCAGGGATCAATGCCTCCGGCTGGGCGAGATCCACCACGCCGTCGCCGAAGGAGCGATTCCCGCGGGCCGGATCGACAGCGAGCTGGGGGAGATCACGGCGGGACGGCGGCCCGGACGGAGCACCGACGCCGAGATCACGGTGTGCGATCTGACCGGCGTGGGCGTGCAGGACGTCGCGGCGGCGACAGTCGTCATGACGCGCGCCCGGGCCGAGGGTCTGGGTCAGACGCTCCCTCTGTGAGGCCCCGACCCGGGGGCGCCGAAGCCCTCGCGGCGCGACGTGTATAATAGATGACGCCATGGCGCAGGAAGTCGCCTTCGAGTACACCGTCCGAACACGTCAGAGCGATGAAAGTTATGCGATCCTGGTCGAGCAGGCGCCCGGCCACTGGATCGCCCAGATTCGCCTGCCCGACGGCACGTTCTGGACAATGAACCGGTCCGAGCCGAAGGCACCCGCCCTGCCGAAGCAGTGGGTCGGGGCCACGCCGGCCGCGGCCGCCGACTACGCCGCCCGCATCCTCACCAATTACTTCGCGAACGAGGGGATGGAGGTCGTGAAGCGTCGATACCTCCTGGAGACGAAGCCCCAGGGCTCCTAGAACGCGGGGGTGAAGTGAGGAAGCTCTCGAGCCTGACGTTCCACGAACGCGCGACCTTGGGCTGGGGCAAGGTGCGCCGCTTCTACCTGGCCCACTTCCGCCCGGCCTACGTGCGCGAGAGCCTGGCCCGCAGGGTCGGGCAGTGCAACCGGACCGGCGCCTGCTGCAATCTCATGTTCACCTGCCCGCTCCTCGACCGCCGCGCCGACCCCGTGCGCTGCACCATCCACGAGTTCAAGCCGAAGGTCTGCCGCCTTTTCCCGATCGACGAGCGCGACCTGCTCGACCGGGACATCGTGTCGCCGGATCACCCGTGCGGATTCTCCTTCGTCCCCCGCGACGAGTTCCTGGCGCGGGGGAGCGGCGAGGCCCGCGCCGCCGCCGCGCGCGTCCACGTGGAAACGATTGATCTCCCGCGGGAGTGAGAACCGTCCCACCCGCGGGGCCCTCACCGTCCGCCGGCGCGGCACCCTCCTCGCCGCATCCGGCGCGGACTCCCCGGGGGCCGTTGATCTTTGCGGGCAGGTGCCCCATATTGACACGCGCCGCCATCCGTCCGTCGGCTGCTTGACGCGGCGGCGCGGCAGGTAAGGCCGAGGACCCTACTGAATGCCCGGCACCGATCTGGTCCTTCATGAAGAGGAGTACACGAAGATCCGCGAGGTGATCGACCGCCTGCGGACCGAGTGCAACGCCAAGGTCGTCTTCCTCGTCGACAAGAACGGCCAGCAGATCGCCGCGACCGGCGACCTGCACGCGATCGACACCACCGCCCTGGCCTCCCTCGCCGCCGGCAACGTCGCGGCCACCGATTCGCTGGCCCGGCTCATCGGCGAGAAGGAATTCTCCGTCCTGTTCCACGAGGGGGAGCGGGACAACCTGCACATCTCCGTGGTCAGCGGGCGGGTGATCCTCGTCGTCATCTTCGACGAGCGATCGTCGCTCGGGCTCGTGAGGCTGCGGGTCAAGAAGGGTTCGTCGGAGCTCTCGGCCATCCTGGACGTGATGCTGAAGAAATCCGCCCAGCCGCGCAAGGCCGCCGCGGGCGGATCTCCGTTCTCCGAGATCACGGACGAGGACATCGACAAGCTGTTCAGCGACTAGACGAGTACGGGAGCTGCCACCGGGCCCATGACGTTCATCAATTACGCGGCACGAGAGATCAACTGCAAGATCGTCTACTACGGCCCCGGCCTGGGCGGCAAGACGACGAACATCAAGTACGTCTACGAGAAGACCAACCCGAACTCCAAGGGGAAGCTGATCTCCCTGGCCACCGAGACTGACCGAACCCTGTTCTTCGATTTCCTGCCGCTGGACCTGGGCGAGATCCGCGGCTTCCGCACCCGCTTCCACCTCTACACCGTGCCGGGCCAGGTGTTCTACGACGCGTCGCGCAAGCTGATCCTGAAGGGCGTGGACGGGGTCGTCTTCGTCGCCGACTCGCAGGCCGCGCGCATGGAGGCGAATCTCGAGAGCCTGCGGAACCTCGACCTCAATCTCAAGGAGCAGGGGTACGACCTGCGCGCCATTCCCTACGTGCTGCAGCTCAACAAGCGCGACCTTCCTTCCGCCCTGCAGGTCGAGGAGATGAAGCGCCAGCTGATCCGCAAGGGTGAGCCGGTGTTCGAGGCGATCGCCTCGAAGGGGAACGGCGTCTTCGAGACCCTCAAGACCATCGCCAAGATGGTTCTCATCGATCTGCGCAAGGGGCGCTGAGCCCCCGGCTCTCGTCCCGTCATTTCCGCTGGTCCTCCTGCCCGCGGTCCGTCTCAGGTTGCGGAACCGGCGGCGGCGCGCCGCCGGGGACGCGCTCGTCGTGGCGGCGCATCCGGTCGAGAATCTCCTCCGCGCGAGCCCGGCCGGGGGCGCCCGCCGGGAAGAGGCGGGACGCCTCGGTCAGCTCGGCCCGCGCGCGATCGCGCTGTCGCAGGGCGCGGGCGACCAGGCCCATGGCGAGGTGCGTCTCGGGGAGATCGGGACGGACCCGGACGCCCTGTTCGCAGTAGGGCGCGCCGTCGACGAGGACCCCCTCGTCGTAATACGACATGCACAGGTCGGCAAGAGCCAGACCCGCGCCCGGGGCGAGGTGGATCGCCACCTGCCACTCACGCCGGGCGTCCTCCTTCCGGCCGAGGGCGAGGTAGGCTTCGCCCCGACTGCGTCTGACGTCGACGAAGTCCGGGGCGACCTCCAGGAGATCGGTGTAGCGCGCCACGGCCTCGTCCCAGCGCCCCTGCTCGGCGGCCATCGTGGCGAGCGAGTTGTACGCGTCGATCCGGCGCGGGTTCAGGAGGATCGCCTGCAGGTAGGCGTCGCGCGCCTCCTCGACGCGGCCCTTGGACCGGAGCGCGTACGCCCGGTTGAGCGCCTCCTCCTCCGGATACGATTCGCCCGGGTGGAGCGCGTCCAGGTTGAACAGGACGAGTCCGCCCAGGAGGGCGGCGATCACACCCGGCCGGCGCAGGCTCGCCGGTACGGCCGCCAGGAGATTCCCCGACAGGAGCGCCATGACCGGCACCAGAGAAAGCCGGTAGCGATCGGTCGGGAAGAACAGGAGGATCGAGAGGGCATACGATGCCGCGTAGAGAAGCAGGAGCCGGACGCCCGAGCGGCGATCGTCGCTCGAGCCCCGCGAGCCCGCGACGAGACCGGCGAGCGCGAGGGGGGCCACGAGACCGAACGGAAACGACACGAACGAGCGCCACAGAAGAAGGGAGAACAGGGACGATTCGCGCCGGTAGACGTAGGGATCCTGGTTGCGCGGGATCTCCCGTCCCGCGACAAGATCCCTGGCCTTGCGCGCATACAGCCGAAATGCCTCGGCGGGATACTCCCGCAGGAATTGCCAGGCGCGCCCCGCGAAGTAGCGCGAGCGGGCGGACGCCTTCACGATGCCGAGATTTTCCGGCTCCTGCGCCAGGCGCTCGAATTCACCGCCCGGCCGCAGGCGGATGGTCCGGTCGTAGTCGGGGTTGTTGCCGATGTAGAAATTGATGCCGCCGTTGCTCGAGATCAACACGGTCTCGCCGGCCACCATCCAGTTGCGCGCCGCGACGGCGAGAACCGGCAGCGCGACCCCCAGGACGAACAGACCCGGCATCGCCAGGGTTCGGATCCGGCGCCAGGCCCACCACGACGCAGCGGGGACCGCGAAGAGGATGTTGGGGGTCGCCGTGGCCGCGAGACCCCAGAGGACGCCGGCGCCGAAACCGCGGCGGCGCAGGAGCATCAGGAGGCCGCCCAGGACCAGGACGATGTGCAGGACCGGGATGAGAGGCTGGGCGTCGAAATGGACCAGAGGTCCATAGAGCGCCATGACCAGGCCGGCGCACAGGGCGGCGCGCGGGCCGAACAGGCGCCGTCCGATGGCGTACACGAGGACGCACGACAGCGACCCGATCGCCGCCTGGACGGCGTAGATCGCCTCCATGCGCGTGCCCACCGTCACGAACAGAAGCGCTAGAAAGTAGGAGTAGAGCGGCGGCTGCCAGAACACCTCGTGGCCGCCCGTGAGCGACCCGGACGCGATCGCCGTCGCCATCCGGAAATAGTTGGGGCCGTCGACCAGCGGAACATCGAAGTACGGCATGTGCCGGATCTGCAGGACGTACACGATCCGTACGGCGTACGCGAGCAGGAATACGAGGACAGCCCGCGGATCCACCACACGGCGCAAGAAATCCACCGCCCCGTGCCGGCCCGCGGAGGCGGGCGGGGCCGCATCGTGGCTCATGCTCGCTCGCGCGGAGCAGGCGAGGCCGCGGGCAAACCCATGGCGCTGCTCGAAATCGCCCCGACGCGGCCCCGCCCGCCTCCGCTCCCCGAAGACGCCGGCCGGTTCAATCTGTCTGTGCCGTTCCCGTATAAGCCTGAGAACGGCACTGCCAACGGCCCGATCGGCCGTTGGTGAGCCCCGCAAGTCCTGGGCGGGACGCGCCGCGTCGTGGCGATTTCGAGCCGCGCCATGCGCGTGACTCGATCACCGGGTAGCCCGCGCGAGCGAGCATGAGCCACGACGCGGCGCGTCCCGCTCAGGGGGTTCGGAGAATCGGGGCGCAGATTGTGCGTTGACAGTGCCACGAGGCGCCCAGTATAATTGCCGGTCCATCCAGGGAAAAGAGGAGCGAGTGTGAGCTACGCCGTAATATCCGCCGGAGGCAAGCAGCACAAGGTCGCCGTCGGCGATCGGATCAGGGTCGAGAAGATCGTGGCCGGGGTCGGCGACAAGGTGACCTTCGACGAGGTCCTGGCGTTGCAGACCGAGGGCGGGCTCCAGGTCGGCCGCCCCGTCCTGAAGGGCGCGCGGGTGGTCGGTCGCGTCGTCGAGCAGGACAAGGCCAAGAAGGTGCTGATCTTCAAGAAGAAGAAGCGCAAACAGTATCGGCGCACGCGCGGCCACCGGCAGCCGTTCACGGCGGTGGTTGTCGAGGAAATTCACGCCGGATAGGCAGAGGACGGACGAGGATACCGAATGGCCCATAAGAAAGCCGGAGGCAGTTCGAGAAACGGCCGCGACAGCAACTCCCAGCGCCTGGGGGTGAAGCGCTACGGCGGACAGTTCGTCACCGGTGGCTCGATCCTGGTTCGGCAGCGCGGCACACGCTTCAAGCCGGGCCACAACGTCGGTCTGGGACGGGACGATTCCCTGTTCGCCCTGATCGACGGATTCGTGAAGTTCCAGGATCGCGGGCGCATGGGAAAGTACATCAGCGTCCTCCCCTCGGAGGCCGCCCCCGCCCGGCCTTAGATACGCGCCCTCCTTTCCTCCGAACCTCATTGCCGGGCAGCGTGAAAGCCCCGCCAACCCTCGCGAGCAGGGCGTTCACATGTTGATCGATCAGGCCACGATCGTGGTCGCCGGGGGACGCGGCGGCAACGGCTGCGTGAGCTTCCGCCGCGAGAAGTACGTTCCCAGGGGGGGCCCGAACGGCGGTCCCGGGGGGGACGGCGGCTCCGTCTTCATGGTCGCGGACCCATCCCTCAAGGGGCTGAACGCCTTCCGCTACAAGCGAAGGTTCGAGGCGGAGCGCGGCCGCCACGGCGAGGGGAGCGACCGGGCCGGGCACGGGGGCGAGGACCTCCATATCAAAGTTCCACCCGGGACGATGGTGCGGGACGAGAGCGGCACGCTCCTCGCCGACCTGTCGCACACCGGCGATGTCGTGCAGGTGGCCGCGGGTGGCCGCGGCGGGCGCGGCAACGCGGCCTTCGCGACGTCCACGCACCAGGCGCCGCGTGAATCCGAGCCCGGGGCGGACGGCGAAGAGCGCCGCCTGGTCCTGGAGCTGAAGCTCATCGCCGACGTGGGTATCGTCGGGTTCCCGAACGCGGGGAAATCGACTCTCATCTCGCGAATCTCCTCGGCTCGGCCGAAGATTGCGGCGTATCCTTTCACCACGCTCCAGCCGAACCTGGGGGTGGTGGACCTCGGCGAGTTCCGGACGTACGTGGTGGCCGACATCCCAGGGCTGATCGAGGGGGCGCACCACGGCCAGGGACTGGGGATGAAGTTCCTGAGACATATCGAGCGCACGCGTGTCCTCATCCACCTGGTGGACGTCTCCGAAATGTCGGGGCGGGACCCGGTGAGCGATCTGGACGTGGTGAACGCCGAGCTGCGCGCCTTCGGTGAAGGCCTCGCCGGCAAGCCTCAGATCGTCGCGGCCAGCAAGCTCGACGCGCTCGCCGACCGGAAGCGGCTGTCCGGCCTGCAGGCGCGCTGCGAAGCCGCGGGGGTGCCGTTCCACGCGGTGTCGGCGGTGAGTGGTGAAGGAGTACGGGACCTCCTGGAGGAGGTCTGGTCCGTGCTGGCTGCACAGGGGGACAGGGCGGTGCTTACCGCCGCCGAGCCCCGCGAGACCCTGCGCGCGCCCGGACCCGAATCCGCGGGGCGCTGAGTCACGTCTTGTCCGCAGAGGAGGCATCCATACAACTGAAGACAAAGGTGCAGCTGGCCATCGCGGCCGCCGCCGACAGGAAGGCGGAAGATCCGGTCGCATTGAACCTGAAAGGGATCGCGACGTTCACCGACTGCTTCGTCATCGTCGGGGGAAGCCAGAGGCGGCAGACGCAGGCGATTTGCGACGCCGTCATCGAGCGCCTGGCGGAGAAGGGGCAGCACCCCGGGCACGTGGAGGGGTACAAGCTCGGGGACTGGATCCTGATCGACTATGCCGATCTCGTCGTGCACGTGTTCACCCGGGAGACCCGCGAGTTCTACGGACTCGAGAATCTCTGGGGCGACGCTCCGCGCATGGCCCTCGCGGGTCCGCAAAACCGCAGGAACAGAGGGGCTTCGGCCGCCCGCAAGGGTTGACATTGGGAAGGGCGATCCGTACATTACCCGCCTTAATCGGCGGAAGGATACCGGCGTGAACGCGATCGCCTCGGACGTCCTGGCGGTCCCCTTGGTCCATCGGTCGGCGCTGATGGCACGCGTCGTCGAACTGGCGCGACGGGTCGCGGGGAGCGACGCGAATCTCCTCGTCGTCGGCGAGAGCGGTACCGGCAAGGGCCTCCTGGCGCGGTTCATCCACGAGGCCAGCGCGAGGCGGCGGGGCCCGTTCGTCACCATCACCTGCGCCAACATCGCGGCCGACCTGCTCGAGAGCGAGCTGTTCGGCCACGAGAAGGGCGCCTTCACCGGAGCGACCGACCAGAAAAAGGGGCGCTTCGAGCTGGCGGATGGCGGGACGATCCTGATCGACGGCGTGAGCGAGCTGCAGCCGTCGCTTCAGGGGAAGCTCCTGAGGGTGGTGCAGGAACGCTCGTTCGAGCGCCTGGCGGGCACCCGGACGATCTCGGTGGACGTGAGGATCCTGGCCTCGACCCAGGCCGATCTCGAGGCGCTGGTCCTGGCCGGGAGCTTTCGGAAGGACCTGTTCTACCGGTTGAACGTCATCCGTATCGAGATTCCGCCGTTGCGGGATCGACTGGAGGACGTGCCGGTCCTGGCACAGCAGGTCCTGCTCGAGATCGCGCGGAAGGCGGGCGCCCCGCCGAAGCGGCTGACGAAGGGGGCCCTGGACCGGCTGATCCGGCACGCGTGGCCGGGGAACGTGAGGGAGCTGCAGAACGTGCTCGAAAGCGCCGCGATCCTGGAGGACGGAGCGGAGATCCCGGCCGAGGCGGTCCGGGTCGGAGACGTCAGGCCCGCCTCTCCGGTCGCGGCGGCGGTGCAGAAGCTTTGTTCACTGGCCCAGATCGAGGAGGCGTACATCCGCGAAGTCCTGCGCATCACCGGCAACAACCGCAGCGAGGCGGCGCGGATCCTGGGCATCAACCGGAAGACCCTCCTCGAAAAACGCAAGCGATACGGGATTCCCTGAGGCTCGCGCTCGGCCCGCGGGACGGAAAGGACAGCTTCCACGATGGCGATGCCCAAGAAACAGGTCGAAACGTACAAGAAGCGCCTCCTCGAGAAGAAGAAGGGACTGTCGGAGGCGTACAACAAGAACAAGACCTACGGCAGGCTGACGGAGGACGAGGGGACGCAGGACCTCGCGGACAAGGCGTCGAGCGCCTACACGAAGGAGTTTCTCTACTCCCTCTCCAACACCGACCGCGAGGTGCTGCAGCAGGTGGACGCGGCGCTGCAGCGCATCGCCAAGGGGGCCTATGGCGTGTGCGTGGAGTGCGCAGAGGAGATCGAGAAGAAGCGTCTCGAGGCGGTGCCGTATGCCAGCCATTGCCTCTCCTGCCAGGGAAAGGTCGAGAAGGGGCTTCTGTAGGATCGGCCCCTCGGGACAGCGATGAAGATCCGCACCGTTCTCTACCTGATGTTCGGGGCGATCGTCGTCATCGTCCTGTCCATCCTCTACGGCACGAACAAGGACACACTCGACAGCCAGATCGTCTTCGGCCACGGCCTGCACATCCCCGTCTGGTTCGCGCTGCTCCTGGCGAGCGGTGTGTCCATGCTGGTACCGCTCCTGTTCGGCGTTCTGCGCGATCTGCGTCGCATGCTGCGTGATTTCAGCGTCAGGCGCCAGGCGCGCTCACGCCAGGAGGCGGAGGAGCTCTACCTGCGCGGCGTCGAGTCGATGCTGAACGGACGCGAGGAGAGAGCCCTCGAGCATTTCAACGAGGTGCTGGCGATCGACCCGAACCATTTCGAGGCCCTCCTGAAGGGAGGGGAGGTGCTGCGGGGACTGCGGCGCTACGCCGAGGCGATCGAGTTTCACCGGCGCGCCGCGCGCGTGAAGGAGGACGACCTGCACCCGCTCTACTCGCTGGTCTCCGACTACGAGGAGTCGGGAGCGCGGGAGAACGCCAAGGGTGTCCTGAATCGCATCATCGAGCTGAACCCCAAGCGCTCCCTGGCCGCCAGCCGGAAGTACCGGGCCATCTGCGTCAGCGAAGGCGCCTGGGAGAAGGCCTGGGAGATCCAGAAGCGCATCGAGGACCAGCTCTCCGACATGGGCCGCTCGCGCAAGGCGGAGAAGAAGTACCACCTCGGCATCCGCTACATGCTGGCGCAGAGTCTTCTCCAGGCCGGCAAGGCCCGCGACGCGGTCGGCATGCTCCGCCGGCTCGTCGCCATGGAGCCGGCCTTCGTCCCGGCCCCCCTCGCCCTGGGCAGGGCGCTCCTGGCTCTGCGGCAGCCGGAGGAGGCCGTCGAAGTGTGGGATAAGGCGTACGAGGCGACCGGCCACCCGATCTTCCTGAGCACCATCGAGGACCACTATCTGGGCCAGGAGCAGCCGCGCCGGGCGATCGAGGCGCTCAAGGCGGCGATCTGGAAGAGCAAGAAGGACATCATCCCCCGCTTCTTTCTCGGGAAGCTTTACTACCGTCTCGAGATGATCGACGAGGCGCTGCAGCAGTTCTCCCAGATGAAGGGCCGGGTGACCTACTTCCCCGCCCTGCACTACTACCTCGCCAAGATCATGGAGCGCCAGGGAAACATGCGCGAGGCCCTGACGGAGCTCGAGCTCGTTCTGCGTCAGGCCGAAGTGCTTAAAGTGGAATACATCTGCGCCACCTGCTCCCGCAAGCACCCCGCCTGGGTCGATTACTGCGAGCGCTGCGGAGAATGGAACAGCATCGTGGTCGATTTCCAGGAGGAGCGTCCGATCGAGGAGCTCGGCATCAGCACCGCCCCCGTCTACACCGCCGAGTCGGGGGAGGGGTAGCTGGCCGCCAACGCTCTCCCCGCGGTCCTCGTCGTCCTCGACGGCTGGGGCCACAGTGACGCCACCGAAGGAAACGCCATCGCGGCGAGCCGGCCGCGCTTCATGGAACGGCTCGCCCGCGACTTCCCCACGGGTCTGCTCGCGGCCTCCGGCGAAGCGGTCGGCCTGCCGCCGGGCGTGATCGGAAACTCCGAGGTCGGCCACCTGTGCCTCGGCGCCGGGCGTGTCGTCCTGCAGGACCTGTCGCGCATCAACCGCGCCATCCGCGACGGCGAGTTCGACCGGAACGAGGTCCTCGCGGAGGCGTTCGCCGCCGCGGCACGCGAGGGGGCGGCCCTCCATGTCGTGGGGCTCCTCAGCGACGGCGGGGTACACAGCCACATCGACCACTTCGAATCGATCGTCCGGTCGGCGGCCAGGCGCGGCGTGCGGAACCTCTTCCTGCACGCCTTCACCGACGGCCGCGACACGCCCCCCCGGAGCGCGCTTGCGTACGTGCGACGCGCCGAGTCGATCCTGCGCGAGATCTCCCTGGGACGCATCGCGACGGTCTCCGGGCGGTACTACGCCATGGACCGCGACACGCGCTGGGACCGCACCGAGAAGGCGTACCGGGCCCTGGTCCTGGGCGAGGGACAGGCGCATCCATCCGCCCTCGCGGCGGTCGAGTCCGGATACGCCGCGGGGCTTTCGGACGAGTTCTTCGTGCCGTCGATCGTGCGCGGATCCGCCACCGGTTCGGGGCGCGACACGCGCGTCCTGGACGGCGACGCCCTGGTGTTCTTCAACTTCCGCGCCGATCGCGCGCGCCAGCTCACACGCGCCTTTACCGAGACGGCGTTCGGCGGCTTCCCCCTGCCGGCCCGGCCCGCGCTCGCCCGGTTCGTGTGCTTCACGGCCTACGACCGCTCCTGGACCCTTCCGGTCGCGTTTCCGCCGCAACGGCTGACCGGAATCCTGGGCGAGGTCGTCAGCCAGGCCGGCCTTCCCCAGCTGCGCATCGCCGAGACCGAGAAGTACGCGCACGTCACGTACTTCTTCAACGGCGGCGAGGAGCACGTCTTCCCCGGCGAAGAGCGCTGCCTCGTCCCCTCGCCGAGGATCGCCACCTACGACACCCAGCCGGAGATGAGCGCCCCCGAGCTGACCCGGGAGGTCCTGCAGCGGCTCGCCCGGAAGCCCCGCCAGGTGGTCATCCTGAACTACGCCAACGCCGACATGGTCGGACACACCGGGAGGTTCGACCCGACCGTCGCCGCCTGCCGGGTCATCGACCGTTCCGTCGAGGCGGTGGTCGGGGAGACCCTGCGTCTCGGCGGCTTCGCGGTCGTGACGGCGGACCACGGCAACGCCGAGCAGATGATCGATCCCGCGAACGGGACGCCGGTCACGGCGCACACGATGAACCCTGTCCCGGTGCACGTGGTCGCCCCGGGGATGGAGGGGAAAAGGGTGCGGGAGGGGGGGCTTCTGTCGGACGTCGCTCCGACGATGCTCGCGATTCTGGGCCTGCGCCCCCCCGACGAGATGGAGGGCCGGTCACTGCTGGTGGGCTAGAAGCCGCGCGAACCAGCGAGGCTTCCGGCTCCCGGGAAGGGCCGGTTGAGGATCGTTGCGCGCGCCGCGGCACGCCTCCTCGAGGCGCTTGTCCCGGTGCTGTTTCCCGCCGACTGCCTGGCGTGCGGAAGGGCGCTCCCCTGTCGCCAGGAGGGGGGTGTCTGCGCGTCCTGCTGGGAGAGCCTGCCCTGGCTCCCGGGCTACCGGCCGCGCCGCGGCCCCCTGCAGGCCCTCCTCTGGGGGGCGGAGTACGAGGGGACGATCCGCCACCTCGTCCACGGCTTCAAGTTCGCCGACATGGACTACCTCGGCCCCGCCCTCGGCAGGCGCATGGTCTTCCGGCTCGCCCCTCTCATCTTCGCGGAGCGTCCCGATCTCGTCGTGCCGGTACCTCTGCACCTCTGGCGCCGCTATCGCAGGGGATACAACCAGGCCGAACGCCTGGCCCTCGCCATTGCCCGTCGCACCCTCCTGCCTCTGGACACGGCCGCCCTGAGGCGGCGCCGCGCCGGGCGCCGTCAGCTCGGCCTGTCGCGCAGCGAGAGGCTGCGGTCCCTGGCCGGATGCTTCGTGGCACGACCCGGACGGGCCCGCGGCCGCACCATCCTGCTGGTCGACGATGTCGTGACCACGGGAGCGACGCTCGAGGCGTGTGCCCGAGCGCTTCTCGCCGCCGGGGCCCGGCGCGTCATCGGGTGCGTCCTGGCACGCACGCCACGAAGTCGGTGAGCCGGACGCGCGCGAGTCCCCGACAACTCCGCCGAGCGAGGGCCGGCGGCGTCGCCCCGGTCAGACGCTCAGCTTGCGAAGGAACCGCTTGCGCTCGAGCTGCGCCAGGTGGGCGTAATAGGGACCGTTCTCGCGCAGAAGGCGGTCCCAGGTGTCGATGAACAGGACCAGCCGATCGACGCCGTCCTTGGGGAGCCACACACCGTGGTCGTTGATGCACTTGTAGATGGCCACGCCGGAGTTCGCCGAATAATTGACGGGCCGCATGATGCCGATGCAGTACGGGCACTTGACGATGCGCCGCGTTTCATCCTCCCCAAGACGGTAGGCGGGGGCCTCCGACCGCGAGTAGGCCGTGAGCCGCTTGACGCGGTCGGCCGGCAGCGACTTCGGCCCGATCTCGATGATCCACTTCAGACGACCCTCCTCCAGCCAGGTCCCGCCGCACCCGTCGCAGATCTCGACCGGTACATTGCAGTACCTCTTGGCGGCCATCGCGCCGCCGCAGCCCGAGCAGAACATCGAATCTCCTCCCGAAGTCGTGTTCATATACGACCAAAAGCCGTGTCCCGCAACGCCTTTCAGAGAATGTCCTGTCAGCATAATGCGGGGGCCCGCGCCACGCGCGCCGGGGTCGGCCGATGGTCGCGGGGGGGGCGGCCGTGCCCGCCGACGGCGGTTGTCCTTGCCGCGCACGCGAGGAGGTGACACAATTCCCGCGCCGGGAGCATGGCGCAGGTGCGAATCGAGACGAAACCATCGAGGGTCAGCCGCCTGCCGCGTCCATTTCGCCGTCGGCTCCGCGGGCGCGCGGCTGTGGGCGCGGTCATCACCCTCGTCACCTTCCTCGGATCCGTGCTGGCCGCGACCCTGGGACCGGTGGCGGGTGACCCGCTGCCGGCCCCTCTGCTCCTGCTGCTCACGCTGATCCGGGGATAGGAGCGTGTCCGAGGAGCCTGTGGGACCGCGGTTTGACAGCCCCCACATCCTGTCGTAGCATCATGGGGGCGCGCGGCCTTGTCGCCGCGCGTCGTTGTTTGAGGGCCGGTGCACCGGTATCCCCCGTTGTGGAAGAGAATCGAACTTGGCGATGAGGTGCGAGAGATGAATGCTTGTTCCCTTATGAAGCGAAGCGGGTCGGCCGCGCGGCGTGCGGGCGCGCTCGTTCCCCTGTCCCTGGCGCTCTCTGCGGCGCTCCTGAGCGCCCCCTCCCCGGCCCTCGGCGAGGACGCGGCCAAGCTGTACGTCCACATCGAGACGCCGGGACGGTTCTCGTACTCGGGCGACCCGACCCAGGTCTCGATACTCTTCAAGAACGAGGGGACCGCCGCGTGGGTCAACCCGGGTCTCGACATCGAGGCGGGGTTTCAGGTGTTCGACAGCGACGGGAACAAGCTGGAAAGGGCGAAGGTGCCGGCGGCGTCCAAGGAGGGGCAGCCGAAGATCCTCGAGGCGAACGCCTACTTCGGGAAAATCGTCAACCTCAACGAGCACTTCCCGAAGATCTCCGGAATCGGCACGTATCGCATCACCTGGTCGGCCGCCGGCATTCCCGAGCAGACGCTGGCGACGCGCATCATCAGGAAGTACGACCCTTCGAAGGAGTACCAGGCGGTCATCGACACCGACTTCGGCAAGATCGTCATTGATTTCTATAAGGATCTGGCCCCGTTCCACACCCGGAACTTCATCGACCTGGTCAACCTGGACTTCTACAACGGCCTCCTGTTCCATCGGATCGTGAAGGGTGAGTCGATCTTCGGCGGCTCGCCGACGGCCGACGAGCGCGGCTCGCCCGGCTACAACGTCTCGCCCGAGCCGAACGGGCTCAAGGTCCTGCCGGGTGTCGTGGCCCAGGTGCGCAACTCGCAGACCGGCGCCGAAGAGTCGGGAAGCATCTTCATGATCGCCGCGACCGCACAGCCCGACATGGACGGGAGGGTCACGGTGTTCGCGCGCGTCGTCGAGGGACTCGACACCGTGAAGACGATCGCCAACGTGCCGACCGTCGGCAGCGCCCCGCGCTCCGCCAGCCGCCCGATCAAGGACATCGCGATCAAGAAGGTCGAGATCCGGGAGAAGAAGACGAAGTCCTGAGCCCGGGCCCGCAGGTCCTGACGTTCCCCCCCCGCCGCCCCAGGTGGTTCGTGCCGGCCGGCATCGCCGACAGGGTCCGTTCGGCGCATGCGGGCGACTTGAAGGCCCCGGAAGGGCCGATCTAACATGGGGCCACGCGACAGCGTGCGGAGGACCTGATGCGCGGCGCACTTGCGATCCTGGCGGCGGGCATGATCGCCGCGGCCCCGGTCATCATCCCAGAGCGCTCGTCGCAGGCCCTCGCCCGCGCCGACGAACGGCGCCCGGGGGCGCGTCCCGCGCCGAAGAGCGCCAACTACGATGCGCCGACCGAGCGCTGGCGCGAGGGACCGGTGCGCTACCTCCTGACGGGGGAGGAAGACCAGGCCTACCGTCTCCTGTCGACCGACGCCGATCGGACCGCCTTCATCCAGAAGTTCTGGGCCAGCCGCGACCCGGTCGCTTCGACCCCCGACAACGAATACCGGAGACGGTTCTTCGAGCGCGTGGCCGAGGCGAATGGACTGTTCACCGATTCCACCAAGCAGGGATGGAAGACCGACCGCGGCAAGATCTTCATCCTGCTCGGCCCCCCCGACGACCTCGAACAGGAACAGACCCGCAACGATTTCCTGCCGAACGTCGTCGTATGGACGTACCGCAATCCCCCCGGCGGCGAACGCATGAACGCCTTGCCGGTCGTGCGCTTCATCAGGGACTCGACCGGCGAGTACCGCCTGTCGAACGATGTCTTCATGCCGGGATTCGAGACGAGCGCCGGCATCACCTTCCAGATCCAGGCCATGCAGATGAAGAGCCTGCCGCAGCAGAAGACCTTGCTGGACACGATCGTCAGCGGGCGCGCCCCGGCCGACTCCGGCCCGTTCAGGACGCACGACGACTTCTTTCGTGTCCATGACGGCAGCACCTTGACCGTCCTCACTCTCGGCGTGAAGACCGACCTCCTGGCCGGCCGGCCCGAGGAGCGCGCCGACCTCCAGGCGGCGGGACACGACGCCGGAAGCGGCGCCGGCCCGTCGTCGGAAAACCCGGCGGAAGCCCGGTTCGAGGCTGTGGCCCGCCTCGTCGGCGCTTCGCCCGAACTGCCCACGTATGATTTCACCGGCCCCAATGGTCTGCGCTCGGGAGCGACCGGCCGGGTCCTCGATTCGTCCGGATACAGCATGTTCCAGGGGGCGCTTCCTCTCCGGCCGGGCACGTACACGGCCTACTTTGGTGTCGTCGATCGTCACGATGGCCGGGTGTACTCGTACAGGGAGAGTCTCGCGGTCCCGGACCTGCGCGCGGAACAGTTCCGGCTGAGCCGGATCACGCTCGCCAGCCTCCTGGAGCGCATCGAGGGGGGCGGCAACGCCTACACGACCCCCTTCGTGCTCGGCGACCTGCGCGTGCTGCCGCGCGCGGACGACGTGTTCAGGAACGGCGAGGAATTCGCCTTCTACTACCAGATCTACGGACCGGCGACCGATCCGATCGACGGGCGGCCCGACCTGGACGTCGAGTACCAGTTCTTCGTCGCCGAGCGGGACGGGGCGGGCGGCCTGAAGTTCGTGACGCTCGGCAAGCCGATCCGCCTCACCCGCCAGCGCAGCCGGGTGCAGGGGTACACGCTGCCGCTCCGGGACTGGCCGCCGGCCACCTACCGCCTTCGTGTCCAGGTGAAGGACAACCTGAACGAAGAGCGCTCCACCGAGGAGGTCTCGTTCCGCATCCTGTGAGCGATCTGCGGGCGGTCCCGGCGAACCATGGACTTCCGCGCGGGCTCAGGGTCGTCGCGCTCGGCGGCGGCACCGGCCTGCCGGTCGTGCTGCGCGGCCTCAAGCACGCGATCGCGGCCTGCGGGGGTAGCCTGACCGGCATCGTGAACGTGACCGACGACGGCGGGAGCAGCGGGCGCCTGCGCCGCGATTACCACGTCCTGCCGATGGGGGACATCCGCAACTGCCTCGTGGCGCTGTCGGAGAACGAGCCGCTGATGTCCGCCCTGTTCCAGTATCGCTACCGCGGCAAGGGAGAGCTCGGCGGCCACAGCGTCGGCAACCTGATCTTGACGGCCCTCGCCGACTGCCAGCGCTCCTATCTCAGGGCGATCGAGACCTCGGGCGAGGTGCTCAAGATCCGTGGCCGCATCCTGCCGGCGACGCTCGAGAACGTGGTGTTGCGGGCCCGCTTGAGCGACGGCCGCGTCATCCGCGGACAGTCGCGCATCGCCAGGAGCCCCGGGTCGATCGAGTGCCTGATGACGTCCCCGTCCCGGCCCGTGCCCGCGCCGGGCGTCCTGCGCGTTCTGCGCGAGGCCGATCTCATCGTCCTGGGACCCGGCAGTCTGTTCACCAGCATCCTGCCCAATCTCCTGGTGCGCGGCGTGACGCGCGCCATCGCCCGCTCCCGCGCGGTCCGCGTGCTGGTCGGAAACCTGATGACCCAGCCGGGTGAGACCTCCGGGTTCTCGGCCGAGGACCACGTCCTGGCCGTCGAGCGCTGCGCGGGCGCGGGTCTTCTCGACTACTACCTGACCAACGTCCGCCCGATCCGCTCCGCCCTGCGCCGGCGCTACGCCCGCGAGGGGGCGGAGCCCGTGCCGCTGTCCCCGGCGGCCGCGCGGCGCCTGGGGATCACGCTGGTGGAGCGCGATCTCGTGCGCGAGGAGCCCGGCGCCCGCCTGGTGCGGCATCACGAGGGAAAGCTGGCCCGCGCCCTGGCGTCGATTCTCCGCCGTCACGCGATCCGGCGGCTCCCCCGGAGAGGCGCGGACAGCGCGGTCGCGTCATGAAGCTCAACCTGAGCGATGAGCCGCTCACGGCCGAGCTCCTGGCCGAGGCGCTCGGCCGCACCGGCTCGGCCGTCATCTCGGTGAACGGCACCAGCATGCATCCGACCCTGCAATTCGGCTGGCGCGTCTATCTCCGGCCCGCGCACGGCGACGATCTGAAGGTCGGCGACATCGCGGTCTTCCGCGGCGACCACTACCTGGTGATTCACCGGCTCGTCTGGAAGGAGCGGGCGGGCGGCGCCGTGCGCCTGGTGTTCCGGGGAGACTACAACCGCGTGCGCGAGCGGGTCGACCCGGCCGCAGTCATCGCCCGGGTCGTGGCGGTCGAGATCCCGGGGAGGAAAAAAGGAATGGAGCGGGTCGTCGCCATCGAGCCGGACATCCTCGCCTACTTTTACCGCATCGGCTATGCCTTCGGTCGCATCCTGCCCCCGCTGGCCCCGAAACCGGTCGAGCCGGATGGCCGGATCGGGCCGTTCGGACGCATCGCGCGCGCCGCATTCGCCGGCATGGAGCGGGTTCTTTCGTTCTTTCTCCCCGAGAGACGGTAGGATTCTCCGCCCGCACGTCGATCGCCGCCGACGCCCGACCCGCAACCCCGTGTTCCCGCTGCCGTTTAGAGCGTCGTCAAGGCCCTGACGAGCGCGCCCCCCCTCAATTGTCCCGGTGCGCGACAGATCGATCCGAAAAATGCAGCCCGCTTCCTTGACTCTCGATCTTCGAAATTTATATTAACCCGTTGTATTGAGCATGACTTCCAGCACGACCCGCGCGGAGGAGCCGGAGGCATGAAGAACATCCTGGTTGCCGAGGACGACAGGAGCCTGCGCGACGGTCTCGTCCAGTCGATGAGCCGCAGCGGGTACAAGGTCCAGGTCGCCCAGAGCGGCAAGGACGCCCTCGAGAAGATCGAGAAGCAGGTCTTCGACCTGGTGATAGCCGGAAACCGCATCGGCGGCGCCGACGGGCTCGAGATCCTCCGCAAGGCGCGCGCGACGAACGCCGGCACGCTGGTCATCGTGACGGGCGAGAACGGCACCGGCGCGGTCGAGGCGATGAAGGGGGGCGCCTTCGATTATCTTCAAAAGCCGCTGTCGCTCGAGGCGATCGAGATGAAGGTCCAGAGGGCGATGGAGCACCAGAGACTGGTGGTCCGTCTCAGCTCGATGACCGAGCCGCTCTCCGATCCCTCCGATCGCTACGGCCTCATCGGAAACTCCTCCGCGATGCGCGACATCTTCAAGATCATCGACAAGGTGGCCGCCTCGAACGCCACCGTCCTGATCCAGGGCGAGACCGGCACGGGCAAGGAGCGCGTCGCCGAGGCGATCCATCGCAACTCCCCGCGTCACGACGCCGCCTTCGTGCGCATGAACTGCGCCTCGCTCCCCGACAACCTGCTGGAGAGCGAGCTGTTCGGACATGAGAAGGGGGCGTTCACCGGGGCCGACCAGATGCGCATCGGCCGTTTCGAGATGGCCAACGACGGCACTCTGTTCCTCGACGAAGTGGGGAACATGAGCGCCAACACCCAGGCGAAGGTGCTGCGGGCCATCCAGAACCAGGAGTTCGAGCGCCTGGGCGGCAGCCGCACGATCAAGGTGGACGTGCGCATCATCGCCGCCACCAACATCAACCTCGAGACCGCCATCAAAGAGGGGAGGTTCCGCGAGGACCTGTTCTACCGGCTCAACGTGGTCACGATCGGCGTGCCGTCCCTGCGGGAGCGGGTCGACGACATCGTGCCGCTGGCGGAGCACTTCCTCAAGCGCTTCGCCCGCGAGCTGCGCCGCCGCGTCACCGGCTTCTCCGCCGAGTCGGTGAAGCGCATCCAGGAATATCGCTGGCCGGGAAACGTGCGCGAGCTCGAGAACACGATCGAGCGCGCCGTGCTGATGTGTGACGGCGAAGCGATCAGGCCCCAGGACCTGACCCTGCTCGACCGGGAGCACACGCTCGGCATGACACCCGCGCTCGCCGTCGACCTCCTCAACCTCGAGCAGCTCGAGAAGACGGCCCTCCTCGAGGCCCTCAAGCGCAGCAACTGGATCCAGAAGGAAGCCGCCAAGCTCCTCGGCGTCAGCAGCCGCGTGATGAACTACAAGGTCCACAAGCACGGCATCACGCACGACCGCTGGAGCAAGAACCGCAACTAGACCCGCCGGACCAGTCCCTTCTCAGAACGACCGCGTCTCCCCCGGTTTCAGGACCTGGAGCCGCCTGTCGTCCTTGAAGGCGGCGCGCACGTCCGCCTCGCTCGACAGGCCGGGAAACGTCGCGAAGTGCATCGGCACGATCGCCACCGGCGTGAAGTATTTCCGGATCGCGAGCGCCGCGGTCTTCGGGTCCTCCGTGTAGGGACCGCCCCCGACGTTCAATAGGATGATACTCGGCCGGTACAGCTCCTGGATGAGGGCCATGTCCCCGAAGATCCAGGTGTCGCCCGTGTGATACAGCGTCCGTCCGTCGGAAAACGTCAGGACGAACCCCAGCGGCCGGCCGCCCGGTTCGCTTGAGTGCATCGCCGGGACGAGGTTCACCTTCACGTCGCCGAAGGTGAACGTGCCCCCGACGTTTCCCCCCTTGGTCTGGGCGTCGGGCAGACCCAGGCCCTTGACGTAATCGAAGGTCCCGACGACCGCCGCCCCGCTCGCCTTCGCGATCTCGGCCGCGTCCGCGGAGTGGTCGGAGTGCGAGTGGCTGACCAGGATCGCCGCCGGCTTGTAGCGCGACAGGTCCTTGTAGTCCTCAGGTGTTGAGGGGTTCTGCCTGAGGAACGGGTCGATCAGAAGGTGCGTGCCGCCCGGCGACACGACCTCGAAGGCGGCGTGACCCAGCCAGGTCACCTTGATCTCCTTCCCGCCTCCGGCCTCGCCCTTCTTCGTCTGCCCCTGGACGGCGGAGGACGCCGCCAGCGCCACGACCAGGCCCACGGACATCCAGACACTTTCGGTGGTCATCGATTGTCTCCTTTGCCACACGCTCTCAGTCGGTGCCGACCCTCGGACTGCGGCGCTCCAGAAGGAGGACGTCGCGCCAGGCCCCTCCGAGCCTCCCCAGTCGCTCCCGCCTCCCGACGTCGCGAAATCCGCAGCGGCGGTGCGCCGCGAGGCTCGCGACGTTCTCCGGGAAGATTCCGGCCTGCAGCGTCCAGATCCCTTCATCCTCCGAGGCCCTGACGAGCGCCTCGAGGAGAGCCCGCCCGACGCCTCGGCCGCGGGCCGACTCCGCGACGTAGACGCTGACCTCGGCCACCCCGGCGTAGACGCAGCGGCCGGACACGGGGCTGAGCGCGGCCCAGCCGAGAATCGCCGGGCCGTCCCGCGCCACCAGACGCGCCGCGCACAGATGATCGCTGTCCCACTTTTCCCACGCCGGAGCCTGGGTCTCGAACGTCGCATGTCCCGTCGATATCCCCTCGAGGTAGATGCCCCGGACCGTCTCCCAGTCGTCGGGACGGAGAGGCTCGATGGCGGGCCGGTCGTTCACGACTGCGGCTCCACGACCACCGCCGTCCCGTAGCACAGGACCTCGGTCACCCCCTGCATCACCTCGTTGGCATCGTACCGGATGCCGATGACGGCGTTCGCGCCGAGAGCCTCGGCGTGCTGCAGCATCTGCTGGAAGGCTTCGGCACGCGCCTTCTCGCACAGCTCCGTGAACAGGGAGATGTTGCCGCCGACGATCGTCTGCAGCGACGCGCCGATCGTGCCGATGACCGAGCGGGAGCGGACCGTGATCCCCCGCACGACACCCAGAGTCGTATGGACCTTGAAGCCCTCGAGAGTGAACGCGGTCGTGGTCATCGACTGTCGCATGAGTCTCCTTGTGCGCCGTCAGCCAGGAGGGATCCGGAGCATCGAGGCGTCACGTGGTCGTCCGGCCCGGCCCGCGCCGGCGCCACTGTTCTGGGTAATCGAGGACGAGTCCGTCGGCGTCGACCGGCAGCTCGGCCCGGAAGCCGTTCTGTAGATTCTCGTAAAGGTAGACGCCGCACCCCTTCTCCGCACGCAGGCAGCAATAGCGCTGTCTCACGCGGGAGACCCGGAGATCCGGAACGGCGATGTAGACGACTTCGACATCGGCCGCCCCGCCGGGTCGCAGGCCCAGCCGCCGAATCGGCAGGGTGTTCGTGAACGGAGTCGCCGCAATGTCCAGATCGATGCATCCGTCCAGGTCGGTCAGGGCCGTACCCGCGCCGTCTGCCCCAGGGACGGCCGGTTCTCCGGTCGCAGGTTGACTTCGAGCGCGAGCAGCGGAGAACCGCGGCCCGCGCGTCGAGGCCACACCCGCCCCCCGCGCCTCCCTGGCGACCGCCACCTGGTCGACATAGACGAAGTCGGGGAACCGGCTGCGGAACCAGGCACACCGTCGCGGTTGATCGAAAGGATCGCCGGCGCATCCGCGCGCGTGGCGGCGTGCCTGTCGAAGCGAGGCTCTCCGGCGCTCCCGCGCGACCGGCTCATGGGACGGGCGGCGGATTGCAGGCGATCGCGGTCAGCACCCCCTCCCGGTCGAAGGTGACCTGCGATGGGTAGATCTCGCTGCCGTGGTAGTAGGTGCACACCCATCCCTTCCTGCTCTTGCGGGCCGTGACCTGGTCCGGGAGGATTGTCCATCGTCTCTCTCCCGGATCGCCCATCGCCAGAATCAGGACCGCCGCGGCGGTGCGTCGGGCCTCTTCGGCCTTCCTGACATTCTTCAAGCCGGGCCGGTAGCCCTCCGGTGAGGACGGATTGAGCGCCCGCACGTCGCCGCTCTCCTCGACCTGCGCCACGAGCGAGACTGCGTTCGGGAACGGAGGCCGTATCCCTCGCGCGCGGGTCAGGACGTAATAGAACCGCCGGTCGGCATAGACCGCCTCCACGGTCTCGTTCCGGAACCGGGCGGGTCCCTCGTCGCATCCATATCCCGGGCGCACACGATCGAGCCACGCCTTGAAGATCTGCAGCTCTTCGGTCGGCGTCTTCCCGCCCGCTGCGCCGACCGACACGGGAAAGGCGGCGGCGCAGCAGAGCAGAAGCGCCGCCGTCGCGACGACACCCGCGCGTTCGCTCATGCTTCGTTCTCCCCCGGGGGAGCCCCCGGCACGGCCCACCCCTGTTTCACGAGCACGTCCCGCCAGTCCCCGTTCGCCATCCCGGCCGCGACGAGCACGTCGCGCCAGTCGTTCATCGATTCCTTCCCCGCGCGCCTGAGCCTGTCGATGTCGCCGGCCGACAGCCTCACGATCGCCAGGTGGACCCTCGACCGATCCAGGGCGCGGGAGGGACCCTCCAGAAACGGCAGGATCAATTGTCCGAGGACCCGAGTCGCCTCCCGCCAGTCGCCGGCCCGGAACCGCCGCGCGATCTCCACGCGAACGCTCCAGTCCGGCTCGAACGGCCGGTCGAGGAGGGTCTCGATCGTGGCGGGGTCGAGCCGAACGGCTGTCAGAACCTCCTGCAGCCGGACGACATCACGTCGCCGCATCGCCTCGAGAAAATCGGCCGTCAGCCCTGCGGCGGCCAGCAGCTCGTCGAGCGTCATCTCGGCCGAGGCTCGAGGTCCCCGGTCCGGCCTCACGGCACCCCGAAGGTTGCGTCGGGCGCCCGGGCGGGCCACGGGGTGTCTGGTTCCAGACCGACCCACTCCAGCGCGGGCCCGATCTCGCGAAAGATCCGGAACTGATCTGGATCGGCTTCCGTGACGAGCTCGAACATGCGAACCAGGCCGAAGGCCTCGTCCGTGACCACCACCAATGCGCGCCGCGCGTCGCGCCGGAACGGGTTGTTCTGGGCGACGGCGTGCACCCCCGCGCCGGTCACGGGAATCTCAATCACCTCCCGGAAATCGACGATCTGCCGAAAGCCCGGGTCGAAGCGGGCATTCGACCGCAGACTCTCCGCATGGGCGAAGATCTCGGCGTCCGTCAGCACCCCCCATCCCCTCGAGAATACGATCCCGCGCGGCACATCGATCAGATACGAATCGGACATCGAGACCTCCTGCAAGACCCTCGGCCGAATCGGCTCACGATCCCCGCGGGTTCATGCGCGAACGAGAAACTCCTGTCCCTGGGCCCCGCCCTCGAGGAGACGGATACGCTCGCTCCTCCCCTCCACCGCGACCTCCAGGACCTCGAAGCGCCACCGGCTCGCGACCTTCTGCGCCTGCACGTGCAGCATGGCCCGGCCCGCCGGTCCGTGCAGCGGCGTCGAGAATCTCGCGATACCGGACGGACCGCTCACTCTCAAACTGCCGTTCACCCACCACCCAGGACGGACAGGCTCACCGAGCTCCCTTCGCACTTCCGAGTTCGACCTCGCTTTGGCCACCGCTTCCTTGTAGACCTGCGATGACTTGAATCCGCGAAAGAACACCGACAGGAAAAGACGCGCGAACGCCACCACGCCAAAGACCAGCGCCCCCGTGGTGGCGCGTTTGAGCCACGTGTCGCCCGGCCGTTGCCGATTCCCCGGCACCGACGGTGGAAACAACCCGGTCATCAGCCGGCTCTCCCTGTCCACCTCACTGTTTCGGCGACGCCCCGAATCATCATCCCCCACCCCCGCCGTCGCGGGCCTGCACAAGGCGCTTCGGCGCGACCGCCCGCCACGCGTGTTCAAGAATCTGCCGCACCTTGCGCGGATGGACCTTGGCCAACCTGATCAGTATGGCCGGGTAGTGCAAGTAGTGATCGGTGATGTAGAACGTCGTCGGATCTTCCTGCAGGAGCGCCTCACGCACGGGGAATTCGACCCGGACGACCAGCGACTCGCCGTCCTCGCGGAGCCGCGCGAGAAATTTTCCACGGACCTTCAAGGCCTGTGTCCCATACGAGACTCCCTTTTCAACCCCAGGAAGGGCAAGCGCGATGTCGCGGACCTTTTCATAGGTCACAGAGGCGGCATCCCGATCAGCCCAGCCCAGCACTGCGGTAGAGCCAGCACGACGAGCGAGATGACCCAGATGGACCTCTTGCTCATGATTGAGCCCCCGGGATTGTTCCATCTGTGACGGCGTGGGTGGCGATTTGCCAGGTGTTGCCCCATTCATCCTGCACCATGCCGCGACGATCGCCATAGGGCGTGTCAGTTGGCTCTTCGAGGGCACGAGCGCCGGCCCGGAGGGCCCGCCGATAGGTTCCCTCGACGTCGTCGACATAGACGTAGAGGAAGGCGGGCATCGGGTCGCGGGTCCCGGCCTCGCTGACCATGACGATCGAGTCACCGATCGTGATCACGGCGGGTCGATCGGGCCGATAGTCTCCCGTTGCCCCGAACACCTGCTTGAGGAATTCGACGAGCCGTTCCGCACCCTCCACGACGATTCTTGGAGTCACGGTATGCCAGCCTTCAGGGGTGAAGCGGGAGTTGCTCACCAGATGCCCGGGACGAGACGCTTGGTCCGCGTCATGTACAGCTCGTAGTCTTCAGGAGGGCCAGATACATCTCCCGCACCTCGATCGAGATCGAGCCGAGATCCGCGTCCGATTCGTAGAAGAGCCACAGCCCTCTCCGGTTCTTCGCCAAGGACGACCGTCTTCGCCAGTCTAGGGTCCATGTCCGGCCTTCTGAGCCGCATGGACACGACGCCACACGCGAAGTCGACTCAGGTAATCTTCGCGTGACTCAAAGACTATGTACTGCAGGATCGCGGACCAGGCTATCGCTACGTGACGATAGCCTGCCCACTGGCCACGGTACAGTTGCACCTGGCGCCCCGTAAGAACAATCCTGCCCAGGCGATTCTGAAGCTCGGGAAACTCGACCAGGAATCCCTGGACGTCCGCGGGCTCCACTCGCGCAGTGTGGATCCACAGCAGCTTGCCGGGCATTCCTTCAGGCGTCAGGGTCACGGCTGCGTCAGGCATTTGCCCGCCCCAGGAGGCGTCGCCACCAGGGAGGTCTGGTCATCTTGACGCGCGCCTTGTACTCTTGCAGTGAGTCGAAAACGAGGTAGTAACCTACGAACTCCCAGGCAACGCCGGCGGGCAGCCCTCGAACCCAGGAGTCCGGATCGTCGCTCGGGATGGTCCCTGTCACGAAACTACGACCTGCAACCGTCTCGAGCTTCGCTCGCTCCAGGATCACCATCGCCGATTGGTTTGGCGGTGCATAGGCCAAGACAAGCCCAATCAGCTTCCCGTCAAGATTCGGAAGATCCATGAAGTCCTCTCCACCAGGTCCAGCGGTCACCCCACGATCCTAGCTCCCAGTTCCATGCATGCCTCCTGCGTCAATCGCGCCATGCCCAGCCGCGCAATTCATAGTATCGGCGTCGCGGCGTGCCTCGGAGCGGATCGATCCGATTCCGCCGACACCACACGGTGTGGCCGACGACGCCGACCATCCCGCCGACGACCGGCACAAGGAGGGCCCAGTGCCCTGCGACACGAGTCAATGCGAGAGTCACGCCGATGACCATGGCCCACTTGAGTATCTTGCGCCACGCGGGTGTCTCGATCTCGAAGACGGCGAAGGTCGCCTGCCCGACCACGGCAAGCCCAAGCAAGACGGCCAGCTCAATCTTGACGTCCACGGCAATCCTCCTACTGCGTTTCCCCTGAGACCTCGGCCTTCTCAAGCACGATGCGCGCCGGGCAGCAGTTCAAGTGACCATAGGCCGACTGAAGGCTGAAGTGTCCGTCGCTCGACCTGATCAGGAGACCGTCGCCGGCATAGTCGAAGCGCCCGGTGACGATGACCTTGACCTCCCTCTCCTTGGAAGCCGCAAGAGCCCGCCTTAGAGCATCACGCTGTTGATCATCCAGCGGGGCCAGTTTCGATGGCGTCTGCCAATGGACCGGCGGGCCGGCTCCCGCGAGCGCTCCTGATACTGTCGCTTTGACGAATCGTTGCATGGACCAACCGCGCGCGTACGTGAAGGCTTCGTCCTCCCCGGCAAAGTCGAGCCAGGCTCGCGCTCCCGTGCTGCGGGCCGAGGAGCACGCATCGTCCCTGAGGCCACAATACTCAAGCCCCACCTCCACGGTCTCACGCACCCGAACGTGCCTGTTCGCGAATTCCAGCGGACGGTTCACAAGATCGCAGAGCGTGGTGTCCGCGATTTCGGGCGGAGCGTTCGGGGCTGCGATCATGCTGGTGGCAAGGATCTCGAGTGCCAGAACGACGGGCACCTCAGTGACCGGCACGACCGCAAGCCTCCTAGGGCCGAGAATTGCCGTTGTCCATATCGGACATGATCAGCCAGCGACCGTCGGCACCCTTGCGAAGTGTGAGCGTGAACTTCCCGATGTCGGGCTCCCCCTTCTCCCTCGCAAAGCCCCCGATGATATAGGCCACCGAACCCTCTGCCGCGAAGGCCAGGGCACGCAGCGCAAGCGGCCCACCTTTGCCTGTATATTGCTTCTGGATCTGAAGGCGACCCCTGACTGGAGGAACCCCGCTGGAGAGGACGAACCCGTCCTCGGCGAAGAGCGCGGCAAGCGCGTCGGCATCCTTGTTCCGCCAGGCGAGCTCGTAATCGGAAAGCACGCGTGCCAACGGCGCGGGCAGCGTGACGCTCAGCAACGGCAGCAATACGGTCATCTCACGTGGTTCGCCTGGCGTCTGCGCGCTGGTTTGCCCCGCGAGCAAAAATGAGGCTGCTAGAACCAAGACTGCACTCTGCACGCGCCTCGCGCCCACCATCGTGTCCTCCCTTCCGCAACTACGGCTTCTCGAATCGGATTTGTCCCCTAGCTCGGCCAATTCGCGGGGCGTGAGAAAGTGACCCCTCTTTCCGGCGGTTTCTTCCCCGGCAGCCCATGAGGTGATGCTGGCAACCAGAGCGCAAGATACAACGAAGGCCTTCATTGTGTTCGCTACCTCGTTCGAGCCGACGATCGTTTCGGCCGGCTCCTGGGAGCGTTGAGGCTGTAGCTCCGTTCGACCAAGTCTTTCAACAAGCGCCAGTCCACCTCGCGATCCACCCAGGCGCTGACCCAGCCACGGTTGCCGATGTAGGGGGTGCGAAAGAATCGAACCTCGTCGATCAAGAGCGGCTGGACACCATCCGCCGCTTTCACCGCGATAGAAGGGCGGCCACGGTAGAACTCGAACACAGCGAAGGTTTTCTTCCCGACCCGAAAATTGGGATGCCCCCAGGCCTCGACTTCAGAGACCCCGGGGAGCGACAGGCACAGGTCACGAAGTTTTTCGAGCATCCGGTCTGCCGATTTCATGATGATCAGCACCTACCTCCCCCAGTTTCCTTGTCTCGGCCGCCGGATGGAGGATTATGCTCTGTCCGACCGCCAGTCGACCGATGCGAGTGACCGCTCCGTAGATCCCCGCGTTGTTCTGGTTCGCACGAACGACCGCCTTGAGCACTTCTGGAGCAGGACTTGCCGAGTCGGGATCAAGGTTCACCATCGAGCAGCGAACGTCGCGCATCGTGACGGTGATGGCGGGGGCGTCGTCCCCATCGCCGAATGCGAGCACACCACCCAACCACTCGTCCTCCTGGAAGGGAACCGATCGCAGCAGACGGACCACAACATTCGGGCGAAACCGTCGCACGTCCGGGCTCCGCCCTGCGAGTCGTCCGATCTCGCGCACCGTATCGGAGGCGATCACGGAGATGCTCCCTTCATCGAAGATGCCTTGATTCAATTGCATCATCTGCACAGGAGCCCCGTACCGGCGTCCGACCTCCGTCGCCAGGTCCTCCCCGAAGACAAGCATCTCTTTGCCATCGGGCGTGCGAACATGCGTGGGAAGTTCTCCCTGGGCACCGTCTTCGCGTCGGTGCGGGACAAACAGGACCAGGTCGGGAAGGCTGCTTGCCGACAGCCACGGGAACCCGCTGCGGTCGTCAAGGCGCCGGAATGCAAGACGCCTGTCACCCTCGAGGCCGTGCCATCCCAGCTTGGCGACCTCGAGTCGTTCGCCGCCCATGGACTTCACGGGATACCGGAAGATCGCCTCTACATGTCCGATTTCTACAGGCATGTCACACCGGCTCGGACTTATGGGTGAGGCGGGGCATCGTCACGTGTGCGTCAGTCTCGTGCTGAATACCAGTCCAACACTCGTAAGGCGCGGAGGGTGTTCCACCGGCTCGGCCGGCCCTCGCCCTCGTCCGTCTCGAACAACATCTTGCCGGGGTACCGGGTCTCGAGCGGCCACCTGCCGTCGTCGTCGCGCTTCGACGCCACCAGGTCGATCGCCTCGGCTGCGCGCTCGTCGGGCGCGACGCCGGCGCGGCGCAGGTACTCGAGCCCCCGCAGCACGTCGTAATGCCACCACGTCGGGAAGGCGAAGCGCGTCCACGCGGTGTCGCCCTTGCGATCTCGCTCGATCACTTCGCCGGTCGACCTCCGGCGGAAGAGTCGGCGCTCGAGGAGGTACTCCTGTCCACGGAGAGAGGCCCGGGTCACCTCTGGGCTGCCCCCGACGGCCCGTTCGTATTCGAGCAGGGCTTCGAGCACGCAGATCGTGGTGTTGAACGACGACCGCGTCGAGCCGCTGGCGGCCTCGCAGTTCCAGCCGCCGTCGGGCAGCTCCTCGGCGAGCAGCCGGTCGACGATGCCCCGGACGTCCTGGCCGAAGTAGGCGCCGCCCGCCCCGACCTGCCCGTTGATGCAGGGCTCGACCTCGCCGGCGAAGAAGGGGTTGTCGTCCGCTTCCCGAGGACCGCATCCTTGCCACGTCACACGGTCGCGGACGAGGCCCACCGCGCGCCGTGCCTCGTCGCTGGCGGGATCGAGACCCATCTCCTTCAGGAGTAACAGGACGTGCATCGTGGAATCCCACCCGCGGTTCCACGCGGCGCCGCCCCACCGCCCGTCCGGCGCCTGGAGGGCGAGCAGCCGCGCGCCCGCGCCCTCGCTCGCGACCCTTGCACGCTCGGCCCCGACTTCGTCCGCGGGCGCATCAGTCAGGTCGCGCATCACCTGCCAGCGGATCGAAGGATCGGAATCAAGCAGCCAGCGTATGACCGAGCTCTGTGACGTCGAGACTTTCCGTTTGGCTGGATGAGTCGCCATCTTGTCAGACGCCATCGCGATGAGCCGCCTTTTGAATTTGCTCCAGCGCCTGCCTTGCCAGAATCGAGTGCAGGGGCGAACGCGCTGACCAATCTTTGAGCACTTCGTCCGAACACACCTGTGCTGACGGAACGCTCCCCGTCATGGGATCGTCGTGAAGGGTGAAGCAGCTATCGAACGACTGAAGTGCGTCCAGGAAGGTTGCTGCACTCACTGTCTTTTGACAGTGGCCCCCAGCCGCAGCAATGGGGAATGGAACAGGACCGTCGAGACAAAATCCCGAGCCATCGAGAAGTGCCTGCCAGATGACGATCCAGTATTCGTTGTTGCCAGCTCCCGCATCGTGCGGCTTTCTAATCAGGACGAGGTACCTTGTGCCGGGACTATAGGACTCTGGGTTCCTTGGAGTGCAGGATGACTCCGTATACCGGAACACTCGGATGTTGTGGGGGGCCGCCTGCGTTCGATCTCGAAACCACTGCTCAATCTTGAAGTCTACTGTGCGCTCGGCCACAGAGACGACCTCGCCTACCGCAATTCCATCTGCGAACCAGTGCTGCACGTGGAATGGCGACACGTCGATTGCTCCTTGAGTCGTCGCCGCGACCACAATCCAAATGGCGGAGCGGGTTGCCAGTCTCATTCGTCTCACTGTGCGTCTCGGGATCGTTGTCCTGGACTATACGCCCAACTCCCCGGCCTCAACAAGGTTCTCGGGGCTTCGACTGCGGTAGTGGATGCAGCGGGGCGGCCGGGGCGGACATGGGCTAACATCCTCATGCCATGACTCTCTATCTGACTGAGGATGACGTCGCGCGGCTGCTTCCGATGGAGGCCTGCATCGAAGCGGTCGAGGCCGTATTCCGCCAATGGGGGGAGGGGCGTGCGGACAACAGGCCGCGGGCCCGGGCGGTGGTGCGCGGCGCGATGCTGCACGCGCTGGCGGCGGGGTCAGAGGTCTGGGGAAGGTTGGCCGCGAAGGTTTACGCCACGTCGCGCGGCGGGGCGCGATTCGTGGTTCTGCTGTTCGACGCGACGGACTCCAGCCTGCTGGCGGTGATCGAGGGGGACCGGCTCGGGCAGACGCGCACGGGCGCGGCTTCAGGCGTGGCTTCGCGGTGGCTGGCGCGCAAGGAGGCGCGCTCGCTGGCGATCATCGGGACGGGCTGGCAGGCGCGCGGTCAGGCGAAGGCGGTCGCGATCGTGCGGCGGCTCGAGGAGATCCGGGCCTTCGGCAGGGACCGCGATCGTCTGCGTGAGTTCTGCCGGGACACGGAGGCGGCGTGCGGCGTGAAGACTGTGCCGTGCGAATCGGCCGAGGAGGCCGTGCGCGGCGCGGACATCGTGGTGACCGCCACGTCGTCGGCGAAGCCGGTCCTCGAGGGGGCATGGCTGCAGCCCGGGACTCACCTCAACGCGGTGGGGAGCAACAGGGCGGATCGCCGCGAGCTCGACGAAGAGGCGGTCGGTCGCGCCGGCCTGATCGTCGTCGATTCGATCGACCAGGCGCGTCTGGAGGCGGGCGACCTGCTCGCCGTCGGGGGCGGGGCGCCGATCGAGCGCGCCACCGAGCTCAAGGACGTCGTGGTCGGCGCGAAGCCGGGGCGGCGGGACGACCACGAGATCACGCTGTTCAAGTCGATCGGTGTCGGCCTGGAAGACCTCGCGGCCGCCTCTCTCGTCTACGATCGGGCCATCGCGCAGGGGGTCGGGCGGCCGCTTTTGTCCGCGGCGACGGGCGCCTCCACCGTGCGCGAGCGTATCGAGGCGATCCTGCGCGAGAGATTCGCCCCAGTGCACCTCGAGATCCACGACGACAGCGCGCGGCACGCCGGGCACGCGGGGGCCGCGGCGGGTGGCGGGCACTTCGAGGTCGTCGTCGTCTCCGCGGCGTTCGAGGGGAAGCCCCTCCTGGATCGTCACCGGATGGTCAACGACGCTCTGCGGGAGGTGATCGGCCGGGAGATCCACGCCCTCGGGCTCAGGACACTGGCTCCCGGCGAGCCGGTCCGTTGAAGGCGCCCAGGGCGCGCAGGTGCGCCTCGACGGAGGCGCCGAGCGCCTCCAGGTTGTAGCCCCCCTCCAGGAGCGAAACGATCCGGCCGTCGCAGTGCCTGTCCGCGGCCTCCTTCAGGATCGTGGTCATGGCGGCGTACCCCTTCTCGGTCACGGCCATGCCGGCCAGCGGGTCGTCGCGGTGCGCGTCGAACCCAGCGGAGATCAGGATCGCCTCGGGCTGCACGCGGTCGATCTCCGGGCGCAGCACTTCCCGGAACACCTGGATGTACTCCTCGTCCCCCGAGCCGGCGAGCATCGGGTAGTTCAGGGTGTGGCCCGCGCCGCGCCCGGTGCCGCTCTCGCGGGCCGAGCCGGTCCCGGGGTAGAACGGGTACTGGTGCGTGCTGAAATAAAAGACGCTGTCGTCGTCCTCGAACATGTGCTGCGTGCCGTTGCCGTGGTGCACGTCCCAGTCGACGATCAGGACGCGCCCCAGCCGGTGCCTCTCTTGAAGGTGCCGCGCGGCGACCGCGATGTTGTTGAACAGACAGAAGCCCATGGCGCGGTCGCTTTCGGCGTGGTGCCCGGGCGGCCGGGTGCACACGAACGCGGCGCGCGCCGTCCCCGACACGACCGCGTCGCACGCCGCCACGGCGCCCCCGGCCGACAGCAGGGCCGCGTTCCACGACCCGGAGGAGACGGCGGTGTCGGGGTCGAGCTGCACGGGGGCCCGCTCGCAGGCCCGGCGGATCGACTCGATGTGTTCGCGGGTGTGGACGCGCGCGATGAGGTCGATGGGGCAGGGCTCGGGTCGGATGACGAGCAGCCGGTCGAGGAGACCGTGTCTCTTCAGATGATCCCGGATCGCCGCGATGCGCTCCGGGCGCTCGGGATGCCCGGCCCCGTTCGAGTGCCCGAGGCAGTCCTCGTGGAAGACGAAGGCGACCGGCTCGCTCTTCTTCACGCCTACTTCTCGAACAGCTCCTGCGCCTTGACGATCAGCAGGCGCTCCCGGTTCAGGGGGAGACGGAACGACTCGATCTCCTTGTCCTCCTTGAGGAGCGCCTCGCTCGTGGTCGGGGTCTGGTAGGTGATCGGCGTCGGCTTTCCGGACAGGAGCGTCTCCTTCAGGGCCGCGGCGTTCTCGGTGACGATGGCGACCGCCAGGTTCGCCGCCTGCAGATGGCGCTTGACGGCGGCGTTGACGTCCTCGAGCTTCAGACGCGCCAGCTCCTCCTGGACCCGGTCGATGAAGAACTTCGTGCCGTAGAACTCCGAGTCCAGCTGGTAGCCGAGCCGGCGGCTCTGGTCCTGCGCCCACAGACGCGAGTAGTTCAGGAGGTACTTGCGGGTCGCCTCGAAGTCCTGCGCGCTGAGGCCGCGGTCCACGAGCATCTTCAGCTCGCGCGTCGCCTGACGCAGCGCGAACAGGGCATTGACGGGCGGAACCGGGCGGATCCAGATGCTGAAGAACTGCTGCCGGCGCGGGATGTTCGTGAGCGGGAAGGTGCTGCCGCCGTCCTGGATGAAGTTCTCGGTGTACGAGTAGTCTCCGTAGTTGAGACCGCGATCGCCGCGCATCTTGTTCATCAGCCGGCCGTTGAAGGTGCGGTGCTCGCCGAGGTACGAATTCGCCACCAGAAGAGCGTAGAAGTCCTTGTCGGCGCGCGTCACGCCGATCGGGAAACCGATCGAGATCGCCGTCGCCGGGGCGGGCTTCTCGACCAGGGTCACCTCCATGCCCGAGAGCGGCTTCGGCTTCGGAAGCGCCACGAGTGGCGGCGCCCCCTGGGGCAGAGTGGCGAAGTCCGTCTTCAGCGACTCGATCATGCCGTCGGGATATCCGCCCGCGACTCCCAGGACGACGTTCCCCTGCGTGTAGAACTTCCGATAGTGCGCCTTCAGGTCGTCGAGCGTGATCGACTTGAGCCCCTGCACCGTGCCGATGTCGAGGTTTCTGTACGGGTGCCCCCGGTACATCGTCCAGTCGAGGGTCGCCTTCCCCAGCCCTTCGTCTTCGTTGCCTCGCAGGTTGGTCTCGATGGCGGCCACCAGGTCGTCGCGGCTGCGCTTGAAGTCGCTCTCGTCGAAGCGCGGGCGCAGCAGCACCGACGTGAGAAGGTCGTAATACGCCTTCGCGTGGTCGCGGTGCACGCTGCCGATGAAGGTGGTGACCTCCTTGTCCGCCATGGCGTCGATGGTCGCGGCCATGGGGTACAGGCGCTCGGTCACTTCCTTGTAGGTCAGGTCCTTCGTCCCCCCCTGGGCGATGGTCATCGCCGTGAGGACGTTCAGCCCTTCCTTTCCCGCCGGGTCGTTGATCGCCCCGCAGCGGAACTGGATGCGGAACGCGATGAGAGGCGAAGAGGGACTCGGCAGGAGACTCGTCCTGAGCGGCGAGCCGGCGGCCGGATTCGAGATCGGCTTCATCGTCTTCTTCTCCTTCGAGTCCGCCGCCCCCGCAGGGAGGACGCCGAGAAGCGCGGCGAGGGGGACGGCGAGCGGCACCAGGCGCCGCCTCATCGGGCCGCCACGGCCGCGCCCGCTCCACCCGGAGCGCCCCCGGCCGCCCCCTCCCTGTGGCTCAGCGTCACGGCGGTGCGGCCGCTGCTCACGAAGTACTTGCGCGCCGCCGCCCGCACGTCCTCCGGCGTGACCCGATCGTAGATCGCATACACCCGGTTGACCGCCTCGGGGTCGCCCGTCAGGGCGATGTAGTGGGCCAGACCGCGTGCCACGGAGCCGGCCGTGTTCAGACCCATCGCGTAGGAATATTTCAAGTGGGACTTCACCTTGTCGAGGCGGTCGGCGGCGATCGGCGTCTCTTTCAGATCCTCGATCGCCGCGGTGATGGTCGATTCGACATAGGCGACGCGCTCCGGCTTCTTGACGCGCGCCGCGATCTCGAACAGGTACGGGTCGCGGTGGTCGGACGCCGCGCCGAACAGCAGATCGACTTCCTGCTCGTCGTTCACCAGCTTCTGGTACAGCGGGGCCGCGTCCGAAAACAGGAGCTGTGAGACCAGGTCGAGAGCCGGCATGTCGATTTGCGTGTCGGAGAACGCCGGTCCGTGGTAGCCGACATAAAGGTACGGCTGAGTCGGGTTCGGCCAGTCCACCTCGGTCCGCTTCCCCTCCGCCTGGGGCGGCTCGTCGGGGATCTCGACCTGGTAGGAGCCGCGCTTCCACGAGCCGTAGTTCTTGCGCGCCAGCTCGACCAGTCTGTTCGGATCGACGTCCCCCACCACCAGAAGCGAGCAGTTCTCGGGCCGGTAGTAGCGATCGAAGAATTGCAGACTGTATTCATACTGGTTCGGCATGTCCTTTACATCGCGCAGGAAGCCGATTGTCGTGTGCTTGTACGTGTGCGTGGTGAAGGCGGTGTCGCGGATCTTCTCGTTCAGCGTCTGGAACGGGTTCGAGGCGTTCTTGTTGTACTCGCCCAGGACGGCGCCGGCCTCCTTCTTGAAGTCCTCGACGGTATATTTCAGGTTTTTGAACCGGTCCGACTCGATCGTCATGATCGTCTCGAGGCCCGTGGCGGGAGCCAGCACGTGATAGGCCGTGTAGTCGTCGGTCGTGAAGGCGTTGTGATCCGCGCCAAGCTCCTTCAGGATGGCGTTGTATTTGTCCTTGGGATAAGCCTCGGTGCCGCGGAACATCATGTGCTCGAAGAAGTGCGCGAATCCCGACTTGCCGGGTTCGATCTCGTTGCGCGACCCGGCGCGCACGACGGTCCAGTAGGCGACGAGGCCGGGGCTGTCGAACGGCACCGCGATCACCTTGAGTCCGTTTTCGAGGACGGTGACGTTGACGGGGTACGGGAAGACCTTCGATCCGCCCTTCGGCATCTCCTCGCCCCAGGCGGAGAGTCGCGTGCCCAGGACGACCACGCCCAGGGCGGCAAGAAGCTTCAGCAGGTCGGACATTCGGGGTTCTCCTTCACGCGTGGCGTGGGGATCTTAGCACACGCTCAGCGGGCCGCCCGGCGCGCGATCCCGATCACGTTCGGCACCGGCCAGGCGCGGCGATTCTCGTCGCCGCCGACCCACTCGCGCTCGAGCCCCCCGCTGTTTACGTACAGCTGCGCCTCGGGCCCCCCCTCGACGTACATGGCGCGCGCGAGACCCAGCGGCAGCTCCAGCAGGATGTCGATCAGATCGTGCGTGCTGTAGGGCGAGCGCGCGTGGATGAACAGGATGCGCCCGCGCCCGTCCCGGCCGATCGCCGCCGTGCTCCAGCGCTGCGGCTGCTGCGTCCAGACGTTCGTCCCCCGGCAGGAGATCATCCGGATGCTCTGCACGAGGGTGCCGTACTTGCCCCTCAGGGTCTCGAAGTCGTCGCAGTCCCGGTCGATGAGCGAGACGGACGGCACCGAGGCGTCGAGGCGATCGAAGGCCAGGATGGTGCGATCCTTCGACAGGCGCGGGTTGTTGACGTGTGTCGTCGTCTTCATCAGCGACACGCTGGTGCGGTGGTCGGTCTGGTACATGCTGGCGTTGATGGCCGCCACCAGGCCGCCGCGCACACACCAGTCCCTCGCGGTCAGCGCCCGCTCCTGATCCGGGGCGGACGCGTTCATGAGACGGAGGTCGAAACGATTCGGATCGACGCGCAGGACCCTCACGATCGAGTCGCCGCGCTCGGAGGGGTGCGTGGCCGGGAACTCTCCCAGATCGAGACCCGGCTCGAGCGGGTTCCAGGCCTGGGCCGGCTGCTTCTTCTGCTCGGCGGCACCCGGCGGCGACGGGCGCTCCGCGGGCACGCCGGCGACGGCGACGGTCATCATGAGACCGGCCGCGGCCGCTCCCGCGATCCGTCTCAGGACCCCTCCTCCGCCCGGCGGCCGCGCACGATCGCCTCCGCTTCGATCTCGACCAGCATCTCCTCCGAGATCAGCCGGCGCACCTCGACCATGCTCGTGGCCGGGCGCACCGATCCGAAGACCTCGCGGTGGGCCCGGCCGATCGCCTCCCAGTCGTCCATGCGGACGACGTAGATGCGCGTGCGCACGACATCGTCCAGGCGCGCCCCGGTCCGCCGCAGGGCCGACTCGATGTTCCGCAGCGTCTGCGCCGCCTGCGCGTACGCGTCCCCCGGGCCCACGATCCGTCCTTCGGCGTCGGTGGCGGTCGTGCCCGAAACGTGCACGTGCCGCCCGACACGGACGGCGCGCGAGTAGCCGACCAGCGGCTCCCAGCGCGTCCCGCTCGACACTCTGATTCGCTCCGTCATTCGGCGGCTCGCTTCGCGTAGGCGTCGGCGCCCAGAAGGTGCAGCGACACGTACGCCTCGTCCCCCACCACCCAGGAATCGTGCCCCGGGGGGATGGCGAACAGGTCTCCGGGCTTCAGCAGGACCTCCTCTCCATCGTCCATGACGACCATCGCCCGGCCCGACACGACGAGCCCGACGTGCTCGACCCGGCACGAGGAGGTCTTCGCGATCGGCTTTACGTGCACCGACCACTTCCAGCCCGGTTCGTAGGCGGCGCGGCCGACGGTCAGTCCGCCGATCGTCACCAAGTCGAATCGTCCTTTCTCGAAGTCGCGGCCGTCGTCCGCCTTCTCGAAACGTCTGATCGTAATCTGCGCCATCGGCCGTCAGTCCTGGCCGTCGCCCAGGACGTCCCCCATCGGGAAGTGCAGGCTGTCGTGCTCGTGCAGGACTTTCCATTTTCCCGACGATTTCTCGAGGACCAGAGTCATCGCGCCCCGCAGCTGCGCCTGGTTGTCGCCTGCCGCGAGGTCGACGCTCATGGACGCGACGACCAGGACGTAGCCGGGGCCCAGCGGGGTGATGTCCATCGTCCCGAGCGACACCGTGTGCGTTCCTTGCGTCCCGGCGAGCTTGTCGAGCTCGGCGCGGATCGAATCCCAGCCGCGATTGATGGACCCCATCTCGGCCATGGACACTTCCGGCTTCCGGCTCACCATGTCCAGGATGGCGGTCGGGTCGGCCCCGTTGTTGGCGTCGATGTAGGCCCGCACGAACCGCTGGATCTCTTCCCGCGTGGCCGGCCCGCTGTCCGCGGCTCGCACGGCCGCCACGGCGCCGATGACGACGGCCATCAGGATCAGGACGTTCCCTGCGCGTGCCATGATTGCGCTCTCCCTGCGCCGTTCCTCAGGCGCGTTTCGGGTGATCGAAGGATCCCTCCCGCAGGAACTTCAGGGTCTGCTGTATCACTCCACGACTCTTCATGATGAAGGCGTGCGTGCGCGGGACGACCAGGAAGTCGGTCATTCCCCCGATCCTGGCCCTCTCTACGCCCACGAACCCGTCGTCCGGCCCGCGAATCAGCGCGGAGAAGATCGGGTTGATGCTCCGTCTGCCCGTGATCACGCCCAGCTCGAACGCGACCGGACCGAGGCGGGCCGGCAGGCCGTCGGGATCCGTCCCGATCCGCGGGCGGTTCGGCCCCGCGACCCTGCGGGCCAGCGGGATCTTCCGCAGCAGGTCGGCGAGCTCGCTCCCGCCGTTCGGAGGGCTGAGCATCACGACCCTTCCCACGTTCGGCAGCGGATGCTCCTTCAGGTAATAGCGAACCAGGATCCCGCCGAACGAATGGGTCACGAAATGCACCCGCCGGTCCCCGGTCGGCTTGTGCTCCGTCAGCCGCGCATCCAGGTCGCCGGACAGGTCTTCGATCCTCCTTCGCCCCGCGCTATACCCGATGTTGACGACTTCGTAGCCGTCCCGCGCGAGCGCCGTCTCGAGCTTCTTCATCGAGCGCGGCGAGCGGCTCAGACCATGGAGCAGCACGACGATGTCCCGCTCAGGCACGGATGCCTCCGCGGCCCGGGCCCGCGCCAAGCCGAGCCCCCCCAGGGTCGCGAGCAGGACGAGGACCCGGAGCGCCCGCCGCACGCCGGCTCAGTCCGCCGTCGTCGGGTCGATCACCGTCCGGATCCGCGAGATGCGGTTCGCGGGAAAGCCCCCCTTCTGGGCGTGCTTGCGGACGGCCTCCTCGTTCGGCGCGATATACACGCAGTAGACCCGGTCGTCCGTCACGTAGCTCTGAACCCACTGGATCTGCGGCCCCATCTCCCGCAGCACGCCGCAGGACTTCTGGGAGATCGCCTGCAGCTCCGGCGCGGTCAGCTTTCCGGCGCCGGGAATGTCCCTCTCGATCACGTATTTGGGCATGCTCCTCCTCCTCCTTTTGTGGTGTACCAGTCGAGCGCATCGTCCATCCGGTCGTTGCCCCAGAACAGCTCCCCTCCGACCACGCACGTCGGAGCGCCGAAGATCCCCAGGTCCCAGGCCGTCTCGGTCTCGCGACGGAGCCGCTCCTTGTTCTCGGCCGAAATCGCCAGCCCGATCACGCGGGCGCCCTGCTGGCCGATCGTCCCCAGAATTTCTTCAATGACCGTCGCGTCCGAGACGTCGCGGTCGTACGCGAAGTTCGCCCGGTAGACGCCGCGCACGAACCCGGGCAGCCAGCCCTGGCCCGCCCCGGCGCACGCCACCCGTGCGGCCAGGACGGAGTTCCTGGGGAACACAGTCGGCTTCTTGAAAGGCAGACCATGCTTGCCGCAGAGCCGCTCGACGTCGCGCCACATGTAGCGGCCCCTCGCGGGGTACAGGTTGAACGGCGAGTCGTTCCATCCCTGGCGCCGGAAGATCGGCCCGAGCAGGAACGGCTTCCACTCGAACGGCACGCCCCGGGAGCCGGCGACCGCCTCGATCCGCAGCGCGGCGACGTACGAGTAGGTGCTCGCGAACTCGAACCAGAATTGAACCGGTGCCACGACACTCTCCCTCAACCCGGGCTCGTTCACTCCGGTCGAGCCAGCTCTTCGCTCTCGCTCCCCAGCGACCAGAGCGACAGCAGCTCGCTCGTGTCGAAGGCGGGGGCAGCCGCGCTGAAATACCGCAGGACCACCTGCCCTTCGTTCCGGATGCCGTGGGGGGTGTCCGCGGGGACGAAGACGCAGTCACCTGTGCCCACCGTCTGCGTCTCGGTCCCGACGGTCATGAGACCGCCCCCTTCGAGGATGAAATACACCTGCTCGGGCGGATGACTGTGGACCCGCTGCTCGCCCCCCGGCTCGATCTGGACCAGCGTCGTGGTCAGGTGGTGGGCCTGGGAGGTCCGGGGTGAAGCGAGCAGGTACGAGGTGATCCCTTCCGGCCTGCAGTAGCGCGGGGCCTTGGCCTTCGTCAGAATCTGCATTGTCCTCTTCCTCCATCACGATTCTCCTCACGTCCAGGCCGGGTCGTGCCAGGCGAGCGCGGCAGCCCGCCGCCCAGGAGGCCCATCGCAAAGACGAACGCGCTGCCGCCAATGATGCCGCACAACATGTCCCCGAGCGTGTCCGACAGTCCCAGTTGCGTCTTCGTCCCACAATAATGGTCCGACAGGTATTCGGCAAACTCCCAGAACACCGCCGCGGCGCAGGTGAGACCGAACACGACGACTCCGATGCCGGTCCGGTTGATCCCGCCGATGACCCCGGCCTCCGACGCAAGAACGCCGGCCCGCCAGAAGAAAAAGGCGATGGCGAGTCCGCCCAGAAGGTGCATGACAATGTCGGCGGTCGGGTGGGCCACGTAGAGGCGGAGCATCCGGGACAGCAGGATGTGGAAGACGAAGACCGCGGCGGGAGCCCACCCGGCCTCGAACAGGGCGCCTGTCGACCAGTGCCGGTGGATTCCCAAGACCTCGATCTCCCGCGGTCTCCTAGGCACGCCGCTCGAACTTTGGCCCTGACACTTTGAGCAACAACCCGGCACCGACCTTCGACACGGCCGCCTCGACGCTCAGTCGCTTCGAGCGGGCAAGGACGTCCTTCGGTACCCAACGCGGAAACGGCGTCACCACCGTCCGATGATGGCCTCGCGCCGTGTGTTCCTCGCGGATGGCCGCCAGCCCGCCTTTGGGCAAGCGGCTCGCGAGACGCACCAGCGCCGGCCACAGCCGCCGATGCACGAACGTCACCTTGCCACCCGCTAGCCGACACACCAGCACCTGCTCCGAGTCGCGCACCGCGTCGAACACCTGATACATGTGACGTGACATCGGATGGCCCCACCAGCTGCCCCGGACAGGCTCGCCGGCAATCGCTTCCACCAGGCTCGGGACGGCGCCGCGGGCCGCCATGAGCACGACGCCGTGCTTCTTGACGAAGGTCAAAGCGTCCCGCCCGGTCACCGCGGACCGCCCTTCTCAGCGCTGATTCTCGCTCTGAATCGTCGATCGTCCCCGAGTATAACCCTGCGCCCTGACTCTGTTGCGGCGGGTTGTCAGCCGGCTTCTTCCAGCACGGCCCAGTGCCATGGCTCGTACGCTATTCCAAACCGATTTCCGCGCGGATACGTCATGGCGAAACCGAAGCGATGCGCGTGCCGGACGAGCCAGGCGAATGCCACGGTCGTCTCGAACTCCTCGGTGAGCGGCGGGCAGCCTGGCGTCGCGAGGTCGAGGGCTCTGCCCGTGTGGTGCTCGCTGTAGCCCGGAGGCGTGTTCACCTTCAAAATGCCCTCGAGTGACTCGCCGGCTCTGATCTTCCGCTCGAAAATCTGCCGCTGGTATTCCAGGCTCCTGAAGGCCGAGACGAGCAGCAGCGCGACGCCATCCTGCTGCGCCGCGGCCCGGAGCCCGCTCCACCGGCCGGCGGCGTGGGGCGCTAGCTGCCGGTCCCGTCCGTAGATGTCCACGCCGACCGACACGAGGTTCTTGGCCTCGGCATAAGACGGCATGTGTCTGTCCACGCCGTAGGAAGCAGGGATCCCCAGGTCCGCCAAGGTCCGCGCCACGCGCGCGTCGTAAGGTTCGTCGGTCCTCACTCGCTGACCCTATTCAGCCGGAGCCAGCTCACCAGAGCCGCAGCAAGGACTCCGGGCGTAAGCACCTGGTGAACCAGCCTGAAGCGAAGCACATCGACCGATCGGTCGGAGAGGCGGCCAAGATAACCGGTGTTCGATGCCGCCACTGTCGCCCCCAGGGCCAGGACCAGCGCACCGACGTGCAGCGCTCTCGACCAGTCTCGAGACCGCACCCCCTCCGCAACTCCGACACCGATCGCGAAAGGGATGAGCACCCACGCTGCGCCCCCGAGAAAATGCGCCAGAAACCGGTGCGGGCCCGCGCTTCGCACCGTGAGCCCCGTCACGAACAACATGACCCACAACGAAAGCAACAACAGCACCGCCACCCTGGCGGCCTGGATCGAACGGGCCTCGAACTCGAGATGAGCCCAGGCGCCGAGAGCGAACAGGACCGCCATGAGCAGGAGTCTGAGGAGATCACCCATGGCTTGCCCGCTCTTCCCACCGTGCCACGTTCACGCCCTTCACAAGCAGCCAGAGGCACAGTGACAATTCCCCAATAAAGGCAGGAACCAGAATGGCGGGGAACAACGCATTCGCGACCTTGGGGGCCAGAAGCAGCGCAAAACTGTTCGTCAGATAGCACACCCCGGCAATCTGCATCAAAACGCCTAGAATCTTTGGCAGATAGCCCGATCTCGCAATCAAGTATCCAAGAACAATGCACTCACAACCAAAGAATATCAACCCGATGCCAAAACCGTATCCATCCGACTTGACAGACAGGTACGCCAGAGCATGTCGCTGGTGTGGTTCGAATGCGTTCAGATAATCCGCGCTTCCCAACAGGAACAAAGCCACCAGGAGAGCCAACTTGTTGGCGACCATGACAGCGCTCTGTATCAAATTGAACAACACCGCAAGCAACGCCAGATATTTGTGTACCGGTCTGAGCAAGACATAGAAAATCAGCATCAACGGCACATCACACACGTGCATGACAAGGTCGCCGACTATTCCTATGCGCCAGAGCAACTGAGAAGCCACAATATTATTGGCCGTGGCTGTAGCATCGCCTGACACGATGAGTCTGTCTCTGAGTCGCGACTCCTCGGGAAATCGCTCGTAATACGACATGACCTCCGGAGGAGGCTTCGGATCCCGGTCCCTCTTCGCGATCATTCGCGCTCAGTCTCCTTTCGGATGCACGCGGTAGTCAACCGACACGTGCGCGGAGCCAGGCAGTCACTGCGGGCGCATCGGCGGTGGACGGGAATACGGGGTAGATCACGTGCACAATTCGTGACCCCTCCAGAATCAGGCTCAGGCGCTTGAGGAGAGTCCAGTCTCCGTACCGGAAAGTCGGGAGTCGCAGGGCATGGGTGAGCTCGAGGCGGGCATCGCTCAGGATCGGGTAGGGCAGGTGGAGCCGCTCAGCCATCTCCCGCTGATACTCGGTTGACTGAGTACTGAGACCGTAGACGGTCGCTCCCAGGCGTTGGAGGTCCGCGTAGTGATCACGAAAGGCACAGTTTTGAGGCGTACAGCCCCGGGCGCCCGGAATCTCGTCCCAGCCTGGCGGCGAGTCCTGGGTCGGGACCCCGGTGCGCGGGTACGCATAGACCACCGACCACCTCGTCGGAGAAGCGCCCAGACGGACGGAGCGGCCGTCGGTGCTCGGCAGATCGAGCGGCGGGACCTCGAGACCCGGCAAATGGCCGCAGGCCCCGTCGTCCGTCGGTGCGGGAAGGTCGGCCGGAAGCGAGTAGAGGTCGTCCGAGCGCCGCTCCATGTAGGACTTGAGCGCCTCGAGCCTCTGTCGCACCTCGCGCAGGAAGAGAACCGAGGCGATTGGGCCTGCAAGCGCCCGAAGCCAGCGGGGCCTGGTGGAGAAATTGAACCGGTACGTTACGCGGGTCAGTCCAGACCCGACGTCCTCCTGACGGAGGCTGGCGGCGAAGGACTCGAGTACGGCCGGTCCCTTCGTCATTTTCACCGCAGCGACGACCGGCCGATCGAAGGATAGGTAGATTGTCTCCATGGCAAGGCCCCCGAACCCGTTTCGAGCGGTGCATCGAGCCTTGACCCCGGGGCCGGCCGCTTCCGCTCCCTCCAGAAGACAGGCCTCCTTCAGAAAGGGATCCCACTCCAGCCGT
>Ga0137397_10000035_pt1 | contig 78785 bp, 104 predicted proteins | sample czorhiz116metaG_FD_106658 | JGI IMG/M metagenome (GOLD analysis project Ga0137397, IMG submission 106658) | Vadose zone soil microbial communities from Angelo Coast Range Reserve, California, USA - czorhiz1.16 metaG | ecosystem: Environmental > Terrestrial > Soil > Vadose zone | place: USA... | reverse complement strand
CTCAGTCGTGCAGCATCCGAGCACGCCACGGACGAGGCCCTACCTGTTCGGCAGTCCGAAGACTCCGCCAGCACTGGATCGCATGGACAAGTGGTACCTCCTCATGAACGACAGCTACCGACGGAGACCATTGCAGCACCTTGGGAAACTGATCCTCTCGTAGCTGAGAGGTCGTCTCAGCCCGAGCAGGATGTACCCGTGGCTCCCGTTGCGATACCTGCTCGTCCCAATCCAGTGCTCACGCCCATCGACCGTGTTTCAACTCCTCCTATCAAGGTGGATAATTCCTCGGTGGCTGGTCTTGCCTTGAAGAGTAGGACGCGGGGTTCCACTGTGTCTTCTCAAGTACGACCACGCACGCCACCTATCCCCAACGGCCGCGTTTCCAGGAGGCCGAGCGTGTCCTCCTTGGCGTCGTCGGCTGCGGTATTTGTCAACCATCCGGTCCACACCGCTTCTACAGATCCTCATCAGGAGGGTGTTGTTGCGCCCCCTGCCAGCACCAGGTGTGTTCGTTGCTATGCACAGATGATACTTAGACATGACATCAATTTATAAGGGGAATGGAAGATCCGTTTGTCAATCCGTTCGAAAACGTGCGAACTGCCCCGTCAGCTCGTCCGGCAGAGCAACCTGCTATGTCAATGCACGTGTAAGATATGCTTTTTTGTATTGTGATCCGCAACGTGACGGTGTCACCAGACCTAGTGCCAGGAATATATGGGCTACAGCTCCAGTTGATGTTCCCCTCCCACCGCCTAGCGAGGTTGTATACGCGATGTAAGTCACCTCCGTACTCATGAAACCCAGCTCATCCGAATTGTACACTTTTTAAGGCCCATTCAGACCGCGCCATCAAACCTCAGTGCCGCAGGCAAAATCAGCCTATTTTCACCCAGAGAACTCGAATATGACACAGAGTACGTAACCCATATCCTACAAAAAGGACCTTGCTCATCGTTGATAGCGAGTCGCGTCCACTCCTTCAACCGTCTACAACATCCCTCAGAAACCCCCCTAATTACGGACAGACGGAACCTTCGAGATCTGTATCGATCTTTGCCCCGCAGACTGAAGGTCCCTCGTGGCCGGTGCCAATGCGCCGATTCGCGAGCCCGGGGTGGCAAGAATTCTCACTACCAGATGGTGGTCTTTACTTCTCGAACACTACGCTTCACACTGTCACGGACGTCGATCTGCGCAGTGCCGAGAGGCTAGATGCAATTACGACATACCTTGAAGGACTCGACACAGAAGTTCTATCCCCGCCAGAGTGGGAATTATGGCTCCGTGACGCGAATGCCAGTGGTTCAACGACAGGTTTCGTCCCAATTAAAGCCTGGGTACACCACGGAGCTCGGATGGTTTTGTCCGAACGTCCTTCATCAGACCCTGGGGAAATTGTTAACAAAAGCGTTGATAGTAAGTTACTGAGGGTATACCTACCTCGATGCTTACATCGATGTTTCGACAGAGACAGACATGGAATTCCAGTACTGGTCGTTTATGGTGTCTCATCCCGCTCATGCATTGCTGCCATCAGAATCAGTCTCCGAAGCCATCGACGTCTTGACGTGGTCATATACTGGTCTGTTGTTACCCACTTTGCTCATCTGTCCTGCCATTCATTCGCCTCGTGTCAGACCGGCTGCTACCGTCGCCCCACCCTTCCTTGCCCCCGTTCAGCCAAGAAGAATGTCAGGAGCTTTTAACGCTACTTCGTTCTTTTAGCCGTAAGCGCCCTTACAACGATCTTTGACTTCTTGACATACACCCCTCTCCTAGACGTGTCTGCCCAAACCGTGTCAATTGTTCGCACGCGTGTCGTGTCTAAAGTACTTCTTCGCGTCGGTATGTTTTGGCCCGCACACAAGCCACCTAGTCTTTTTAATTGGTATTTGTTTAGCTGCATGGAAACAAGGTCGGCACTGGGACGGTTCGACGTATCAAGGACCGCGAAGGAATATCTCGACTCGCGTCCCGTTTATCCGTACAGCAGGGGATTTCGTCATTTCCTTCGTCTGTCTTGGCCTCCCTTATCTCTTCCTGGAACGATCACATCATCAAAGATTCGACACGGAGAGCGGCGTACGCAGCAGTGCAGGCCCTATGCTTGTCGTCGGCGCGCTTGCTTGCTTGATCGTGAGTTCGGTATTTCTGAATGTGTGACATCGTGTTGATTTCGGGTTCCCCAGGCTGCGATTATCCTGAGTGCCTCCGTGACATTCATTACCCTTCCTGGCATCGATGACATTTCACGCGTTGCCGGTTTCCTCGCCATTCTTCTCTCAGCGTCCAGTCTTATTTCTGCTGTGATCGCATTGTTTCGATTTAAGTCGGATATAGAGAACCCGATTGCGTACCCTCGCGGAGAAGGACTAGTTCTTCTTTCGGTACGTGTCGTTAACAAAATGACTTTCTCTCATTAGCTAACCGGAATTTGAACCTGAAGCGACGGAGCGTTCTCCTATCCCTCCCCCTAGTTTTTTTACTCTACGCAATTGCTGCATTCATTGCTGGGGTTGCGCTGTACGCGTTTCGAGGATTGACGTCGAGTGTAGGTGGACGCCACTTTGAAGATTTTACGCAGTGGGCCGTCATAGGGACCGTTGGGGGATTGGCTTGCATACTTATGACTTCGCAAACGTTGATTCACTAATTGTCTTGTTGGCGTACTAATGTACATACAGTGTAATCTATATCTATGCCTTATGCTGAATTTATGTCAGGCACGTGCATCTAGTCCCGGTTCAGACTACTTGCAAGTTGTTCCCAGCGGCTCATGTTCCCTGTGTCTCGGGCTACCGCCGTACCACTCTCTCTGCAAGATGCTCACTTCATCAATGCAGCGCTGACTTTTGGATATGTTCTCCCACTTTACCTCACCAAGTTTACCCGCCTCTCCTTCACCAAGACCCCGCGAAACGACGGGACACGCCCGAAGGGTCCATCAGAACGGTGGCGGGATGACCCCGCAGTCATTCAAGCCCGACTACTGTCGGTGTCCATCAGCACGATAGCATCGTTGTGCGTGATGCACTATATCGTAGCTGCAGTTCAGAGCGACCCACAGAAAGTACGCAAGCGTCGCTTTTTACGCACGTGTCGCTCATGCATCTTCACAGACCGGGTGGGATACAACGGCCGTCCATCTCGGGTTCTCTTTGCGCAAAAGCGATCTCCTTGCCCACTTCCTGACTCCAGCTCTATTCCTTGGGCCCCTGTATGGCCTGTACCTGGGCCAAGGTCTGCCTTTCATGGCACATTGGAGATTCACCTTTAAGAAGGACTTGTTCAACTGGGTCGGCATTCGGAACTATTTTGTCGTGAGTGCCAGCCCCTTGAATATTCCCAAACCCACCAACTGTGTATGGGAATGTTCAGGGGCCCATAACCGAAGAACTGGTTTGGCGTTCATGTTTAGTTTGTGCCTACCGCCTCGCTGGTGCTTCGAACGCATTCCTAGTATTTTTCACACCCGTATCTTTTGGATCTGGTGCGTCCTTCTTATATTGATGCGATGACATGAGTTCGAGCCTATATCAGCTCATCTACACCACGTATGGGAAATCTACAACATGCATGGCCGCACCGCCCAGGCATTGCGACGTGCTATTTTCACGACACGTAAGGAATCCCCAAACCGTCAACGTATCATCTCTAAATCAGCTTGATAGTCTTCCAATTCACTTATACTACGCTCTTCGGATTCCACTCTGCGTTCCTATTTCTACGCACGAGTTCAATGTTGCCTTCGATATCTTCCCACATATTCTGCAACATTATGGGGTTTCCGCAGCTTCAACATGACCTGCGCTGGTACCCACATCGCCGAAAACGTACGCTAAACCATAATTTAACTCACATTAGGTTGACCTATATGCGATCTAGACATTCTGTTCGCGTATTTTGCTGGCATCGTCCTTTATATATATGGGATGAGAACATGGACATTGTGACAAGACAAGCCTTTCTAGTCCTATGGGCTTCCGACTTGCAATTGAGACAGTCACCTCAACTCGGAATTTTATTGTGTCTGTGAGATATATCTAGGGTATTGGGAATTGCTTTGATATATATATGTTCTGTCCTGTGTATGCTAGTCATAAGTATCGGAAGCAGATAATATGATTTCCTGCGGGCCGCCCCGAGTCCGAGTCACTCCTCCCTTCTCAGCTGGTCACCAGCTCACCAGCTGACGACGTACGGATTCATTTTGAGAAGCTCGCTAATTTTCGCGAGTTTGCAGCCCCAGAGTTAAATGGCGCCTTCGCGGAAACGTAAGCGCGACGTTGGAGGTGACGATCATGATGATGACGACGATAAGACATACGGCCTGCGCCAGATACTTCCTGTTGCAAATCTCCCCATTGACTTCGATGGAGAACCTATGGACGGTATGCAATACCTCTTTACCGTGAGGTTTGTTCCATCTATCACGTTTTTCGAGAAGTTGGAGGATGAGATGACATCCACAGGCGAGATGCACGGAGACTGCCCAACATCAAGCACGTCGATAATCCTTACGCTTGCAGCCCTCCACGGCCTGCTCAACCCGCTAACAAACCATCCGCCGAACCCACCAAAGACGTAGAGGAGTCCTCGCTGCTCCCAAGTATAGAATGGCGTAGCGAATTCGAACGCCACTTTCGCCACTTCCGTGGTGTGAGTGTTGCTGTGATTCCTTTTCTTCATCCAGACTCGCGTGCTTATCTCCAAGTAGAACATATCTCAGCCCACCGTTCAGCCGCGACGACCAGGGCCGTTGCAGAAAATTATTCCGGATAAAAAAAATAGGGATGCGTGGTGGGCCTTCCTTGAAGGCGCTCCAGAGTCCGTGTGGAATCCTTCGCGACCGAAGCGTGGAAAACAACGCGGCGGGGAGTCGCATGGAGGTCCGTTCACACCATACTTAGGGCTGATCCTTCCTACAAATAACCTCCCAGCTACCCAACCGTTGCCTTCCGTCACCCCATCTGAGGACGATACCCCACGGAAACCAAGAGAGCTTCCGCCAATACAACTGTTCCAAATAGACCACGTATGTCTCATCCCTTTTCTCTCTACATAGCTGGAACCTAACGCCATGTTCGAGTCTAGCGCTTCTCTCTTCAGCTCGTCATGTACTTTACGCACTGGTTCAACTTGTATCTTAACTCCCTGGATGCCGACACCACCAACAGCGACGATAATACCACAATGACCCACGCACCCACGGACGTACACATGCGATGGATCTTTGCCCTTCTCACTCGCGTCGATTTATTATGCTCCGCGGACGACATGAGCTGTCTACGCAGTCTCGCGAGAGCATGCCTTGCGTTAATCGTGGTTTTCCGTCGAAGAAACGCGGAAGCTCCATCACTCTCCAGCTCCGCCCACGATGAGCAAGCGGATATTACGACGGAAAATGACAGCAGTGGTACAGAAACGCGCGCAACTCCCGCAAGTTCTGAGCGAGACCGCAAGACGTTGAGCGAATGCTCTATATGGTTAGTATTCTGTGCTGTGACATGCATCTGGGGACAGTGGGATTTGTGGAATGACGCGGAGGAGACTTTGCGTCCAAGTCGTTGATTTACCTGTGCGTAACGCATTTCACCTCACGAGCCACCGTGACCGCTCCAGCTAGTGCGCCAAGTAGAGTTGGCAAAAATAGCATTATGAAGGGCGATGTCATTTGGAGTAAATTACACAATGTTCCGATCGACTGCGTCCCACCCTAGGTCTACACTGCTCTACATATGCCGACTACATATTGTGGTGGAAAAGCTGTACATACGATCTTGTTATGTGGTGCACTAAAAATTTCAAAGTACTCAGCTATAAAGCTAATCGCGCAAACTCCCACTCATGGGAATGATACAACAAAGAGATGTGAACCATAGCAACGCTGAAGAGTCCTACAATGACAGGTCATGCCAAAGGATTTTTTGTACGATCAAGTGTCTGTGGCTGAGGGACCTCGAAGGGAAGTTGCGGTACTGGGGGAGCGGGCAAATTTGCAAATTCATCGACCACAGACAAACTATGGTCATCGAGCGCTGAGCATGATATGTCAGGACAACGATATTGCCAAACGGCATCAAACTTACACGAGGAACGGAGGTGCTCAAAATATCGTGCTTTCTCCAATACCAAACTATCTCGTGGACGGTGGCTTTGTTTGGAGTGCCCATGGTCCCTGCGTGGACTAGAATTGGCAGTCGTATAAGGATTTGACCGAACTATCGACCCTCCATTGCCAATGGGAGACAAATGCGTAACTTGGGAGGAAGTCGGCCCATCTGCTGGGCGACTACTTGCTTCAAAAGGGGGTGTGGACAAGCCGTTGTGTCGTGCCTCTGTGTTGTGGGAAGGTATACGCAGCGACAGTCGCTGTGGCGCAGGGAGTGGGGGAATCGGGGGTAGAGAGCTGAGAGGTAATGAGGTAGCTTGCGGTACTGCAGGGTGCGCAATAATCGACTTCGAGCGGGTCCGACCTCGTGCTTGAATCCCTCCCAGCGGTTCATCTACGATCTGTCCAACAGACGCGCTCACTGGAGCACCCGCCCCAAAAACTTCCTCATGGAGTTCTCTATGTGTCCTTCTTACCCTCATGAAGGGGACGTGGGTTGAGGTGGTAATCCGCTCCGAGTCGCTGGCAAGCGTTGAGTGTTGTGTTGAGGCTAGGTTTCCATACGCCTTCGTAACAGGGGGGAACATCTCGATATGAGGATAAACCGGAGGGTCTACGGAGTCTGTCATATGTCGTGGTACTACATGTTATGATGCCGGAACTCACAAAGGCTGAGCGCCGGGTATTGTGCGGGCAGCATGGTCAACAGGGGTACCTGTTCATCTTCCTTCCTGGGGGAACCCGTACGATAGATATCAAAGTGCGGGTATACTGCGGGATCTTTAAGGTATGAAATATGAGATGAAAGAAGAACAAGGAAAAATGATAGGCCTACATATGTCGAACTGGGGATAGGCCGATTGCAGCGAAAAAGTAACACGGGAGGCTGCAGCACCATTTTCTCCGGCCGAAACGTGGCCAGGGTAAATCTCGAACCACGGATAGATGGCGGGGTCTATAAAGGTCGAAAGGTCGAATTGATAACGTCCCAAAAGCCTCGGGCAAAGACGTACATATTCGTAAGCGCGGATATTGTGACGACACATCCGTTTTCTGAATGCTACCCGTCTCCTCGGCGAACACGGGGGGGTAGAGGTCCAATTCAGGATATACAGCAGGATCTATCGGTCAACTGAGGTTAGTCCGTCCACATAATCAAGTTGCATGGGTCTAACAGAGTATTATTCTCGGGTAGACTTGAAGGTGGCGACCAATGCCAGCCGCTTTCGAAGGACCCGCGACTGCTGGGTAGATGTCGAATGCGGGGTACATAGGAGCGTCTTCACCTGACAGTATAGTAAATACGGGCTGGAGGACAAAAGGTGTCCGTATGCCTACCTAAATAAACCGATTGGGCTTGGCGACTATGGGAAGACTCAGCTGTTGGGATGGCGAAACTGTTAGGCTTAGAGTCGGCAGGTATCCACGTGTCGGCTCACCGCTATCCAGGGCCTGATCTACCTCAGTGAAGGAAGGAATTGTTTTGGGAGGATAAGGATTGACAAAGGGATATTGCGGTGGATCTGCGTGGAATGATCAGTAATTTGTGTCTCTAAGCCGCAAGGACGCACATAGTTCTATAGCAGGATAGCTAAGTGGTAGGCGGACAAGTAGCGAAGTAGCTGATCTTGACAGCACTTCTCTTGGATAAATATACGTAAGGTTACTTGGATAGCCAGCGGGATCTGCCAGAGCTTATGTTACGAAACCAACATGCAATTGGGAAACAAAAACCTTACACAGATCGAAATGAGGATATTGAGTGTGCAGCTGTAAATTAATAAAAGAGGAGCCGTGCATGAGAGAGGGCTCGACCTCCTGCTTCATGGCCCCGCCCACATGACGCGGAAAAGAGATGGATAAATATGGATAGACCAGAAGGTCTACAGGTAGTTTAGACGCAGAAGTAAAGAGGCAGAAAGGACGGGCTCACAAATCACCGAGGTTGGATAACTGCCTTCTAAATAAACACTGGTGGCCTCGAGAGACTGAACGTCGTTGTCTGAAACATACTTTGTGAATAATCACTGAGAACTAAATAGCGTTGCCTCACATGTCTCGATCACACGGCCCTGATAAGGAAATTGTGACGGCATTGGTTTCGATGCATTTTCTGCTATGAAAAACGGCCACACAAACACCCAAGCTGGTCGAGTTGGAGCCGAGAGATAGGGGAAGACATGACCATTCGGATGAAGTCCTATGATATCCGATGTCCCACTCATATCAATCTTTGTCGTAGGTGAATCTCCACTCGAAGGGGTTGACGTATACGGCCAGATACCCAGCATAAGCATGCCGAGATTAAGTGGGGGAAGGCGTAATGCCATAGAGTTCGGAGGGTGAAGCAGTTCTTCTGACAATAATGTAACTGTAGTCGGCGTGGGTGGGCAATCCTCTAACATGCGCAGACCAAGGTCGGGCGAGGGAAGGCGGAATGTCACAGACACAGGGGAGTACAAAAGCTCTTCTGGGCCCCATGACGTAGCCGTGGACGGTGTAGGTGGGCAATCCTCGATTACGCGTTGGCCGATATCAGGTGAGGGAAGGCGAAATAGCGTGGACATTGGAGAGTGGTCGAGCGTCTCGACACCCCAGGAGGTTGCTGTCGATGGGCTAAGGAGGACAGAGCCTTCAAGGCGACGATCGAGAGGTACAGATGGGACGCGGGACCCCGAAATAGGCGACGCGAGTGAGTAGTAATCAGGAGGCCCTGCGGAAGACGGGGACCATGTGAAATCGTTCAGGTCGATACCATCCACACCATCTGTGTCGGCCAAAATATCAATGTCGCTGAGCTGAATGTTGTTTGGAACGTGTGGGGGGTCAAAACTGGTCTGGCTTGTCGTCGCCATTGGGGTGGGAACAACAGACGAGCTCGTCCTCCATGATTCGACACGCTTCTCAAGGGCAATTTTAGCTGTTTTTGGTTCGTCTTCGTGTAGAACCGTGGCCAAAGAGTTCGACAGGGCATGAACTGCGCCACTTCCTGCGATCGCATTTCCCGTGCTCGATGTCAAGGAGAATGCCTCGAGTCTATTAACAAGCGAGAGCTTTTTGGGGATGTGGCGGCTCCGTGGTTCAGTCTGCAACCCTGAAAGGGCTTCTGGACGTTCGTCGCCACGTTCGTCAAAGAAAGAATTCTTGCTATCTTCGCGCCAGTGAGACAGGGATGCCGGTACTGATACCGGGACGTCTGCTGCATGTCTACGATCGGAATTCAGCCATGAATCGAACCAGCGCGCCTTCCGCCGATCAATATCGAACTCGACGCGTCCACATATTGGCATCTGGGAGGCAGATGCTGGAGATCGCGCCTCGAACAGGTGACCCCAAAGGGCTGACCAGATCTCATCCGAGATGCGGGGTGTCATAGTGGTGCCGTGTTCTGTGACATGCAAGTAGAGACAGAGACCGACAGGGCTAGGGAAGTTGAATTCACGGGCGATGGCATTAAGTTGGCTGTACATCTAAGGACACCATTTAGCAAAAACGTAGGTTCAAGATGCAGTTTCCCTTACAGTTGGTTGGAGGGGCATCACGATACCCTGGGAGAGACGTTGCGACGGGCCTGATGTCAAAGTGTGACCAAGTGGTCCATGGTCTTGGACGAGGGATGGCGGAGGAATGACAATAATAAGCCAACGAGATTGTCGTACATTGGGTCTCTCGCGCGAATCACGGAGAGGTGAGCTGTGGTAAGCGAGTGTGGACACGCGTCGGAAGGGTGCACCTGCGAATGAGGATGGGTGCGGGTTCAAATCTAGATCTGCACCATGTATACCCGATGCATTCATAAGTTCTACGGTGTGGTGACCACCAGCTAGGAAGTCGGAGTCGGTCTCGGGGGGCGTTGGCAATTGACTGGGGCGACTAAAATTCATGGAGACGACTTGTAACGGGGGGATAGAATGATGGGATATTACGGACGCTGTTCTGTAATGGTGGTTAAAAGATACGTTTTGTCAGTGTCCGGCACTTGAAGGAAACGAGGGAAAGAGCGAGCGGGCTCTGCTGGAAGCGTGAAAGCGTAAAATTATTCTAAGTGAGGGAGGTGAGACGAAATGCGGTGCATGATTGATCGGATCGAGCGATGGTTGCGAGGTGCCGGACACAAGTCAGCGCTCGTTCCGGGGTTTAGCCATTCGCGATCACCATCGCTTCGCCGTCGCCGAGAACACACCCCGTCAGTGATGGACCAAAAGCTTGCTCAACTGTCCGTTCTCAACCAGAAAGATAAGGGCCCGGCATATCTGTCCCTGTTGTCCGGCATCTTCTCATCACAGGGGAATGCAAATATCGCCCATGACATCCACGCCCTCGTCGATCATCTCATAAATCAGGATGCTGGCATCATTGCCGGCAGGCAGGTTTTGTCAGAGCTCGTCAAAAGTCTCACGTCAACGAACATCCCGGACACAGAGCTGCGCAAGGCGATTGTGGAGGATGTACTCTCCGTCGTCCAGTTGCGCGTCACCAGCTACGAAGAACAAGTGCGTACCGCGCAGCCTAAAGGCGCATCTCGATACTGACACCGGACAGGTAAACTCGCTCAAGTTTGAACTTGCGGACATCTTAGAGCGTGAGGAGGATTGGTCGGGCGCCGCGCGTGTTCTGAGGGGCATTAACCTCGAAGCCAGTCAACGGTGCGTTCACCTGTCTCAATCGACAAGAGCATCCTGGTCTTTGACCAATAGCCTCCTTACAGCTCAGACGAAGAGAAACTCAAAGTTTACATCCGCATTGTCCGCCTGCTTCTTGAGGAGGAGGATTCCGTGCAAGCAGAAACTTATCATAATCGCGCTACATCTCTCATCCATTCCACTAACGACCGCGAAACTCTCCTGTCCTATAAGCTCTGTCAAGCCCGCATCAGTGACTATGCGAGAAAGTTCCTAGAAGCTGCGAGTCGATATCACGAATTAAGTTTTGTCGGCGAGATCGATGAGGAGGAAAGGGGACATATGCTGTACGTGGCTACTCGCCTTACTTTGACTTTGTCCCATGCAATGTTCAAAACTGAGTCCCATAGGTCGGCAGCGGTCACTTGCGCTGTACTAGCACCTGCTGGTCCCAACCGCTCCAGAATTCTATCCTCCTTGTGTCGCGATGAGCGTACCGCCGAGCTGCCCACCTACAGCGTACTTTCCAAAATGTTCCTAGACCACATATTGCGCCCTGCCGAAATCAAAGTCTTCGAAAAAACGCTCAAGCCACACCAGCTAGCACAGATTGCGCTCTCGACGAACGACCGGCTGTCATCAACGCTCGGAGATGGCGAGCTTGTGGAGGGCGCCAGCACGCGTACTGGGCCTACTACCGTCCTCGATCGCGCGGTAATGGAGCATAATGTTCTTGCGAGCTCGCGAATATACAACAACATCTCATTTGCCGGTCTTGGTGCTCTGTTAGATCTCACCCCTGGGGCTGCAGAGACAATGGCACGCAAGATGATCGAACAGGGCCGCCTCAAGGGACACATCGACCAAGTGGACAAATTAATCTGGTTTGAAGCAGCACGAGAAGAGGATGACGCGCAAGGGAAGGCTGGTGGACTGGGCGATGTAAACCAAGATACAGAAGATACCGGATCACTGTTTACCAAACGATGGGACAAGCAGATCAGAATGACTGCTGCACATGTGAGTCGCGCACACTACCTATCGACCATTTTACTGGTTGACTTTGAATCAAGGTTGAAACACTTGTACAACACTTATCTGAGAATGGGTTGATTCGCTCCGCGGCCGTCCACGTGTGACCTTCTCGGACTGTAATCAGTATGTACTTGATAGAGAATGCAATTACGATGGGTACGATGCCTGTATATACTACACAATGCATGAATGAGTCACCCTTATAGTCTCACTGCGCTACGCTTCCTTCAATCTTTCTCCGCTTCCTCGCACGCTCGCGCTTCGTCTCTAGCTCGTGCCACTCGCCTTCCAATGATGATAACCCGATTGGCATCGCCGGTGGGGGCTCCTCGGTTTTGAAGTAGGCCGCCTCGAGAGCTTGAACTGCAGTGATCCGATGCAGAGGGTCGAATGCCAGGAGTTCCTCCGCCAAATCTAGGGCGGCGGGAGATAACCACCTGGTGGGTTCCATAAGCGTTATGTCCGGTGTCATCAAAACCACAAGCTCACTTGCGGAACATATCACGGAAGTGATTTGGTATGACTTCCTTTGGCTTCACAAGCTCATACCAAGGAAGGTTAGTCATACCAGGCCATCGGTCTGAAGTCGGAGTGCCTCGGAACCTGAAGATGCAGTCAAGCTGGTGTATCTCGTCGTTCCCTTGAAAAATCGGTTTCTTCGTGAATAATTCGAGCATAATACACCTAGAAATGGGAAAGGTGAGCCATCTATCCCCAGCGAAAACAATGCACTTGATATACCCTGCACTCCACATGTCGACTTCTGGCCCATATACAGTAGTGCCAAACAGTAGTTCAGGGGGCCGATACCACAATGTAATCACCCGATTGGTATAGTCGCTTCGCCGCCGTTTGTGATAGAATCGTGCGAGGCCAAAATCGCCAAGTTTTAGTTCGCCACGGTTGTTGATCAAGATATTCGAGCCCTTGATATCCCGGTGAATGATGCCTTTGTGGTGGAGATATGCCAACCCCGCGAGCATTTGTTTGCACAAGGACTTTAGATGGGCATCAGTGAAGGTGAATTGAGATTGGGAAAGAATCCCGGTGAGGTCATGGTCCATGTACTCGAACACCATGTGTACAGAACCTGCATTGATGAGTGAAATCAGCGCCAGAGTCTATATGTATGAACGGCGGAGAACGTACCGTTAGAGACCATCATCTCGTACAACTGCACTATATTATCGTGACGCAGTGATTGTAACAATTTGATTTCTCGCATAGCGGTCACCGGGAACCCATCACGTTCCGATTCCATGCGGATGCGCTTCAATGCGACATACAGCCCGCTGACTGTATTACGAGCTTTGTAAACCTTGCCAAAAGTACCTTCGCCGACCTGACTGACGATGGAATATAACTCATCGCTGGTGGATTTGCTAGGGGTATTTGGTCTTGTCAATTCTGGCTCGCCAGTATGGGTGAAATCGCGATCGCGTGCTCTCGCATCGTCTTGGTCATGGGGAGGAGGGTATTCGTGTCCATTATGCCTCGAGAAATGCTGCTCATCATGATAGTAGGATTCACGCTGATTGTGATGATGTCGGCCTTGTTCATGGCCATAATAGTGAGCATATTCATGATTGGCAGTCCCATCGTAAAGTTTTTCATCATGTCCAGGGTAAGAGGCTGGATGAACAGGGCTGTTGCCTAATTGCCGACCTGAGATCGGGTATGGAGAACGAGGTTCCGAATCGTAGTGGTTCCGATGGAAGGACTCGCCTGAACTGAAGGGTGCTTGTCCGTTGTGATCAAGTGGAGCGGGCGCTGGAGGGCGGTAATGTGGGGCAGGAATAAGCATAGGAGGAGAGTGGCGCTTCTCAACATCGTCACGCTCATCGTCATCACCCGGAAAGAACCTTCTGACCGCTGAACTGGCCTGCCCAATAGGCTTGAAACCCCCTATTTTGAAGGAAGGCATACTTGCATTGTTGGACCGCGAGGTCATAGGTGATTGATGTGGGAGTCGATTGTGTGGGATGTCATCAATTGGGGGGTTTGTCGAAGGCGATGTGTGTCCATGACGAGAGACATGGGGAGCCGGTACCAAGAGGTCATCATGGGAATGTGATAAAGCAGGGACTTCTTGAGAAGGTTGGTAGTCAGCGGTGTGTGCAGTATCGTTGCGACCATGGTACGAGCTTTGAGGGAGGGCGGGAGGTAGCATTGCCTCAACTTGGGCAGTACGCCGAGGCCCTCGAGTATGGCCATTGGGTCGACCCCGTTCACGTTTCGGCCAACCGTTGTCTCTTGGGAGGAGCTTCGCTTGATTTTGGTTGCGTTGAGCCGCTCGGGAGGGGGGAGGCATATTGATGTCCTGAATCGAAGTGGCAATGGGAAGTCGATGAACTGGCCGTGGCCGTTCTGTAGGACTCAGGCTTACGCTGCGGCTGCGACTTCTACTTCTGCTCGAGCTTGACCGAGATACCGGCGAATTCGTTCGCTTGTGGCTACGGTCATGTTGCACACTTTCTTCCCGTGAAGGGGACTTTCCCGGTGAACCACTAGGGGACAAGGGTCGAAGAGGAGAAGAGGGTTGCTCTGGCGAACCAGAGTGGGATGGAGAATATCGCCGTTTGTGACGATCGTCCGTAGCGGGGGAGGGCGTATGACTCCTGTTTTTCGTAATGCTGGAACCTCTTTGCCGTCGTTGGGGAGATATTGATGGCGATGGAGAACGACTTCGATCGGAAGGGTAAGAACGAGAAGAAACCCCAGGTGATCGTGAGCGCGAAGGCGAAGGTCGTTGTTGCCGTTCCTTGCCTGTGGTCTTTTTCAACACCCTTCCGGAGCCCTCACGTTTTGTCCAGCTGGAAACGCCCTTTAAGTCAAAATAAAATATTTTATGGAGTAACACTTACTTATTCAGGTGACTATCGTCAGGTCTGAAATCCCGTCGTTGCTGGTAATTGTGGCGACCCTTTTTGCCTCCCCTACCGCCCCGGTCTCGATTCTGGTGACGCCTGTGATTCTGATTGCGCTGGCCTTGCCCACCCCCACTGCCCCGCGACGATGATTGCCACGACACAGAAGGCTGCCATGTCCGGTCCTCCATGTTTCGCCGAGAACGGTCGTTTTGAAAATCCCTGCGCTTCGAGTCGTTATGATGGCGACCAGTGTGACTACCATGTCTTGGCTCCCACGAGTCGTTCGCCCGCCAGCCGTCGCCGCGCCCATCGTCCCTATGCCAGCTCTTCCCCTCCTGCCGCCAATCCGATCTGCCTTGACGTTGTAAGTGGACAGGGGCCCTTTCGTCATGGGAGGGCCAGGAGCCAACTGCGGTGTGTGCAGACGGAGGGTAGCGCTCGGCCCATTCTCTACCCGAAGGAGGATACCGTGAGTCTTCAGGCGAATGAGCTTCCGGCCAACTGCTCCGGGAATCTTCAGCGCGGATGTAATCATCTCGCATGCCGCGGCGATAGGGATCGTCGGGGGGGATGTGATGAAGTTCGTAGGCCGGATGTGGGGCTTCAGGATGGTGCCAGCTGTCGCTAACGGGGCGATGTTGTAGAGATGGCTCCCCTCGCTGATCGTAGCTAGAGTTAGGAGAGCCCCAACCTCCCCGGTGGTCATAGTAAGAATATGGACGCGTATAGTGCTTGGAAGTCTGTTCGCTCATGACGAACCGGTCTGACACACGCGAAACTAACAAGGGCATGGTCGAATCATCCTCATCTCCACTGGGAGTCCCACGGCGAGTGCCGGAAGTATCAAGTGGCTTCATACCTTGAACACGGCTGTGGTGAAACGTCGATGACGGTAGAGGGTCAGGGAAGCTCCAAAGAAGGAAGTGTTGCAAGTCGGGCACAACTCTGGTGAAGCTTCAGTGCCGGCCGGAAGCCGGTTCGAGAGCGGAGTTGTCCAACGGATTATTCTTTGACAACGCTTTGATGATAATAAAATGGAATAAGAAGGGCAAAAGGGACGCGCAAGAACAAGGGCAAGTTCAGACAGTCAGCTGGGTAAGAACAGCAGGGAAACGACAGACTTATATAACTTTCAAAAAGTGCCAAGTTACACTGAGGGCTGGAAAGGCTGGAAACCGGATTGCCTTGAAGGTATGGGATGCAAGTGCATCCAATGGTTCCCAGATAGGTTTGTAGGTAGGCCAGGCGCTCGCGGTCGTAGCGTTGGCGTTGTAAAAACCTTTACCGTCGAAAACTTCAACTCGCGCGGGAACTCTAACTGCGGTCGAACCCAGGTATGCTGCTCTCGCACCCTTACCAAAATCCACTAGAGCGACCCTACAAAACCAACTGAGATGGCGAGAGACGAATGTTTGAATTCAGAACGAAGAATTTCTGCCTCATGTGCCCCTGAAACCGCTCTCTTGGGTGTCCCTTGCGTCAAACGATGGCAAACTCAAGAATTTTCATTGCGACTCAGTGAGGCTGGACAAGATATCTCCGACAAATGATTCATGGCGAAAAGCTCTCGAAGCATAAGCTTAACGTCCTACACCCGCATGTCATGGCATGAAACAACTGCTTGGACACATGGACGCCGATAACTAGTTGGTGTCATCCGAGCGGAATCGTCAGGAAACGATCGTTATTAGAAGTAAGAAATTACACTCAAAAGACATCACGAATGGCTTGTTGACTATCGAACGGAGAGCTGACCTTGCGGTCAAGCTACAGTATGAATAGCAGGCACCAATACCGTGAATACGCCCATCCCCTCTCTATCTATTCACTCGCAGTTTCTTTCCGTAGCCACATCCAAGTGGTGTTATCATGACTCGTCGGGCACTCTGGGCTGGTCCGAACCATTGAGGAGTTTTGCCTAAGCAATGGTGATCATGGATGCGCATTCGAAACGGCCATCCAGAGAATCCACGTACATGTCACGATGGCCACTATCCACAATCAGGTAATCCGCAACAGGTGAGTTCCAAGACCAGACGGATAGTGGTGGTGGAAGCTTGAAGTCCGGGCACGCCGTCTCAACTAGAACCGGTACAGCGGGTCACTATAGGCGCTGGCATTCCATCCCATCCCGAGCGGTTGAGTGCACGAACACAAAAAGCTCTTCCACGACTACCTGTCCAACTCTTGAGGGATTGCACTGTATTGGCTTTTGCTGTTCTGCACCTCGCGTGGCCGTATGAGCGCTAACGAACAGAGGTATGCGGAAGATAGTCGAAGATTAGGACTTCCTCATCTCTGGCGGCTGGTACTCTAAACAGATTTGTCACGGGAATTAGAGGAACTAGTCACAGATAGCGATATCTTTGGGGATTGGACACTGATAGGATCCCAGTTAGCTGTGTCTAATACCAAAAGTTAAGTGCGAGGGATGTCTGGTGGTTTCTACTGCCTCAGTCCTCCGAACAGAGGTGCTGTAGCAATGGGAGATCAATAAGCTTTCACGCAGATGATTGGAAAAACTTGAGCCCTGTATTGTATGATGGCAACTAAGTTCTCCGTCGTTTGTCGCGTGACGTTTGGTGTGTACACACCTTTCCGCCGTGCCGACACCGTGCACAGATTCCACGAAGTAAAAGTCCTCATCCGGTATGTCCACTGGAGTCGCCCATGAGGAGATATGAGGCCCTGTGGGGTGAGGAGGTCGGTTGATCTGGTCTCCCGGAAAAAGTAGCGAATGTCACAGGCCAGGGAAAGAAAGACCACGGTGGTCTACGAAGGGATACTGATACTAGTTGTTGTCAAAGGACCTATATTAGCTCCGATGAGAGCTCTAGAGCATTAACCTACTTCAAGTTCACGAGAATCATGGTTGAGACGGAGTAGCCGACAAAGCGGATCTCCGGTCCGAGGATGGTCAGGGGCATTTCCTTTGTTCAATTCGCGCTTTTTGCTTCTCTACAACCGGGACCCTTTTCACCTCGGTCACGCAGTCGAAGGAACTCCCATTTGTCTGCAAGTTAGCTGAGACTGCGTATCCTAAACCATGCCACGGGTTCGGTGCTGGGTAATCAACGGTCTATAACTGCTGAAAATCTATATGTGCTGACTGAAGGAAATTACGCCCACTTCAGAACTTCAACGACAACGGAACTCGGAAGACGTGGTTGAATGGTGTCGAGAAACTCTGTCGTTCCGACTGTTCATTTATTCATCCAAGCGACCCAGATTGGGATCGCGCTCCGTCCGCCCCTCTACCAAGTGGCCGCGGTCGAGGCCAATCTTCATTCGGAGCATTAGCCTCAGGTGCGAACGCATCGCCCCTGGGCCCGGAACGAGGTAGTTCTTCTGCGGCTTGGGAGGACTACATGAATACCAGTGGCTTCGGTTCACGCCCTTCAGCAACGTCCAGTACGCGCGGAGCGTCATCACGCCAGAGTGGCTGGGGTACGTCTGGGCCCAGTGGGTGGGGTGATGCCAGCGCAGGTGGTCCTGGCTGGGGTTCTAGTGCCAATAACGACACGAGTGCATCGGACGGCTGGTCGAATGAGCCTTCTGCTTGGGGCGAACAGGCGTCGTCGTCACAGTGGGGCATGCAGACAGAAGGATGGGGATCCTCTGGCTGGGGGACCACTGGAACAGATCCGGAACCTGGCTGGGGAGAAGACTCGATTCCGACCCATACCAACGAAACACCTTCAACAGCGGTTGTTGCCAGGGTCCCAGGTCCTGCGGGTCCCGATACACCGATGGGTGGAACTCGGACAGATAGCAGCGCTGATGTTGCAACGACAACGACCACATCTTCTCGGACGATACCTTCGATTTCTTCCCCAATCGAATCAGACGCAATGCACAGCGAACAAAATGGTGACGATACTGTGCCGGCCACGGTTGACTTTTCACCCTTGGAAAGCAAGGGATCACCCTCGGCTACGCCCCTTCGGCAGTCTTCGGCCAATAAATCGATAAAAATGCGGCCAATGCGTAGCGACCGCAATAATTACATTGGTTCGAAGTCATCTGGTGCCAACAAGATGAGGTCAGTGAGGCTTCCACTCGGTGCATGAAAGACGTACTTAGCCAAGCTCTTCTTCAGTGACTTGACGCTTTATACAGCGATGACATTGAAGTTGCGCGAGCTGGACGCCGAGCTCTCGCAGTTATCAATGTTGCGCAAATTTCACCAGGTTGCGACGACAAGAGCGGCGAAGGATCTTCTCCGAAACAAGGTTCATCGGCTTACGGACGCACGGGACGCGGTGGAAGCAGAACACAGTGATTGCGCTCGAGACTTGACGCAATTTGACTCCTTACGCTTCCCATTCGTCCGCCACACTGTGACAACTCTCGGCCACCATGATGAACAACTCAAACAACTCAAAGACTGGATTTCAGGAGCAGAGAGCTACCTGAACCATATTCAGGCTGAGAGCAGTCCTATTCCATCTATCAAGTGAGTGTGTCACCTAGAAAGGTTATATAAAGTCACTAAGATTGTAGGTCCAATGGTGTTGTACATGTTCACAAGTTAAATCAGCTTAAGCAGAGATCAGATTCTCTGGCTGAAACTGGTCTACCATATCAAGACCTACAGGATTACAATACCATTCTAGATTTTCAGATCCAAGAGAAGAAGGAACTTATTATTGCAGCTATCATCAAGGGTCAAGATATGACCCATAATTATCTTCTCTCAACATCCCTCTCCATTCTTCAAAGACAAGGAGAAAAGTGGAACCAGACACTGCAAATTCAATCTAAGGAGTTTGTTCAGGCTTTGCTCCAAAGCAATCAGTTGAAGGAAGATGAAAAAAGTAGATACAATATAAAAGCAAAGCAAAAGGGCACCATTCAACAGGTAGTTTATTACAACAACTTTTCCCCCCTTCTGAACTAATGATACTAGCTCCAGGTTGATATTATTCAGAGAAGGCAACAGCTACAAGCCTTGCAAGAGGAAATGTCTCAACTTCAACAAATTTTAACTTCTATCAAGCAGCAACAACATGTTGCCAAAATAAACACTCATAAATATATCCCTTACTTTCAAGAAAATATTAAGGGATATATTCAAACAAACATAATTTCTTATCTTAAGGTAGTTCTTGAAAACTCTGTGACACAATTTGCTGCCACAGACTTAAGAACTGTAAAAAAGGTTTGGAACACATTGCAGCCCCTTTTACAGATGTCTATTTGGTTACAGGATCTAGATATCCATAAAACTGAAGAAGAGATGGAAATAAGAGAGATTGAGGAGTCTCTAGTAACTTAGAATCCATATAACCTTAATTTCAGTCTTACTTATAATATTACTATTAATCACACAATTGTGTTATATAAAGAGACAAGTTTATAACCAGGCCTATGGCCTGGATGCAGCAGGGGGCTTTCCCCCCCCTATCCATGAAATTTTGAGGTGCCTCAGTTCTGTGCTTTGATGTATAAAGAACTGAGAGATAACTTGTAATATATACTTTTTTTAGATAGCAACCTTAAGTTGAAATATAATAGTATTTCATAACTATAAACATGCCTCCCTTTCATTTTCCAATGCTAGTGGCATATATATATACTTACCTGCATATTGGCATGTTCTCCCAGATGGTCACTTGGGCTTATATGGTCCACATTATCTTACAAGGCACCCCATGCACGGCACACTTGCTTATTATTATAGTTAAACGAGAACACAGATCATTTCTGTAGCTACTGAAGGGAAGTTACAGAGTTTGCGAAGCCGATAGCATTGCGTTTGAGATCATAAACCGTATAATAGCGGCGAAGGAAAACATCACCTACAGATGTCCAGTTAATTATCATCAACTTTTCACACATTCAGATATGACATACCGATGATCCAGAGGGAATCACCACCGGGGAGTTTGATGTCCATAGGGGTGAAGGAGGAAATGCAAGTGCCTTGCACTTCAAGCACGTAATCGGAACCTTTCAGAGGATAGGCTTTGCCGCCGAAGTAGAAGGTAAGATCAGGCAGACGAGGGACTTCGCTACAGTCAACCGTATATTGTCCGTTCCAAGATTTCTTGGCACCGATTTGAGCATTAAGCATATCGGCAATGTCGGAAGGGAGGACGATGAGTGAGGTACCTATGATAAAACGAATTAGGAGATGCACGGGGATACGGAGACATCAATAAAGGCGACAAACCCGTGTCGATAGCAGCACCAGTTCTCTCAAGCTCTAGCTCCTCATATCCGAACCCAACCTTTTCTAGTTCGACCTCCCAATAGGCCTTGCGACGGACAGGAACATAGGAGATGGAACCAGTATACGCGCTCGGATCAATACCACCGAAGGTAACCTCGCCACCGTCGTCTTCGGACGTGCCAATCCGGAATGAGAAGACGTGCTCGTCGATAAGTTTCTGGTTGATCATCTCATAAAATGGCGGGGGAATGCGATTGACGGAAATCGTGTCGTAAGCGAGGCCAAGAATGCCATCGAATCTGACGTAGTTGAACCGTCGACGGTAAATTAAGTCTATGAAGCCCACTTACTTGCCGAAGGCAAACGCAAGGCCGGGTTCCTTCACGGCCTCAGCAAAAAGCTGACCTTCGATGGTCAAGTCACCGACTCTCAAACGGTCACGAGAAACGAATCCTTCCATGGAGCCAGATCCATACTTGATTTCGAAGGATGACCCGTTCTTCTTGAAAGTCGAAGAAACGCTTGAATCAAACTTCGTATGCAGAAAACAAGCAATGGAAGTACAGCGGGTACTCGGAACCCAGAGATTGCTCGAGCTGGTGAATGGGGTGAGTGGGCCTAAAGAGTGCGGAGGATAGGGTCTTACCCAGTATCTGGTATAACCTTGAACTAAACGTCGAAGAGGGATCAAAACCTTATCTGCTTCGGCGACAATCGAACTTACCTTCTGGGGGGGAGTTCCAAGTGTGATCTCAATATAATACTGCGCATTCATATAGTCTGAGCAGGGGCGTATAGGTTAGTTGACGGGGGGATAAGAGAGAAAGTAAGCGAACTCGTAAGGGGAACATTGTGGTTATGACCACCATTGGTGATCTCCTCCTGAGTCCAGTAGAGGTCGTCACGAGTAGGGCGTGAATCGAGACGACGACCCTGACCCCCAGTGCCGAGTAAAGGCATTTGGGCGGGGGTTTGAGCCCCATACTTCTCTGCAAGGTAGGCGCTCTCGAAAGAAGGATTAATGTCGGTGGCTGCAATTTCGAGCTTCTTGAGCTTGAGTGTGTGCACACCTGCAGCAGCAGCGTACGGTAAAAGCAGTAAAGGTGCGATAGCGGAAAGGAACATGGTGGTTGTGAAGGAAGGAATCCCACGTTGGGGTTCGAGTTGGAGTGGCTGAGTGGCTAGACCGTCGCGGAAGTTGCCGATCCAAATGTTGAGAATGGAATGACGTAATGGATCGCTCGTATGTCTCTGTCTCACCCTCTTGCTGTCGACAACGTTGGGGCTGATGCTGAGGCCGAGGTTGAGCCACGGCAGAATCAGGCTCATACGGACACACTTAGCAAACTCGAACGTCTCATCTTGGCCCAGGCCGTGTACGAACTCGGTTCAGATGCTTGGACACGCGTCTCGAGCATCCTTTCTCAGCATCCTCTCATCCCGAAGCGCGACAATGCCCCCCTCTCCCCTTCGGTATCTCCCCCCTCTATTCATCTCATCCTATCGTTTAACCCCTCATGTACCATGTAGGCCTGCCAGAACATCTATCACCACCTTCTGAGAGCGGTTGGACTCGACAGGTTGCCCATTATCCACTAAGTGTTTTATCAACAACTGACCCTCTTCCAGCGCCGAACCTGAAAAACAACCTCGGAACGGCAAGTTTCCATCACAAAAAGGTTATCTGCTGTGTTCCTCAACACCTTTGCAGCTCATTCAAACAACTTAAAGTTAGCTCAGCGGATGTATCAAGCTAGAGTGCTAGAGCTAAAGGAGCTTATTCTCGCCGAGGAGGCCCGGTTCAAGTTCGTTCCTTTTCGTCATAGAATCTTATTACCATTCTATGCTCACCTCGTTTTTAGTTCTGTCGCCGCAGAAATAGAAGCCATCCGTGCTGGAAGATGGGACACAAAACTTGAAATAGTCCTTGGGATTGTTGAAGACTCCCCAGACAGACCGGCATATTCCCCGCAAAGTGAGGTAGGTCTTCTATTTGGCCTGAACTTACGGTCGTTCAGTCATCGGTTTGTAGCGAGTCAGCGTGATCGAGGGCTCCGGGTCAGACCTCACAGGCGTATCAGACACGAGCTCATCTGTCCCTCAGATGCAGGTAGCTATATTCGCGTCATGCTGTACTATCATAGCTTACCTGACTAAACATAGGCGGATCCGCCCTTCCCAGAAGAAGAGATAGTACAAAGACAACTTGACGAAGACCTCGCAATTCCTGACTCCATACCACCGTCGGCTACGCCCCCATCGACTCACGAAAGTGACGTCGAACCACCTGTTGCTCTACAACTATCCCCATTGCCGAGTCCCATTGGCACAGACTACGTAGATGAGCACACGGATCTTCATGGGTCCCCACAGACGCCGCATGAGTCGCCAGATCCTCTCGACATTATTACCCCGGCAGAAGATGATGATGAACTCAAACCTTCTCTCACCCCCAGACGAACGGAGACCGTACAGCCCACCTCATCCCCACCCCAACTCCTCGAAAGCACTGACAGCACAGTGCTTGCAGAGCGAAAGGACTCCAATATTTCAGAACCTCCAGAGATTGCTGAAATTTCAGGACCTCCTGGAGTTTTGGAACATATCAAACCTTCCGAGGTCGTGGAACGCTCTGACGCCGAGGGCGAACTTCAATTGGATGAGCCCGTAGCTACCTCAAATCCACTGGAAGGTGAAACGTCGAAGGAAGACGATTCACAAATTGCTTGGAAAGATGATATGTCTATACGCACTCTATCTGAAACGCCTGTTATTATCCATGACGTGGGATCACCATTACCTTTGGGTGGTGCAACAACGTCGGCTCCGGGTACACCTAAAACTGATACGCACATGACGGAACGAGATGGTAGGTCTACTATTGTTGCATGGGCGAGGCTGAACTGCATCTCCAGGGGCATCTGAAACAATGGAGATAGAAGGGAAGACACAGTCTGATGAACATCAGCCCGAGGAGACCCAGATTAAGGACGACGATGAGATGGAATTGGACCAAGTGGATGGACATGACGCGGCATCTCCAGTTACCGAACTGTCGCGTCGTGATCGTAAGTCTTGGAAATCGCACTTGTACTCCGCGCTGACTGTCCCAGACAAGCGGAAGGCCTCAGAGGTTGCGAGTATATTCTCAGATTCCACACGAGACAGAAAGAGAACCCGCGAAGACTCGCAGCCCGTCGACGAAGACGAACCAGGTAAGTTTCCTAGACTTCCCCTTCCTTTACTGCTTCTCATAGTATGAGCAGGTCCTGTGCGTCGCCGCGGCAGGCCGCCTGCTGCTGACTCACAAACATCTAAGAAATTCCAAACTGTTATAATTATGGTCCATTCGCAGATTTCCCAACATCGCAACGGCAACATCTTCCACAATCCTATCAAAACGTCTGAGGCACCTGATTACTACGATATCATAAAGCGACCAATGGACCTCAAGACGATCAAAGCTCGCATTCGCGATGGCCAGATCGCGAGCTCTGATGAATTTCAGAGAGATGTATATGTCATGTTTGCAAACTCCTTGATGTATAACAGACCTGGCTCAGATATCTATAACATGGCCGAAGAGGTGTGTCTCTCCCCCGTCTTCCCCTGGTGTGAGACTTAGGTAAAACTATCAGATGATGCTGGAGAGTGAGGCACAAATTAACTCCTTCAGGCAGACTGAGGGCATTATCAAAGGTAGTCACCGTTAGTTCGCCCGACAGCAGATGAGCCACTCGTATCATATCCTTTCTCACGTTTATACTTTGTTGTATCGTTGTTCCGTATGATAATATACATGAAAATAAAACCTGCAACATCTGCAAAGCATGATCGACTCGAGACAATAGATACAGGGACAAAAATGCTGCGTCAGAACCACGGTGAATAGATCTCTGTCATCTTCATGAGGTTTATGGGGTCGGAAGCAGACCCGACGAGGTTGATAACGGTACCCATCACGGACTGCAGGGAGGGTGCTGGATTGCCTGGGTTGCTCTTCGCCTGGAGATGAGTCAGTTATCTGACAAGCTGCATGTGACGGTGTCACGGACCTGATCATGCTCGATCTTGCACCCCATTGTTTCTATCCTTTTCATGATAGTGTCAATGTTCACTTGCACATTCTGCCGAAAAGGTAGATCTACGGTCCATGTCCTGTTCCGCGCCTGTAGCCAGGTAATCATCTCGTCCCGGGCAAAGAGACATAACTGATCCCCGACATCGCTCTGTGGAGCACGTCAGTACGATTAGATCTCTTATTTATGCGATGACCCCACCTGTGGATCCGAGAGAGCTTGTCCTATTGCCACAATAGCAGATACAAGGATACCCTCAGTGAAACACTCCCCGATAAAATGCTGCAGATTGGGCGTAAACCGGAAAGGTACCACATCGTGTGAGGCAAAGACCGGGAGTTGATTTGGCAAGTTCAGCAGCGCGGCGGGGATGCCCATTCCTGGGAGCAGTTCGCTCATGGCTATCAGACCCGTCCTCCGCGATACGTGGAATCTATTCGGCAGTCTGCTGGTGAGGAAGAATCCATGCGTCATGAAGCACGACGCCGCCAGCTGGAGGGTAAATTGCTTTCGCATTCGCCAAAGATCGGATGGCGTGTCCATCGTACGAATCATGTACTGTTACGATTTTTAGATATTTGCGTGTGGGGCAAGGGATTACTGACGTTGGTCAAGATTGTCTCAGGTACCATATGCGCTACAATTTCATCGAGGATATCCTTCTTCAAAGAGAAGTACTCAATCTTATTCGGCTAACGCTTGGTTTCAGGAACGGCTATCGAGGAGACAGGTGAAGCTGCTTACCATACGAAAATGCGTTTCCCTGAACTTTCGTAGCGTCTCCTTGACTTTCTCCCCGGGTATGAGGATAGGATCTTCCCGGGCCATTCGAGTATCCTCGCAGAATTTGTCAAAGATATCGCCCAAAGTGATGTATGACGAGTCGTTTTGGAGTAGGCGCAGGTTTGCACTGCAAGATATTGATGCTGGGATATGGAAGCTCACGTGACGTTTCCGACTCTCCTTGTGACGGTTTAACACTCTGCATCGCAGTCAGAAAGGTAAGTACGGGAGGAGAAAGAGGCGAACCCGTTGAACATGCGGAAGCATGTCATCACTCGCTCCTCTCTGCGGATGTGCCGACCGGACGGAAGTTGCACAGAAAAAGAAACTTCAGAATTGTCAGAGCCATGGACCGTTAGACGTCTCCAGCAATAGCCATTGGAGCGGCAGTTCTCAAATTTGGAACCAAACTTGACTATCTTGGCAAAATTTTGATTGGTATCCTTGTCCTATATGAAGTTTAGCGATAGATATTAACACCAAGGTATGAAATTTACTTCAGTATATTGCCCAGGGATTTCAATATCGTCAAACTTTCCGTGCTGGAATTCGGTGAGATAATGGCTGAGGAGGTCTAATGGTTGAAGTCGTGGGCGCGAATCCAAGTTACGTTCATATCTGTCACGCCAGCGCTGCAGGCGACGGATGTACTCGGACAAAGTAAATTTGCTCTTGAGAAATTCATCCTCATACTCTTTCTGGAAACCATTGTTAAGATCGGTTCTCGATTCAAAAGGATAGATTTACGCACCCGAGCCTGACCGGATAAATTGGTGACCATACGATGAAGATTTGTATTCGTCCCTTGAGGAAGAGCGCCGTCATCATCCATGGAATTGACACGGAGTGCATAGTGCTTTTAGAGGGAAAGCGACTAAGTATCAAGGACTTGTGCTCGTTCAACTGACGTTACCTGCATCGCATCTTGTAGAAGCATACAAATAAGACGATAGATCTCCTCTTCCTGGGTTGCCTTGAAACGATGGCTGATTTGGTCGACCGTCGTTTCCATGCTGAGAATCAATAGGGGAAATGCTGTCTTAAGCATGTTGACGACCTCTTCGACATACTCCCAAGAACGCTGCCCAGGGAATGTGATGGTGTTCTCTGGAGCTTTCAAGCCGTCGGAATTGGATGAAGTGGAAGCATCAGGTCCCGATCGTAACGAAGGATCATGATCTATCTTGGAAGAGTTTTGATTCCCAACAACATCTGGCTCATTTGCTAACGAAGCTCCACTCTGTATTCGAGAGGCTGCCTGCGCCTGCCTCTTCGCGGAGATCAGGTCTTCTCTCGTGGTGCGAAGATGGAAGAAAAGGCCCTGCATACTTCAAGGTCATTATCGCTTCGTAAATCGCTTATCTACGAACCTGAGGATAAAGCTTCGCCAAGTTGAGGAGAATATACCTGGCTTGTTTAAACTCGCGGTAGCCCAATGATAAACAGAGTTGTGGGATCAACGTGATCCAATACCAAAAGGCCGCTTCACCCTTGTATGTATCGAATGCGCGAGAGATTGGAAGACTAATAGCGTCGTCAACACTGAGCAACCATAAGACCCGCGTGAGAAGAGGACGGCATTTCCCGCTCTTGTAAAGACCAACGGCTTGGAGATAGCAGCTAACCGCGTTCGCGGCATGGGATATGTCCATGGGTTGTTCCTTGAACATGCGATCATTATATTTCCCCCACTCAGCCCAAGATCTGGCTTGGTTCATGTCCAGTTGGACGGCTTGACCAAATGCTGCGTTTGCCTCGTCGTTGCGGTTGCACCGTGCATGGAACACGCCCTTCAGAGTATAAAACTCGGCCTTTTGGGCCGTTGAAAAGTACATGAGGTTCGTATTATTGATCACTTCTAGGCCGGCTTGGAGATCGTTCGGCTTTTGGTAGTGACAACGGGCTTGTTCGCGGAGTTTTAGAAAAGCCTCCGATATCTCGATATTCGGAAGAGTATAGATCTTGTTCAAGAGGGCGAAACAGACGTCTAATAGATCATGCTTGCGAGCGACGTGGGCAAAGCGATTGATGATCCAGGCCGTCTCGTGGTAGCCACGAAAACCGTATGTGTTTGTGTTACCGGCAGCGCCATTGCCTCCCTGGGTGTTAGGAACGATCAAGGGGATGTAAGTCTTGTTAATGGCATGGAAAACGTTTTGTCGCCAGGCTACGAGGTCGCTCCAGATACTAATGTCGTCGTAAATGGTCGGAAGTCTTTCCCGCCAAGCTTGAAGCACCAATTTCAGATCGGAGGACTTCTTCTCCAAGTTCTGAGTATTGGTTGTTGACAAGGAACCGAAGATTTTCACAGCCTCTTGTAATTCGACGAACTGTTGGAAATGCTGCAACAATGGGATGTGCGCGGGGCAGAGGTTGGCCGGAAGGGCTACCCATTTCCTGAGTGTGAGCTGCATCGCATCCTCCAAGATCTTGGTGAACTCGGCGTTCTTCTCCACAGCAGAAGGGACCTTCAGTAGAGCAATAAATGCTTCAAAGACCCGGCGCCGAGGGGTTGCAACATCCGGGAGCGCGTTGACTTGTTCCTCCAATGTTTCACAGTTCTCGGGCCAGTTCTTCGTACGCCAGGCACTCTCGAGCATCAATTCTTGGTTACCCTCGCTTCGGGCGAACTCGTGCAACGTATCCCATTGTTGAAGCTTCTCCGCGGCAAGAATCCAGTGATCTTCCCATAAGCAATATTCTTGTTCCGAGAATGCAAGTGCGCCGGCACGGGATTTTGCTTGTGCACTTTCGTACATCGAAGCAGCATGTTCCCACATACCATTTTGTTCGAAGGCGAGAGCGACGTTAGTCTCGGTATGCAGGCAACGCCGCCTCCACAGTCCGTAGAAAAGGTCATCTTCAGCCATCTCCGCGTATAGCTCCACTAGGGCATCGGACACTGTATCACGAAGCGCCTGATCTGGCTTGATGTTACTATGCAGGGTCTGGAGGATCTCGGCTCCGGCATGCCATGCGCCGAACGTCTTGGCAAGGTATTTTACCAGGTGAGGGGGGAGCACCATTGTAGGGGAGCATAGATTTGATGCGGCAAGAAGGGTGTTGATAATGTTAGGGCGCAGCTCCGTCTGGCGCGTATGATAGTCTTTGCTGAGAAGCGATATCATGTGCTGAGTAGTATCCGTCTGTTCGCGCCGAGAAAGGGACGACCAAGCGATAGGGAAGAGGGATAACCAGGTCTCGTGAGCGACGTTGGAATCAAGAAAAACTAGTCGTTGGATTGGCTGGACAATGTCAGCAACACGAAGGTGGGGTAAGAAGGGTTGCAACGCGACATTTGAGGTTGACGATGTGGACCTTGGCCCTAAGGCCATGTCACCGTCGACAGTGCTGAGCAAGAGGTGAATAGCGACATGGATCCAGTTGGTATCGGCCAAGGCTTCCCAACTCTGTACACCCAGAATATAACACATTCGACTAAACAGGCTCCGTGGAACACTTCCGTCTAGAAGCGACAGGAAGCGCTCCCTCGTACGAGGTTCGCGCGCTCTACATCCTAGGAGGAAAGACTGCTCCAGTTTAGTAGTGAGGTCACTGCGACGGAGGGAGGGCTCGGTGTATATTTCGAGAATGAGTCCCAAATAAGAGTTGAACAGAGCTTCGCCGCGCGTTTCGAAGGTAGACATCTTTTGTAAGACGCTGGCCTTTTCTTTCATTGTCGGATAGGACTCTTGGCGGTGCAAAGCCCAATCTCGCGCGATATCGAGCACACACCGACAAAGAGACGCGCTCTTCGACTTCTCGATTAATTGGAAAAGTGTAGCCAGCAGGTACTTTCTTTGCTCGCCGAGGAACGACACCGAGATTTGCGAGATTTCCAGGATTGATGTCAAGAGGCGCACCCCGCTCTCAAAGCCTTGAGTAGCAGACTGCACCTGAGTGTGCTCCTTAGTCAGCTTGCTGAGAAGTTTCATGAGTGGTGCGCTGAAAGCCTCGATCCTCTCAGGCATAACCTGAACGACGGAGCGCAACATCAAGAGTGTGCCACGCAGAGCCGTTGCGTTTTGTAATCCATCGTCGACAGTCTTTTGCACGAACTGATGGAAGCCGGACATTTCTGTTTGAGGTTCGTCTTCCTTTGGGAGGGGGAACAGGCGGATGATGCGATCAAAGACGGGATGGAGAGCGTCATGAAGAGCAGAATCCTCTGTGACCATTCCTTTACGGACAAGTCTCTGTAGCGTGGCGGCGTTTTCGGCATCCGCGAACCATGTATCTGGTTTATCTGAGACGACCACCTGGAGGACGTTTGCCGCACACAGAGCTTGCGCGAGTGCACCCTCGCTGTTCAACTCAGCCTAGCGAAAGTTTCTAAGTGTACGGGGAAAGAGGATAGTCGAGTAAGTTGTCGTACCTGCTCCAGGAAACGGGAGAAGAAATTCAACTTGACTGTAACTTCTGTCCAGCCATTCGGACCGACAATCGAACGTAACAGGCCCAGAGCACGAGGTACTAGGACGTTTCGCGATTGATTGTCGAAAGCCGTCGTGATGAGCCGTACGAGATAACTGACAACACTTTCGCGAAGTGGTAGTGGTGTGAGCCAGACCAGAATGTTACCCGTCGAAGTCATGGAAGAAGCCCGTTCTTTAGTGGCTCGCAGTTCCCAGTCATAGATGGTCTGTGTGATGTCGATTGACAAGGATCTTGATTCACCCGACACCGAGGAGTGCAAGCCAAGTTTGGCCAGCGAGTTCACAATATGGGGAACGAATAGGGCGCGTACGGGATAGAAAAGATCTGGTTGTCGGACGATGAGGTGATAAACGGTCATAATCATAGATTGGCTATTCTCCTCTTCAAGCAAGCGTCTAGTTGTTTTGGCCCACATAGGATAGCCGACTTCTTGGGGTATAGACGGTGCTAGGATATCCAGAGACTGGTTGACTAGAGACCTTGCTTCATTGTATGAAGGAGGCGGCTTGAGCAACCCCGTCCAAACTGTGAGTATAAACTTGGGCGGGGTTGGGAAATTCTTGAAAAACCGTGCGGCGAGTAGGTATGTAGTTTGTTTCACGTACGTATCCTCGCTGTTGATATATTGCCAGGCACACTTGATTATGTCCTTCCGCGCTACCTCCAACGACGAATGGTAATGCTCGATAAGAACGGCAGTAAGGTGTAGAAGTTCGACGTGGAAAGCGTCGTCGGCCTCCGCGAATGTTGAACCATTAAGCATAGGGATCCAGATACGGTGGTGAATGTACGACACAATGTCATCATCCAAGAGAGCATCTTTCGAAGCTGATCGAGCTCGATAGAGAAGCATAGGGGTAATGAAGACGCGGATGAAATGGGTTTTATCGGACCAACTGAGAGAGGTATCCGAAAAACGGATCAAGAAGCGGAAGAAGACATTCCGTTGGTAGAAAACATCGTCGCTGAAGGCCACTAGATTGAGAAGGAAACGCGTCATGCGGATTAAGTCCATTGGGAGGTTGCGCGTATAAACCGTGATAAGATCGAAGATTATGTCCACCCTAGGCTTCCACCTAAGAACGCCCTCAAAAATAGTGATGATGAGAGTGTGCCGCTTGACAGCGGCGGAAATTGCAGACGCATCGTCCTCCACTGGGGGGGTCTCAGCACGCCAAACGTCGAGCAAAGCATCAACCACAAATGGGTATTCTGAGATCCAGTGTGGATTGATATCAGCGAGGTCTGAGAATACTTGCAAGGCAGGCATGACCAGAGCCGGGTTGGTCCCCCTCAAACAGTCGCGGACTATGACCGGTGTACGCGATTCCAACTCGTGCTGCAGACCCGATGACAGGCGCGATTGGAGGATGCTCCTAAATGTGCCGACATGTCGGGGTAGATGGAAGTGTCTCAGGAAGAAGTCGATGGCCTCTGATGGATACCGATCCAGATATTTGGCCAAGGGAGAAGCGAACGGACTCGAACCCGAATATTGCATTTGCGCTTCTGCCTGAACGATTGCGTTCACCAAACTCTCGAGAAACACATTGGCCGCTGAGGGTAGCAAGTGAAAAATATTTGCAAGGCGTATGAGTTTGGTGATAGCCTCAGTGTCTGTGGGGGGAAGCTTGGAAAATGTCTGGGGATCGGCGACTATGCGGAAATGATCGAGCAGCTTGTAGCCTATCTCTACCTTGAAGTAGTTCGTCAGGAGTTCGAGAAGGCGCGCCAGCCCCTCTAGGCCCAGGACGGACAGACGCTTTGGATCGGCAAGGTTCATCAAAATGGGTCGCAATCCGGTCTGTAAGAGTTCTTTGGGCAAACGGTTCTGGTGGGTGAGCACTACTCGAAGGCCTTCGTGGGCGACTTCCTTGACTTCTGGAGAGGGCGAGTAGAGTGATTTGAAATAGACGCTTGTGACCCTGGCTATGTATTAGTGAATGTACAAGGGTATATGGAGAAAAAGCCCACCTCTGACGCGTTTGAGGTTGCTTAGAGAAAAACTCAGTGATGGGCATCGAAGCTGTTAAAAGTCGGATCGCGGCCACGCGTAGCTTCGTGATATCCAGACTGCTCTGCCGAGCGCTTCCCCTACTCAGTAAACCCGCATCCTCCGCATCTGCGAGAGCCAGAGCCTCATGCAGCAGGCGTAGTAGCTCATCATTTAACTCGGGAAGGGGGGGGTCGAGGCTCACGCAGTATCTCATTGCCTCGATGATACCGATCTGTATTGGGAAGGGGAGGGCACGAAGGGGCTTCGTGTAGATCCCTAGGAGCATACGTTCGCGGTGAGGCATAAGAAGACTGTGTATGGTTTGCCCGGTAATTTCCGAGAGGAGCGCGATGCATGTTTCACCAGCCGTCCTGACGATGGCGTTGGAACTCGAGAGCTCCGTAAAGAAAATGCCCGTCAGGTGAGCCAGCTTGGCCTTACTCGGTTCCGAAATCTGTGCCAATGAGTTAACATTGCTGAGGCGAAGCACACGGGTTAAGGTTTTCAAGATATCATCAATATCCCGTGGTAAATCATGGGGCATATCCTTCAGGACGTGCAATAACGTCCGGACAAGATCAACCTCGCGGTCGTTGATCCACTTGGCCCCGAAGTCTGGGAGGTCCAAGATGAGTTTGATCCCACTGCAACCGGCCTTTTTTCGGACCCACGATTCATCAAGACAAAGGGCGCTGAATCGCCCGGCGACGTGATGGAGCAGTGGTAACAAATCCTGTGTAGACGCCTCCCCAGAGCCCCAAAGCACGATGAGGTCTTGAATCAATGAATTAACGAGGTCGACGGCCCGCGATGCCTCTGCGGCATTCTCTCGTGAAAGCCCGTGAGAAAGTCCGTCTAGAAAAGCGGCGAATAGGAGACTCGCATAGCGTCGCATCGCCTTGTCTAGAGTGACCGCCCTACGAATCTCAGCACCAAAGACGTAGTGGGCGAGTTCGCGGATGAAACCCTCGGCCTTTTCTTGGACGTCGGGCTGATGGATGGCGTCAAACATTCCCTCCAAACAGCGCACGAATACTTCTTCTCGCTCCCGCCCATGCAACTCCTGGAATAGGTGTCAGACGCGATAGCGGAAAAGGGGTCGCGCGTACGTTACTCAGGAGTGTGGCGACACAGGCTTGTATAAATTCGAGAGCTTGCTGACGATATGGTGAGGCGTGTCTTTTCAACACCTTTATCGCTATGGATGTGATTGAACCAAGGTCGAGACCTTTTGTACCCGCTCCGAAGGACACGAACACTTGAGCGGGATCCGATATATGGTGGTACTTTAGTTCTGGCTCTTTCTCCAGAAGACGACGATTTCGGCCTCCTAGTTTGCCTAATATCCGGAGTGTCGTATGCGCATTAAGATGATTGGCAGGAAGGGGTTTGAGGTGGCTTTGCAGTGCCTCCATGAGTTCGCGAAGGACTGTGTTGAGAGTGGGATCGAGAAAATCTGGAGTGAGGTTGTCAATGCATAACTCCAAGGTTCGAAGTCCTTGTGCCACAAGTTCGGGACCTCCGCGGAGAGCTAACACCAAGGGCTTCATCAAGTAGGATAGGTGGGGTAAGAGATGTGTTAAGCGTAAGGGTACAGTCAAGCACAGCTCAACAAGCATATCTCGACTGAAACCTTCAGAGACCAGAAGTTGCCTATTAAGATTTTCCAACATCTCTGGTAAAAGGGGGAGCACTTCCTTATACAGGAGCTCAAAGCGACCTCCACCGCCGCCAATTGCTCTGAACAAACCCCTGAGCAGATGATAATAATTGGTCGGTTTCGTGGCTTTTGCAGCCAGGGGAAAGCATTCCGTTATAAGTTGCGATAGATGGGACGCGAGAATAGGTTCGTTATGTTGAGGGTACATGGCGATGGCCCCGAAGGCCATTTTGAACAACCGGATCGTGATCACTGCTGTGGGATCATCATACTCCCCGAGTTGGGGAAGACTCGAAATGAGGTGTCGCAGAATGACTGATACTAGAATTGCGGAGGTGGGCTCGCGTCCAAAAAGAGCCTGACATATCTGGAGAATATGGTGCCGTTTTCGCGCTGTTTGGAAGAAAAAATCGACTTTCAACGTCCAGACTTCTCGGAAAATGTGGGGATTGATTTCAAGGAGAGCGCCAACTAGCATTTCCATGGGCTCGTTTCCATCTCGTGGCTCAGCATCATACAGACTCATACACCTGATACAGGCCTCGAACAATCTGAGCATGAGCGAGCCGTCAAGGAATGGCGCATCAATTTTCTTGAGAGCACCTAGACAAACTCGTAGACCGTGTGCAAAGGTTCGGAATAAAAGCCGGAACTCTGGAATCACGTTAGTGGCGATTGTGAGGGAATGAAATTTGGTGCACTCACCTGACAAAACATTGTCCGGATCCTCTGCAGCATACACAGCTGACGCGACGGGCCGGGCCTTCTCGACCATGAAGAAGCTCCCGGACTCTGCCTCTTCTTTTTTGTGACGCTCGGAGCGCTGTTGCACCTCATCAAGCACGGCAGCGAGTGATTCGAGCCTGTCCACGCAAGTCTCCATTAGAGTGGTAAGGACCTTGGCAGCGCCATCCGGGGTATCCTTGGTTACCACGGTTTCTATAAGGTTGAACATCATCTTTCCTGCTAGGGTGTGAACACTGCTAGAGAGGCAAGAGTTGTGGATCACACGCGAGTATACGTGGATGAAGTGGGCTAATTGCCGCGGCGACAGATCACCACGAAGGTAGTGCACCAGATCGGCAGCGGCGGCATACGCTGTCGGACTGGCGAAAGATATCAGGAGGGAACCATTACATCTTAAATCCTACGAAGGCTTACCGAAGGGCCTCTCGGCTGCCAAAGCTAGGACCAAGTAGCACATTCTCATCCAGGAGTTTATCGACTTGAGGAAGTAAAGCCCCACGGTACGGTGTAGCCACAAGGATTCTAAAGCAAGTAAGAAGTTCCTACATATGCGTAGTTAGAAGACCGAGATGTGAGAGAACCTGAGTGCGCACTCGTCTCGAAGCGATGTCATGTGCAGGAATATCCTGTAGCAATCGCAATGACGCCAGAAGAAGACTATCCCCATGTGACTCGTGCTGGTCCCCAAGACCCCGGAGTACATAAGCGACATAGGACAGCATCTGAGAAACATCCTGTAAGCGAAAAGAGGTATGGGGCACATGGGAGGAGCCTACCTTGACTTGGGCAAGAATGAGGTCGCTATACGCCTGAGCGTTGCGTATAGTACCTGACATTCCCGACCAAAAGCCCCCCATGGCCTCAAAGTCTTCCCTTGCCTTCTTTTGTGCAGGAGCCTCGACTGCGAGAACCTCAAAATGCAAGGGAAGACTGTTTTGAATAAGCGTGACAATGGACTGTCGCTGGTCGCGCATGAAGGCTGAGACAACGATGCCCATTTCCTTGAGCACCTTGAAGCTGTGCATGCTAGGAAGGACGACGTTGACATCTAGTACGACAGAGCTCTCTGATAGATATTCCATGGCGAGTGAGGGAATGTTTCGAGACAGGGCTTGAAAGACAACCATAAACTGCGAGACCAGATCCTCCGGAAGGGTTCGATGTGTACGAATTATCTCACTGAGAGTTTTGCAACAAGCGACGCCAATCTCCTCGTTGTCGTGCCGCAAGAGGTGCAACATACCAGGAAAGACAACGGAGACCAGAGATCGCGCACCCTCTGTCGGAGCGAGACGCTGCAAGATTTCGACGACCACACGCCGAAACTGGTATTCTAGGGCGTCCTTTTGGAATGCAGGCTCATTCGATCGGAGAAGCTCCAGCAGCGCCGGAATAGTCTGAAGATACACGCGAGTAGCCTCTGTGTCGCGAACATTGTCTATCATGTCGCGTAGCTCAGTAGCAGCTGTGACTCTACGCGTCAAATCTACGAATTCAATGTTGTGAGTGTTGGCTAGTGGAATAAACATGTCAAAATGCACGTACCGAGAGCGGGGTCTGCTACTCGAGCAGTCCGCATTTCAAGATCTGCGGTGCTTCCGAGATGGGGTGCCGCATCCATATATTGAGGTAGGAGTATATTAATGGAGGGCGATACACCAGGGGGTTTGATGAGACGGTGGGGAAAGATCTCACGAGAGATGGGTGGGGGAAGGGCAAACACTGGACACAATCTCAGCTGCATTTGACCCCGAAGGTCGTTAGATCACGTGAGCTCACGTGAAGGATAGTTAACGTGTTAACGTGTTGAGGTCATGTTTTGAGCAAACAACCAAAAGCACCGTACGATACATGTAAGCAACAAAAATAGTGAGTTATGTGACGGGTCCTCCCCGAATCTCCTTCACAAGGTTCTCCCAATAACTCCAGTCAGACCCATCAGAAACCACGGCCACGCTGGGGTTGGCGCTAATGCCTGCCGAACCCTCCGTCGACGAGGTGTTGCCGAACCATCCAGACAGATCCGTGCTCCCGAAACCACCCCAGGGGAGGCCAGCATAGTCCAAAGAACCGCCTCCACCTGGCCCGCTCGACATGCTGACGGCGTTGTACCACTGATCGAGAAGAGTTTGGGCAGCAGACTCATCTTCTGTCGTGGGGCTATTCGAGTTGGACGTTTCAATACCTGACTCGCCTTGCAGTCGCTGGATGGTGGGGGAAGAGAGAATATGGCCAAGTGAAGGGGTGGGCTCAACACCCGGCCTTGGGGAGATAGGCCCACTGGCGGGGTGAGCGACGAAGCCGGAGCCGCGAGACGTTGGCTTTTGGATATTCGGCAGGGGCTGTGCGTCTGCAGAGGCCACTGGTTCCAAGGGCTCTTCGAAGGCGGGCGCTTCACTAATAGAGGCCTCTACTTGGGAGGATTTCGCCTTCAGGAACTCGATGATTTTGACCTCCCTGCGCGTGGTTTCGTCCATTTCCCTGATTCCTTCGTGGTCTTTCAAAAACGTATCTAAGATAGTGTGCATCCGTTCGGCCATACTTCCACGCGGATATAAGACCAAATAGATGCCACTGATCATCGCGCTCTGAAAATCTCGATACGCGATATTCAAGGCAACGAGAGTTTCTTGAGAGAGAGTGGAGACTATGGCTCTTCTAATTTCGAAATCCCTGAGAACGGAGACGAAGCACGCTCTTCGTGAGCGGGAGTAACGATCAGAGCCAAGGCGGCGAAGCAGGTATGGCCGATGGAGGCTAATTCGGATAAAGAAGACCTCCGTCAGAAGAAGAAACCGGTGAGCGGGGAGATATGGGAGCGAATCATCCAAAGACGTGTCAAAACTCATAGAGAAATGAGGAGGAAGATTGTCGAAGAATCGGAGAATGTCGTCATCGATAGCTAACACGTCAGAATAGTGGCTATGTTGTCGAACTTGCTGGAAGTGGTGGACGATCCGGCCGATGATCCCTGCAAGTTTGTGACGCAGAATGGCGAAGGTCATGCGAGTTGGAGTAGTCAATGGAGGTGGATTGCAAAGTTCAGAGACACTGACTTCATCCTCGACATTGAGAGGAGGAAGGGTTGAGGAGTATTCATCTTGAATTGCGTTTGGCCTCCCCAGAAAAAGAGCGTACGATCGATCTGCGTGATACAGATATGCCCTACGCAAGTTGGCTCTGCTTGGAGAATATGAGAAAGAGCGTACCAGATACGTCGGCGATACTCCACTTGTGCGGGCTCCAATCCCTAATGAGAGAGATATGACAGAATTGCAGGGAGCGATGGAGCTGCCTCTTACCATTGTCGAAGCGTCTCGATGGAGACCAAGAGCCTTCAAACAGAGTGAGTCAGGACTGTTTGCGGAAGCGCCTATGTCTTACCTGTGCTGTTCGCACAGCAGCGCCCAACTGACTCCAACACTCAGTTATTCGGCGATCGAAAGTCAGGTAACGGGCACTCTATCGTCGAGTTAACATGTTTCAAGTCAACGACATGGACAAGCCACTTGCCAGAAGTCGTGTGAGGACCATATCTAAAGAGTCCGGTTGAATCGCAGCAGCTATGAGCATAGATCGTCGCGCTGTCCAAGCCGTCGGAATTGAACAGTGACAATGAGGAATGACAGGATCGACATACAAGACCAATAATACCTAAGAGATGTCAGTCTCCTACTTCTGGCATCCCCAGCTAAGTGCTCCGGCGCCACGCGGACAGCGATTGCAAGGACGACAAAGAGCAGGGGCAAGAAGCGGACATCGTTGGGATGAACACTGACTCCGTTGGCGAAGACAGAAGCATAAGATTTGCGAAAGTCCCGCTCGGAGATGGGGTAGCGCGTCCAGTTTCTACGCCTTGTCAGACAAGTATCAGACCTGAGTAAGGGCCGATGGCTTACACTGAAGCAAAATAAAAGTCGACCAACACGTCCGCAAACCTTCGTGGTGGAAGCTCCTGAACCAGTTCGGTGATTTTGTGAGGAGGAACACCACAATCTTGAATGAGTGTTTTGAGATTGTCTGCCGCAGTGGGCTCAGAATCTTGCTGAACAGAATCGATAGCGGCCACGAAAATCTTTGTGTCGTCACCACCCGGCGGGTTGGAGAGCAAGGATGTGGATGAGCCAGCTTGAGTAGTAGGTACGACGTCCTGGAGCTTGATAAAAAATCCTTTCAGAAGAAAAGAAAAAAAGTGGAATGATCAACAGCCACCTGTTGTAATACCGAAGCAGGTGCCACGCTCCCGGATGCACTAGTCCCATACCATTTTCCACTTTGAAACGTCCCGCTGCCAAAATCATCCTCCTCCGCTTGGGAGTGTGCATCTGCGTCGGCGCTAGGGGAACCCGACAGAGCACACTCTCTGGACCAATTATCCTTGGAGGAGAAACTGGAAGCAGACGCAAACTGTGGCAACGCAATGTCGATGATATGCTCGAGGCGAGCGAGACGAAGGTGGATATCTTGATCCGGTTTGCCAGGGGTATATGCTTTACACAATTCAGGCACCTTGCGAGCCACGCACTATAAATGCAATTAAGCGCATCCCTCAGCGTTGATCTTGTGTACCAATGCATACGTGGGAACAGGGGATTTGGCGGTCACACTGATTGAGGTGGTTACGATATGAGGATCAGAGGTCGAGAAAATCTTGAACGCACCCTCTGCTTACGGCGGTGACATTCTCCACAAGAATAGCTGAACCCGAGGAGGTCAAGACATAAGATGGATTAAACTTGGTAGGGATAACACAAGGACGGACCTGACACGGGTTCGAGCCTTCTTTGATCCATTGACACTGTCATCGTCCACCTTCTTTCTCTTCATGGAGGTCTGAGGAGACATCTGCCCAGATGATTCATCAGGCGATTGAACGAGGGTTTCGCGCTGAACCATTCGAGCTGGGGGACAAACTGACTCGAGCAGTGTCAACCATGTGTTCGGGTAATCGGTCAACTACCGGGGCCGCTCGGAACTAAGCGGACCAGAGCGGACCCCGCAACTCTTTCTCATAAACAATGTCAGAATCTCAAGGTTCCGGGCTTAGGCTGTCTCTCGAAAGACTCTACAAAGATGACATCGGCCGTCCTATACCTACCGTATTCGACATTACGCCAGATGGTCACTATGTCTTTCAGCCGTGCGCATCAACCACCTTGGTGTAGCTGTTGTTTGGGAGCTCACAACGTGTTATGGACAGCGACGAGCAACCTGGCTCGCGGCTTGGGGAGAATTTAAGACGAATGTTCTTAGAACGAGGCTTAGACTTCTTTGATCAAGACGAGGAGAAGCGGCACGCCGATGAATCAACCGATGACCAAGTACCTGCACTTCAGTCTAAAGACACGGTGAATCAGTTATCGGATGGTCAGGCCACGGAGTCCATACCCGAAGCCCCGTCAAACATGAGACTCGAGATTTTACCACAATTGCAGTACGTGCAACTCACGTCCAGATTCTCATACCACTGCTCAGAACTATTCAGCGTTGCACTTGGTGAGATGACGCTCGCCAAAGATGTCCTTTCCCTTTACGCAGCATCCACCGCTCCTGCAAGTGTGCATCCTCTTCTGAATGCAGACGCGACATCTGTCTCTGTACTTCCAGATGGCATACTGGCTTCTTCGTCGGTATCTCAACCACCTTCAATAACATCCGTCCAGTCCTTCAATGCACATCTTGTGACGGGAGGAAAGGACGAAGCCCTGAGAAAAGCTTCAGACTTACACAGATCGGCTGCGATTGCCATCGAACGTAGTCACGGCGTTGGTGCGCGATATTGGATAGATGCTTTGAAGATTAGGCGACGAAACTGGGGACTTACTCCGGCTCCCCTTCCTTTCGGAATGTCCACTGGTCGAGGCGCAGACCGAACAACCAAAGACTTTTTGATATCGTTTGGTCTGTCTGAATGTATGTCGCCTCTACCAACCAACGTGCGAACACTTATTCAGATCTTCTAAGCGTCACCTGTCTTTCGTCAGCGAGCGACTGGTCAACTCGCTTCGCACGGTTCAAATCAATCGATTGTATTCCCGCGAAGACAAGGAATGATCCTTTGCATCAATATCAAAACCATAGATGTGTCTAGAACAGAGAAAACAGCTTGCAACACCTTGACGAACGGAGTTATGGGTGACGATCCTTTGCAGGCTTCTCTCCGGGAGGCACAGCGCGAAGTCCTCGAACAGGAGATATTTTCCTTGTTAATCAGAGATGCGAGCATCCTCCCCACCAGCCTCGTGCGTGTTGCTGAGAGGCTTCTCGTTGTCGAAGCTACTCAAGACACTGAAATACGGTTCGAGTTGGTCAGACTTGATGCATCTGTTCTGCCGGTTCCAACTGATAGACTCTGAATGTTAGGTAGAACGGGATGGGCTCGCGTCCCAGGAGGTAGACTCTGATCCTATTTTGCGAGCCAAGTGCGATTTGATCTACAACTTCCTTCATCTCCTCCTTCTCCGTGAACACTCTTGCAGGAGGCTCGCCAGGGTTGGAGCGACAGACGCACCGACTCCAAGGACACATATGGATCCATTATTCCCGCCAACTTCCATTCAATCGACAGTAGCCCTTCTGCAACCCGTCATCGATCTCTTACAATACGAATTCTTCTGCGTCCGTGTGAAAGCGGAGATGGGCAAGATCGTTCAAATTTTGCGTCGGGCTGGCGTCCCTGTGAAGTTTGATTTTGACACCGTTGGGGAGGATAGCACGGGTATTCTTGAATCACTGATCGGTAGTGGCACCGGTCAAATCAGTGGTGTAACCACCATTCGCATCGATAACAGGTGAGTGGCAGTGACACTAGTCTGCGAGAGCACCTAGCTGATGCGACGTTTGCTGCATAGCCGAACTTTGCGCTTTACCTTTTCATCACCGTCATCTCTGGTAGCCCATCTATCTCAAGCGACTCTACCTGTCTCTTCCATCCCCCAGCTCTCCCGGCTTCTTCGCGATGAGACTGAACAATGTCTTCTTCAACGAATTTGCGAGATGGGTGCCGAGATGACAGATCGGTTAAGCGGTACCTGGCTTGTTGATATGCCCATGAACCGGGTAGTAGGTAAGTGGGAAGGCCAGACGCTGTGAGTACCAATCTTCCTATATTGGCGGGGGGTATGAAACTAAACTACCACTAGGACATTCTCTGTAATGTGCGAGGATGATTTGCAATGCTCAATTTCGCGACATGCGAGGTCCTTAGGGCAAGAGGAAACAATCTCTAGAACATATGTCCCCGGGTCGACTACATTGTCCTCGTGGATACGGGGGGTGATAGAACTGTCATTTGCGGGTGCTTAAGCTCCGTCCACGAGCAATACATTACCTCAGTGTAATGTACGAATCATGTCGTGGGCACTGGGTGGGGTAAACAGGCATGAACGTAGAACCGCCACAAGCGTGCATGACATGAGGCCTATGATATACTCAAAGTAGAGGGAGGAATACCAATTACTCATCGTCATCCTCTTCTTCGTTTTCGTCTTCGGCACCACCACCAGCCTTGAACGCCTCAATCTTCGTCTGAATTCTGGCTTTCCGTTGTTCAAGAGTGAGACGAGGTGTAGAATATTTCTTGCATTCGGCCCTCCAGTCCTTCGTCTTGTCGGTTGGCTTGAAGGTGGGATCCTCACGAATAGCTGCATGCGCGTTGGTGTAGATCTCTTCTATATCCTCTGAGCCAATACCATCCGCAAGGTACGTGGAAAATTGCTTCTTGAAGCTGATAGTGGGTGAGACACGAAATAACAATGAAAATGCGAAAGATATCTTACCGTTCGTCGTCCTCCTCTTCAAGACTCTCCATATACTCTGCGACATGTCCACCATGAATATATTTTTTCAGAACCTCTGAGTCCAGCTCCTTTGTTTCTGGATCATAGCCAGGGAAGCGTTTATCATTGTGTGGGATGTGGAGACCACCGTCGCTAGCGCCTTTAAGGGCCCCAAAAACGCGTGAACCGGTGGAAGTGCGCTTCAGGCCAACGTCAAGATAGCATTTGAAAGGCCGAGAATCTTCATCGAGGGCCTCAGTCAGACTGAGGGTGCCATCAGGCTCTGTGACGCCCTGATACTTGTCGGCAAGGCCCAGCTTTGTCAATGCGCGACGGGCGACAAGAAGACCAGTGGCATACGCTGTAAGATGCGGTATCAGGGAAAACTCACGCCGAGTCAGGAAGATGCTAGTACCGGCAGCCCAATTTGTGAGACCATGGTTGATACCATAGCGCGGTAACTCCCGTGAGTGTGCAGCGGCGAGGACGAAGTCACCTTGGAGGCGTGCATAGACAATCTGAACGACGATGTCCTTGTTCGTGAAACGAACCACAAGGCGATACTTGGGCGCATTACTAGGCATGTAATTTAGCAAGCAATTTCTCGCGTTCGTTGACGAGGGCTTACTACTTGTTTTTTGCCTGCGTCACTAGCCGTTTGCGTGCGTAATCTGGCATGAGACATCATCAGTTCATTACTGGGATTCTATGAGTAGGGCGAATAGCATACAATCCGTTTTCCCTTCTCTCCGGCGACGGTACTTTACTTGATAACGGGAGAAGTATGCGTCCGACTTGACCTTTTTGACGAATGGCATCTGGGGTGTGGGTCAGCAACCAGAACAATGCCAATACATCCATGAGCCATCTCGTCCATCCACCGCCAAGGTGAGAGGTACTTTTGGCAGATGACAGTCCACAATACGAACTGAATGCACCGTTGACTAAATGGTTTGTGTAATTAAGCTCACCTTGTGTTCAAGGAAGAAATCCACCAAGTATGAGGGGGGGTTGGTCGGTCAGTCCACCAAGCGATGGACAGTTAAGGGTTAAGTTAAGGGCAAATAACCGAGCGTTTGGCCACATTACATAATCTAGTTTGGTTGTGCCACCGTTGTCTGCTGCTCTGCTTGTGCCCACCTCCCGTACTCTGCTAGTAACCTCCTTCCCGTCAACATGTACTCAAACTATAATCACCACACGCAAGGATCGTCATCATCCTCCGAAGTCAATCCATATCATCAGCCGTACCAGGGCCCAATCTATCCCTTACCCTCTACATCATCTTCACACAATGCCCCAGTCCCCGCGAACGCATACGAATATGATGTCGGCATACTCGCCCAACAATCCGTATATGTTCCAGGTGCTATGATTGACAAGAAAGGTGGCTCAGGCGGCAAGTTGGCAAAGGGCGGAAAGCGAACGACCGTCCTACGAAAAGGTGGTGGGAAGACCTGGGAGGATCAGACCTTGCTCGAATGGAACCCATGTATGACCTTCCTTTCTACCTGTATTCCATTAACATCCATTTGCAGCGTGGTTTCGGTTGTTTGTTGGGGATTTGAGTAATGATGTCTCTGACGACGTACTTGCTGGTGCCTTCAATAAGTACTCGTCGTTTCAGAAGGCGCGTGTTGTAAGGGATAGGTTAAGTCAAAAAGTGCGTTTCGCTGGGTCTTAACATATCGTAGGCTACTCACTGGTTGATTAGGCTAAGTTTGGCTTCGTTGCATTTTCCGACCCCGAGGACTTCCTCAAGGCTTGGAAGGAGATGGATGGTGTGTTTTAATTCGTGTTTGCCTTCCTTCTCTGATGACCCTCAGGCAAATACGTCGGAAATCGCCCTATCAAGTTGAAGAAAGCAGATAGTAATGCTATTCGTCCTGTGGAAATTGGGCATCGTAAAGCAAAGCAACTAGAGATGGAGCTAAAGAAGAACAGGAAGAAGCCGTATTAGTTATGATAATATTGACGACGCACTATATGTGTGTTGTTTTCTCGGGTCATTTCATCCACACCTTCATGTCCGTTCCGCAGATCCGCCTATAGAATGGGCCGTAGCACATTGTACCTCTCAACTCGAGACGACCAGGGTTAGTAGAATGAGATTCACTATGATCGTGTGATACTTCGATAATCTCCAATGTATCTTTGATGATATGCATCTGGTATTGCGTGAGAGTGAGCGAATGGCTATACGTTATTCTATGTAGAGCCCCACATAGCGTTGGCTGTCTGTACTATCTCTTCACTTAATAGAACCGTGAACAGAAATCCTGGAGTTGATCACGTGCGACTGATTATACGACGCGTCGATCCACACATACTGTACTTCACAATCACCCGTGGTAGTGCAAGCTAGTTTTACTTAGCACCCATGGATATCGACAAACTTTTCAAGGTACGCATCGGTCAATACTTCTGTTGTTGCGTATGTTGAAGAAAACTTCAGGTACCAAAAATCCCTACGGGGGGAAACAAACGGCGCATGCCAGACGCACCGCCGCCTGAGGTGCTCAAGAAGATGAGATTTTCCCCCGAGGGCGCATCTGCCAATACGTCCCAGGGAGAGCCACCGCCTTTAACCACCGCTGCCAAGCGAGTTGCGTCTGTGCGCGATGCTGATGACGACGACGAAGGCGTGGAGGACGTAAGAGAAGACTTTGCGCCAGGAAATGACGCAGATTATTTCGCCGAAGAGGACGAAGAAGGGCGGTTCTTTGGTGGCGGCCTTACGAACGAGCAGAAAGAAATATTGAACATCTTCGACGATGCGGGTGCCGATCAGGTCCCAGACGATGTCCGTATCCACGCTTGGTCAAATGTGCTCTACTCATAACTGGTCTTGCTTCCACCAGTCCGAAATGCTATCCTCTTCGGGCATTAAAAAGTTGTTGCTAAGGCTGGAGAGAGCTGCCAATAAGAATCAGGCACAACGATCGAAGTATCCTGACGATCCGACGAAGTGGGTGGTGCTAGTATTTGCTATTCTGATTCTCACTATGGAAGGGGCCTAGGTTCATTGATTCGGAAGCGGACCTTGACGCTGCCACCAAAGCTCTACTTCCGCTTGCTCAGGTTCCCAAGGTGGCTTATCCGCTTCTTGTCAGCTCCGGTCAGTTAGAGGTCTTGGTCGGGCTCCTCAGCCATGAAAATGCGGACATTGCGCTCGATATCGTAGAGTTGATCCATGAACTTACGGACGAGGATGTCGGCGAAGAGACTGACAATGAGGATGAAGAAGACCCAGAGCAAAGAGAGGCTGCATTGAAGAGCCTAATCAAGGCTTTGGTGTGTTTACTCTCCATCAATGTCGAACATGGCGCTTACGTGTCCTAAGCTGGACCACTCTATTTTAGAGTTGCTTGTCGATAACATGACAAGGTTCAACGAAGCAGAGGAGGCAGATCGCCAGGGGATCTATCACATCTTGGCCATATTTGAGAACTTTGTTGGCTCCAAGCCAGAGCTAGCTGAACGATTGGTCTTGAAGACAAAGCTTCTGCCCTGGTTGTTAAACCGTGCTCAATCCAAGACGCATGATGAGAACCGTGGCTATGCAACCGAGTTACTATCTATTTTGTTGCAAGGCAGTCAGCTCAATCGCCTCGAGCTAGGGAAGGATGACGGCGTGGAAATACTCCTGAATATAGCCTCGGTGCGATGCAAACCTCGAGTTTTCTTCGAAAGTCTCACACATCCCACAGCAGTTTCGTCGACGAGACCCTACCGATGCTGACGAGGCCGAATTTCTGGAGAACGTTTTTGACTCGTTATGTTCCGCCCTTGCTGAGGCGGAAATCAAAGATTCATTTTTGAAGAGCGAGGGTGTCGACCTAATGGTGCTGATGATGAAGTATGCACTGCGTCTGCTATTCCCCTTAATCTGTCTTGACTGCTCTCCCATCAGAGACAAAATGCAAGCGCGTTCGCGCGCAGTCAAAACTTTGGACCATGCAATGTCCGGGCATGCAGGTGCGGATGCGTCCAAGGTATTTGTCGAGGCATTAGGCCTCAAGTACCTGTTCAACGCTTTCATGGGAAAGGTCCGTCTTAATTGATTATGCTCTCAGATATCCTTCTAAAGTAATGCAGCCTTCGAAGAAACAAAAAAACGCCACCCAGACCCCCGCCCCAGAAGATATGACGCACACGCTTGGCATTCTTTCGTCACTCTTCACAAACCTTCCATCTGACACTCCCCCCCGAATCCGCCTTCTTGCTAAGTTTGTTGAGAATAACTACGAAAAGGCCGACAAGCTACTCGACATTCGTACATCTGCACAGGCGAGGCTCACTGTCACGGACCGAGAAATTGATGCGGAGAAGCAGGCCCTTCTCGAGGCAGGTGAAAAAAATGGGACCGAAGAGGAGGACGCGTGGTATTTGCGACGGCTGGATGGGGGGTTCTACACACTACAAACTGTGGATTACATCTTGGCATGGATTGTCATGGAAGATGACGGGGTAGGTGCTATGCGGTTGCACGCACGCATGCTCCTGATTGTGTTTCAGATTCGCGATCATGTGCGGCAGATGCTGAACCGGCGCAACAAGTCTTTTCAGGACGTTGTCTCAACCCTCCGCGTATTCCGTGACAACATCGATGAGGGTGAATTAAACAACGCTGATGGCATCTCGCAGCGCGACATATTACAGCATCTAATAGCTTTCTTGGAAGGCTACTAACATAATACGGTGGCACACACGAACGTACTTTGTGTAGTCGTGTGCAAGACATCACGCGGAGAGTGACGCATATGCGAATAGCATGTCGAGTATCCCCTTCACCTTGACGAGGTCGTCTTGAAGCCGCAACTCGACTTCGAGTTTTCTCCGCAGGCGCAGGAAGAGGGAATCAATGGTGGGGGATTGGCCGAGCACGGGAGTATACATATCTGCGTGAACGTAACGTAACGCTATAGTTGTAATCAAGATCGCGTGCATAGACATACCGATTATTAGGCCCGCGACGTCGCATGCTGTGCCACCGAAGCGAGGATCGGTGACGTATTTTAGAAGTAGTCGCAAGATAGGTTCGAGAAGGACGTCATCACGACCTGCGAGAGCTGACCGAAGGCCATCGCGATATATGAGTTCTTGGATGAGTGCGAATGTCGTCGCAGGGGGAACCCGCTGAAATCTGCAGTCAAACCTTATTTATGACCCAGTGAACGACGGTGCTCACCTTTCGCAGAGCAGAATCCAGAGCAGCGGAATATTTGAATACTTTCAACAGTCGATCATACTCCTTCAATCTACGCCTGCGCCTGCTCTCTACTTTGAACTCGTACACATCGCCAACCGGTTTCTTCTTAGTACGATCCCGGACGCGGGGTTGCCCGACGCTAGGGAGGATCCCTCCCAAAAAGGATTCGAGCTTGGCCGCACGGAGGGAGGCTTCGGACAGTGGGCCATGAGCTAGAGCTCCTTCCGATGCTTTTGGCTGGCGTCGACGAACGGAAAGCGTTCCGTCTGACATGCCGACAGCGATGTGCGTCTCATCGGGCTACGCAGTGAACCGTCAAACTTGTGCCTGTAGGGGTCAAAGTCGCACTACGCACCGATAGCGCGAGACATATTATGGGAGAAGAGTAGCGCATTGTGTGCACGATGTTGTAATTGCTGATGTCATACACCTTGACCATATGGTCCAGTCCCCCGGTCAATAACCTCGACGCGTTGGTGTTAAAGGTAAGAGATGTAACTGTCTTCTGGTGATTTGACATGGCACGAAGACAGCGCCCACCGGCAACGATATCCCATACGCGAAGGATGGAGCCAGCAGCAGACAAGGCAATAGTCCCCGAAGGATACATGAGTACTTGCTCGACAGGTACGGAGCCGACACTAGATCCCCTCGTCGTGCCCATCAGCAGTTCACATTCGCCTGTGCGAGTATCAAAGATGCGAACGGTGCCGTCATACGAGCCGGTGAGGATGAGATGTGGGTCGGTAGAGGAAACTTGTCCGGAGCGGACGTAGTCGGTGTGAGAGGTGAAGGTGGTGATAGTTGATTGTGAGGGCACGTCCCACAGACGTACAGTGGTGTCATCGGAGCATGAAAGCACCTGAGTGTGATCCAGTGCCGAGAACTTTGTAACGTGCACGGGCTGCTTATGAGCATCGAGAGTGCGGAGAATAGCTCTGGAGTTAACATCAAAGATCTAGGCCATGTGAGAGGCGTGGACGCTATGAGTCGAGGACAATGACATACCTGTATCAAACCACTGTCGTCCCCGGCGACAAGCAGCTTTCCATCGTCACGAATAAAGCCGCTTCGCGCGACGTCCTTAAATCTCGCGATGGTCTTGGTGATTTTCTGTATACGAGGGGCATATATATGCACTCGAGCAGCTGCTGTGACCGCATATCTATATGGTTTGGAGTGTGTGAAATGGATCGAAGTGACGGGAGCGTATTCCTTGACAAAGACCGGGTTTTTAAAAGATCTCCAGTAACGAGATTCTATGCTATGTTTTTCTGGAGCAGATTTTGCGTGTTTACCTGGGATGACAGGCTGGTAATCCATACAGCAGCAACTCAAAGCGAGCGAATCTCATTTTTTCACGAGTCACGTGCCCATAAGTACTTTTCATCGATTCCTCTCTACGCCCTTGTCTTGCGCCCTCCTCCCTTTGCCTCTCCAATCGCCACAAAATGTTGTTGTTTTCAGATATTCTTACTGGAGATGAAATGTTCTCCGACGCGTTCCCCATGTTCGTCCCCTGTCGTTGTGTTCCCTGTTACTTCTCCGTTGATATCCCCTTGCAGCAAAGTCGTGGACAACGTCGTCTACGAGGTAGATTGTGCGATGATCACGGTCAAAGAAGGTGCTGATGTCGATATCGGTTTGTCTTTTCTTTCCATTTCGTTGCTTTGTCTGACTTTGAAAATTTCTCTCTAGGTGCCAACCCGTCTGCCGAGGAGCAGGAGGACTCCCTGGAGGATGGTGCTAAGACGGTCAACAATATCGTGCATTCGTTCCGCCTACAGCAAACTACATTTGACAAGAAATCGTATCTTACCTACCTCAAGGTTAATATGCCCATCTAATTGGCCTAGGCATTTGGTGATGTCGTATCACTGCGATAGGGATATATGAAAGCTGTCAAGGAAAAGCTCCCCAAAGAGTGCGTCGCCGACTTCGAGAAGGCTGCACAAACCTTTGCGAAGAAAATTGTGGCCAACTTCAAAGATTACGAATTCGTAAGTTTCTCTCACCCCTCTTTTATTCCCGTTGATTCAACACGAGCTGCAGTTCATCGGCGAGTCCATGAACCCCGACGGTTCGGTGGCGTTACTGAACTACCGCGAAGATGGTGTCACTCGTGAGGGCATCACCATTCTCGCATTGTCGACCTCTAACCCCTTGTACCCCCGTAGCTTATCTCACTTTCTGGAAGGACGGCCTCAAAGAGGTTAAACTTTAGGCAGTTCATTTGTCTCTTCGTTGTGCAGCAGATCAATCAAATGTTGTATATCAGTTAGAGATGATAACTCTATCGCGCTTTTATCATCCAAGGAATGCATTGAAGTCGCTTATGACGGAAGTCGAATTTCGAGAACGCTAATAGCAGTATCGTGTAATGTTTTACATACTGTGGAGTAGCTATGTATCGCGGAGCCTTCACAGCTCATCATGGGTCTGGTCATGGAACTCGACTTCGGGTTGGGGTGCTGATTCGTTCCCTGCAGGTTCTTTGACGGGAATCTTCGCATGCTCATCAACAAATGCGATGAGAGTCTCCAGGGAGCGATCGCCGTCATAATCAATCCACTCGTTTGACCCGGCTAGTTTTAACTTCAAGGTCGGGAAGCTCGCAACACGGAAGGCGACAGATGGCGGGAGATCGTTCTCAGGTGCATCCATCTTGGCACTGCAGAGATTATTTCAACGTCGGACGAAGAGAACGGGAAGGCAGAAACGCACATGATAATATGATCCTTTGCAGCTGCATAATGCTCACCAAGAGCGTCCCAGATGGGCTTCAGACGCTTGCAATGCCCGCACCTTCAACGACAGTCAGAACTTGTAGATAAGCGGACAGCAGCGTACTCACCAAGACGCGAAGAATTCGACAAAAATATGCTTGTCGCTCTGGGAGACGACTTTATCAAATTCTTTGCCCACAATGGTATAAACGGCTTCATCTTGAGTTTCAGGGATAGGCTGGCTCTTCAGAGTGGGTTCAAGTGTGCCAGCGACATATGACTCGACCCAGTCCTTGACGACGGCAGTAGTGATCTCAGTGTCCTGGTCAAAGGGATATTTGAGTTGGTTCTCTAAATTCTGTATGACAAAGCCTGGCCAACGGCTTTCGGGGAGGTTGAGTGCCTTTGCGTGATCCCCGAACTTGATCGCATCGATATAAACGAAGTTGATCTTGGCCTTGTACTCGAGCGCGACAGCCCGTACCCGTTCGATGTATTCATCCTTGGTCGTGGACGTGGGGTCAATAAAGAGATAGGCGAGTGGCTTCCTTGACTGAGCATAGGACATGTAGTTCTCCGCGTTCACCTCGCCAATAACCGGGACAGAAAGCTCTTGGATCCAGCTCTCGATCTCCTCAACTGTTGTGGAAGTGACGGGGTGCGGGTAGGTAGAAGCGGGCTCATCAAAAGCGCGGTAGAGGACAATGGCGGGGGGAGAGACCCCAGCCGCCTTGATTAAAGCGGTATCAGTGGTTTGGCCAAAGAGATAATCATCACGGTGCTTCTCGGCAGTGGCTTGGAACACTGCAGTAACAGGATCAGAGGAGGACGCAAGGTATGCAAAAGCGACGATCTTGTCAGCTCGTTTGAATTCCTCGAAGTTGGCGGCGGTGACATCAGAGACCGCGGGAAGTGATTGTCTGTGGAACAAATGTGAACGGTGGAAGCCAATGCAAGTATGTTGCCGACGTACTTAATCATGTAGCTGATGATCCCGTCTGCCTTCCGTGGGCCACTGTAGTCCATGGGTTCCCCATCTCGGAACACCTTCAAAGTACTGCGCAGCCCACATTAACCAAAAGGGGGAAAAAGCGATTCTATAAAGAAATGAAGCTTACGGGTAGCCTTGAACGCCGTGTGATTGGCACAAGTCGGGCTCATCAACACAGTTCACTTTAGCGATCCTAATGCCCTTTTCTTTGAGGGTAGTGGCCGCTTCCTCGTAGTGAGGAGCAAGCGCCTTGCAGTGCCCGCACCTTCAATGGAAGACAGAATGTTAGCCTTGTTCTGCTACAATGAGAGACGTAAAGAGAAAAAAGAGAGCATTACCATGGCGCAAAGAATTCGACAAGAATAAGTTTCTCGGGGTCAACTACCGACTTGAAATTGGCGGGAGTCAAGTCGACGACGTCAGAGGCCGCCTCTGCAATGGCGAGAGTGGCGAGAGTGAGAGAGACAAGAGAAGCAAGGAGCGAAGAAAAGCGCATCCTGTAGGGACAAAGTGAAGAAGAGGTTGACTTGTGACCGAGCTTATTTATCGCAAACTCGTGACGTGGCACAATTAAATAAATCGATTTCAAACGTCATCACAACACTTTCAGATCAAAGTCACTCCCACGCGTCCGCCCACTCGCATATTGCCTCGCACTCCTCTGGAACGGTCGAGGCTGGGGAAAATCCGTGGGGAACATATGCGACCCGACACTGGGGGGTGGTGAAGCAACTGGGAAAATATATTGAGTACATATTGAAACAAGAAATTACGCGAAAATGACTGAAACCGACATACTCTTTCGACTCAGTGCAGGTGAGCTTGCATTCCCGTTCGTGGAGGGAATGTAAGTGGAGATAGCACGTCTCCCGGGTGGGAGAGCAGGTGGGGGCATAGAATTTTGTGGCAGAACACGAGATGGCGCATTCTGGGATGCGATCCGCGGCCTCGGAGGGGGTCCTGGTGCCGGTGCCGGGGGTGGCGGCGCCACACTTCGTCGGGCTGGAGAACCTCTTTGAACGGACGGTGACTCGCTCGTAGAGGATGCCCTAGGGCGAAGAGGCGGGAGAGGTGGCGCTGGCGGTGTGGAAGGAGTAGAAGAAGTGTCCTCTCCCCCCGGTGTTCTTCGTGGAGGGGGTAGGGGTACAACCCGAGATGGCGCAGATGACACGGGCCTCGCGGGCGGGGGAGGCGGGGGCGCCCTCCCAGGCGTAATCGATGTCCCTGGTCCTTTCCGCGCAGGCAACACAGGAGGGACTGCGACGCTGCGAGCCGGTAGGGCCGGAACCGCCGCTGACGACGCAGATGTCGGCTGTGATTGAAACAGCGGGGATTGCCTCCGTGGAGGTATCGCAGGAACAGGACGTGACTGAGGGCTCGGCCGCGTAGGGGGAGGTATAGGTCGCCGAGGAGGTGTCGCAGGAGCGGGGGGTGGCGAGGTTGATGGAGCGGCTGCTGCGGCGCTTGACGGACGAGGTGGCGGCAACCGAGACGGTACGCTCGGGGCGCTCGGTGGTGGTGGTGGCACTTTAGGCCGCGGCGGTGGCGGCCTCCCGGGAGGTGCGGAAGGTACAGGGAGGGCAGTCGCTGTGGCAGGAGGTTTCGGTGCTGCGCCCCTCCCTGGAAGAGAAGGTGGTTTGGCCAACGAGGGCGGTTTAGCCGGTCCTGCGCATTGCCTGTCATGAAACTATTAAGTCTCGGATGTAAAGAACGGACCTGAACTCCCCGCGGGCTTGAGCTTAGGCATGCCACCTGCGAATAGACCTGCTAGTTGTGGGGGCCCTGCGCTCCCCACCGACGACGTCGTCGAGATACTGTGCGCAGCTCCTCCGCTGACACCTCCACCCCCACCTTTGGGAGCATCAACCAAGGGCGCGCTACGGTCATTTGTTACTGCTTTCTTGAGCTTGGCTCCAGATTGAATCTGCTTCAAGAGTTCGCTGGACGCCATGGTGAAATGATCGGAGTGCTAGTGTTAATGGATTGAGGACCACTCGATCCACAGGGCAACAACAAAAGCAAATAATGCCGAGCGGAGACCACATGCAACAAATCGATCGAGTCAGTACTTGGGCTACTCGAGTCCGTGTCAAACTAAAATTGCCTAACAAATGTAGGTAGAGGATATGAAGCGAGTTCTAAGCGTTGGCATACTCAGTCTATGGTCAAGATTACCATCACTCGTTACAGGCCCGGGCGTGTTCTCGATGCGAACGGTGGTGGGCGAGGCCCACGAACAAAACCCGCCCTCTCCCCTCGGGGGCTCACAGGGGAAACTTGTGAGAGTCTCGCAGGATGCATCGACATCTCCGGACCAATCCAGGTGGACCTTGGTGGAATCCCCTCTGCCGGTATGGTAACGACCATTTTCGTTGAACGCATCGAGTTTGAGCTCTTCTGAGACTTAGAACTTTGGCTCGAGCTCGACCCTGGTTTCGACTTCAGGCTTTGTGAATGTCTCCAGCTCGAAGGCAGTACAGTTTCTTTCGGCTGTATCGATCTTGGTGGCAATGTATCCTCAGCGGTTGAGCGATACGCCGATTTTCGGGATGCCCACGAATGCTGTGTCACCCGCCTTGATGAAGAAGGGATCGACGATGCACGTGAGAGCCTAAGGCCTGCCGCAGAACGGCGAACTCTCGTGCGATCTTTGCCCACTGTTTGAGATGTACTCCTGATGATATCGGAACCTAGTATGGTCGAACTAGTGCTTGCAACTTTTTTATTCCGCTCCAGGGAATGACCTGCTGAGGAGGTGGGTGATCCTGTGGTTTCGATTGATATCTGGGGCCAGGTGGACGCATCCCTACTCTCATCTCTCCGGGGGGAGCCGAAAGTTTCCCAGACAGGGCTGGAGTAGGACAATATTTTTTCGCGACGAAGACGATTACCGGGTTGCCTTTGAGTCACTGGGGGAGCAGAGTAAGGGACCATCATCCTCCGGACAGGCACTTCCATTGGTTGATGATATGAGATTGTAATCGCATCGTGAACTCCGTCCGATGTAGAGAGCACCCATTTTCCACGGAGACCCTGTGATGGTGATGCCTGTGCTTCAGTGTCCCAGTTTTCGTCACTGATTGCAGAAGAGCGGAGGTCATCGATGCGGATGACACGATCAGACATGTCACCCTCGTGGGTGGGGTGTTCCGGAGCGCGTACGGTGTGACTTGGACTGCGAACACTCGAACTAGGATCGTTTGAATAAGTCGGAACAGAATTGGGTCGAGTGAAAGAGCTATTGAAAGCGGCTGTGGGTGCAAATTAAGTCTCTCATAAGCAAAACCAACGTAGGCTTCGGCTGACCGAGGACACAGAGTGCTCCTATGCTATACGGGACGAACTCGGCAATCACGGAAGTGAAGGCCGCATTCGGCACAACAACCAAAAGGTCGAAGACTAAGAGGCTCCCGGCTCGTACGACCCTTGCATCTTGTACGATGCTGAACTTTAGTCGAGGAAGTTGCAATAAAAACAGAGAGCGGATGATGATGTACAGTTCCAGAGCGATGTTCAGAAAGGATGATAACAATGATGTTGCAAGAGACCTGCTCCCCAAGTCAAAACATTGCACCCATTTTTAACAGAACGAGGATCTACCTCTTCCTGAAGCACAATGTCACGCCAGGGTAGGCGAGAGGTGTACTGACAAAGAGTTCAATACCTACCCGCTTCGCCGAAGAGAGCGAATACTTACGCTAGTTGGCCGGTCCCAGTGCCAACGGTGACACCACTCAAAACTTGAAGGCAAATAGAAAGGTCAGTACAAGGAAAGACCAAAAACACATACGATCAACCCTAACCTGTCCCAAGTAGTAGCAATATCCAAAAGATACGCAACTCCCCTGGCCTTGACACGCAACGCTTCAAATCAAAACTCAGGATCAAGAGGCCGAACACCCGAGCGGCTTGAGACGCTACAGCGGTAGCAGCGACCACGAAGGCTAAACGGACGTCAGGACGATATCTCTTCCGCCAATTTAATTCAACTACTCTCACCACATGCCGACGTATTCCTGCTAGGGTAGAAACTCAACTGCGATAAGAATGAGGAGAGCCCCGCCAACATGAACGCCATGCATAATAGCAGTATAAGGGTGTCCCTCTGCTCGCGGTGAGACAGATCCGCTGTATGTAACGCGGACTGGTGCGTTCCGGTAGATTTTTCATGTGGACGACCCACGGAAGTAGCAGGTTCCTCAGACCTGGCTCGCAGGCGATCAAAAATCGCTTTACAATGCCACATTAACTCCCGGAGGAAAGCAGAGAACCAGACATGACGGAGGCCGCTGAAAAATACCCAACCAAGGAAGAAAGCTGCAACCAGTCGGCTTAGAGTATGCGCGCTCAATACGACTAGGGTTTGAAAATGACGAGGATGTCTTGACTTACTAGTCGGGATGACTCAAGTAGTCATTCACGAACTGTGCGCCCTGAACCTCTACGGATGACAGCGCCGGAGGCTGTCTGGACATTCCCCTTTCCGAGTGGGAAAGACAAGGAGTGTGATGAGGGCCGGCCTCGCAGTTCAGAGTCAGAAACACAAATGAAGGGAGACTGCTGAGGCCTGCTCAGACTGAGAACGAAAGAAGACGATAGTGGATGATGGGAGACGAGGTGCAAACCGAGAAAGCCAATGTGCGTGCCTCGCATATAAAATCTTGATGCGAGAGTGGACCTGCGATTCCATCTCGGGTCGAGTAGCAACCCGCTGCTCGACACATTCGGGCGGGCACACTCGGGCATGTCAATGCGGGGGATTGACGTCCCCCACCAATGATGGCATTGTTACACACGGGAGGATTCAGACCCCAGATTTTGAAACGCCGAGCCCTTATCATCATTGACGTTTGGGAGGCTCTCACGCAAGTAGGGTTCAGTGGCCCTGGCAGGCAGCACGAGATGTTATGGTAACGTTGAGAGCGCGGAGCAAATTTGATAATAAGCGTGCTGTCGTGATTCGGTACCTTATTATTTTGATCCGAACGCAAAAGAATGAATATAGCATAGAGCCGCGTATCCTATGTTCGTACCGGCTCAAATACAGCGACGGATCCTGTGAAATTCGTTAGGTTCAATTTACAGTCTTCGTGCTTTGTATTCTTCACCGCTGGGGGAGAAACGGGCTGTACCCCTGTGGGTCGCACAGTCGCCCATAGCCATCATCGGGGGTGATAGAATGTCAAATGGAGCTTTCATCGAAACTTTATCTTTATTAATGAATTTCCCTATTAATAGGAAAGCGCCCTGTATGCGATGCACTGGCATGGATCGAAAACTGCGCGCTCCTGTCTAGGTGAGCGGTGACGCCGGTGATGCGCTTGCCATTGTTGATTCTCTACCGCCTAGGTGAAGCAGTAGCTCGACATGTAATACTGTAGTACCACAGGAAACCCGTCTAGGGCTAATCGGATGTGACCGCCCGGAAACAAGTCATCACATCAATATATCGGAGACACCCTTGAACGGTGATTCAATGTTCAATGATATATCACGTCGTCAAGACTACTGTAGCAGAACGCTGTCACTTACAGTAGACTCCCTCTTTAGGCATACCCCTTCTGTAGACCGCGGCTGACCGCCAGCTAAGAATCTTGAACACTCATTCAAAAACCACGGCATCAGCCTTAAGAAATACTCCCTAAATATAGAGGGCACTATTCATTTGAGACTGTGGAAATAAATTTCAAAAAGTGGGTATGCCTTGAGAACTGCAGTAATGCACTCTTGATCTCGACACGAGCGGCGGGAACCAGAAACTCTTTTGGAATGATGGGTAATGGCCAACCGTTTCCTAATACAGCGCCGGCTGCGGCCGCCGCTTGAGTCAAAGCATATACCACACCTCTGCCGCATCTTCCTATTGCTTTCATGCAAACGATCAATCGCTTCCTCTATGGGCCGACCCCGGAAGATCGTGTCCGTGCCTGGCAAGCTAAGCTTCGTCAGGAAAGCAGGGTCTTGGATCGAGAGACGAGGCAGGTCCGGCCTCTGGCTACAAATGACCGAACTCTGGTGTTGACTAGCATGTTTAGCTGGACATTGAAACGAACAAGGTGCGACAAACCATCAAGCAACTTGCGAAGAAGGGGGACAACAAGTCTGCGCGGATTTTGGCGCGTGAAGTCGTGCGAAGTAACAAGCAGAAAGATAAACTCTCTGTGAGCAAAGCTCGTCTGGGCTCCATAGGAACCCAACTATCTCAGCAACTAGGTACCGTTTATCCTCTCCTTCTTTCACATTAAGCCCCTCATCTCATTCAACACAGCGATGGCCAAGGTCTCTGGCTCCCTGCGGAAGTCCACCGAGATCATGAAGTTATCTAACAGTTTGATCAAACTGCCTCAAATTAGCCAAGCGATGCGCGAGATGAGCATGGAAATGACCAAGGTAGATTCCTCGGTACACTGGTTGACTTGTGCTGAACTCGACCAGGCCGGCATCATGGAAGAAATGATTGATGATGCTCTGAATACTGAAGAGGACGAAGAGGTCGAAGTAGAGGCTGATGAGGAAGTTGACAAGGTCCTGTTCGAACTGACGAATGGAAAGCTTGGTCAGGCCGGAACTGTGGACACCCAACCGCCGGTAAGTACACTGCTTCTTTACAAGTTGCCGCCTGATGGAAAGATTTTGCGTAGGTCGCTCAGGTCGACGAGGAGCAGGCAGAGAGGGAGATGGAGCGCTACAGGGAACAGCTCAACGGTCTACTCAGTGGGTAGAGCACCCTTTCGGACTACCTGTGACTCTATGGCGTGCTTTGGAACGTGTTTGTTTCCTTGGTTTGGCTGATGTATATTTATGTGAAGTAAAAACTCCTAATATTTGTCTGCATGCCTTCCCTGAGCAGGAGTAGAGTAAGAAGCAGCTGTAGCAGCGGTAATCATTTCAGTCACGTGAAGTGGTGGACCGTTCCTTCCCGGTCCGTTACTGTAAATTTCCGTTGGACTTTTCTCCGTGCTCGCCATGTTACCCTCCCGATCCTTCGCTGGTGTTGCACGCCGTGCGTTGTCGCAGTCACAAGTCGGTGTACGTCTGTCTGTGTCTCGGCGCCTGCTCATTTTTTCTCAGGCTGTTCGTCGCTATGCGTCAGCAGCACCCACTGCTGCTTTTGCTGGACAAAAAGGAAGCAACGTACGCCCTTTAATATTTCCATCTCCATCGACGAACTCGGATTTGACACCGTTACTAGGGTAAATATACCGTTACGCTCATTCCGGGAGATGGTAAGGCAGGGTACAGGCATGCGGTGGATCGCAACTGCACAATTATCTTCGTTGCTTTTTAGGAATCGGTCCTGAGATTAGTGAATCGGTCAAGACTATCTATGATGCGGCCAAAGTAAAGCTTATTACTCAGAGCATACTCACCATTGATGGTTGGTTTAGGTTCCTATCCAATGGGAAGAAGTCAGCGTGACACCAGTGCTAAAAGGCGGCAAGACTGTGATCCCAGACCAGGCCATTCAGTCGATTCGAAAGAATACTGTCGCATTGAAGGGTGAGACATCTTCCTTCCAAAGCTCCTTGCTTTTAAGTCTTTTTCTTGTCTAGGACCGCTTGCTACGCCCAGTATGTTACCCCATATTTGTAAGGCAGCTGTTGTGGCTGACAATAGAACCAGTCGGCAAAGGCCATGTTTCTCTCAATTTGACTCTTCGTCGCACATTCAACCTATTCGCTAACGTTCGGCCCTGCGTGTCGATCAAGGGATACAAGACTCCATACGATGATGTGAACACTGTGTTGATTCGAGAAAACACCGAAGGAGAATATTCCGGCATTGAGCACGAGGTCCAACTATTGCTCGGACTAGAGAGTGGACTTGTGCTGATGGAAACATGGGACAGGTGGTTGATGGCGTCGTGCAATCAATCAAGCTTATTACGTGGGATGCGTCGGAGCGTGTTGCACGCTACGCCTTCTATTACGCTCAAGCGCACGGTCGGAAACGCGTCACAGCTGTCCATAAGGCAAACATCATGTTGGTGCAAAGCATGCGGCGTGACATCATCCATGACTGATTCCGAGATTCGAATGTATTCAGGAAAATGTCCGATGGGATGTTCCTGTCCGCGTGCCGCGAAGTCGCGAAGGATTTTCCGGATATCACTTATGATGAAGATCTGCTTGATAGGGCCTGCCTCCAGGTATGTCTGGATGTTTCGCCCAAGTTCGTCGTCGCTGGCGCTTACCGCCGGAAAGATAACGCAGAATCCGAAACCTTATAGTGATCGTGTCATGGTCATGCCCAACCTGTATGGTGATATTCTTTCCGACATGTGTGCTGGCTTGATTGGGGGACTGGGGCTGACGCCCTCGGGAAATATTGGAAGGGCAAGCGCTCAATCTCTGCCGTCAGTTTCCTCACATTGACCCGACTGTGAATCAGGATGCTTCCATCTTTGAGGCTGTCCATGGCTCAGCGCCGGATATTGCAGGTAGGTAGGGTGGAGGACAGGCGATTCGGGGCTAACACAATCCACAATCCTGTGGTTTTTGCTAGGCAAGGGCCTGGCCAACTCAACGGCTCTCCTTTTGTCCTCGTTGATGATGTTGAGACACATGAACCTCAATGAACATGCAGACAGAATCGAGAAGGCCACCCTCTCTGTACGGGTTTTTTTGGTTGCACGTGGAACATATGTTGACCTCCGTGGTGCGTTTATTTAGACGATCGCAGAGGGAAAAACCATTACTGGGGACCTGGGAGGCAAGGCCTCTACGAACGAGTACACAGCTGCCATTGTTGACAAGTTGTAATAGAGTACAGTACCGTACCGTAGAGTTCTCAAAACTAGAATTGATTGCTGTAGAAAACAAGCGTGGAGTGAGCGTGAGAAGAATAGCCACAGGATCGGAATATGAAAAATGGAGAAACGGACAGCCAGAGTCCGTTCTCGACAACGACGACGACGACTATACGCCTTCCACGCCTACCCGAGGCAACCACTCCATTTATTCCACACTCGCCCTACAGGGCAAAGCCATCTCTCCCGTTTCGCCAACTTCCTTGGTACGTCCGGCCCTTTCCGTTGCCTTACGTATCTTACACATACCCCAGCTCTCTCTTCGATTCTGTAAACGTACGCAGATCCTCAGACCGAAAAAAATATAAAACCCCAGAAAAAACATCAAACATTCATACTACGTCTCAACTTTACGAACGAAATGACCGACGAACAGCAGGATACGTCCAATAAAGATAACAGAAAACCAGCAGCTGGTGCCTCTGTGGGCAATAATCGCGGACAACGCAAAAACCCTTCCGCTTCGAAGTCCTCTAATAGCGTTTCTCAGCCGCCTTCCAGGTCCGCAAGCAACAAGAGGCCGAGCAGCACCCCGGCTACTGAATCTGGTTCAGACAGCGGGAAGAAGGCTAATGAAGGCAAAAAGAATGAACAACGTCGCCAGCCTCAGAGCGGCGGAGGCCAAGGAAAGGCAAACCACCGTAAGGGGCAATCAACTACTGGCCAGGGCAACCGTCAAACGAGTGGCCAATCAATGAACAAGCCAGGGGCTGCCGCTCCTGCTGTTGAGTCAAGCGATGCACTGTCTTCTTTACAGCGGGTCATCGCCGACCTGAAGACAACATCTCCGCCTATCCAGTCTTCGCCAATCGCTGGAAATGCCCTCTCTAGCTCTACTTCCTTACCCATCACACAGACGGCTACCTCTAATCTTCCTGCTAACGCCCCTGTCTTCCAACCTGGTGCCTCTATTTACCCTCCTCCCAATGCATCCGAGCCACCTCCTAGGCATCGCAAGGCTGCATCTATGGCAACAACAGGTCTGTCCAGTAACTTTAACAATTTTGCCCCCCACCTTGGTTCTATGAGGGAAGATGTCGAGGAAGGGCAGAATGGTTATGAAGAAGGGGAGATCCCAGATAGCCTTTACAGCACCCAAACGCAAACGCATCACCCCCGCTCTCAGTCCCAGACCTTCACTGCTCCCCGCTTTGCTGCCCTTGCCGCTCAACAAGAACAACAGCAACACAATGACGTCTTGGGCCCTTCTGGCCGTCCACAGCTTGCTCCAAACTTCATGTTTGGTGGGGGTGTGCGCAGGCGCCCAAGCGCGGGTACTGCCATGGGCCCTTCCATCAGCGAGGAAGATGTTGGTTTCCAATTCCCTCAACAACAAACTGTCCAAAGTTATTCCGACCAGGATATGTTGCAGAGAAGGAATGAAGGCGGCGGCGAGATAAGGGGCATTATGGCAGAACAGGTATAGCTAATGGTCATAGGCAAAATGCTGAGACTGACGTGCCGTGTGTGGAATAGATTGCAATTCAGAATGAGATCGAAGCACTCCAACGTCAGCAAGCTGCCCTCTATCAACAGCAGCTCGCTTCGAATCAAGTACTTTCCTTTCAAACTCCTGGACTTGCCCCAAATCGTTCCGGCGCCCATAGACGCGTACAAAGCACAGTTCCTATGGGGTTGAGCAACCCGAGTCACCAGCCAGCCCTCATGAGTCAGCTTGGTCTGCACAACGTAGGCCTTGACGGACAGCTTCAGGGCGTGCCGCGTGGCCACGGGCGCAGGCACAGCGTCAATGTAGTCAACAAATCGGCGAGCCAATCAAATGTCGGTATGGGCCAAGATGGGTATGAGGATGGGTTCGCAACGCCTGCGGCGCTCGGTGGACATTCTCGCCAGGTGTCTAGGGCCGATTCTGCTTGGCGTTGAGTTTTTTTCTACTCCAGTGTTACATGAGCTGACTTCAGTCTGTTGCAACACTTTTAGATGGCGGCGTTGGTGTCCAACAAGGCACCGCGCTGACGGCTGACCTTGCTCAAGCTCAAGCGCAGTTGGCCAGCCTTCAACAATTCCGTGCTGCTACTGGTGGTCATAACAAAATGCCTTCCTTTAGTTTCCCCAACATGCTTCCCAATATGATGGCCGCAAATATGATGGGCCTTGGTCTCGGGGGAATCAATCTCCTTCAACAGCAGCAACAACAATTCCAGTCTCAACTACAGCAGCAATCGAGTCAGCCACAACGCAAGTCTCTTTTTGCCCCGTATCTCCCTCAGGCGTCTCTACCTCCGCTTCTCGCTACCGGAAAACTTGTAGTGGGCATCCTGCGTGTGAACAAACGCAACCGTTCAGATGCCTATGTCTCTACAGAGGTGCTGGACGCAGATATATACATATGTGGATCAAAGGACCGCAATCGCGCTTTGGAGGGCGATATCGTCGCTGTGGAACTCTTGGACGTCGACGAGGTATGGGGCACCAAGAAGGAAAAAGAGGAGAAGAAGCGTAAAAAGGAGGAGAACGCAGCTTATGAAGTAAAGTCTGCCGCTGGCCGCAAGAATGATAAGAAGAAGGATGATGTAGAAGTTGAAGGGCAAGGCTTGATGCTGTTTGAGGACGAAGAGTGAGTACTAAACGGCGCAATAATTCTATTTTACTTACCCGTGTATTGTTAGGGTTACGGACGAGGTGAAGCCACAGTTCGCTGGTCACGTCGTGGCCGTTGTGGAGCGCATGCCCGGGCAGCTATTCTCCGGCACACTCGGATTACTTCGACCATCTTCTGCGGCCACAAAGGAGAAGCAGGAAGCTGAGCGACGTGAACGCGAAGGGGACCGTGGTGACGAGCCACGTCGGCCAATTGACCGTCCCAAGATTGTGTGGTTCAAGCCCACGGATAAGCGTGTTCCACTAATCGCCATTCCAACCGAACAAGCTCCGCCAGACTTTGTGCAAAACTCCGAGGCCTACGCCAACAAGCTCTTTGTTGCTTGTATCAAGCGCCACGTATGTGCTTCTACTCAGTTTAGCACGGGACTCTTGTACTGAGGACGTCTTAGCCTATCAGTTCTCTGCATCCTTTCGGTACGCTGGTTGAGGAACTGGGGCCCATCGGAGATATCGAGGTGGAGACGAGCGCTCTCTTGAAGGATAGCAACTTCCCCACAGAGGATTTCAGTGAAAGCGTACTGAAATGTTTACCTCCTATGCCCTGGACGTCAGTTTATCTTATCATCTGCCTGTCTTGACATGTGCTGACATCTAGTTACCTTACAGCATACCGGATCACGAGTATGAGGTTCGCACTGACCTACGCAAGGAGCGCATCTTCACCATAGATCCGGAAGGTGCAAAAGACCTTGACGACGCTTTGTCCATCAAGCTTAATGACGATGGAACGTATGACGTTGGTATCCACATCGCTGATGTGTCGTTCCACGTTAAGCCAAACACTGCTCTGGATCGCGACGCCCGCAAACGCGCTACGAGTGTATACCTGGTCCAGCGCGTCGTACCCATGCTTCCGCCCGCCTTAAGCGAAGAACTTTGCAGTCTGGCACCTGGAAGGGAACGGCTCGCTTTCTCTGTTGTCCTAACCTTGACAAAGGAAGCAAAGGTCATCAAGAAGTGGTTCGGCAAGACGGTCATCAAATCTGCTGCTAAGCTATCCTATGACATCGTTCAAGGCGCCTTGTCCGGCAAATCCCTAGGCGATGTTTCCGTGGTCCCCGAGCATGAATCGTCCTCTATAGAAAACGACGTTCGACTATTGTACGAGCTGGCGAAAGTACTTAGTGCGCGCCGCTTCCAGAACGGTGCTCTCCGCCTCGAGTCGCCTCGTTTATCCTTCAAGTTGAATGATCAAGGGCTACCAGTTGACTGCTCGCAGAGCGTGATTACGGAAGCGAATTCTATAGTGGAAGAGGTATGATCATCTGCAATGCGGTTTACAGCCAGATGACCGGTTCTCCAGTTCATGCTGCTTACCAACATCGCGGTCGCTCAGCAAATTGCTGTCGCGCTTCCCGAGCAGGCTCTTTTACGCCGTCATGACGCCCCGATTGACCGTCGCCTTGTAAGCCCAACCTACCACCTCATGCATTTGCCAGACTGATGAGATCGCAGAACTTGCTGGTTGAAAGGGCAGAGCGTCTTGGGTACAAACTTGACGTCTCATCCACTGGCGCTCTCATGCGTTCATTCCAAGCTATGGGGGATCCCTCCACGCTTAGCGTCCTGCAGCTGCTCTGTTATAAGGCAACCCACCGCGCTAAATACTTCTGTGCTGGCATGCTCGACATAGCCAAATACAGCCATTACGCGTTAAACACCCCCCTGTACACGCATTTCACGTCGCCCATCCGCCGGTATGCAGACATCATAGTTCATCGACAACTTGAATCTATTCTTCAGGGGCCCAGTGAATGTTCATGTCTCATTCAACTGTTTTCCAAGGTTGCTCACCTCATTCTTAGGCGATAATAATTCCAAGTTCAACATGGACCGTGATGCGGTTGCAAAGGTGACTCAGCAATGTAACATGTACGTCTCGTAGGCGTCTCAGTCGCCGTATCCTGACTTTCTCAACAGTAAGCGGGACTCTGCCGTCCTTGCACGAGAACAATCTGCCCATCTATTCCTATGCATCCTCATCTCGGATCTAACTTCTCGTTATGGACCCGTCATTCGTCAAGCCAAAGTCATCGGGGTGCTGGAAGCTGCCTTCGATGTCATTATCCCTGAGTTCGGCATCGAGAAGCGTGTCCATGTAGACCAGATGCCCATCGACGTATGGTCCTAATTGTTTTTTGGTCTCAGCGCCATCACTCACCCTCGGTGTCCGCAGAACCATGTTTACGACGAGCATTCACACACCTTACAGATCTATTGGTCTGATCGTGACGTCATTACGTGGCTCGCGGAAAACAGTGACGATGAGCATCTTAAGAAAGTGAAGGAGAACGCAGAACATCATGCTGTGAAGATGGAGGTGGCTTCGCGCTCCGTTCACGATGAGAAGGCACTATTCGATGAAGACGACGGGGACGATGATGAGATTGTCCTTGGGCGTGACAACACCGTGGCTGAGGAAGGAGAAATCGAGTCGGTGCAACGTGAGATCAGCAAAGCTCGGATCACACCGGGATTCGAGGGTCTGAAAACAACACCGGCTGGACACAAGATTCAGCAAGTCAAGGACCTCATGATTGTTCCGGTATGCACCTGTCGCTAGACGACTGATATGTCTTTCGTTAACTTTCCTTCCAGGTCATCGTCACTGCCGACTTGACAAAGAGCCCTCCAGTTATCAAGGTCTACAGTGTGAACCCTTATGCCGAGTAGAGAGAGCAGCAGACAAAGTAGTAGATCTATTCCTACATCCAGTCTTTCCTTCGACTTCTCGTTGTGTTTTGTACATTACTCCGTAGTCCCGTGTTGGGGTCTCGTTCCTGCGCGTGCCTTATCTGTTGATCCTTACCCGACGCAGCGTTTATTCCCCATGCTTCCCCCGTCGACCTTCCGCTTTCTTCGTTGAGTAGGTGTTATGTGCCATTGTACCTTACGCGCTATTTCTCTACTATTTTGTTTGGAGAAGTGAGGAGATAGCTCGTTGTAACACATTAGGTTGTGTCAATTACTTGGCGAGGGCGATCACACTTGATAAGATAAGAGGCTGCTTAGAAAACAAAAATAGGATACAGTGCTTCTAATTATACAAGAGTGGCACAATGAGAGCGAGAGGCAACAACACCCGATACGTGGAACTAGAACGATTGGCGGCAACACGACGCAAAAACCAAAGGACAAAAAACACCGAAAAGGGTAACCGGTGCGACAACATACGCTCACTACTACATCCCATGAACGAACAGCGTATCACACTTGGGCATAGGACAACTTGAGAAAAAAGATGCAGCAATTCATAACCAGTTACCAGAAGGCCGTCCACGCACGCTCGCCGACTTGACTTCAATCTGCTCGGGACGTTCCATGCTCTGGCTAGCTAGCCGACGGTGAAGGAGCGGTGGCGGCGCCTGATGAGAAGACAGTTCCTCCTTCTCTCTACCTAGGGGCACAGGTGCGGCAGCGGCAGGAGCAGCGGAAGTGCTGCGGCTGCGACCTCGACCACGCACGCTGCCCGTGCTTTTCGCAGAACCGACCGAGTCGCGGCCGGTGCCGGTGCTGCCGATGTCTGCGTCGGCGCCGGCGACATCCTCGTCGCGCTCGCGGAGGGTATCCATGCTGCGCATCGAACTGCTGCTTGGCCCTCGGGTGTGAGAGTGGACGTGGGAGGAGGTGCGGGCTAGTTGCGAGAGGTGGAAGTTGGGGTATCGTCGCAGCTCCGCGTTGCAGAGATGCGCGAGCTCCTGGAGGTCGAGGTACACGGCTTCGTCGCGAAGCGCCAGGAGGGATTCGAAGCGCGCGGGAGTGGCTGCGTGAAGTTGGACGGCGTGGGGCAGGGTCGCGACGTGGTCGGCGGTTGTGGGCGGAGAACGCAGGTATGCGAGAATGTGGTCGTACCTATAGCCATCGTTTTAGGAGAGGTGTGCTTTTGGAATGCAGAGAGAACAACTCACGAAGGGCTCGCGCGGTCGAGGAAAATGTGGACATTGAACGTGGAGGGAGATAGAAGTCCCGAGGAGGTGAGGTGGTGGTGGAAAATTGAGTGGAACGAACCGTTCTCTGCCGGAGAGGACAGAGAAGCGGCCTCGGGATCCAATTCTTCATCTATGTCGGAAAAGAGAGAGATGAGATAGGTCGCGAGGCGCGACGGGCGTGAGGTCAGGGTACTGAACGTTGTGCGGTGGGTCGCTGTGCATGTCTCAAGCGTGACAATCAGTTTCGAGAAGTCTATCGCGCTAGGCGGAACGGGCGAGAGAAGAATGCAGTCGAAGGGTGGCGGGGATGAAGGGTTTGGTAAATGAGCGCTGAGGGGGGGAACGGCTGGAAAGAGCGTCGACAAGGGCGGTGGAGGAAGCTTCTTTTGGACATCCGACGCAGTCGGGGGTGGTGGTGGCGGGCGATTGGGACGACTGGATTGAGTCTCTTTCAGGGGAAGACTGGGAGTGCTCTTAGATAGCGGAAGGGACGATCGGGGCGGGGAATAAGCCGGGGGGACCGAAGGCGTCTCTGGCTGCTCTCCGTGAGAATCAGTCTGGTCCGCGGGCTCAGACTGTGTTTCCCCATCTTCTCCTTCTACTCCATCTTCGTCCTCCTCTGCAAGACGAGTGCCCTTTACTAGCTCCCCGTGTTCATTCTCCTGGTCCGATGGGTAGTCGACGGAAACTCCGGAGCCAGCCAGAGCTTCCTGGGGTGTGCGGACGATGGTGACCCCAGTCCCGACAGGGCCATGCTTGATGGAGCCTATCGAGGCCGCCTTTGTGTGAGTCCCACGGACGGTGTGTGCATGAGAGCCCATCGAGGACGACCTCGTGAGCCAGGACATGGGGCCTGAGAGGGAGGGAAGTCTTCCGCGGTGGGACTTGACGGACATGGAGGGTTGAGTTGGGGAGGTGTGGGGCGAGGGGTAATCTGTGAGGGGGACAGGGTAAGAAATAGATGGCGTTCGTCGGTGTGTGGTGAGCATGCTTTTGAATGTCGTCTTCGCGTGTGTCTTCACCACAATCCCGTCACCGTGCCCGTCCCTTTAAACAAAAAAACAAAAGGGGGTCGACCCGGCCCGCTGACCCGGAACAATAAACCATTGTGTGCCGCCCGTGCCTGGCACAAACTCTTGTCAAGCCATGGACACAAACTCGGTCCTTGCTCTTATTGGCTCCCTCTCGCCTTCGCTCGCCGCTTATCACCACGTAAAATTTCAAAAACAAGATACGGTGCAAAGCCCGTTATCCAAGTGTTCGAGATGTGGCCACCTCCTGCTCCCCGGATCATCTCACACTCGCGTCGCCCGCGTCGCCCGCTCCTCTACAACCCGAAAACGCGAATACAAAGGACGCTCAGACCCTAGCGTTCTTTGTATGAGACAAACCTGTGCAACATGCGGACACGTTAACAACACGTTCCTTCATCCTACTATGCACCATTCCTCATATCACAGTGACGATGTCACCACGCCATCTCCACCACCCAAAACGGTGGCGACGCCTCGCACACACCGCACGGATCAACATGATCCTCTTCCCGATCCCGGCCCAGTTCCTTCTTCACATCTTCACTCTCCTCCTCATCTGCTCCCTTCTCCGTCACCTCGGACGAATTCGCAACCCCAACTTCAAACAAAGTCTAAAAAATCACGACCCAAGCACAAGGCTGGCTTGCAGGAAATGCTTGCTCGCAACAAGGACAGGCAGCGCGAGGCCGCAAATAGAGATACATTAGGACTAGCCACATTTTTACACATTCTCTGAATGCCCACGTCGGTTTCTTTTACGTTTACCCCTGTTGTAGTGTCCAAGAGCACTCTCCTGGCCATCTGCCCTCATTTGTTAGTCGATCTCATCTATTCTCCCACTCTCCTTTCTTTCCAACTCAGGGCACGCTCGACTCCTGTAGGATGAAACGTCCCGGCCACAAGGGGCACATACGCCGAAGGCCGTAGAAAAAGTCTTATGTCTGCGCAATATGGCCAGGGATCCTCGTGAAAGTTCGACAAGACGATAGAATGTTATCCCTTCTCAGTTCCGCGCTTAGGCAATCAAAATTGCAGAGGATACACGATAATTTTGATACAGCTGACACCGAGTGCAACGATGAGCACACGCCAGTCACCCTGCGCATGCCTGGGATAAACCATTCTTCATCATAGGAAGGGTCTCATGGACATGGTACCCATACCTGGATGAGAACTGTGATGTTGTCTGAGATGACGAACGTGGCCGTATGCGGTGCGGAGACACAAGAAAAGTTTCTAAGGTACGTTGCAAGCCGACTGAGCAGGATGTAATCCGCAGCAATACATGCGCAGGGCTACACGTGGGTCGGTAAACGGGCCCGAAATTATTATGTTTTGAAACTGAAAGTGTGTAGTGTGTAGAATCCTGGCCCCAGGTCTGACGGATGTGGTGCTGAATCGAGCTCATATTATATGCCCCGGTCAGCCCCGGTCATACACCCCATTTAAACATACTGAACAACCGCGAGTAAAGCCCAGCTCATACCTCAGCCAAGTGGATGGTAGGGGTCATCCTTGGGAACCAAAAAAGTATTTGCGGGATGTGGTTCACAAACAGAGAGCTTCGCGGCTACAGGCAGACTCTTTACTAACAGACAGATGAGCAACATTGTCAAGGCAAGATGTATCCGCCCGAGAGAGATTGACTGTAAAATGGACCCGTGAATGAGATAACGAACGACTGCGGTCCATGAATTTGGAACGGGTCTCGGATCTCGGGAACAATGCTGACATGGATGGACCCGGAACTGCTGGTATAGCATCTGAGAAACCTCTTCGAAGACACTGTGATACACCCGAAAGAGGCCATGTCAAACTTTAACGATTCCCTGAAATGTAAAGCCCCACCCGACCAGCCTTCAACACTTCGGTGCCCAAAGGTCATAAAGCTCTTTGTCGGCAGGATCAAAGCACGTCGCTACGGAGTGATCCACGCGTATCACTACCTTGCGTGTATGAGTGCCTAAGCTTGACCCGTCCATTCCGGCCATGGCCATTGTGTTACTACCGGAGGAAAAGGAGGACAACGTTGGCGACACGTTCGCTGCTTCGTGGAACTGCAGAAGTCGTGGAGTGGAAGGTGTGGAATGAGGTCATTATTTAAATTTCGGAGACTTCCTAAAACTGTAACGTACCCCGCCAGCCACGAATACCGAGGAAGATGTCGCAGCGCCGCCGCGATTTCGTAGTTGTGACGGGGAAGATGTGTTACTGGCAGAGGGTCCTTGTTGTGGTGAGCTAGCGCCTAGTCGACGAAAAGTCATTGTGAGATAGCATTGTATTGTATTGTATTGTAATTCTGAACGTACGCGAAAGGGTTGGTGACTCGGTGGCCATTGTGAACAAACAGTTGCAGTTGCAGTTCTCAGCGCGTATCAGGGGTAACCCGGCCCAGCGGTACGCGCCTGAGTCGAGATTAAAAGGTCACGCGTGATATCCCGGGTCGTCGTCGTCTGAATCTCTTTCACCTCAGTCATGAACATCTTTCGAAATCGTCGGTACTCTCTCATTCGCTTCTGGGTTGTACTGACCTCTCTGGAAACTCATAGTGATCGGCAAGGTTTGGCGTGAGTGTTCCTCAAAGGCTTCCCGGCATAACTTACTCAACCTTTGATCTCAGAGGATCCCAATGCCACCGAGGTAGTCAAGATATCCACGGGGCAACTCCACCTGGCGCGACCAGGAAATATACGCTCGTCTAGGGAATGCATGTCCGTGGCATTCATCTCCCTCACTCGAATGGCTATCTTATAGGATTCCCTTTGTGTGTAGATACAATGACGCCATGGCCACCATTCGTCGCGTTCCATCAGTTGAACACAATTTCCAACTAGTCATAACGCGGGTATATGAGGAAGGTGACCAAGAACTGCTCGAAGACGAGGAAGAGAGTGCGTTCTTTGTTGCTTGACTATCTTCCACCTTACCGTCCCATAAGCCGATGAAGAGCGCGTATTCCTCATCTGCGAGGAACTCGAGTTTCATACTAGCGAGAGAGATGGAGAGCCGACTCTCCTCTGGCGTGATCTCCAAGGCGATGTTGATGAATTCTATGAATTTGTTGCTTCGGGGACGAACGCACCAACGAAGGCTTTCTTCGAGACGTGCATGTACCGCGCCATGTATGAGCGCAAGTACAAGACAAGTGCGGACAATGTACGAGACGAAGATTTAGCCGAATTTGTGTGGCAGTGGGTCTCTTTCCGTATTCCATCTGGCAAACTTCTTAGCACTTGTCACTTAGACCGCCTGCCACTAGTCACAAAGGAAAGAAGGCCACCGCGAAGAAAGCCTCTGCTAAGCATAATGATGGTCCTAGGTCGCCTCAATCTCCTGCTTCCTCGAGCACTTCGGATCCCTCTCTAGAAGTGGTCATTGATGAGAAAGCCGAACTGTTCTTGTGGGATCGCGACGAAGGGTACTTTGTCCTTGAAGCAGCAGTGTTTGCAAAGATCGTACGGCGAAAGGACGCCAAATTCTCGTTTTTCCTCACCGCAACAAGTCAAGTAGGGCAAGTTCTCGCTCACCGTGTGTCCTCCCAGATGATGCAACGCTGGTCTCCACAAACTTGGTCACTCACATGGAACAACGTGAACGAGAACGGAAACCAGAGCAGCTGGTGTTTGCGCTTCGAGTCCCAGCAGGCGTACGAAGACTTTCAAGTTGAGTTCACAAAGTGTGCGTGGGAGAGTTTAAATCAGACGTCGTGGAACAAGGTCAAGGTATGCGTTTGGGAATTTTCATGATCGACGGACACACGAATTATTTTACAGGCAGACGAGCGGGCATATGTAATCAACGCCAATGTCGAGGACGTTGAAATGGCGGTCAAATCGGATGAAGACGAGGAGGAGGCTGTCCTTGATGAGCTCGGCGGTGAGTGCTGCGACAATAAATATTGTCCCTACTCATGGCTCCTGTGCTTAGATGAGGACTCGGACGAAGAAGAGGAAGAAGGCGGTAGCCGACTACCTTCCGGACCCAAAGAAGGCCGGAATTCACAACTCACTGTTGGGTACAAGGGTGACAGGTCATATGTTGTCCGTGGAGATAAGATTGGTGTCTTCCGGCATAAATCAGACGACGTCGAATACGTCGCGTCTATCGCCAATATCACGGATATGAAGGGGAAGAAGTTTGACCCCAAAAATGTGCCTCTTCCTCTCCATAGCCTTTCCTTGTTTGTTTACGCAGTCGTACAGGTCATGCTGCATCAACAAGACGCAAAGATGGTCGTGATGAATCCTGGAGCGCCCAACTCGCTGTTCCACCTAGATATTGAGCGCGCCAAGATCGTCGAGGAGTGGAAGGTTCATGACGACGTTACGGTCAATCATATTGCACCCAATACCAAGTTTTCGCAGACGTCACATGAGCAGACATTAGTTGGTGCATCGCATAACGCGCTCTTCCGCATTGACCCTCGCGTGTCTGGAAACAAACTCGTGGACAGCCAGTACAAACAATATGCAACAAAGAACAAGTTTTCTGGTGTCACGACAACGGCATCCGGCAAACTCGCGGTTGCGAGTGAGAAGGGAGACATCCGCCTATATGACACCATCGGCAAGATGGCCAAGACTGCACTTACACCATTAGGTGACCCGATTACCGGCGTCGATGTGTCCGCAGATGGGCGCTGGATCGTTGCGACAACTAGGACATATCTTCTACTGGTGGACGTGCTTATTGGGCAGGGAAGATATGCCGGCAGTTTGGGCTTTGATCGCAGTTTCCCCGCAGATGCGAAGCCCATTCCCAAGAGGCTGCAGCTGCGGCCAGAGCACGTCGCTTATATGAACCATGCTATCTCCTTTACTCCTGCCAGGTCTGTTCTTCCCGTCTTTTCGTCATACACACGAAGAATGTTGACAACTGTGCCTTCAGATTCAACGTCGGTGAAGGGCAGGAGGAAAATGCCATTGTAACCTCGACCGGGCAATACGTCATTGCCTGGGACTTTGAGAAAGTGAAGAAGGGTCAGATGGATAAGTATGAAATCAAGAAGTATGAGGACCTTGTTGTACAAGACAACTTCCGCTTCGGCGATGACAAGAAAATTGTAAGTCCACCCATGAGTCGGAGACGGTCCACTCGTTGATCGCCTTCGTTGTAGATTGTCGCGCTGCAGAACGATGTCCTGAGTATTAATAAGAAGAACCTGCGTAAGCCGACACGGACGTCGCTCGCTCCTGAACGTCGAAGCACGCGCAGCCACTCTGGTATTGTCAATGCACCTTACTGATAATGAAGTTCCTCCTTTGCCTCCTACAAATGTCATTTTAACCTATTCCCCGATGACATTTCCTTTCTCCCTATTTGATGATACTGTAATAAATTTCTACGAGTACCGGAGCTTGTATAAGTACGAAACGGGTTCTGTATGTCCGATACGTAGTAGAGAGTGCTGCAATCCTGTATGTGTTCCAATCAGAGATTGAATATGATCTTCCAAGTTCCAAAGTCTGTGAGCCTGAATAGTCAGTCGCGGCTTCTCCGGGCCGGGTCTCGCATGGCAGCTTGTGGATCTGCTCACTCCTTGCCCCAGATTGCAAACGTGTACTGGGGACATACCTAACTCAATGATCAGCTACATCCTTCTGGTTTCACGCCAAGGCAAGTCACGTAAATTTTGGCCTGTATGTGGCTAAAATGGGCTATTTACTTTAGGCAAAGTGCGCCTTGCCAAGTGGTTTGTGACGATGCCGCCTAAGCAAAAGGCCAAGATCGTCAAGGATGTCATCCAGCTCGTCCTCGCTCGTCGCACGCGCATGTGCAACTTCCTCGAATACAAAGGTCTGTTCCCTTTACTTCTGGTTACGAACTTATTGACGGTAGCTACCTTTGCGTAGACACGAAGGTCGTGTATCGACGCTATGCCTCTCTGTTCTTTGTAACGGGCATCGGGCAGTCGGACAACGAGCTTGTGACGCTGGAGATCATCCACAGATACGTAGAGGTACTGGACCGATATTTTGGGAACGTGCGTAATGTGTCGCGTTGTTCTCCTTTCTCTTTTGACAAAGCTGCTAGGTCTGCGAGCTCGATTTGTGAGTTTTTCGTACGTGGGGAGTGGTTTAGCAGTCGGTTCTGATATTTGCACGCAGAATCTTCAACTTCCAGAAAGCCTACGCCGTGAGTCCGCCGTGTGTACGCGTGTTAACGTTGCATCCAACTAATCTTTTTCCTTTTTCCCTTGTAGATTCTGGATGAGTTGATCATCGCGGGCGAGTTGCAAGAGTCTTCGAAGAAATCGGTACTCAGGGTGGTACGTGGGATCTACTACGGACATCACCATGCTCTGAACTGATGGGACTCTGAAGGTCACACAATCGGACAGCGTGGAGGATCAGGAGGCGAACGAAGACATGATTTCGCGGATTGGCGCGCGATAGATACACATTTTTCTACGTTCTTAGATCCTCTTGTACAATACACCACTGTCCGATGCGGGCGGGCGGGCGGGCGGGCCGCGACGCGTGACACACTTAAGCCGTGTCGCGGTTGCAAGTTTTGGTGATCCTATACCTTACAGGTGTGCAAGCATCATGGCTGTCCGTCTTTCTTACTCTCTTCCCAATGCTGGCGCTGCTCACTCCCCGCCATCACAGACACCAGTTGTGCTTCAGGACGAGGATATACTCAGCGATGTCGTACCCAGCAACATTGTCTCTCGCCAGGTATGCTCTCGTACAAACGCGCGTAACTTTCAAGGGGTTAAGACTTTGCCCACTTATCAATAGGATACTCCAGGGGAAGAGGTCGAGAGCGAAGGCTCTGCGGACGAACAGGAACAGGATGAGTTGATGAGTGAGGACGGAGTGCGTGCTCTTAGACACTCTCCTTTAATCACAGCTTGACGCGTGGCGCTAAAAGAATCAACACGCCGGCCCTTCAACCAAGGCACAGAGAACTGCTGAGAGGAGGCAACAGAAACAGAAACGCAAGATGAATGAGGGGAAGCTCGTCGAAAAGAGGCACCAGATGGACAAGACCAAGGTATGAAGTAATCTTCTCTTTCCTCGGTTTCTGTAGTCATGCTTCCCAGGTCGCCGACGCTGTCAAACGCTATTCATACCTACTAGGTCAGACAGATCTGTTCCGCCACTTTGTGGACATGCAGGTTCGGCTGAGTCTCTGCTTCACTTTATCTCCCTATTTTATGTTTACATTAACTTTCAGAGAGCACGCGACCCTGAATATGCAGCTGTACTTGACGCAGAGCCTAAGGCTAAGGGGAGAGGTCGGAAAAGGGGGGCGTGAGTCAATCATTCCTCAATCTTTTTTCTCAATCTCACTTGTTATTTATTAGTGATAAAACGGCTCGGCATCGCAAATCCGAAAAAGAAGAGGATGAAGAAATGCTTAAAGATGGCGAAGCAGCCGTGGATGGGGATGATCAACCCTACGTTTTCGAAGAGTCTCCAAGCTGTAGGTCGCAACGCCCATTTTGCATTTCTGTCTGTTGACGACACCCTTCAGTTATACATGGAACAATGCGCCCGTACCAGCTTCAGGGCCTTAATTGGCTGATCTCTCTCCACCACAATAGCCTCAACGGCATCCTTGCGGATGAGATGGTTTGTTCCAATAGTGTGCTGTTTCAACCCCAAATAGTTTAAAACTGCGATTTGCATAGGGTCTGGGCAAAACCCTCCAAACCATATCCTTTCTTGCTTATCTGAAGCATCAACGGGCACTTCCTGGCCTACATCTTGTCGTTGTGCCAAAATCTACGCTTCAAAATTGGGCACGCGAATTCGAGAAGTGGACTCCGGACTTCAACTTTGCGCTTCTCACGGGTACCAAAGAAGAACGAGCTGAAATCATCGCGAACCGACTCCTGCCGCAAGACTTCGAAGTTTGCATCACGAGCTACGAAATCTGCTTGATCGAAAAAAGCGTGCTCAAGAAATTTAGTTTTGAATATATCGTCATTGACGAGGCGCACCGTATCAAGAATGTCGACTCGATACTTTCTCAGATTGTCCGAAGTTTCTCTTCGCGCGGTCGACTTCTTATCACCGGCACACCCTTGCAGAATAATCTGAAGGAGTTATTCGCTCTACTCAACTTCATTTGCCCCGAGATTTTCATTGACTATGCGGATCTGGAAACGTTCCTGCACAAGGATGACACTGCGACAGATGCTGACGAGGAGAAAAGCAAGAAGGTGGTAGAGGCGCTCCACAAAATTCTTCGTCCATTTTTACTTCGCCGTGTCAAAAGCGACGTCGAGAAGAATCTCTTGCCTAGTAAGCGTCACCATCATACGTAGTTAACTGTTGTATGCTCATGATTGTCCACAGAAAAGGAGATTAACATTTATGTTGGCCTGACAGACATGCAACGGAAGTGGTACCGTAGCGTGCTTGAAAAGGACATTGATGCAGTCAATGGTCTTACCGGCAAGAAGGAGGGCAAGACCCGGCTCATGAATATGGTCATGCAGCTGAGAAAAGTGACATGCCACCCGTACCTCTTCGATGGCGCAGTATGCCCTCCCCTCATTACCCCGAACGACAGCTGATTATTCCGCGTGCGCGACTTATAGGAACCGGGACCACCATACACGACGGATGAGCACCTTATTCAAAACTCTGGGAAGATGGTGATATTGGACAAATTGCTCAAGAGCATGAAAGAAAAGGGCTCGCGCATTCTCATATTCTCTCAAATGAGCCGCATGCTTGATATTTTGGAGGACTACTGCTTGTTCCGTGGCTACAGTGCGTATAGTATCGCTCAACGCCTCGCAACCGCTAACCATCTTCGTAGAGTACTGCAGAATCGACGGTAGCACGGCACATGAAGACCGTATAGCCGCAATTGACGAATATAACAGGCCGGGTAGCGAGAAGTTCATATTTCTTCTTACGACCCGGGCTGGTGGCCTTGGCATCAACCTTACTACTGCGGACATCGTTGTGTTGTATGACTCTGACTGGCAAGTGTTCCTCCTTAGAGCTGCCGCATTCTCTGACCCCGTCCTTCTAGGAATCCGCAAGCGGACCTTCAGGCCATGGATCGTGCACACCGTATCGGTCAAACAAAGCAAGTGTATGTGTTCCGATTTGTCACGGAGGAGAGCGTCGAAGAGCGGATGCTGGAGCGCGGCGCACAGAAGTTGCGCCTTGATCAACTGGTCATTCAGCAAGGTCGACAGCAATTACAAAAGGGTATGCGTATACGTCGAGTCTTAATGACCACTGTTTGCTAACGCGCACGGGTGCGAAGCCGCGAATAAAGAGGAGCTCTTAGAAATGATCACCCATGGTGCAGAAAACATCGTGAACTCCGCTGAGGCGTATGTTCCTCACCCCTCGGCTCTTACTACTTGAAAGCATTCTGAGCATTTCCTGTAGCTTCCAGATCGACGATGACATCGATGAAATTATCCAACGTGGCGAAGAGCGTACAGCAGAGCTTAGCACGAAATACGAGGGTTTGAATCTCGAAGATTTGTCAAACTTCAAATCAGACAGCTCATTGCAACAGTGGGACGGGGAAGACTTCCGCTCCGGGCAACATAAACCTCTCAACTTCAATCCTCTTTCGTTGAGCAAGCGGGAGCGTAAGCTCAACTATTCGGTTGATAGCTACTTCAAGGAAACCATGCGTGCGGGACCGAGCAAGACAGAGAAGGCACCAAAGCTTCCTCGCGCTCCGAAGCAGATTGCATTGTGAGTGGACTGCAACTTCAGGACTGACCATGTCACCGATTCCCCTCATTGTAGGCAAGACTTCCAGTTCTTTCCACCAAAGCTGGCGGAGCTACAGGAACGCGAACTTGCTGTCTACAAGGCATATCTTACCTTGTCTGGCTCTGTCACCCGCTGATCTGCCGTTTCAGTGCCTCAACGAGATTCCTGCGACCCTGCGTGAACCCCAAGGGGAGGATGACACGCCCGAAAAACTGGAGGCTGAGCGACAAGCTGCCCAAGAATTTATTGACACCGGTATATGCCATGTTGGCAATCATCCCGTGTTCTCGCTAACTTGTTATCTGTAGCCGAAGCCTTGAGTGAGGACGAGCTCCAGGAAAAGGAGGAGCTTATTGCCCAAGGCTTCGAGGATTGGAGTCGGCGAGATTTCCAGCAGTTTGTTCGCGCGCTGGAGTCTTATGGGTGGTATGCTAACTTCTACCTGCACATGGGGCTTGAGCTGATATCCACCACAGGACCGAAGACTTTGATTTGTTGGCATCCGAGATTCAGGATAAGACAACGGAAGACGTCGCCACGTATTACCCCGTGTTCCGGAAGAAATGGAAAGAGCTCTCGGGTAATCGGGCTTGTTCTGACACTCGTATGATGGCTTATCGGAGTCTTTACCCCTAGAACACCCTCGCATCGCTGCCCGCATAGCGGAAGGTGAGGCGAAGCGCAACAAACGTTCAAATCTCGAGGCACTGCTCGCAAAGAAAATTAGCTCCTTCCGATACCCGATGCAGGAACTAGAGCTGAACTATCCAACAACAAAGGGCAAGGTCTACTCGGAAGAAGAGGATCGTTACCTGTTATGCCGGCTAAGCCACTACGGCATGCGGACGGACGACGTCTACGAACGTATCAAGAAAGACATTTCAGAATTTCCCGTGTTTCGCTTTGATTGGTTTTTCAAAAGCCGTTCGCCGCAGGAGCTTCAGCGTCGGTGTAACACACTGCTGGGCATGATCGAGAAGGAGGCTGAGCAGGAAGAGATGCGAGCAAAGAGTGGTGGAAGCTCGTCTCGAGGCAAGGTGCGTTTGATGTGCATGGGTATGTGTGGGGGAAGGTTGCTGACGTCTAGATAAGCAGAAACGAGTGATCGAGGAGGTCCAAAAGGCGGACAAAGCAGACAAAGTATCCCGGTCGTCGACCCCCGGAAGCGCGACTGCGAGTGCAGGTGGAGGTGTGAGTGGTTCGGCCAAGCGTCCATCCAAGAAAAAGAAGACTTAGACGACAGACTTGACCTCTCTTCGCTTCTTGTTTATTCTCTCGTGGTGTCCCGCATATATATTACTCCTACATTAGATATACAGTTTCACTGTCTTGCATCGTGCAGTAGAGGGTCCATCGTTGACCGCCTTCACAATCTGATCACGATCACGCACACCTGGACGTGTTGTTCAATTTCCTGGTAGTAGCTTCCATCATAGCAAGATCCTACTAGTGTCG
>Ga0137397_10000033_pt1 | contig 80449 bp, 126 predicted proteins | sample czorhiz116metaG_FD_106658 | JGI IMG/M metagenome (GOLD analysis project Ga0137397, IMG submission 106658) | Vadose zone soil microbial communities from Angelo Coast Range Reserve, California, USA - czorhiz1.16 metaG | ecosystem: Environmental > Terrestrial > Soil > Vadose zone | place: USA... | reverse complement strand
ACCAACCAACCGCTTCTCGGACATTTTTCCCTTCCCCGAGAGACCCTTGGAGTAAGATCATCCCTAGCTTGTACATCGCTGCTGTATCTCCAAGCGACGCAGCCTTTCTATAGAAGGCAGCGGCACGGGGTGGCTCCTTCCTAGTCCCCACCCCAATCTCATTGCATACGGCGACCCGGTATGTGGCCGCGGCGTGGTTTTGTTTTGCAGCTTGAAGGTAGAGATGATACGCCTTCTCATGGTCGACCTGCAAACCTAGCATGCCGGTGCCATAACAATTGGCCAAGAAAAACTGAGCATCGTCGTAAGGTTGTCCTTGTGTTGCGAGTCGCTTGATGACGCGTAATGACTCTTGAATGAGTGTGTCCCGATATTTTCGAACCGCGCGTTGGTCCTTGACTTCTGCCCCAATCTTCTTTGCTGCATCGATGAGATAGCGGGCGTATGCGAAGTGAGCTTCTGGGTCGGGATCGGCTTTGATGCGTTGCCGGTAATCATCAATGTACTCTTTGGTAAACGGGGGCGCCCGCAGGTCGACAGCTTTGGTGGTTCGTGTTGGAAGTGCCTCGAGTGAAAAGTGTCCCGGGCGATCCGAAGTTGGTCTTTTTTCCAGCTCGGGGACGTCAGATGATATTTTGGCAGATATCGAGGATGGATGGGACGGCGGTGAGGAGGTACGGGGATACAAGGAAATTGGGGATGAGGGGTCATCGTGTTGAATGGGAAAGTGCCCAGGAATGTGAGTAGATTCGCTTCGATTGTAGTGGTGTTCTGCTGACTCAGGGTGGTCGACCCGTTGATATACTGTTGCGCCCGATTGGGGTGGTGGGGATATACCCAAAACGTCTGAAGCAGCCGCGTAAAGACGGTTATAATCGCCAGGGAAAGGCGGAACGGAAGGAGGATTCAGAGACGGCGTGGAACTCGGATCATCAAGCTGCCCAGATGGTGTGTTAAAGCCCCGCCATGATGGTAGAGACGTTGCATCATATGTGCTGGAATAGTCAGCATTTCGACTTGCAGTAACCGGATGCCGAGGGTGAGGTCGCGGGTTGGAGGGCAGAGAGGGACCACGCCTCGATGAGCCGTGGTGACTAGACAAAAGGGACATGGGAGAAGTAGAACGGGGAATTGGGTCGACGTGTACATTGTTAGAGGGAGATTTCCCCAGTGAGTCATCAATGCGAAGGGCGTGAAAGGTATCGAGAGCGGAGGTGGGGTCATACGGTCGAGCGGGAATGGGCTCAGGTATTTGGTCTGGATTGTGACGTTGCTCGGAGGGTAGTGAAGGGACGGAGTGGTTCGAGAGCACGGTGAAGGAATGCCCTGGAAGAGCGTCAAGAAGCTTTGCTATCTGAACGAGTAAGACTGACCTTGACTTAGTTGCACATCCTCGTGCTGACGTAGTTGAGCTCCCAGGGACCCCGACGGTGATGTTTGTAAGTCCATCATAGAACGTGAGACAGTGTCAACTAAAGCCGCGCTGTAATCACTCATTGCAGGGTACAAAGTCTGGAGTCAATTTGTTCAGAAAACCCGGGTTGTAAGGTCGGTCGCTGTGTGATTAAAAGGGATTACATAAGACACATCCTAGTGGGCAACCGCTTCCGCCGTGGCTCCGCTTTCAACGGGGCTGTGCGCGCTTCCATCCCCCGCATCGTCCCAACTCCAACTCTCAACGACCCTCTCTACGCGCTGTCGCTCGAAGCCATGAAGAGTCCTCCTTGTTTTCACTATCACCTGGCGCCTTCGCCCAACCTCCACTTTGTCCCCGTTCACCATCTGAGACCTCATGGGCTCTTCCTTCCAATCCGTCCAATCTTCAACCAGCGATCCAATATCCTGCGGGGATTGCAATGTGAGATGTCGCACCCCTTCCTCTTGCTCTTCTGCAGAGGCTTCCCAAATTTTCGGTTGGAAGTTCCGGAACCTAGGATCACCCCGAGTCGGCGAGAATTCTAGGTCTCTCTTCCGTTTGCGTCCAACCCCCTTTATCATAGGCTCTCTAGCGCTGAGAGGACTAGATTGATCTCCATCACTGGCATAGCCCTGAGCCAACCGAACACGCCATCGCAACTCCCTGGCTACCGCGGGTGCGTCTTTCACTTTGTCATTGGGAACTTGATCCCGAACGTCTCTTCTCACCGATTCCAGGCCGCTCTCCATTGTTCGCACCTCAGACACCAGAAAATCAGCAAGGACCTCGATTGACTCCAGGATGCGAGAGGGGAAATCCTCCTTGGCACGGAGGTCACGCAGGTACTTCTCACCGACATACCAGCAAAGCCTATCAAAGTCAGCTGGGAAGACAAGATTGCCACTCGTTGAGACGAACCTTGAAAATAGGGGAAAACGAAATTTCTTTGGGACGTGAGTTGCCATTTCAATCTCACGCACCCGGAGTTCTGCGATGAATGAGTACCCCGTGGGTTATGAGACGATGCAAACATACGAAGTTCAGCATTGTATGAATGGAGGAAATTGCCTCCAAAGACCAACGCGTCTTGCGGTGTATACTACACAGATATTAGCAGAGAAAATAGAATTGGGGTTAGATGTAACGCACAACCGCATGAATCCATCCAGTAGGAATGATCATTGTGTTGCCTTCCCTCAGATCAACCTTAATGACTTCGTCGACCATGTCACCCAGCCATGTATGAGTCTGTATCTCGCTCCCGGACCAACGTTCATAGGAAGCAAGGTTTGCGGCGGTAGGACGTATAAAGAGGAACGTCTGGGGTGAGGAGATGATTAGGCAACATGGGGTATTAAGAAGCGATTTTCGATAAACCTTCGAACCCCTGAGAATATGATAATAAACCGATGAACCAGCGAAATCGATGTGCCAGTCCTAATATACAAGCCCGTCAGGAAAGAAGGGAGATTATTGTCAAATGAGGCGACCTCACAGTCCATGCTCCGGCTACTCCCATCAAGCAATACAACTGGACCTTTGGATATGGGTGACTGCTGCCCCTTCGGTTATCGGGCCAGAATTTCTCTACCCAATCCATATCCCTGACCAGTCTTGGTGGTAAGACCTGTTCTCCGAGCTTTGTCCCAGATATCTCCAGTGATATTACATTCCGAATCTTCTCGCGCGCTGTGGGCTCAGTCGAATAATAGCTGGCCCACTTCCCCAGTGTCCAGCCAGCTAAACTGGACTGCGTCCCAACGTCTAAAAATCACCAAATGCTTGCGTTAAGATGGAAATTTTGAATAATGGAGTGTGCATACCGATAACTTCCAGCGGTGTATTGTATCCTAAAATATTCGCGATCTCGGGCACTGTCAAGGTTGTTGGAGGCATCATCATACCAAGGCCGTCAGGATCTTCGACGATGACAGGCTCTGTCATGGCGGTAGAATCATCTTCTAGCCATTCCTCGTTGAGGTCCGACCCTCTCATCCTTCTAAATTTGTCCTCTGTGAAAGTCTTGCTCTCCAAAAGCTGGGACCACCTGCGTGGGTCTGAGGAATCTGCACCGGAGTGCAGATTTACGTAATCGCGAACTGGTCTATTGCGCCCTGACTTGCGCATTGGAGGCTTCAAGGTAATAATGCGTCTACAATCGGCAGCTCTGCAGGGCCCGCAGAACCTGGAAACGGGTGAAACGGCAAGAGGGATGGATGCAAGTGGCGGAACAAACCATTTATCTATCGCATCAAGTTTCCCATTTTCCCCAACACACCTCCAGTGGTACCAAGTTTTGCAAAAGTCACATCTTACCCAACTTTCACTGTCCTCATCCTTAATGTCGCGGGATAACGACACGCTACATGAGGGGCAAAGGTCGTCCTGAGGATCCACAATATCTGTTACTGCACCAGGCGGGCCAGATGCTGCGGCATCTGATCCAAGTAATTGCGACGTTGAATTGCGAGTCGTGCGTCGAGTGGCTCGGGTCATCGACGAGTTGCAACTGCGTGTGGCATCCAAAGCCACCAACCGGGTATTGCCGAGATGATGTCCAAACTTGCGTATGCACGTGATGACGCCATCTTACCGGGTTTGTGGTTGATAATCAGTAAATATATTGACTTTAAACGGGACAATGTCTTTTTTATCACCACAGAAGCATGTGGAAGACAAACCAGTGACAACCCTGTCACACACAGATATTGGAATAAAACCGACGACTGTTTGTTTGAATAGTTGCGCCCTTAGAACGGACCGATATAACGAAGAACGTACACGATCACGTGAGAGAAAGTCAACTCAAAATCGCGGTACAAAGAAAGTGAGGTGGTCTTTATTTTATTGTTCGCGACGGACGACATGCAAGCCTTCCCTGCTGCCTCTTCTGCCAATTCACAGTTGCACTCGCCGATTCTAGTCCCCGCGTTGTCAACTAGAACCATTCAGTTCGTGCAAGGCATCCAAGACAACGTAGAAGACCTGCTATCTTCTGACCTCGAGCTGTCTTTCGCCTCGGCCATGTCTCTGAACTCTCCTCTACGTGGTTCTATAAAGCTCGCCGACAATGCCGGCAGAGAAGATGTGATTCCCATGGATATTTCTCCTGAACCTTCTCGCTTGGCCCAACATTCGCGAAGGGCCGGTGCCCACTTTGTCGAGAAGGCGACACGCAATTGCGAAACGACAACCTCCGTGCGGTTGTTCGGACGTGATCTCAGCAACGAAGCTCCTATGCCTTCTGCGGCCTCGTCGTGCGAATTCGGGACTGCCATTGCTATCTCTGTATGTGTGGTCTCAAGTCAAGTCCAGTCATTGTTTACCAAGTTAACCCCATTGCTTTGTAGTCTCAACATGAGCCATCGTCGCCAGCTGCAATGGATATAGACAGCTCCTTCATGGAGGGTCTCACTTTTCCTCCAAAGGCAGATCAACTGCTTTCAGTTCCGCACACCACAACTCCGGGACTCACAAGCTTCGAAAACATGTTCTATGACCCGTCCTCCCCTATCGTTAGCCGCGACGACCTCCCAGTCTATCCTCCTAAGAAGCGACGATCAGCTTCTCCTGAGCCTAGCCCAGAAGCAATTCATAGCCGCCGCCGTGCTGGGACGATCAGTATCTTCGATGGTTCATCACCTGTTGCAGATTCTTCTCCGAGCGCACTCAAACTAGAGCGCCTCGCTCACTGCGCAAGAAAGCCTATGCTAAATGGCCTCGGGGTGCCTTCTGATAACCCCTGCAAGCGTCTACGCAAACCGAACCTCTCGGCCATGGTACCCCCATCCGATGCCGCCCAGCCCACACAGCCGCCTGTTGTCTCTCAAGACGAAGGTTCTGCCATCGTACAAGGACAAAGCACAGGGCTGCCGCCTCCACGTCGTGCCTTCTCTGCGATGCTCCCGCCACTTGGGCTTGGCACACGTTCTTCCGGAGAGTCGTCAATTGAACATGGCGATGAAAGCTCGCCAGCGTTGGCATACGCAAAACGACAACAAATCCGGACTATCCGCCGCCGTGATGGTACAGACGACTTCCGTTCGCTTAAGGGGGTGACATCGATGGTCGTGCGTGACAAGGAAAGTCCACGTGTACGGATGATACCTGAGTGGGGAATGGGTTTGGGTGGCTTTGGTGACAATGAGGCACATGGGAAAATTCTTCCGTGCCACAGAGTCCGCGAGGACGGATTGATGCGAATCAACTGCAAAACTGTGAGACATCTTTCTATTGCAATAGAAACTATTCTGATCGACGACGTATGTGAAGCTCAATGATCTACTGAATGGAGCCTTCAATTCGCAAATCGCGTCGTACCAAGTTATCGACTGCCGATTCGATTATGAATATACCGGTGGCCATGTCCCTGGAGCAATCAACATTAATACAACGACGCAGATGGAGGAGTACTTTCTTGGTGCTACCGCAAACAAGCCTGCTCCCAGCGTGAGCGGGGAAGGTGGACCAAAGCATATCCTCGTCTTCCACTGCGAATTCAGTGCCAAACGCGCGCCCACCTTGTACGTTCTTCTCCGAGTTCATCTATCCCATTCACCCACATATGCGTTCTTTTCAGCGCAAAACACCTGCGTTCGAAGGATCGTGCGATCAATAACCACAATTATCCACGCGTCCACTTCCCTGAGGTGTACATCCTCGAAGGCGGCTATTGCCAGTACTTTATGGGAAGTGGTGCTCGTTGTGAACCACCGGGGTATGTTCGCATGGACGATCCCAATCATGCTGCCTCCCGCAAGGAAGATCTAGACCATTTCCGCAAAGCTAAATTTGGGAGAACCAAGTCATACGCATACGGCGACGCGATAGGTCTCAGAGTATCAAAACTGCAAAAACACAATAGCAACAGCAATACGTCACAGACGAAGCAGCTATTTACAACTTCGAGCTTGGCCCGGACATCAGGTGCCATTGACGAGCACGTGCTGGGCGTAGTGCCCGAAGACTGCCATATCCTACAAAGTGAGGACGAAGAGACCGACATAGGTGACAGTCCGTGTCCACCCCCATCGAAGAATACTGGTTTAAGGGCAAAGAAACTCGGCCTGGGTGGGACCAGAGGCCCTCTCAAGCGTACAGAGACATGGACTCTGTCTGGCCTCTCGTGACCACGTCACCTGCAGTCAGCACTTCCTCCTCGTCGCTCATCAATTGTGCATTGGCTGGCATGCTCGAAAATCTAGCCGAACCTCCTCCAAGTTCTCTCGTCGTTGTGCGTCTCGCCATGACCCTATTTACCCTGAAAGGCTTTCTTGATTTCTATGGATGATATCTATTTCCCCTACACAATCTTCGCACACGCAATAGCACCCCTTGCATCATTCGTCAACTCAATCTAACGGAGCAACAGAGCCTCCTCATATCGCTACCGGTCAAGTGTACTATCCTATCACACAGGTGCAGATGCACGCATACGGACTCGATTATCTTTCTCCATATTAGACCCACAGCTCCATCTTTGGCTGAGTGGGTCATGTGTCTTTGAACATATTTCCATTGTTTTCTTTCCCCCACTCTTCCACATCAATCATATGCAGACAGATTACGTCTCAATCTTCATGTCTTCATACCCTTCTTACACCTTAGTGCAGACGGTCAGTTGACAGTTTGGCTGGCCGCTTTTGGCATCGCTCTCTTTCCGGGTCATTCCATCCATCCACTACGCGTATCTTACACGCCCCCACTCTTTCGCACTAAGGTGTTATACTGTCTCTTCCTATTTGTCCCTCATCCACTATTTCCCCCCGGTTTGACACCGGCACTGACCATGTTGTTGCATCTGTTTTCAATGCGGGCTTACGTTGGTTCAAACCCCCATAATCTTGACTTCCCAAATTTATCAAACATTCTGAATCAAACATTTTGAATCCGTCGTAACTTAATTTGAACTCATTCGTGACGTTATGTGGGGCCTTGGCGCTTAGCATCGAAGCTCCTTGGATACTTCTGTTCTCAGGGTAAGATATTGTGCATGTTACAGGTGCCCTAATAGTGTATACTTTTGGAAACCAAATTTACTTTGCCTTTTTACCACCTCGCGTCGCAGGGGTTACTCGCTTGATCTTTTTCGCCCTAGTCCCAATACCGGGATACGTAGATGCCTTCCGTTTGCGTCCCATAGTCTCGTCATCAATCTGGCCACACGTCTCGACATGCCCTCCAGTCCTAGTACTTGGTAATACTCGTTGTAGCTGCACGAGTTGGATGATCTGCTTATATATACCGACCAGTGCCGTAGAGGCCATGAAGCGGTCGTGCACGATTAGGCGGTTGTACAGCTCTGTCCAGATCGTGGGATCCCAGATATCCCCGAACGATCTGGATTGGGCCGCAAGGCGCTTCGTCATGCGTGCTGCGACGATGACCAGTTTCAACGCTTCCTTAATGCCCGATGTAGACTTGAGGGCCGTGTCGCAGGTAGCGGATAGTGCGCGATGCATCTCAAACTGCAACTCTCTCATGAAGACCGCCACGTCATCTAGCTCGTCGTCGGGCTTTCGAAGTTCTTGTTAATCTCAAATGCCGAACAGAACCACGAACGAAGAATAACACCCACAAGATGTGGTACAAGATTTTTGAGCAGGGTTTCTAGGAGCATGTAAGCCTGGCCTTGTCGGTAGGCGTTGACAGCATTCACGGACGCAGCAAGTAGCGCTGCACGCATATCCCACGCGACACGGGGATGCCGTTTGATGAAGTCGCAGAAGAATTGCCGGTTGAGATCAGACGTCTTGCGCTCTGTGAAATCGACAAGCGATGCAGCGTACGCCGTTTTAACAGTCTCGTCACCGCCAACATGGATCAGCGTTCTGGAAACGTAGAGACTGCAACGGCTGACGATCGCGATCGCGTCGCGTGAATGCACCTTGCGCGCGCGGATATGAAGGTCATTCAAGATACCCGAAGCCATTGCAACGTCGACAGCGGAGGGAACTTCTTTAAGCTTGCCGATGCGCGACATGAGGAGTCCGGTAGCTTTTTCTGAGACTTGCTTCTCGTCGGAGAATGTAAGGGCAAGAAGCGGTACTAAGAATCGCAAGATATACGGGCTCGTGGGTTGCCTTCGAATGAAAATATCCAGAAGATCCATGATGCGGTTCTTGAAATGTATGGCTTCTCTCTGTGCTCCCTCTGCGATGCTCGTCAAAACCATTTACTTGTAAAATACGAGAGGGCGCACCTTTACTCTTCTTTTCACTTTCCCGATCTTTGAACATCATCGCAAGTTGGTCATCCATCGCCATCATCTGGTCATCGTCGAGGTCTCCCTCAGTCCCTTCATCAGCCATTTCAGCGATGACGTTAACATATTGTGCTTGGAGATTTTCTATAATGTTGTCGTTGTTTTCCTCATCTATTGCTTCGTCGCTTTCGCTATCCCCAATAGAGGATTCGTCATCGTCGGGCCCGCCTTCCGAACATCCATCGCCGCCTTTATCCTCTTCCTCATCCGAGTCAGCAAGAAGTTCAGAGGGGTCGCGCTGTTCCACTTGCTGTGAAGTATATCAATGGTACTCTAGAACGCGCCCCCAGAAACACTCACAGTGAGAATTAAGTTGACAGTGCTTTCCTTGACTACAGCACTGAGCAAGGAAAAGCTCCGATTGCCCACCGCACGCAGGAATGCAGTCCCCTTCTCTAGGTAACCTATGATGATATCTACAAGGACATCAATTGGCTCAAGATTGACTTGCTGGACATCGCGATTTCCTTGGGAATCAAGTACATCGGGCTTTCCCGATGATGTGGGGAACAAGCAAAGTGCACTGTCGACGCAAGACTGGCTCGCAGGTACGTGGGTAAAGGACTCAATTCGCTGGGTACATGCCTTACCTCGAGAAATGCTGTATCTCTCCCACCCGGGTCATCTCCGATATAGATTTGTAGAATACGGGATTGCAAGAGCAACTCGACGCCTTCTGCCTGCTCTCTCAGATCCTGCGGGATCTAACATACGGGGGTTTCACAAGACTAAACCAGGAGCACGAATCTCGGACGTACGTTGCGTAACCAGGCTACTGTTCCGCAGGCATATTCTAGTATCCCCCTATCATCTTGGTCGAGCTTCGAGAGTAGTTCGACATGTTTGGAGTCCTGCTCAAAAGCTCGGATAATTTGCACCACCCTTGAGACCCAGAGCTGGCCATCCAGGTTAGCGCCAGTGATCTTCTGAGTCTTCTCTGCCGTCTTGATGACAGCTGACAACTGCGTGAGGTCGGTCAAACAACCAAGCAAACGCTCGCGGCACAGACGCTGCAGGTGGTCCGAGTATGGCGGTGGCGGCACACGATGTGCCTATGCACCCGTTAAAGACAGGTAAACTTTGACGGGGAGGAGAATACGTACAGCAGAGATCGAGCTCTTCTTCGATTTCTTCTTAAGAAAGAAAATCCCATGAACGATGAAAAAATCCAGGATCGCTTGCACCCAGTCATCGCTCTTGGGAATTGTACCGTTACGAATAAGAGCAGCGAGTTGCTCAATTGTCCATGAACGACGCGCATTGATAACCTGAGACCTGGCTCTCGGTGAGTTACTTACAACTCCTGAATGGGTCAGATGCCCATACTGCTCTGATGTAGGACTTCCGTCCGCATGTTCCATTAAGTGAGAGATATAATTCTTGATACCAACGGTGTTCATCTTTGTCAATATCGACTCTACAGTCTTGGTCCTCGTCAACTTGTCAAACTGTTGATTTCCATGCACGCCGGTCAGTTGCAAAATGAAAGCGAATCCAAGCGTCGGGTCCGTTTGTACAACAGAAATGATCTCCTTGGCCTGCGAGACAATCAGCATACAAGGGCAGTAGAAGAGTAATCAGCATCGAGGCTCACAATTTGCCTGGCGAACGAGTGCAAGTAGCGGTCAAAACGGGATAGGTGATTGATCCATGTCCGCATAAAATTCTTCGTAAACAACATGGGCAGGTCATCAGCCTTGACGCGTGGCAATGCTCTTTGGAAGATCACAAAGCCCCAGTACTTTCGCTCATTCGAGGCAGACCCAGAAAAGAGAGACTCTGCGCGGCAACTGACTAAGTAAGATGATTTTTCGCGCCGAGCCCACTTACCATCGACCACAATGCGGAAGAACTCTTGAAAGGAGCCCGTAGGAGAGCGTCCACTGCCGACTGGAGGTAATAGATCGTCCAGCAGCTCGTCCCAGACGTAATGGACCTGTGGTCTCCACGCCCGACCGGGAATCTTCGCCACTCCTTCATCCTCAATTTCACTTTCCTACACACTCCTCAGCTTCTGAGAGTGTATACCATCCAAAGTACTGGTCCACACACCTTGAGAATTTTGGCAAGCGGCGCTAGGTTAGCCACATGCAACACATTGCCATGCTTCAGAGTAGGTGCCCACAGCCTGCGCCACTCATGCTCACGCTCAGGCCACAACCTCTGCACGCGCAGCGCAAGAGCAATCTTCTCCGGAGTCCAGATACTCCCAATATTTCGTGATTCGCCCTCAAAAGAACAATCTTCACCAAACACGCCTTCGCACAAATTGCGGACTGCCTCCTCGCGCCAGGGCACGTCCTCCTCAGCTGAGGCTGCGAGACGGTCCATAGCACCTCCGATCACCCAATATGCAGCCTCGGCGAGCCATGATTTGACACGCGCGAGCGCAAGCAGAGCGTCGAGCACGGCCGCGCAGCTCTCGGGAGTACTCGGAGCGGAGGCGGAGGGAGGAAGGGGGGGTTGTGTTCGGAGGAATAAACCGGAGTGTATGATCGCACTGAGACCAAAAAGGCGCGCAAAGAGCAAATCGCGCTCTTCCTGGCCAGTTTGATTACTTGACATGCAAGTGGTATCGAGGAGTGCCAAAATTTGCGCGCAAGAAAATGTAGTGATACGGGAAAGTAGCTTGTAGCATTTAACCATGAATCCTAGATATAAGTGCAGCTTTGCACGTACCTCCGTTAAGGTGACGGCGAATCCCAGGCGACTGCTCTCCCTTGGGCTGGCAAGTCCACGCACGAGGCGGCGAACCGAGTACGCCACATCGGGCGAGTTTAGCGCATCTAACATGGAATCATGCTCCATGTTCCCCACAGCACTAGTGCCCTGCGCGTCTTCTTTCCCACCGCTGTCATCCTCGTTCGAGGACGCGTCCGATTGGGTTGACTTGTGTTCGAAGGATATCTGGAATTTTTCTAGCGTGCCAACGAGCTTGACAGATGCCTCGAGACGCTTTTTCTTGTCTGCGGAGGAAAGCTCCCAGAAGAGAGGAAGTGTCGTAGACATTGAAGTTCAGTGCCCTTTTGGCGCTCAAATTTTAAGGACGTACAGAAAGCAGCGCGGTAAAAAGATGCCATTTATGGACATCTATCGATCACATCCTGAATGGTACATACAACACTTTTAATCCGTACATTCCGAGTTTCTGCTCAACCCAATACAGCCAACCCGGCACGCGGTAGCTTCGGCTCGCCGTCCTTGTACGACTGGCCAGTCTCTTTGCGCAATAGATCATTGATCCATTGCCCATGTGGTTTGATCTTCTCGCCACGAGAATACATGACTGCCAGATACAGCCACGCGGCGGCATTACCGACTGTACCGACCTCGTCGGAAACGTTTTTACGCGCAAAACTCGACACTGCTTCGTAGAGTTTGTGATCCGTGTGAAGGTCATAAAGGTAACCCGCGACACGGTCGTTATCCCCAACTTCGCAGAGATAGCCCGACTTCCCATGTTGAATCTGCAGGGGGATGCCACCCGTGCGGGAGGCGATGACTGGTTTTCCTGCGTGCAAAGCCTCGGAAACCTTGACTTCAAACCCTTCACGTGTCGACAACTGCAACGCGATCTTCGCATTGGCCATCAGCGCATTGAGCACTTACGGTGACCGTCAGTAAGTCAACTTGTGGGACTAAGGAAAAGCATACGCTGGTCACTCGGAGGCAGGCGCAATACAACAATGTCTTTGATAAGATGCCTATAGGCATCTGAATTAATGAGCTTGATGACCTGGTCATAGATGATGCTTGCATCGGGATCATCGACGGCGCCATGTCCGCAAACGAGCAGCTGAGGCGCATCGCCCTCGTCGAACTTTCCCTTCGTCTTCAGCAACTCACGGAACTTGGAATATGAATCAATGACATTAGGGATTCCCTTAGACGGGTCAAAACGGGCAATTTGAATGACGTAGTCGCGAGACGGCCAGGCCAGTTCCGACATCTTTTCCTTGACACACAACGAGCGGAATTCGCCCATATAGTATTGTGTATCCCAGGGGCCGAGTTCTTTGTTGAGCCCATCCAGCCTATAATTCTGCGTCAGCCAAAGAAGGCCAACCGCTTATGAACTGTACATACCAGTCAGTCGCAGCACCAAGCAGGCAAAGCTTTTCAGCCGATACATCACTTGGGACAAACTTGTTCACGGGGTGACCTACACGCAAGCCAGAGGTCAGAACCTGATTGGACCATAAGAATGACCACACGCACTGATAAACAGATCAGCGTGTTGGATATTGTTCCACAGGTACTTCCACACTTCCTCCTGAGGAGAGCCTTCCTTGTGTACCAGATCGCTGCGAATCTCGATGTGTGAGCGGTAAACGATAGGCACCTCCGGCCGGACCTTGCGTATGAGCGGGATCAGACCAGGCATCTGCGGATCATCTAAACAGGAAAGGTTTTCAGGACGGACGATGCCAGAACGTACTGAGATGAACGCGCACCGATAAATGCCACATCAACGCCCCCGGGTGCGAGAGGACCGCCCTCAGCGGTCCAGCGCAGGCCGTTCTTGAGAATCCACGCGTCAAATGCATCTTTTTGCTCCTGAGTAAGGCGAAGAGTGGGCGCAGCGACGCCTTGCAGGATATTGTGATTGTTTTTTGTCGTACGGAACACTGAAGGTGAGGGGTTCGGGACGTACCTGAACCGGTGGGAAAAGCATTGATCAGCTGCCCGTGTTCACATAGGAAAGAACATGTGACAAGAGGAGGGAGAACGGAGGGGAACGTAACCAAGGGACCTCCATCCCAAACTGTTACGGCAAGCCGCAATCTAGCAGATTGTGGGGTGAAAAGATGAGTCACGACGCACTCACCAGGCACAATCTACATCAAGAAGGGAAAGGAAGCGAATAAGCGCATGTCTCATCTGCAATCAGATCCGACAAATTTGCATTAGTTGATGATAGTTGAAAGATAAGGGAAAGCGTGACACTCACGAGGGCGACACCACCTGTAGATAGGGTGCGCAAACGCAAGCGAGAATGGGAAGACGACAGACGCTTAGTTTTTATCTCAAATTTTGTGAGAAATGGGGTTCGAACTTACCGCCCTGTGGAGTTGAAGAGAAGAATCCGATCTTGTATTTTTTTTCGCGAAGTTCATCGGCAAGTTGAATGACAGCATTCCAGGTACCTTCACCGACCGTGTTGCGATAAGCATCAAGATCGTCTATGAGGTGTATCTTTCCAGCAGCATCGACAGCGACTTGATTTCGAGGACCGATGGCCAGTCGTGGGTTATTACCAGGGCCATAGTACATGAGCGCTTTGCGAGCGGCTGAGTCGGCTTGTTCATCGATAGTGCGGGGAATAGGAAGCTTTTGTTGAACACCTCCAGGGGGTAGAAGTCCTGAAGTGTTCCCGACTACGGAATGATCAACATAAACCGTTGGCGTCTCAGCACCCGAGGGAGCAAAAGAGCCAGTAGCAGACCCAAGGCGGTGCTTGATATTAGTGCGAGTCGCCGAGTCGGTATGATACGGTTTGATATTGAAGACGATGGGGACGATATCGAGCTCCAACCATAGACGGGTACAGAGATTTGGAGCCTAGATAGTGCTAAATAGGCCAATAATGGAGTCGCGAAGAGAAACAAACCTCACGAAGAAGGCTGAGGGTAACGCCTGCGCCCAAGAATTTGCAGAGGTGCTCTGAAGAGAACTTTCGGAGAGTGGAGATAATATGAGATTCGATTATCTCAGTCTGCTTGTCCGATTGAGAGGCATCGTATGTAAGGATAGACGAGCTGAAGTCTGTGTTGTAGACTGAGTCGTGTATAGAGATGGCAAGCTCGAAGCCAGCTTTGTTGGCAAGGAGAGAACCCGCGATACCGGCCCACATAGGCTAGAGGAGCATTGGATTATGTGAGAAAGATTTCGAGAAAAATGAGCGCATAGGAAGGACAAACAGTCAGGCTACTGAACGCCGGGACGTTTGGTCTAGCCTTGGAAATGCTAGAGAGCCTGCGCCTGGTGGCATCGGAAGGCTTTGATTCAAATTGTTGGGGTAACGGAGGCGCCATTTTCTTTCGGTAAAGGCAAGGAGGGTGGGACGTGGGGAACCTTTATAGTGTGGGGTAGATTTAATCAATATTATTATTATTTAGATATTTTGTTATCCCGTAAATTTAAGTAATTTAAGTGGAAAGGCTAGGCAAGGCACAGCCACATCAGTTCGCCGACGCATGTCCTCCAGCTGCAAAGAATGCGGACATCCTACCGAATGGGCTCAAGACATAGGCTCGGCCGTCTGTACCCAGTGTGGTACACTAGCAGATTCCTCCCAACAGAGTGCTCTAACTTCTTCCGCCGATTTTATCAACAACACGTACCACCATCTCCCGTCTTCATCGACCTGCGCTCGACCAACCCTCAAGAGCATCCGTCGTAACACCGCGTGGGACCTCCCAGGGCAGGGCGCAGACTCCAGGAACGAGCGCAAAAAGGTTTTGCGTCTTCTTTGCTTTTCACGTCCCTTTCCCCCTTTCTCACACCGCATCGCACTCCTTAGTCCACCACCCATGGATTCATTCGTACACTCGCTGATCGTCTGGGACATCATGGTGCCGCGACCCGCGCTCAAGTCATCTTTGACTCCGCTATGCAGCGCACTTCCGTGAAATGGGGTAAAGCAACCAAACTCGCTGCAGGTGCCGCCCTCGTGTTCGCGATGAGAGAACAAGGGCGAGGAGATCGTACCCACCACGTTGCTGTCAGTCCCTCTCATTTCTCCATCTCCTCTGTTTTCTCGATAAAAACGGCATCTCCGGCCTTTTCCCACGTCTTCTGTGTTGCGCTACCGACGCTAAGGCCTCTGGCCTTGTTCTTGTCCTTTAGCATAGCTTGTCGAGCCTTTCCATTTATTGCCATCAGGGTTAAGCTCCACCAACACTATGATAAGACGTCGGTGTCCTGTATTTGGCGTGCACTTTCTATGGCTCCCATGCTCGCGTCAAGCGTTCTTACCCGCTCTCCCGATTCTCAGCGTTGACTGCGATGTCTCTTTATTTGTTCCGTGAACCCAATGCACCTCTTTTGAGCTCCGTCTTTTTCTTTTGAATTCGGGCGCCAATAATGAGCTGCTACAGCCTGCTAATCATCTTTCTTTCCATCCTAGTATATGCTCTCAGAACCGGTCGTCGCGCTGAAGCGCACTCAGCTCCACCTACTCCCTCACCTCGACCTCACGCTCCTACGCACACATCCATGTGTGCATCTCCCCGCGCTCACTACGCATCTAACCTTTCTCACCTCCGCTTCACCCCCGTCCCTTCCCAAAGATACGCTCGCCTTCCTAAGACCGTTATTGTTGTCTCCTGCCGTGCTACAGGACATCTTGCGCACGGCTCGTGCGCTCTATGACCCTCCAACTCTGGGAAACAACGCTTCCAACGGATCGAGTGCTGGCTCAACTGCGTGTGCCCTGTTACTTCTGGCACTCGAAGCACACGCGAGTCCGCCTCGTTCAGTTCCACACGCCCTTGTCCTAGCGGCGCAACTCGGCACTGCCCTCGGCGCCCGCGGTGCAAATGTCATGGCCTGCTACCGAATGCTGGTGGACATCATCGAGGCGGGTGCTGCACGGGTGCCGTGGCTGGCAGGTGCTAGCGCCACCAGGAGCAAGCGTACCTCAAGGCGATCTTGGGTAGCGAAGGCAGTATTAGATGTGCTACAATTTCGCAACGAACTCGAGCGAGCGGAGATCGCCGAACGCGGCGGGCCCATTAGTCTCGACATCGAGGGAGAAACTGACGGAGGTGGGATAGAAGGTAGAGACCAAAGTGAAGACGAGGCCGCACTTGATACACTGATCGCGAAGGTCGAGCTTAACATGGCCGACAGCACGCGCGCTGGGTCACGCGCGCCTGAGATCACCCATGCCGTAGGCCCCGTGCGTAAGCACAAGAAGTTTCGTACGACCACCAGCCAAGCGGCTTGCTTTCTCCTCGACCCCCTTGCGCACCTCGCGCCTGCGCATACGACACTTGCCCATACAACCTACCTCCTGTCTTCTGACGCTGCAACCGAATCTGCTTCAGTACCGACGCGGCTGCAGCTCCTCGCGGTCGACCGTGGTAACGCGGAGGCAATTCACGACGATGAGCTGTTCAGTGACGGTGAGTTGGAGGGAATTGTGATCGGTACGGACGAGCAAACCGTTGAGGAGCGAGGGAGGAGGGCACAAGCACTGCGGATGATTTGGGGCGAGGGTGACGCCGAAGAGACAAGACTAGACTCAGATGTGGAAACCAGCCGAAAGGACAGCGGGAAGAGGGGGAAAGGAAGAATCGACATGGACAAGCTTGCGGCGCTGCTGGGTTCCGATGATCCGTTCGTTACATTGGGAATTGAAGGAGAGGAAGAGACAGGCGACGAAGATGCAAAGGTAATGGCAGAAGAGGTACGGAGAGCGAGCGGAGACTGGCGAGCCTCGGAAGAGTAGTAGCATATTGTAATCTGCGTCCCGTGATCGCAGACTGAAAGCGTGTATAAGGGTCGCTCTCCGAGATCTTAGGGTCCGCGAATACTGAAACATCGACATCCAAGCCTCCCGTGAAGACACGGACCCTCAACTCTGCGTGTAACTAAACAATGGAAGTCGACCTGTGCTTGCCCTCTTTTTGCACCATGCGCAAACGCTCGCGTTCCCGCTCTCCAACTCCATGCGAGCATGATCGTCCACTTGTATGTACTTTCGTATTCTGGTCCTTGTTCTGCTCGAACGTGTCTGCTCCTATACAGAAGCGCTCATCTGCGTTGGCACTCGCTGTTGGCGACTGTGCCCGAGAACCGCCCCCGTCTTTCACGCCTCCGCAATCGACGAGTCCATCATCCCCCGCACAAGCGCAGGCGTTGTCCGCCGCTTTCTTACTCGTCCCTGCTGCTGCGCAATTGGCGTACATCCCCGCGGTAGATGCGGAGGGGGGAATTCAGGACGAGTGGGTGGCCCTCACACGCAACCTGACACTCCTCTCGGCACACGGCGCTCCCGAACACGAGAGTGCTATGTGTGGCAATAGAGAGGAAATCATGATGGTGCGCATTTCGAACATGAATTCCTGTTCTTGAGAGTCCGTCAGCTCTGAGCTGATGACATCGCGTTATGCGGGTTACTTGTCATACAGAACCTCGACGAGCCCCCCCAACCTGCTGCCCTGCTTTATCCACACGTGCAACACCAGCATGGTGCTCAAGTATCACCTGTGGTACAAATTGGCTACACGGCTCCGCATCTCTCAAATCTCCACACCGATGCACCCACGCCACGTCTTCAGCCCTCGCAGGCAACTCCGCCTGCAGCAGTCGCATTCCTACGTGCGCCAAGCCCACCGATGATGCCCACTCCGCCTTTGTGTACAGCCCCCCTCCCGTCACATTCGCCCTTCATCACTGCCCGCATAAGCACTCCACCAGTCGCTCGACAGGAGTCGCATCAACCACAACAGCCGCTGCCAGGTCCCGCGCGTCGCTCTCGGTTTACGATGGGTCCACGACCAGATTGCGACAAGTGTCGGTTGGGCGTGCCAGGCCATTATGCGCATTTCGACTAGTATAAACCATTCCGGCCAGAGAATACTTATATGAGATCGGCGCTTCTGTCAGTATTTAACTCCCCCTTTGTTTGGTCTAGCCGTTTAAGAGGTGCAATTCTGGCGATCCGAATCGTCCACATCCCACAAGACTGGTACCCTACTTTGCATATATTCAACGTACCTCCAGAATCTGTAATCTCAGCCATTCCCCCACTATGTAGGATGTCAACCGAATAACAAAGCGATGTCATGCCATGCTATGCCCATGTCAATCAGCCCAACACCACGCTGTGTACCACACTAGTATAGGTATCATTATAAATCCACGCGCAACACCGTTGCAGTGATTGTACTCTAAGATGTTCCTTACAAAGTCCGTCGTATCAAAACGATCGGCCACATCTTCATCTTGTCAGGTAACACAATACTAGACAAAATAATGATAAAGAAACAACAATTCTCCAGCGCTCGACATCCGACGTTCGACCATCAATCGTCAACAAGCAAACCATATGAATGGGCGGCACGAAACTTCACGAAGCTGAGCCCTTTCCGCCTCACAAGTTCTTCATGCGTGGTTAGATCACCATCAAGCAAGAGTTCATCATCACTGTTCGTCCACTCTGCGTCCAGTAAAGACAGAGCAGCAAGGGACGAGCAAGCCAGTGATGAGGACGCTCGCGCCACAATTTCCCTGTTCAGGGAACCATGGCGTCTAGTCCCTTCTGCCAATAACTGTTCAGATGGCGCTTGACGCTCATTTGCAGCGATCGCTTCGCTAGCGTCAACAAGCTCTTCTGCTGATTCATTTCCTTGGAACGGTGTTGTATCTGCGTCTGCATGCCCTTCCGGCCCTGGAGAGATTGAGGGTCCTACGCCTCCCTCGTCTTCCTGCATTTTGTCCCCAATTTGTTCTCTTAGGCAGTGAGCCTCGTTAACATCCCAGGGCTTCTCAAGGGGATACCCATCCGTCTCGTTCTCCTGTAGTTGCAACAAATATGCAACAATTCTCTGCTCGTCGACCTCTGCGTTTGCGTCCGCACTATTCGGCCAATGACTACGGCGCACGCGGCGAACCTCGCGGAGCCTGGCTTCTTCTACGCGACCCTGGCGCTCCAGCCGCCGGAACTCGTGTGCGCGTGTCGGCGTTGGTGGGGAGTAGTGAGGTGGCCGCGCGGGGGAAGAGTCTGGAGATTCTCGGGTAATTTTTAATGTTAGGCGCCTCGCGCGCCTCTGCGGCATGGGCGACGTGGGGGAAAGGTTCAAGTCAAGGGGTGCCTGACGGGGTCGTACAAGCTGATTATCATCCTCTTCGTCTCCTGACATAACAACATCCTCCTGATCCTCCGCTCCACTCTCCTCAGCGTCGTTTTCAATGGTTGAATTGGTGGCCTTCGCTCGTCTCAGCAAGCGCGCATATTCGCGCCCGGCCGCTTTGCGCATGTTGTCCAGTACCTCATTCACCTCTTCAAGGCTTCGATGCCTTGACGCGACCTCGCGAACGAAATCGATGTGGAACCTGTGGTTTTCAGCCATACGCGAATACACTGCCTCGAGACCAAGCGCCAGCACAAGTTTCTTCTCCGACTCGGGGAGGTTTGGCGGGGTAGACGATATGAGTGGCCTACTGGGTTGTTTCGTCTTCATCATGTCGCTGCTGATGCTGTGGCCGCCCGATGTACCACTGCTTATCAGAGACGTCCCTACACTTCTTCTTGAGTGTAGTGCGCGTAAGTCAATGTGTTGCACTGATGCCCGTCGAATCAGTTTCTCCCTACGAACGTTAGCCCGTGGAATCTCCCTTTCAGTAGCAAGGGTCTGCCTGCGCGCTTTGCGCTCGACCAGCGACACTGTGAAGGGATCATCTACAGAAGAATCGCTGTGCGCTGCAGGATTCGGATATTGGCCGAGAGAGGTACGTTTGGACGGAGGACCAGGGGCAGGTGGTGGGAGATCGTGTGCAGAAACAGAGGGAAATAAGAGACGGTTGCGATTTGTTGCTGGAGCTTGACGTTTTGTTTGGGCCAAGCCATGTGACGAGGGGCGTCGCTCCGAGTTCGGCAACATTTGATCCTTAGAAAGCGAAGGTGCAGCCTTGGGCTGTAGAGGCCCACGTGTAGCCTTAGATGTTTGAGCGACTGCTGAACCCGCCAACTGCATGACTTGTAACGGAGCAGCCTTAGTTTGACCTATCAGCATGGTAGAATCTCGCATATTCTTGTTGGGTAGGGCAGGTTCGATGGATGATACCATCCTCACAGTTGGCTTCGACTCGACGGCTGGATCGGCATCAAAGGCGTTGAGTGAGCTGGATGAACATTGTTGTTGAGCCCCCACGTTTGATTGTTTGCGGTCTCGTAAAGGGGTCGGATTCTGTTTAAATGGTCCCTCGGAGAATATTGGAAGTTTCCCTTTCCCCCGCCTTGGAGGCCAATCATCGTGTTCGCTATCAGCCTCTTCCTCCGCATCCGTTTCACTTGCGCGTCGACCACGTAGCATGAGCCTTGGTGCCCCGTTCGCATTAGTGTACGCATTGCGAAATGGACCTTCAACTAGGCGCGGTGCTCCCTTCCCATGGGCTCGTGGTGGTGGATGTTTCTGGACTGCGTGGGGAGGCGGAGGTGGGGTGCTGAAGACGTCATCCTCTTCCCCATGTATGATGGTCCGTTTGCGAGGGGAAGAAAAATTGGGTCTCCGTTTCACAGAGGCGGAGGGTATATGTCGCGGACTAACCCCACTTTGCATGGAAGCACCACTCATTGGCGACAGTTGACGTGGGACAGGGCTACGCGGAGAGCTGATAGCGCTCGTGTGCGGCGGAGTAGGCTCTTGCGAGGGCTGCACAGCCACTACAGACTTGCGCGCGAATCCCGAAGCTTCCACAATAATGGCTTCGGAATGATAATCCTGCTGTTGGTGGGAAGGGGTTGGCTCTTCAGAAGCTGCAGCGGCATCAACGGGACTTGGTATCGGAGATCTGATCGGATTATTGAAGTATTGGTCACATAATTACAGAGAAGTGCGTACTTCCTCGGAGCCACGGATAGTTCAACCATGTTGGCAGGGCTGGATGGACAAGACAACCTGGCAGGCGTGCTGACCCGCTTCCCTTCGGACAGACTCTGTCCTTCTTGGTCGCTCTCCCCGGAGCCAGACAATGCACCTGTGTAATCATCAGATCCAATTGCTGGCGATACTTCGTCGTCCACTGAGCAAGGCAGAGGGGGTAATTCTGCGCTGTCCTCCTCCACATTTCGATGCTCTTCAAGCGGGATCCTTGTATGCGCTGAAGGGTCACATGGTTGGCTTCCTTGAACAGAGACCTTTTCTCGACGTGTCTTCTTGGCGACGCCAGCATCTAGGGAATCATCCTCTGGAACCACCTCTCGGGGTCGCTTTTTGGCTCCACTCTCATTAACGGGCGCTGTTGAGTTACCCGTATCATTGGTACGTAGATTTGAGCGAGCCGGAGGAGTCTGCTTAGAACTGCCGTTCGCGGGCACGGGGGCGCGGGCAGGATTAGCAGAAATGCCATGCTTCTTCTGATATTTAAGTATCTGGGCGTCGAACCGTTGCTGATTATTCTTGTAGTGCTCTCGCCATGAATGGGCGGTGTGACGGGAAGCGAAAGACCATTTCCGTTCTGCCTGCAGCGGATGTCAATCAGGCTGCGCCACATAAAGCGTTGCGCGTACATTTTCTATAAGTTTATCGTATAACTTCACGCCTAGCCGTCCTCTGGGTTGCGTGTTATATGTCGCGATGTATTTCATGAGCAGGGCATCGTCTTCCTCGGTGAATGCAACTTTGCGCCTAGGTTTCATGGTCGGAACAAATGAGGGGGGGAAAGGCGATGGGGTAGTCACTGGACCTACATTATAGGGTCGGGTTATACTTAGAGCACGATGCGATTGTGTTTTTTCTGGTTCTCGAGCCAGTTGTAAAGCCGTCAACACGAAAATGTCACCACGTCGTGACATCATGTGACAAGTCGCGCCTCATGTAAACCCTAACCCAGTTCCGCATCTACTTCTTCATCGTCGCCTCCCATCCAGCCAGTTCTCCGCCTTGAACTCTTCTAGAGTATGGCTATGAAAGTAGTCTGAAAACGGAAAGATGCTTTGGAGATTCAGATGGTAGAGCTCGGGGTATTGTTGAATTATCGTCTTTTCCAGAGCGGCAAACACGACCTGTGGCCTAGTGTCACCGTAGCACAGTTCGATTTGACTGTTTGTGCTTACTTCGTATCCAGCTTTGCCCAAGTGCAACCCGTCCGTCAAGAACGCTTTCACTGCCTCCTTGTTTTCTCCTGCTGCTTCCCACACTCCTGCCCATGCATCGACTACTGGGACCTTCTCTGCTTCGCCAACCTTTTTCACTTCCTCGGCATAAGCCTTCGTAATGTCGAATGCCCTTGTCAGCTGCATGTCTTCTCGCATACTAGGAACGTGGATGGGTGGCGGAGTGATCAGGAAGATTTTGGTTTCCGGCGAGTACAATGGAGATTCGGGTGCCCGGATACCGCGCACCATTGTCGTTATGTTCTCTGAAAACCGGGCAAGGGGAACATGTTGCCTGAACCCGGGTAGGCATGCATCATTCGCTCCGAACCAGATCATAAGGAGTTGCACGCGTGGGGTGTGGGACTGTTCGTCCTTGTGCTTTACCATGATCTGTCCAAGTCCCAGTCCAATTGATAAACTCATGTAAATTAACAAACGGCGTATTTACATACTTGTCTCCAAACTGGCAGCGCCCAATCTGTATTGTACCCTGAGAAGCCGCGATTCAGAACGTCAAGTTTGCGCGCATACAAATCTGCGGTGTTGTGCAATTTGAAGTGCAACATTGAGGTCATGATCAGAACCGACGTACCAGTCAGACGAGCACCGATACCTCCAAGTTCTGGGTTCCAACTCATCTGAGTGAGTGAATCGCCAAAAAGGACGATCTGATCCAGGTAGTTAACCATGACCATCAGATAGACAGGATAAGACAGATGGCCGCATATAGCACGTCGGATCCATCCACCGGCCCGGCCAAGATCACTTTCATTGATTCCCGAAGTTCACGTTTTCTTTTCTAACATACATGCATTTAAGAGGCGGTTCTATCGGGCACGTTTGGTCATTTGTCGTCAGCATGATGGTCTCTTGTGACCCGGCTGCGAGTGAGAAAATAAATAGCCCTTTTAATCGAAGCCTATATGCGAGGTTTCCACGAGAACACTGTAACTCGCCTCGGGCCCGCGCGGGTTAGGATAACTTGATTGCAGAGTACTACAGATCACAAATATACAGTGATCAGAGACAATTACCCATTAAGTTGGTTATTTACCCCGGGGAAACCATGCATGCGGCATCAAACATGGCGCCAGCCGGCAGCGGGCCAACAGTCATCTCCATCTCGTGCGACCAGCGAGCAGAGGAACCAGCACAGAAAATGGCCGATCGGATAGAAAACCGACTCCGATAATTGCAAAAAATGCATAGGATGTCTCACATCTCGCTGTACTAGATCCCAACTACTAGGCAAGTAGATGGGGATACAAGGAAACACCAGACACTGGATGACGACTGCTGACCCGGATTCACTACCTGCATAACCGTTGAACGTTGAACATGAACGCGGAAGGTACATCCTGCAGAACCTTGCGAACAGCGCACTTTGCACAAGCTGGACACTTGTCAAGGTGTCTTGGTTTGTGGGGGAACATTTTTTCTTATCTCTCGGCGCTTGGCTTCTGCAGAACACAGCACAATTTTTGTTGAGCTACACACGAAAGTTGTTACTATTTCTGGCCACCAGGTCATGGATTGGTGTGTTTGTATGGCACAACGTATCAATTGCGATCGTCTGTGATGTACCGTTAGTCTGTCCTGTGGACCTGCCGAAGTTTTCTGAGAATCTATGAAGCTAAAACCCTTCGTACGCGACTTCTTCGCGAACTTCGGAAGTTCCTATTGGCGCGTATTGGCCAATAGTATTAAGCGTATGGCGAACGAGTCTGTTCTCGCATGGCGATGAGGGGACAGTGTAATTAAACCAGTTTCATATTCTCTTACCATCGTTGCTGTTCTTCACCCAAATACGACAGGGCTGTGCACCGTAACTGTTCCATAATAACCATGGAATCAGTAATAGAGCCACTTGAGCAAGTGCTCAGCAACCCCAAGACTTTTCGCATTCTTTCCCAGAATCAATCAATCCACAAGAAACCACTTTTGGGGCGATTATATAGATGCTTACCTGCTTCGCTTAGCCTTCTCTTCAACCAAGTTACGTATCCTGTCGGCTTGTTGCGCGGCTGTCTCCAGCACATCCTCCGCGATTCCTGCAAGCCGTGCGCACTCGATCCCAAAAGACTCTGTAGCCAGGCCCTTGGTGAGACGATACAGAAAGGTGATCTCTCGCATCCCATTGATTCGCGTGTCCTCAGTGAAACCCATATGAATGTTTTGAATATCAACAGGAAACTGTCGCGCCAGATCTGCACCAACAAGCGGGTAGTGGGTGATGAAGAGAGTCTTACAACGTTTCGTCTGTATAAGGTAGTGAAGCACGGCATGCGCTATTGCCATCTATAATACAAGTCAGATTCTTGTTTGATTGGACCATGCCAAAGATAGAAAACTCGTACACCATCGAAGGTCGATGTGCCCCTGCCGAGCTCATCGAGAATAACCAAACTCTTGTCCGTGGCGTTGACCAGAATGTCGCTCGTTTCTGACATTTCAACCATGAATGTCGAACGTCCCCGTGCAAGCTCGTCTGAGGCTGCAGAGCATAGGTAAGATCACTCCCAAAACGACTTATCTGCAACTGGTCTACATACCACCCATGCGCGTCAGGACACTGTCTAGCATGCTCAGCCTCACAGCTGTCGCAGGAACATACGACCCGATTTGTGCCATGATAGCGATCAGCGCAATCATGCGCACCGCTGAACTCTTTCCTCCCATGTTCGGGCCCGTGATGATCTTGCTGCGGGCCTCACCGCCGCCAAGAGCAACACTATTCGGCACGAATGGATCCGCGCGTAGGGCCTCAACCATCGGGTGTCGCCCGTCAACGATCTGGAGAACATCCTCCTGAACCGTAAAATGAGGCTTGACGTAGTCGTTGCGCATAGCAACGAGGGCCAGGCTCAGTAGACAGTCGATCGTGGCGAGCTTATTCACAGCCTGACGCAAAATTGCGTATTGATTGTGCGCGATATCTTCGAGAAAGGAGAGAAATGCCTTATTGGCGGCCGCATCACGCATTTCTCGAAATTGTTCTCGTAGGGCGAGCTTTTCTTTTACTACGGGGGTATAATATCGCCGCACTTTTTTCGTGCTGCATCTGATGAGTCGACGGTCGCATTAGGATGAAGTGGGCTTCACCTGCTATGCATGAACCACGTGTGTGGGATTTTACTTAGGTCTTCAGAGCGACTGACTTCTACCTGATACTGCGTACTTGGTCAGACAATTAAAATGTATATTCAACCAGTGACCTCTCCTACCTCATCGCCAGAGACAGTGGTCCACTGAAGCCCAGGCTTCTTCAATTGCCCCCTGACTTGAACCACTCAGGCTTTAGCAGCAGATATCTGATTCTCATACGTACTGATTTTGAGCTGGTCGTCCAACTCCTTCTCTATCAATGATATGGCCTTCACAAATTAACATGAGCGGGCAGACATTAATTATGTCCACGAGAGCTTACTCCTTCAGAATCTGCAATTTCTGGGTATCGCTCAGGATCGACCCACATTTCAGCCTTATTCCCAGCTGCGGCCTTCTTCAACACGACAGCATCGATAAGCTGTTGGACTGGTTCTCGTAATAGGGGTAGCGCGAAGAAGATATCATTGAGAAGCACCGACTTGAACCCTACCGCTGCTGGACTTTCAAAGAGCGGAAAGGCTGTGGCGACTTTATGGAATGCCGGGAGTAAAATAGCAAGCTCTTTAGGAGTGCACTGGAAAGTCCCATGTCAGCAGAGTGACCAACACGGACAAAAGATTGAATACTTTTCCATATTGAATTCGGCATAGGCCCTTGGCCAGGTCAGGTAGACCTCTTAAAATAGGGCGAAGCGTATGTAAATGTTGCGATGAAGTTGAAATGATTTCCTCGACGGCGTCAATACGCTCTTGCAGCACTCTACGCTGATATAAATACGCAAAATATTTTTCAAGTAAGGAAACTCACTCCGTGTCCATGAGAGGCCTTCCCACCCAGCTATGCAGTAGTCTCGATCCAAACTTCGTTACAGTCTTATTCAAAATCCACAACAAAGATCCTTTACTTGAAAAATCTGTGTCGTTCTGATAAATCTCTCTGTTTCTGCGCCTTAGCTTTCGTCGTTTCAGCAATGTGGGCCGACTACGCACAAATTTGTGAGCGTGTTGCCATTGAGAAGCATGTGTGCCCTAGTCGTAAACTTGGCGAAGAAGTTCGTCGCTACTAATGCATCAGCAACGCGAAAGGCTGCCAAGTATTCGATGGATTGAGCCAGAGCCATGACAACTTGTTTTGGGAAATCAGTAACTTCAGCCATCAACTTGCCTGCCGCATGTTAGCACTGAGGATTTGAGTGAGATCAAGTACGGACCTGACTTGAAACTTGTCGATGCTCTCTCATAATGGGCCTTCCGGGTATAAAACTGGGACACAAAATCGAACGCATCTGTGTACAACATCTGATTCTTGTACCGTTCTATTCGAAGTCTGCGTTCTGTTGTAGGGCTCCTATTATAAGAGTTTGGCGTCAACCGTTCTATAATAGTTCATTGTAAAGCACTCACCCAGCAAAATAGTTGAGCATTCGCTCGGTGGGTTTCGTCAACCCCTGTTCGGGCAGCAGTAGTTCTGCTGGTTTGCAGTGCACCATCCTTGTCTGAGAAAGTAGGTGAACGGCGAGAAATTGATTGCATAAATGCAGTCACCTCGAGCTCTGTACGCATGTGGCCATCTGATGGTAGCCTGTAAGCTCTTAGCGGAACCAATGAGCGCCTGATAAGAAACTTTCCTTCGAACTCATCCCATACGACGTCGCCTGTGCTAGGACAGATAGTAACCATCCCAATGCTGACCCTCTCGTCGGCTCCCATCCCTCCACGTAGCTGTTCTACCAAGCACATTAATAACGGTGCGTTATTAGCATCCACATCGTCAGCGGAGTCGATGTCATCGACATATCTAAGGGCAACAATTGGTGAACACACATCACCATGTACGGTGCGACTAGCTCACGTTACGGCGGTGTAAAGATGCGTTAACTCCCGCTCGAACGGAGCATTACGGTTCTCGCCGACCTTCTTTAACGCAGCAGTCTCTGTCTGGGCAACTATTCCGACTTTGTGACCTCGAGATAACAACCTTTGAAAAGAGTGTCAGATAAAGAAATTACACGGCATGCCGAAAGCGTCACTTTCTGAGATGAATGTCACGCCGGTGTGTGGGTATCGATGCGACGATAAAGTTGCGGTCCGGGTATGCAACAATCCCGAGTTCCTTAGCGGCGGTCTGAGGACGGATATGAGTGAATGACAACAACGCGACCCAGGAAATGTAAACCTTTGCATCTTCCCCAAAGAATCTGTACTTGTAACCGACTTCTATCATCAGAAGTATGCCTTCATGCTTGGCCTTCAACCGGACCACCTGTTTACCATGAACACGGACGCTCCGCTCCGTGAGAACCTCCATACCTGCAACTCCAGCGCAGTATACGGCTCGCCGCTGGGGCCAACTTCTGTTTGCTTTTTTGAGGAGCGTTCCTGCGTCGCCTTCACCTTTCTCTTCTGCTCTGTTTTGCGGGCGAAAAGTTCTTGCAGTTGCTTGAACTTGCTATCTGACTCGGCTCCAGAAGAGTCTTGTTCAGCGTCCGCATGGTCACTGGGAAAGCTATGTCCATCCAGTGCTCCAGCCGTGTCAACGGATGTGCTGTTCTCTACCAATAGTTGCTTTGCAAATAGCTCGCGCCGCTTCGTGGCCTCAGGATCTATAGGGCGTTTCTCCGGAGAAGGTGAAGGGTCATACCGCCATCGAGAAGCAGATGTATGAGGATTTTGGAGCTGAGGTTGAGAAGAACGATTTAGCGTTGGCCCGTGTGCTATCTTCTTTTTCTTGGTAGGTGGCCCCTCGTCGTCTGAGATGGTGAGGTCTATCGGCAAGTTGGAACCAACGGAGAGGGGCTCAGAACTAGCGCCAGCACCTTTGACGGTCTGCGAGAAGAAGCTGGAAATAATTGGTTGCCTCATTGTAGCACTGCTGCTTTCTTTGGTGGTTTTCGATTCGGGCTGCCGCATCGCAGTCAGCAACGACCTTCAAGAGAACTGTCAGCAGTCACGGCGAACTTGAAGGAACGGAGCGACGCGTCGGGCGTTGCACGGGCCCGCGGCGCCGCAACAGCTCCACGTGATGCGGGGAACTGGTCACGGAACCCGATAAGCTCGGCCCGTCCTAAGTATACTGTTCTCTCTCTCAACTCACATGGTAATGAGAATCCTAGGCCGCACGCTCTTGCAGCCTCGTACTCGGACACATACCGCACAGAAAACTGTCTTCAGCTTCCGTGGATTAGCATCGGCCGCTTTACCAGTCAACAGCGTGCCAGCCACCGCAACAAATCGTGTGTGTTCTTTCCATTTCTTGTTCATGAACTCACGAACTCGCAGGCGCTGAGGCAACGTTCACACGCTTTTGGAAAACTGTTGACCTCCAGGAGCGAGGAGACAGTCTCGCTATCACACTTGACTCTCGCTCTCTCAAGACGCCTGCGGGAAAGCCTCTATTCCTGCCTCGTTCGAAGCGCCTTGCTGCAACACTCATCGTGGCAGAGTGGGAAAATCAACGCAATGTTCTCAAATCTCACGCACTACCAATGGTACATCGCCTATGTCGACTCCCTGTTACGCAGGTTTCTTTTCAGTCAGCTAAACACGAGAATAGACTTCATTGGCAGCACGGGCGATAGACGCGATGAATGGAGCTACAACGCGCGAGGATGTACGCAACGCCTTGCTCGAATACCTTGATACCGATACCATCTGGTATAGTCTTTCTTCCGTTACCATGCATACCCACTTGCCCAACCCACGATGGATTAGCTTTCACCAGGACTTTCCCGAGCCCCTCGTGCGCCTCCAAGATGACCACTGGAAACCCCTTCTTACCTGGGCGCGTGACACCTTTGACGTCGAGCTTCTTACCTCCGACTCCGTGCTATTCAGCGTTCAGCCAGCAGCAACGAGGAGGAAATTGGATAAAGTACTTCAGGGCTTTGATCCTTGGCAAATGGCCGGTTGCGTACCATTACCTGTTCTTTCTTATCATTCACTCAAGAATGACTTGCGGACAGCGATGGAGCGCGTGACGCTCACGACAAAATCTTTCATCATAGCACTCGCACTCGTACATGGCCGTATTTCTGCTGAGCAGGGTGCGCTGGCCTCTCGAGTAGAGGTCGCAAGCCAGATCGAACGCTGGGGGGAGGTTGAAGACTGTACGTTTCTTTCGCTCCTTCGTGCATCGACTGAGGCTCACTTCAGACGCTTAGCTCACGACGTTGACTATCACGACGTGCGACGGCACATTGGAAGCGCAGCTTGTTTATTAACTTCATCATAGGGTACACATAAAACACTGCTGCTTACGTGCTTTGCTTTGCATTCTATCCACTCCGTTGCTACACCATATTTAAATTATGACAGTCAAAGACGAGTAAAGGAGCATCGGATACACGCGACGCTTGAGATAGATGAGTAAGAGTTAGACCGAGCCGGGCTGCGTGGTCCATGACCGTAAGAAAGTGAAACAGGAACTATAACTCAACTTGCTGCCGTACTAGATAATGACCCTCTCCAAAAGGACTAAATTTGGGTGAGGCCAGGGTTGAACCCGTTGGGAAATACTTGCCGCACATTGATATTGATGCGCGTCGTGTTCATGTACCGTGCATATGGCAACCACGATCCATCCTCCGCATAGATACCCTCTCCAAGATGTGCTGGTAGCATTCCCTCGAGTATACGTGGTACGCCATGGTATGCACGCCGACACGCAGGTCCGGACATGACGACGACATCACCAGAGCGCAGCAAGATCGGAATCGGCGCGACGTCGCGCGTAAGACCGCCGATCAGGAAGATCGCAGCGTTTCCAAGGCTAATGGACCACCAATGAGTAGAGATGATGGGAAGAGGGGTAGGCTTACGATATCGAGACGAGGGGTGAGGTGGCGCAAATCTCGGAGTGGTCGACATGACCCATAAGGGTGTCCCTTGTTTGGTAAAAGTTAACGATGCCTGCGTCAGGCTCTGCAAGTGCACAACTTGAGCGATTCCACGGACGCATATGATGCGAGCGCACTTCTAACCATACGTCTTCACCCATGATTGCCAGTCAGGACCACCATCTCCCCAGCCATCAAGTGATTCTGCATGTGGGAGACCGAACACGTCGTGCCAGCGGATACTGCGTATCACTTCAACACAGACTTTGCGGAACGGATCACCAACTGGCTGAACTTCACGTGCGAAGTCGTACTGCTTCGTTCCCCAATGGTAAGACCAACCGATGTTTGCCCAGCGCAGGTGCGGGAGGAGTTCAGCGGCGCTAAGCGGTTGCGCATGCGCGGACGACGTTGGTGGGGGCTTTGGGGTACTCTTGAGGATAGAGAAGGTTGCAGGCGAAGCAGGAGTATTCGAAACAATGTGTCGCGGACCCGGGGGATTTGGCACCGATGAGGCCGATATGGAAGGGGCACGAGGTTGGATGATCGTTTCGGGTGAATGTAGGTATGTGGTCCAAAGGCCAGATGGTGGGAGGAAGTAGTGAGCATCAAGATTAGTCTCATTTGGGTGTCTAGCATGCTCGCTGAGGGACCATCGGATCAAGTCACGCTGGGTATATTCCGAAACATATGACGGCAGAATCACCAGACCTTTAAGTCGGATATGAAGTCAATATTATCAGCTGCCGGTGGGTGTTTTGAGACATCGGATTTTACGCACCCGGAACAGCAGTGACTTTGAATGCCTTGCGCGTTCTCGCAGCAGTAGCCCGAGTATCTTCAAGGCCAATCTCTTCAGCTTGGGCCGTTTCTGGGTGGCCTTCCCAACCTCCGCGCTCAATCTCTGAGGACCTTGCCTTGTCCAGGAAAGCGAGATCAAGCACGTCAGAAAGATCCGGAGGAGGGAATCGAGCTTTGTATTTTTTTTCCGCCGCCCTGAAAGGCGTCCAATCTTTATCAACGCCTTCCGCGCGATTCTTAGTAGATTTGTAGTGATGTTTCCTAGCGCGCTTGTACTCTCGGCTGGTTGGGTCGAGTAAGGTGGCCATGAGTTGTGACGCGGCGCGTTTGTCCGAAGACTTCTTTCCGCTCGTTTCTTATGTCTCTATGGTTCCCTCGCTCCCCGCCGCTCACACGCCTCGCCATAATCCACCGCAACTATGGGATACACCCTCTTGTGGTTGCATATTCGCGCCCGCGACGCAGTCTGTCCGTGACCCAGCCATTCCCTCGACCTGACCCACAGCCTCGCTCCCTATCGACTAAGGTCACCGCTGACTCTTCCTCACCACCACCCTCCCCACCAGCAACGAAAATCGCAAAAGCAGCAGATCCCGTGCTCACGCGTGTATGGAATAAGGTTAAGCACGAGGCGCAGCACTACTGGCAGGGCACGAAACTCCTTGCTAAAGAGGTCCGCATATCGGCGCGACTACAGAGAAAGGTTCTCCAGGGAGAGACTCTCACCCGCCGTGAGCGGAGACAGGTATGTGGTAGCTACCTGACCAGGTCCAATGCTGACGACCAGGACTGAACACTCAGCTTCGACGGACCACGCAAGACTTGCTCCGAGTAATTCCGTTTGCCGTCTTCATCGTGGTCCCCTTTATGGAGTTTCTGCTCCCGGTTGCCCTCAAGCTCTTCCCAAACATGCTTCCCTCTACCTTCGAGGACAAATTCGCAGCTGTGCGTGCCTGTTATTTCGATCTCGCCAAACTACCTCTGACGCGAGCTCTTTCTCACAGGAAGAAAAGTCCCGCAAACTCCTCCGCGTGAGGCTCGAGATGGCCAAATTCCTTCAAGAGACGCTTCGTGAATCCGGTCTCAAAGCGAACGCTCACATCTTGGGTAGTGATGCCTTCAAGGAGTTCTTCCGTAAAGTACGTCGTCCATTCCGATGTCGTTAATTCGAGCCAACGGGGTTTCCTTCAAGGTGCGTTCGACGGGTGAATCACCGTCGACTGAAGATATCATAAACGTCGCAAAACTCTTTGACGACGACCTTACTCTCGACAACCTTTCGCGTCCACAACTGACTTCGATGTGCCGGTACATGGGCCTTAATGCTTTTGGCACCGATAATTTCCTACGTGGAGCAATCCGATCACGATTGTTGCAAATCCGTCGGGATGATCAAGCGATCTTTGCTGAGGGTGTCGATGAACTGAGCACGGCGGAGTTGCAGCACGCATGTCAAAGTCGAGGTATCCGCACGTACGGTGTAAGCCCTGCCCGCCTGCGTGACGACCTCGGAACGTGGATCGATCTGCACCTTAACGAGCGCGTCTCTGGGGTTCTACTCGTCCTTGGGCGTGCGTTTGAATTCGACCGCAAGCCCGGCGAGGAAGAGACCAGCCGAACGGCCGTCGTGCATGGTATCGAACATGTGCTCAGCGGACTGCCGGACAATCTTGTAGGCTCATTCTCGTCTTCCCTTTCCCTCGCACTGTGGCTCATGAGAACTAGTTGAATGAAGCAGAGCTGGAAGTCGACTCGGAAAAGGCGTCATACAAGCAACGGCTTGAGGTGCTACAACAGCAGGAAGAGCTTATAGAGGATGAAGAAGAGCAAGAACAGAAGGAGGAGGATGCACGACGGGCGAGACGCGAGGCTTCAGAGCGGTCAAAGCGCGAGGAAGAGGCACTCATGGCCGAATCATTGTTACCTGATTCCGAGGTACGCTTCACACGGTTTCCTTTGTTAAATAGAGGGATTATTGATGGACATCCGATGCTGCCGCGCAGCTACGTGCTGAGCCCTCGGAAGAAGACTCTCGCATGACGACAGAACAACTGAAAGAGCTCGTCGAGGTGCTCTCAGTACTCTCCGCGAAGTCATCCGTACTCAAGGAGCGCGACGAGTTGCATCACCTTATGGAAGAGAACCAGCAGGCTGCGAGTGAGGAAACCGAAGTACTACTTTCCTTAATATGGTCATTACGATCACCGACTGATAGTTGCCCCACTAATAGGACCCTAAAGCCGCGGCACTCGTGAAGCGCATCCGTAACATGCTAACAAAACTAGATAAACAGCTTGAAGAGTACGACGCGCGTGTGGGCAGCTCGTTGCAACTTATTGTATGCGATGCGGTAGGCCGCATCCCGATACGGGACCTCGCCAAGGCATTATCGATGATCCGGCACCGACCAGAGGAAGATGTGGTTGCGCATGTTGTTCACAAGCTTGACGTTGACCACGATGGTTATGTCGAACTCGAGCACGTCCTTGGGCTTGCACGCGAGGAAGGGCTGGGGATCGTAATAGAGAGTGACGAGACCGATGCGCGGAGCTTGTTAGGTGAAATCAAGGAGTCAAAACCGCGCAAGGAAGACATCGTACAAGAGTAACATCGTAGCAAAGCTACATAATCCCCACTCTCCTTATATATATACACACGTATATACATTTTATCTCACCCTCGATCTACGACTAACCTACTCTAAGTCAAAAAAATCCTTCGCGCACGAGATGCCGAAGAAAATTTCACGTCCTGCGTAAGATGTAACAAGGGTAAAATATGGGATAACCTATGTATCAGACCCTCATGTCGAAGCATTTGCCGGCCCCACTGCGACTCCAGCTGGAGCGGTAATTTTCGATTCCAGCTTATTGTCCTCCTTCTCACTGCCGCCACGACCAGATAAGCTGAGCGTCTCTGCGGTCCCGGCATCATCATCTGCAAGCTCGGCCCACCACCTGCCCGTCTGCAAGGCGAGCACACCGGTAAGGGCGACGCTGCAAATGAGGTGACTCGATGCGAGTCCGAGAGTAGGGGTGCGCAGGTCGGGAGGGAACTTGGCACCAGGAAGGTCAGGTGGGAGCACGACATAGTTGGTGAATATGCCTGTAACGGGGCGGGTGTGTAAGCTGTGGGCGAACAACTGGGAAGTGCTGTGTGAGGGAGTGAACGTACTGGGCAGCACGGACTGTACGTATACGGCGATGGCGGTGCCATACAGGACTAATCGAGGCAGACACCATGGTGAGGCGGATGGCGGGGGGACTGAAAACTGAAGTGAAGTAACTCACAGATACTGCCACCGTCAAACATCAGATTTCCCGCCTCACCGTCGCGCAGACTCCAGAGAATCATCACGGCACCAAGCGTCGCGGTAGCGGCAACGACGTAGCCGACACCAGGTGCCCCCTTGGTGAGCACATGGTAGTATCGGGCTGCGATCCACAGATGGGCGTCGGTGACGGGTGTCCTCCAGAGAGTAAGGGAATCAGCAACCCAGTGGGTGAAGAGCAGGCCTGTTCACAAAATGCGTTCGGCGGTTGAGTGGGTCGGGAATAGAGAGTATGTTGGACAACCAACAGAGTTTGAATAGACATACCGAGGAGGATGGAGGTGACGGATACGGTGATGGCAGCGCGAATGGCCATGATGCTCGTCCTCTTGGAGTGTGAAAATTGACGCTGGATGGTCTGTCGGTGTTGAACAAGCCACGACTCCTTGGACGCTCAGAAAGGGAACCGTGACGGGGTCCTGACGGCTGACGCTAATGGACGTTTCCCGAGCGCCCACACAGTGCTCACGCGACCAATTACCTACCACCAATGGGAACTGCATTCTGCTTTCCAGAGTGTCCGACTCGGAGTGTGCTGGCCGTTTGACGTCCGAACTGTACCACTTCAATTCGCGTCAGGTTCTGGGCGGTGAACGCCTGGTCATGATCGTAAGTCTGTGACATCCGAGTCGGTTTGAAATGGGCATCGCTGTTGTCTATTCACAGACTTGTTCGTAGCCTCTTCCACATTTTTGTTCGACACTGTGACCGTGGCAATTACCAGGCCTCACTAATGTTGAAAATTTTGACGTATGTCTTTATCCCACTTGGAATTTCCATTCTTCCAGTCGATTTTACTGAACCATACATCGAAATACTCTCATACGCATATCCAGTACGCATATACACGGATTCATGATATCAAATGCTCGGACACGGACCTTATTGTCGTCAAGAAGCATCTGCACCGAAAGGCTAATCCCCCGGTTTACTTCGCCGTTACTCCCCCCTTTGCTGCACTGACTACTGCACTGGCTACCCATCCTCGTCTCGAGGGCTCACTATCGGTATGATTCCCGACAATTTGCCGCCCGACATGACGACGATTCGGCGATTCCTCTTCTCCTTGAAGGCCCTGATGCTTTCTCCGCTGATAGCAATTCCACATCTACGAACTCTTGTGCCATACATGAGGTCATTTGTATTTTTTACTATCGTTTCCCGTCGGGCCCCCATGTCCTGCACTACGTCCCTCCTCGCGTATCGCTTTTTCCTGATACGCCTGATTTTCTACTAGCTATTTTTAATTCGTCTCGCTTTACCGCAACAGAACATGGTCGTCCTGCGATTGGCGGGTTCTGTTTCATTCATGACCGTGACTCTTTGGCGGTCACCCAGAAGCCGGAGAAAAAAAACCCCCTTCGGTGGCTGTCTTCTGCACCTCATCGCCACTGCATGCCAAAAACGATTGCACATACTTTGGTCCTTCATCGTATGTGCGTGCGTGGAGACCGGGAGCAGTCAGTGGTCCCTGATTGGAGTGGTGGACCTGATATCCCAACTAGTCGATGTCATTCATGTCAGATGGCCTTCGAATTCAGTCAAAGTCAAGCTTCTCTGTAAGATCGCCCTTCATCTCGGTGCGTACAAACTCGTATTTACAATCTTTTTGAGCCAACTGAGCTTGTCAGAACGAAACTACCTTTTGAAAGTCATAACGCATCCTTCACATGCTTCGCCATGCGGGAGACAGGATCTAAGCATCATAAATATTCCAACACCCAGCGGCAGTCTACCCGAAAGCAACACACCGGGTTGGGGAACCCTGCCAACTGCCAACACAGGGTAAAGGCGTCCATGCTAAATCACACATTCCGACGCGACCTGGGTCTTTCAGGTTGCAACGATGATCGTTGCTCACTTTACGATATGGAACTTCGCCGTTTTTATGTTGACGTGGTGATGTTCAAGTTCAGCGGACGATCCGACATGCTGTAGTTGGCCATGCCTCACGTACACCTGTTCGTCGTGCTTACTTGGCCCATAGGATCGAGACTTAGGATCAGATCAGATCCTGGTCCAAATCAATTTTCTGCCTCGCGTTCCTGATCCATCGTTGTATCGAATCCTCGAAAATTCCCTGAATGCGACTCGCAGAGTTTGCATCAGTGTTTACGCGTACAGGGTCCATGCGATTCTGGATACATTGTGTCCTCGGTGGTGTAGCCCGGGCCATAACGTACAAAATGCTCTCCGCGTGGAAAGACATATGGAGCCAATGAGTGCAAGGCATTTTCGAACCTCTAAAGATTCTTGAATGAGGCCCTTCCGATCGTGGAACTTTCCGGTTCAACGTTCACCAGTCAAACAGTCAGCGTCAGAGAGGAAATTATTAGTGAATAAGCGAAACCTCTATGACAGGATATAATATCTACATATTACAAACGACCATAATCCCGGAAGTACTCGATGGCAGGAGCCAAATCTTCTTCCGTAACATCACAATACCTATCGGAAACCTCATCACGGAAAAGCATGATGTCACCCACCCATTGCTGGTGGGCCTTGCCAGGACCCCCGACCAGCTTCTCGACACACAGATTAGGACGCTGGTCATCAAATAGCCCAAACTCGTGGAAGAACAATGACAGCGAATGCGGGAGCAACGGGGCGTCTGGCGTAGGCGTGGCACGCCGCACCCCGACATACCCTAGCGCAGGCCATTGGGCATATTCCTTGAAATTGGGGCTGTGCCACATGTAACCTTCTTCTTCGGGTTCCTTCAGGGTACAGGTGACTTGGACGATGCGTGGCGCATCCGCATCGACACCAAAGAAGTACGCTGCGACCGTGACACTGTCACCATGGCGAAGGCCCCGCGCACGCTCTACAGCGTCCGGAAGAGGGCGTGTCCTCGAGGGTGAGCGACTGCGGGACAAGCTGGGTAAACAGTGCGGTTTGTGCATCCGCCAGTCCTTCAAAGTGTGGTGTCACGGCATCAGGTGCATACTTCTTCGACGCAAACCGCGAAGACTTGCCTGGGTGCAGTGCTCTTTCGAGCAGTAGTACGCTGATTTACAGTGAATACAACGCTTGGTGGCAGGTATTCCGCAGACGCGGCAGGGATGACGTCTGGGGGGTGTGGTAGGTATGGGTTTGGAATAGGGATTGCCCTCGACAAAATGAAAGGACGCCAGCCCATCGATCGGGACAGGCCGCGAGCTCCACTCTGAGCTGTGTCTGCGTTGGGGGTTTGTTGGGGGAGACTGGTTGGGTTTGGGAGATGGCGGTGTCGGTGGCTGTGCAGCCTTCTCGGCTTTCCCACCTAGTATTCTGAAAAGGAAGAAAAAGGCGACAACGACGACGGCAACGGGAAGTAGAGACATGACGATTGTGAAAGTGAAGAAAACTGCAGGGATTCTGGAAGCTTTAAGCCCAGTGAGTGTCATCGACACGCATTAACCACGAGGCTCTCCATTAGGGCATAGGGGCACTTCTTGTAAGCGACAGGACGAAACCAGCAACGAGTAGCCACTGATACTTACGCCACCTCGAGGAAGAGAATACACCAGGGCACTGCATTTCAGGGGTGTTGATACATACATGTCGCATAACACGATGCCTCATTTAAGCCTCGTGTGAAGAATCCAGCTAGTCGGTGACTTTAATTAAAAGCTTTCCCGTCGTTTTACCTGTCGTAAGATCGATATGCGCCTGACGGACGCCTTCGGCCGTAAAGGAATATTCAGCGTGGATGTTGATCCTCAGGGCCCCACTGGACACCAGGGCCCAGAGCTCCGCGCCGTAGTGGTTACGTTCCTCGAGCGTCACGGTATAATTTGTTATCCTGAAACCATGCCGCGCGGTTGTATGAGACGGTGCGCAACGTGGGAAACGCAAGGAACCCACGTGGGACGAAGCAACTTGACGTTCTTTTCGACGAGTTTGAACAGGTTCACGGGTTCAACCGGGCCAGATGCATTGCCGAATGACACGATGGTCCCTTTACGCTTGATCATCTTGAAGTCGTCGTCAAATCTGCAGTGTGTCAGTGAGGCCAAAGTTGCAAAAGGGTGTTACCCACGTCACTCTCCCTACGCCATCGTAGATTACGTTTACTCCCTTACCATTCGTGAGTTCAAGCACGCGCTCGACGGTGTTCTCTTCTTTGTAGAGGATGACGTGGTCGGCGCCGTGTGCCTTTGCAAGCGCTGCCTTCTCTGGGGTGGAGGTAGTGCCAATGACCGTAGCACCGCGAGCTTTGGCCATCTGAGCGTGTAGCAGCCCAACACCACCGGCAACCGTGTGGATAAGGACAGTGTCTCCCTTATCCACGTAATACGACTCGGTCACTTGTACGAGAGCCGTGAGGCCTTGAATGAGCGCGGCTGCAGCGACACGAGTGGGAATCTCGTCTGGTACAGCATAGACAGTCGTGTTCCAGTCGATCGCAACATACTCCTGGAGTGAGCCAGTATGATCCTTACGAGGGTGGGTGTTGATAAAAAGAAGAGAAACGCAGAACCAGGAATAATGTGGGAGAACTCACGAGTGCAACGCGGCCCCCTTTCTTGAAACCCCGACCCTTGAAATCTGAGCTCTCGAGGACAGATTGGTCCGAAGGTAGTTCTAAAATGATTCCAGATACCTCCTTGGCAATAGGGAGGGGAAGTTGTTTGCTTGGATAGAGGCCGGACCTGATGTACTATGCAGTCAGCATATGGAAACTTGATTCCAGCGATACAACACCTGTGATAGGTATCGACGAAGTTGACGCCAGCCCACTCAACCTGGCAAGGAAGCATCGAGCCTCAGGCCTCAGTTCCAATCACCAATGGCCGACGCACCTTTATGAGGAGGTCAGTCGACTTTACTGTGGGAAAGGGTACCTCGAGGTTCTGAATGACCTCGACGCCACCGGTCTCATTGATACCAACAGCTTTAATTCTCGTGGGATAAGACATTGATGAATTGAAAGAGAATACGATCGTAGAGAAATAGCTGGGGTCATCGCGGACATCTGAGTGGTGCTCATTTCGCCGCCACTGCGCGCCCCGATTCTCTGCGGTCATCATGTGGCAGCACGCAGCTGCAAGGTGTTCCACAAGGTACTTCTCTTCAGGCTCTTCGCTCTTCTCTTCTTTGCACCCTCGCGTGCCATGGTTTATCGATTACTCGGAAACATCATTCACCCCAAAGACCCCGTCCCCGGAAGTCACCACCCCTCCTCTCCCACCCGGTATACCCGTTGCTTTGCATCAACTGCATGCGCAACTAGTCCGATCCCCATACCTTGAACCGTCCAAATTACTCGTGCGTGCCCCTATCCCGCAACCGCCAGGTCCTCCACTTCCCAAGTCCACTCCGAAAGGTCGTCGCAAACGTGGCGGTACTTTCGCGGGTGAAGGTCTTCTCGAACCCGGGAATTTATGGAACTGGATCGTTTTGGCGCAGGTGCGACCTTTACTTCAGTTATCCCAAGTCATGCCATAACTTATGCATGTCTTTCATAGGTGAAAGAAGGGACGGAGAAGCGCGGATCGATCGAGTCTCTAGTACGGCTTGTTCGAAAGACGGTGTGTGGTGGAACTCTTTTCGTCAACGACAGCCCAAACTAAGGCTTTATGCAGTTGTCATCCATGGACCCGCCCCTACAACTCCCAAGGAATACCCGGAAAGAGATATATGATGGTTGGGGTATGGTGGACGCTGGCGAGCTTGCAGTTCATGTCCTCAGTGCAGCAGCGCGAGAGCGATACTTTGGCGACCGGTCATCATGGTAATCGCTTCACTCCCCTGTGTCGCCATTCGCATGGCGCAGGATGTAGGGAAATTATGTCTTTGATGTTTCAAAATGTCCTTCAACATCCTTGTAGTCTGTGACCAAGAGTGCGGTACATTAACCCAGTTCTCGCCTCCCAGAACTTGAAATCCGACCCACCCTTTCGCCGGTCATATCCGCGTTTCAGACGTTTCGTTACTCATCTCAAAGTTATCTCCTGCACTGCCTTTCATATTCTATCGGATGTATCACAACAATACTGATCAACTTAATTACCCTCTGGTCCGCCAATTCCCGGCTGTATGGAGTTGCCGCCGACATCCGGAGGGAGATACCTAACCAATGGAGACGAAGACATGGATCATTCCGAATGACGGGTGATGGTCCTGCTTGTTGTCAAGGTAGTTTCCCCTCTAGCCCGTAACCAATTGCCGTCGGAAGTCACATTGTGAGCTGAGTTCAACCGTCAACTCTTGGACAGTGGACAGTAGACTTATGATGTGAGAATACAAACAGTGCTTCGATCATTCCAGGGAGCCTAACTTAGAGGGAACAGTACTATGCTGTGTCACGACGCACGAGACGAACTCTCTTTCCCAGTTGTTGTTAGTTGACGGTGTGACATCCAGGCGACAAGTGGTCATCATCTTTCTGTGCTATCCGAAGGCGCACTTGGTGGTGCCCTTCACGACAGAACCATATGCGACGAGCAAGCGAGCAAGACTGACCTGCCACCGGAGCTCAGTGTAAGTGCTTCCTGTGCACTACGCATGTCCGTAAGCAACGATCTGTCCTTGCATTCCATATGACGACAAACTGATATGTGGCGTGTCCGCGGCTGCTTCGTCGAGAGTTGCATTGTCGTAGAGCAATCCGTCCGCTTATTGTCTCGCACGTTTCCCTCAGCCTGACCACGGGCCCACAGGGTCAACCGAGTCGCCATCGGATCTAACCCTTCCATCAGGAACAGGAGCGACGTTATGAGATCCATGATGAATACCCAAGCTAACGCAGCTAGAGGAAGTTTCCCTGTCCGTAGGTCACGGAGTCTTGGCTATAGCGAAAGCTGGATAGGACATGAGATGACAGAGAGAATGAGGACTAGCAAAGTGGCTTCGTTAATTGGCCAGGGGTGCTTCCGAGTCAAGTCTTGAGAGGTTCGTGCTGTACTTTGAATACGGGAACATTGTCTTGACCGTTCATTTCCAAACATAATTTGGCAAGAGCTGAATGCTACAGACACGTATTGATTCCACTGGCACCGCCAACGCGCACTGTCGACAACAACTCAAGAGGGCGGTGTTCGATGCGATATGACAGGACGTCGGAACTCGGAAGCCGTTTCTGACCGAAACATCAACATCTTGGTCCAAAATATATCATTATTTGGCGTTCTATTTCGACTCTACTGATAGCCCCAAATGTCTTAGATTGAGCAGGATCCAGGGTCGTGGCATGTTAGGGTAAAGCGGAGCAGCCGGAAGACAAGTGCAAGCACGAATATGTCACACACTGGCAGGCCAGGAAAGACTTCATTACAATAACGAAACCGTCGTACTACATGTCACTGTGAGCGAAGCTAGCGATCTAAGTACGCGACATGTGGACTTTAGCCCTCTGAGCGACCCTCAGCGCAATAATGTATATTCCTAGCGCCGAAACAAAGCCTTCAACACACTCCCAATTCGTCCCCTCATCCTCAGGCTACCGGCACGATACGGAGGGGATCGCAAGCGAGTGGCTGTGCAGCGAATACGCGAGCCTGAGGAACGAACCAATCTTCATATGATATCACCGACAAACTCCTACTGCACGGCAACGACAACCACAAGGACTTGCACTGCCGCCGGTTCAAGAGTACACAGTATGGTATCGCAGTTGTGGGAATCTTTCCGCGGCTCACTGTGTCTCGCCTCACTTGACATCTCAGAAGCGATCGCAGTAACTTGAACCAGCAAATAGATGTGCATTCCACCACCGCATTGGCGACCGCGCGCTTATGGACCACGTCCGATCTCAGCTTCGGTTAGAGTTGCTAGCCTAGTAGATGCAACACCCCTGCAGGGACAGCCACTCATTCGCCGCCTCCTGCACATAAAAACGATCACTTCAAGTTGTTCTCGCTGTTGTGACGCTAAAGACCGTCATCCAAATCATCCACTCGTGTTGCGCTGTATCTCGGGCATGCCAGATCCTCCGAGGAAATCCACTGTCACTGTCCCGATCTCCGAGTATGCTCTCGATTGTCAGCTACAACGTGGTGCACGCCCTTCTGTGTCAGCAGGCTCGAGCCAAGTTCGAAGCTTACCCAGATCGCCTAGACGCCTTCCCACCCCCCCATTCTACGCTTCATCCTCGAGCTTATCATCACCCAGTCCTAAGCATCCATCCCGCTCATAGTCAGTCCTCGTGCTGTAAGGAGTTGCTGTACCACTGATCCCTCGCGGTTTCTTCCCACAGTTCTGTCCGCCCCCTTCCGAAAATGCCAAATACGGTCCCAGTTCCTCCTGGGAATCCAAAACACAAACACCATGCGTATGTTGACGAACGGTCGTCACCTCCCACGAGTCCGGCAACCTCCACGATATCAGAAATCGTGCCCCGACGAATTACTGACGTCGAGGAGATTCGCCGAGGAAATTTGTCCAAGCTTCGGCGGCACTTAGGATATTCCATTCCTCCTGACCTTATTCCTCCCAGGCTCGATCGAAACGAGGCATGTTCGAGCAGCGATGAGGAAGAATGCGGTGACCTTCCCACTGCTCCGATGACACCCTCGTGCGTCTCGGAGCTCACGGCAGCCATATCTCCCATGCTGGAGAAGACGGAGGACGAGAAGACGATTCGGAAGTACAGCCGGAGATGGCTACGAGAGAAGAAGGGGAGGCGATGGGTAGAAGACGACTACAATGTTATCATTCAGAGTCTGAGGACTCTTCGCTCTTCCTAGTTACTAATTGAATTACGGAGTTTGAAAATGGGTGATTGCCGAGTCGGCCACTTGTTCCTTCTCTCTTTCCTACTCCCACTCTTCACTGGTCCATAATGTCCAGCAGAGCAGGTGGCCTCTATGGAGGCATTCAATTCTCTTCCGCCTCGCCCTTTCTATCCTCCATTCAACCAGAACAATCAACCTCTACATCTTCTACCCAACCAGAACTTCCTCCCGTCAGTGTTCCAACGACACAGTTAGAACCTGTACAGTCTGCCGATGAAACGGACGCTGCGAACCAAGATGCTCCCGCAGCTTCTGGCAGGCCAACGGCTGGTACACTGCTGCCAAAGCTATCTTTTGAGCATCATTATTGAAACTTTTGTTCCGCCTAATCCGAAGGATGGTCCGCGTCCCTTGCCTTTGCACCCGTCAAGCGCAAACCTAAACCACCAACTAACAAGCCTCCCAATGTTGCCACACTCGCCGCGTTCTCTCAGGTCGGCGTGATCAGCGCCCCTCCAACGACCATATCGGCTACAGCCGTCGTTATTGCCCCTCCAACTCTCGTCGATACATCCATGCCTGCAATGACAGGACCAACTCTTACGTCTGGTCCCGCCCCTAGCCACAAGTCAGGATGGGGAAAGAAGGTCAAGCCCCCGTCCATGGTGTTAGATGATGATGTCAATGGTTTCCGAGGAAATATGAAACGCAAAAGTGGTGGCGGCAAGAAAAACAAAAAAGTGCGCAGTCACCTTATCTCACTATTTCGCAAATAATATTATCTAGAATAAGAATATGCAGCAGCAGGCGATGTGGGACCCCTCCGAACCCTATGACCCAAGCCGGCCAAATGATTACAATGAATACAAGGTTTGGAAACACCGGGAACACGAAGAAAGGATGGAACGTCTTGCTAAGGAGCGTCGCATGGAAGCTCAAAAGCGCCTCCGACGCAGCAGCTCTCGAAGTGATTATACCGAAAGTGAACCGGAAGACGCCCGACCAAGGAAGACAGGTACCATATTCCTGGAGCCTATCACTTTTGACGCGTCTCACAGTTATCCTTATAAAGGACGATTTGGAGGCCACGACGACCGTTGGTCTCGTGAAGATGACGAATACCAAGCCGACATCGGCAGCTCCGCCACCGCTAGGCCAGCTCTCCCTGATATGCACATGAGTGGAGAGGAGGCTTACCAGCGCCGCCTTGCCATGTCCACCGGCTTCAGGCCGGTATCGCAGACTACGTCCTCGGCCTCAATGACCATCGATGATGATGTCGCTGGCTCAGCTGCCATCGGGTCTCCTGCTCCTCTTGCCAAGGCTGAAACAGGAGAGGACGCCTACCTTCGACGTGTTGCAATGTCGCAGGGTCCAGCACCGCCGCCTTCTCAGCCTGCTCCTTCACAATCGCCCTCAAGCACGGGTGACGAAGCGTACCAGCGATGCGTAGCGCTCTCGAGCCACCAAAGCCCCCAGTTTCCGCTGCAAAACCAACAGGAACCCTCTGAACCATTATCGGACCTATCGGGATATAACCCATTTGTCTCCCAGTCGGCACCACCACCCCCCTCTATTACAAGTGCTGCCTCGACAGGTAATGACACGCCAGACTTCGAGCAACGCGTGCGCAACAGCCGAAACACAGCGGCAGCCATCGCTGCCCGGTTCAGTGCACTTGCACCTCCCGCAGAAGGCAAGGATTTATCAGACTCTGCACCTGAAGAAAGTGGGCCTGAGTCTTCTGCGCGGTGTGCTTCATAAACTTCATGTCTGGCACTGCAGTTCTTACTTTGTGATGTCCAGACCTGAACCGCAAGGTTTCGCTGCTCGTCTCATGGCAAAATGGGGGCACAAAGAAGGGCAGGGTCTAGGTGCAGACGGCAGCGGTATGGTACACGCGCTTTCAGTCGAACAGATAAAAGGTGGCAAGGGCTCAGCCAGCAAGGGAAAAGGTATGGGCTCTAGCCGTGGCCGCATCATCGATGCTGGCGCCGATGTTCGCGCAAAAGCGGAGGCAGAAAGATTTGGCGAGCCGAGCCGGGTTATCGTGCTCACGAACATGGTTGGGCCGGAGGACGCAAATGATCCAGACCTTCCAGCAGACGTCGGTTCGTGTTTCTGCCTCCCAATTGATGGACACTCGCTGATGCATCACGGACTTGAAGGTGACGAATGCTCGAAGAACGGTACAGTCGAGCGGGTTGTTGTGCACGTTGTGCAGCCTCCAACGCAAGATGAGGCAGATGCAGTGCGCGTCTTCGTGCTATTCGCTGGTCCCGCAGGCGCATGGAAGACAGTGCGCGAACTCGACGGGCGGTTCTTTGGTGGCCGCACGACTCGTGCCCGGTATTTTCCAGAGTCTATGTACAACCGGTTCGTTTTTGACGAGCCATTGTCATAATTTTATTTTCTTCGAGCACGGGTCACGATATACGACCGGTCGCAGTATCAGTAGTTGTAGGTTGTGCTCGACGCCTTCGTACTCGGCCTTATTTCATCTCGACTTGGTTTAATGTTAAAGTTGTGACGTTTCGTACCTTGGCCTCTGGTCAAAGTGGCGACAAAACGGTTTACATCCCACACCCATAATGGGTCGACTACCAGAATTTTTACCCAAGCCAAAGGGGTGTAACGTTGTACTGATGGGCATACCTCATCTCACGGATGGCCAATAGGCGCCTGTTGGACGCCCGTTATATTATCACAAAATAACAAAAGTGATCTGACAGTTTGATTTGTATTCTTATCTATGTTCTATCTAAGTCTAAGCACCCCCACCATACTACAATAAGTACTGTTGGCCCGCAGTTGGGCCACTCGGATGGATGTATGGCTAAGCGAGCCTATTGCCAAATATCAAATATCGCAGTGTTGGTTCATCGATCGTTGATCACCGGTCACCGGGGGCACTGGGGACCAAGTGGTCTTAATCATTTCAACTGCCCTTACACAGCCCACATGAGTATTTTCTCCTTTTCTTAGAAAGAGCCCTCAGGCAGCAGCTCCAGGTAGGACGTACGAACCCCTCAATTTACCCAACGTATCGGAAATATTAAGGGGTGAAGGGACATCTGATGTCGAGTTATCCCCTTGTGTTGATTGATACCTTAAGTCGTATCCCGATCCGTTTGCTTGAAACCAGATAGCGAGTGATATTAGGAGTACGACATTGTTAGAAAGGGTCAAACATCGCGCCCTGTATCATTCTGCTTTTCTCCTCAATAGACGCGCTTGAAAGGTGGCACAGATTTGCACTCATTTTCATCGAGCGTGACCGCAATGACGCCTCGGTACTTGATGTCAACATCTGGCGAAGCAGCATCGTGTTGCCACGTCAGCGTGTGTTTCATCCAGTTGTCGTCATCACGCTTTTGCATCAGCCACGTCAGATCTACGGGTCTGCAAAAATCAATAAGCAAGATAGCTCACTTCGGGGTAGTCCTCGCGGGCATGTGCGCCACGTGATTCTTTGCGGGCGGATGCAGCCGTGATAGTCTGGACAGCGTTCTGAAGAACGTTCCGTAGTTCAAGAGTTTCAACTAGGTCCCTGTGTGGTGGCACTGCTGTCAGCCATCCCACACCATGTAAAGCAAAAACTCATGGAGACGCACGAATTCCAGATCATGCTCCGGTCTTTGATGCTAATTTTATCAAAGCTCTTGTAGATATCACGTATCTTCGTGACACCATCGTCGAGGGTACTCTGAGTGCGGAACACGGCTGCGTCTGCTTGCATCGCCTTCTGCATTGCCAGCCTGATCTTCGCCGTCGGCTCAGGCCCATCCGCATTGCGAATCTTGTCGAGGAAAGCAATACTATCATGACCAGACTCCTCAGGGATGGCCTTGTGAGGCTTCCCAGGGGTGAGAGTTTCCTTGATGTGGTGAGCACACGCACGTCCAAAGACAACGATGTCGAGAAGGGAATTAGCACCAAGACGATTTGCCCCGTGAACCGAAACGCAAGCAGCCTCGCCCGCGGCGTATAGGCCAGGAACAACCTTGTCTTTTCCATCCTTATCGACAGTGATCACCTCACCCGTATACCGGGTGGGGATACCACCCACTATATGCAATTCATTAGGAGTGAACTTCATTTATTAGTTAGACACGTACTGTTGTAGTGAACAGTGGGTAACACGGGAATTGGCTCCTTAGTGACATCGACACCCGAGAAGATGGCAGCCGTTTCAGAGATCCCAGGGAGCCGCTCGCGCAGGACCTCAGGGGGCAAGTGACTGAGTTGGAGGTAGAGATGGTCCTTCTCTGGACCGACACCGCGACCCTCGCGGATCTCAATGGTCATTGAACGTGAGACAACGTCGCGCGACGCAAGATCCTTCGCAGTAGGTGCGTAGCGCTCCATGAAACGTTCGCCTTCTGAGTTGAGGAGGTAGCCACCCTCACCACGAGAACCTTCATTCCGCTGAGCAAAGAATGCGGAGACATTGCATGGTTTGCTCACCCTCAGTAATCAGGCATCCAGCACCATAAATACCCGTCGGATGGAATTGCACGAATTCAAGATCTTGCAATGGCAACCCTGCACGCGCAACCATAGCATTACCATCGCCAGAGCACGTGTGGGCGCTCGTGCAACTAAAGTACGCCCGTCCATACCCGCCAGTTGCGAGTACCGTCTTGTGCGCGCGGAAGCGGTGGAGGGTACCATCTTCCATGTTGAGCGCAATAACGCCGACGCATTCGCCATCTTGCATTATGAGGTCGAGCGCAAAGTATTCGATGAAAAAGTTGGTATTGTGACGCAAAGATTGGCCATAGAGGGTGTGCAATAACGCATGACCCGTACGGTCAGCAGCCGCCGCGCACCGGTAGGCCTGTCCACCCTTCCCGTACTTGAGTGACTGACCCCCGAAAGCACGCTGATAGATTTTGCCCTCCTCGGTACGAGAAAATGGCACGCCGAAGTGTTCGAGCTAGAGGGAAAGGATGTGACAATACACACTTCGCGAAAGGAAAGTAGAAGGTAAGGGGCTGCCCACCTCAATGACTGTCCTCGGGGCCTCACGGGTCATATAATGTATTGCGTCCTGGTCGCCGAGCCAATCCGAACCTTTGACCTGTAATCATGAGTCAATACATATAGACGAGGAAATGAGTTCATCTTAAAGCTGATCTCACCGTGTCATACATATGCCAACGCCAGTCGTCCTCGGTCATGTTCTTGAAAGAAGTGAGTAGAACTCCCGCATATATAGTTAGACCCACGTACCCCAAGAGCAGCGTTGATACCGCCCTGGCCATCATGATGGGCATATGAGTGGGCGCAAACGAATGGGCGGGTGACTTGAAACTGACCTGAGCAGCGACTGTGTGACTTCTCGTTGGAAACAGTTTGGTGATACAGGCAGTATTGAAGCCTGCCTCTGCGAGACCGAAAGCAGCCCGTAGACCCGCACCCCCCGCACCGCTGATAAAACAAGCATTAGGCCCCGTGATAGGACACGTCGTGCTCAACGCAACGCCAAAAAAGATTGGAAACCAACTTACACGACAATGGCGTCATATTCGTGTTCAATGAGTGGATATTTACCGGAAGACCATGACTGCCGAACGGAAAAAACAGTCTCAACTATCGAGGTTCGATGTAGATAGGTCGATTGCATACCTTGACCTGGGTGGAAGAGTGGAAGGTACGGCGCTGGATAAATGTCCTTGAAAGTGTTTTTCTGAACATTCGAAGGGTGGTCCGACTGTAGTCGTTTGACGAGGGCGAGGGAAGAGAGGAGGGACTGTCGGCTTTCGGAGTTATGCTCCCTCCTTCCTGACCAATCAGAATCCGTGTAATTCACCTGTACACATTCAAACATCGTATAACAACTTCAGTATTACTCTACGGTAGTACACCTAATGGATCGTGGAGACGCGATGGCGGTGTTTGGCTGGACGGCGAACTTTGCACCACCGCCATAGGTGGTGTCAATGCTGTTGATGCCCTTGGTAACGGGGCTAATGAAGGCACCTCCGCTGAAAACCCGCTCTGCGGAGAAGAAAAGTTTGACCGCGTATAATTCCACGGTGCGTGTGGCTTGCCCTCTTGCCCAGGTGGTGTCGCAACAAATGCCGATGCCCTCGAACCCTTGGACGCGTTAAGGCGGGGCGAGTCGAACGACGAACTTGATGACGGTAAGGCCGAATGTGAGACAACTGCCCTCGGTCGTGGTGCGTTCGTGGCTTGTATTGGCGCTGCGGGCATCGATACCGGAGGCGGTGAGATGATTGCCTTATCGAAGGACGACCTTGGCTCGTCTGTCGACGTGGTGGCCTGTTCTGGTTTCTCTTGTTGCGCCAATCGCCGCTTCTTGAAGTCCTCCTCACTCATCAGTCTCTCCTCGTCTACGTCCGTGCTCCCACTAAGGAGGACGTCGCGTACATACGCCAGCGCTTCGAGCGCTTCGCGCTTACTCTCCCTCACTTTTTTGGCGCGCTCTTCTGATTGGTCGGCCTCGTCGTCGAGTAGCAGCGTATCCACGATCCAACTGACAGAAGCACCAAGTGTGCGCTGTACGGCGCGTAGTTGAGCGGCATCGCGTTCCACTTCGAAGCGCGTGCGGGGCTCCCATGGCGGACGTGCCTCCGGGGGACGTTCATCCATGAGTGGATACGCGGTGTATGTGGCCTCATGTGCTGGCGGCACGCGCACGAGGTTCGCCGCAAGGTCAGGAAGATTTCTCTACAATCCGAAAGTTGTCAGCTGTCATGTCGAAAAGACGAGCAGGACGTACCTTTATTTCGGACACAGCACTCATGAACGTTTTGTTGATGCCCAACGCTTCTCCACGGTCCAGCAAGCCCTTCGCAAAGTCAGGCAAGTTCAACTGGCCGTTGGCTGCCCGCCCCGGTGATCCACGGTTACTGTACCCCGACCCCTGCGGGGCTGGGCGAGTTTCTGAAGCACTTTTACGTCGTCCACTGAGGTGTTCGCCTCCTCTCCTGCGAGACGGCGGGGGTGGTGGCTCTGGTACTTCGATAGGGAGATTGAGTAGGTTGCGGTTCTCAAAAACTATAGATGCGCCGACAGCAGGTGTGGGCGACATTTGAAGTGTCAAGGCCTGACGTACAAGTAGTGCGGTGTGATGAGGTGTTGCCGAGGGCGTAGATTCCATGGGTAAGTTGGAAGAATAGCGAAGCAGGTGAGTCAGCTGTCCACTGTAGTCTGAAGGTATTACTGCGTAATTTGTTAGCTTATGTCAACAATTGCACGAACAGCGCACATTGAGTCCGTATCCGAATGAGCATGGCCACGCATATCCAGAGCACGATCTCTAGTGAAGGGTCTACTGCGAATATCCCATCCCACAACACCATGGCGTCGTGCATGTTAAATTCCCTTGTAAACAGCACACGCAACCATCGACTATGCGCCCGTTCAAGATGTGGGTCAGCCATGGTGGAAGTTGGGGACAGGAGAAGGGCTCACATTCCATACATCTGAGGCTCTATCCCCTCCACCTGCATCCGCCCCCACAGAACGGGGTCAACGCTCTTAAGCAAGTCCTTCTGTATACGGTTGCACGCTTGAAGGATCGGCGTAACGTACGGCTCTATGCCACCATGCTCGTTCAGGTGCACTATGCCCGCTACTGCTGGCACCTGCGGTTGTGGCGCTTCGCGCCACTCAAACCATCGCCATGCACCTACCATGACGCGGTCGAAGAGAGCCCATGCATCCGCTGCGACCCATTTGCGTGCGCAAAGCTCAGCAACGTCGTCCAGGTCAGGCGTATCAGATAGGGAGTCATAGTCCACAGCATAATAGAGCGGCGCAAGGAGTTCGTGCATGCCTTGTCGGTAGCCAACATCCGGGTGCAGCACGGCATAGAGAAAGAGGATCGAAGCGAGCTCTGACTGAACCATGGGCGAGCGATAGTAGCCGATGTCTGGAAAGCTGGATAGCGGGTGACGAAGAAAACACGGGGGAAGGGGGCAATATTATGAGATGTGAGTGGAAGGAAGGGAATATGTGAGGTGGACTTAACAGGACTTACGTACGCTCCACGTCTTGAGCGATGGTCCTACGCAATTCGACTGCCGCAAACCATTCCTTCCATGGGTTCTGAAGCGGACCCGAATGGAAATAGTCAGAATTTCTACACGCCCTCATCAAAGCGATCGAGTGATGCACGAACCTCATCATGCAGGCTAAGGGGATTATTTCGCTCTAAGTTTCCAGGTTGTGATGTGCGCGCAGGTAGCTTCTCGCCGCCAGGTGCGATAAACCCATCTTCGTAGCTTCCGTCCGGAGCGCGCATCTTCTCGAGTAGCAATGTCGCAAACTGCTTGCGCGATCCACCCAAGCTGTGTCTGTATGCCGTCGGATCCGGGGGGAGTTCGGACTGAGGGTATATGGGGTCAATTGGGGTAAGAAAGATCTATAGATCGAGGTGTCAGTGGACGCTAGATCGAAGAGGACAGAAGGGGAAGGTATACCTTCCATGCCAGACTGCGACCTGGGACGCCAGATGCAAAGTCGAACGTTACGTGGAACAGCTTCCCTCCAAGGGCGGCGTCCTTGAGCTTGGAGAGGCTTAAGCCGGAGCAGAAGAGATGGTCATATGTGCTCCTGCCATGTACGTCAGCCAACGCTCAGGTGTACGGTGGGGTATTGGCGAACTGGACAGCTGCATGCGATGGGCGGGTAAGGGTTCCTACACCCTTATCTCGCGCTGCCATTCTGCTTCCGAGGATGAGGACGATTCTGCACGGCGACAATGACCGTGATGAGTGGTACAAAGCTTGCCTTTATTGAGCTTAGCGGCCGAATCAGAGTTCGACTTTCCGCTTTCAATTCGCCGCTGGACATAACCACGTGATCTCCTCGCTGCTCGTGGTCTGCTCGCGTGGTAAAACAAACGAATATATGGGCATAAACGGGGATCAGAGCTCGACATGAAAGCAGCAAGTCACCCTCTTTAGCTTTGCACAATAGTGATCAATAATCCAGACACTAGTCATCACTACGATATCAAAACCATATCGATACAGAGAAACTCATCTCCTCGCTTCTCATGGCATGCCACCAACCCGGAGGAAAGAATAAGACATCCCCGGGCTCAATTGTCGCGCTCATTGCCTCAGGCACTGCGTCTCGCCAGAACAAGGGGAACTTGTCCTTATTCTGATCAGAGAATACGTCAACCTGTGCCGTATTGGTCATGGAGGGCGCCTGTAAATTGACGGCCGGATTGCGTGTGCGTTCCAGGTCTGACACTGTTGATGGTGGAGGGTACGGATACATAGCTTTTGTGATGCCCGACGTAGGTGGTGCCAGCCAGATTGTCTTACGACCGACGACCTGAGCTTTGGCTATATGAGCATGGGAATACGCGCGCAGAGCACCACTCTGAGCCTGAATACTAGGAGATGGGCGCTTACTGTAGAAGTTGAAAAAACTATCCTGGGCGCCACCCTGAGAAGCGAGCTCTTAACACGGCATGAGAATAGGGCATACCGTGTGCGCCGGTGATACGGTCCCTGCGGGACCTAGCCACGCGTTCAGGACCAGTTCTTCCTCGGTATTTGGTGGTCTATAAACGGGATATGTGGCTGGTGCTTTTGGGGCAGTAAAGACATAGTCGGGGATGAGGATATCCTCTCGTAATGCGCGAAATTGAGAAAGGAGGCTATGCTGTGCCAGATATAGGATCGTCTGCGAACGAGTTGGGTCTTCAAGGACATCCAGGAAATCATCCCAGGACATCATTCGCTGTGTCCAATCATCAGTACGGTAATCTTTCCCTACCTCCACTGGCACTACCCGGCCACGCCCGGCCACAGAACGTAGATAATCGATTGAGTGCCACGGATGCTCATTCATGGCAGGCCAGTCTGATGCAAATCCCGTTAAAATAAATGGCTTATCGAGCAGCTCGCGGCGGAAAACAGACAACGATGGCGCGTCGATCAGCCGAGGGATGGTCCCGAACGAAGTTGGATTGACTGGTGAATGGGTGGAGGGAGACCTGGTCGGGCGAGTGGTAGACCTTAGATGAAGCGGCTTTCGAGGTAGGTGCTCGGCTTGCGTTCTCAGTATGAGGTCGTGGATGAGTGTTTGCACGCCTTGGCCGGGGGCGCCCGCAATTATCAAGGCATGGTCGAGGCGTGCGACGCAAGACATGGCGATTTCCTCACTTAGCGCCTGCGGAGATGTAAGATCCATCAAAGAACGCAGTACGCTCGCGTCAGAATAGAGTCTGCGCCATTGAAATTGATCGGCGGCGCGAGAAGCAAGAAGGCTGATATAAGCTTGTTCAATGAGTTGGTCCAGCTCCCGAGAGGAGTTAAGCCCAGGATTCAAATCGATGATGCCCTTGACAGCGTTCTGAAGCTTATTGACGGATTCCTTTCCGCAGATAGCGAGTTCTGTGAGGGGAAAGTTACGAATAGCGCAGTGAAAAGGAAGGAAATTGCCTTCTGGGTAAGAGTGGGTAAGGATGTGGTTGAGGAAATCGTCCGCAAGGTGGAGTGCCCCGTGCATAAGTGTACGGCAGTTGCCCGCTGGCAGGCCGTTAAGTGGGATGGACGGAAGTAGATGGGACGACCAAAAGGGGCGAGAAGTCCAGGTTGAAGATTGACGGCTAAGACAAATAAGGGAAATGGACTGTCACGCGATATTTACATTTTCGTCACACGGGTCAGCCAGCCGCGACTGATAAAAGGTCGCGGGCGGGTTCATGGGCCGTGAGAACCATCCCCAAAGCAAATCAATATTTTCTAGCCACAGCTCGGCTCACCGGCCCGGTCCGATTACCTTCATTTTTACGTAATGTCTTCAAGGTCGGCTCGCCAAACTGCTGCTTCTTTCTTTACTTTTGCTGACTCGTCTCATTTTTCAAAGGTTGGACCGGCTCCTCCTTTTACTCGACACAGGTTCATCAACCTCCGTGAGGACAACTGCCGCTAAGCAACTAGCCCAACTTGCAGCCAAGAGCGTAATCTCAGATGTTGCTCTCGAGGACGACGTCAAAACCCATCGCCATCACCAACCTCTCGGGGATCCATCCGGATGGACGGAACTCATGGCAGTCATAGCAAGGGTTTGTGAATGTCGTGACGTATTGCGCGCTCTCCTGATGTTCGCGTTTGGCTGTAGGTTCTCCCTTATCTTCATTCCAGATCCCATGAAACTCGGTCTGCCGCATCCAATGCACTATCTCAGATATTCACCTTGGTTCCTGTCTGGCACCCCTCCCAGGAAGGTTTTACCGCTCCTGCTGCTGTGTCCTCATCTGTTTCTCCTCCCGACTTCCCCATGCTCTCTGTCGAAGAACTCTTGCAGAAGGGAACCCTCCTCCTGGCATCTTCTGGCAAAGAATTCTTCAAACCAAACGGTATCCTTTCATCATCTACTGAGGTCAAGAAGGCACGAAAAGAAGCGATGGGTCGTCTTGGACTTGATTTCCTCGACAACTTTGGTGCAAATGATGACATGGATTTGGATAAAGAGTTAGCAGCTGGAAGTGAACATGATGCTCAGGGACCGGAGGAGACAGAGAACAACATGGATTTAGACCCTCCCCCTATATCAGTGGGCCTCTCCCTCGATGTTGCTGCGAAACCGAAGAAAAGGTCATCATCTCCACGCTCCAAGTCCACGACCCCTGTCGCTCCTTCGCCGTCAGCCCCACCCATTCCCCAGCCAGGCAATGACCTTAGTGGACTTTCTGCCCGTGAGCGCAATCGATTAAAGCGCAAGCGCAAGCAAGGTAACGCGGCGTTCGTGCAAGCTCCTCCGCCAACCTCAAGTTCGAAATTTCAAGCGACCATGGCTGGCGGTGCGAATAAGTGGGTTCCAATCAGAGCTGAATCCCGTAGCAATGCTCACTTATATCGCAGGGCACGTCTAGTCTCTGCAGAGGACCAGCCAACCCCGCCTTCGAGAGTTGAAAGTCCGACGGCACCCGAGAAAGTCATCATTGATCCCTCCAAGGGAGGCGCCGTTTCTCCCAAGACGTCTCAGCAGTCTCAGGCTCTTGAAGTCGAACCAGGTCACTGGGTGTGGGATGGCCTGGTCAAAATTCTGGAGATCGATCTGTTCAGTCCTGCCTGGGAAGTTCGACATGGAGCCGCCATGGCTCTCCGCGAGCTCCTCAAAGCACAGGGGAAATTCAGTGGTACAAAAGGTTTGATCCTTCTTTTGGTTCTGCACACTCCGAAATTTACTTTGCCATAGCTGGCGCTTCGCTTGCCGAAAATGATGAAGGCCATGGGCGATGGTGCAATGCGCTCGCTGCGAAACTACTCTGTGTCTTCATTCTTGACAGGTTTGGGGACTTCGTTTCGGACCAAGTTGTCGCGCCTGTTCGCGAAACCGTTTCCCAGACACTGGCTTCGTTGCTGCTGCACATGCCACGCCGCTCCGTTCTGCATGTGCACTCTGTTCTGCTGCAGATGATACGTCAAGATTTTACTCTTCCTACTGGCGCGAACGGTCCCGGCAAGGAAAAGAGTCATATCTGGGAAGTACGACATGCTGGACTTCTAGGGATCAAGTATGAGGTTGCTGTTCGAAGTGACGTGGTCGAGGCAGGGGAAATTAGCGAGGAAGTCAAAGCAGAGAACAACGTTACAGACGATGTCGGTGTCGGGATAGGGCTTGTTGTCAAGGCGGAGAAAGTGGATGAGGGCGTAGGCAAAGCAGACAGCTTAGACGTGAATATGGAGGATATTCAAGAGAAGAACGGTATCAAGATAGAAACTCTTCCAGGACCTCGGCATATCTTGCAAGACGTAGTTGATGCTGCAGTGCTAGGGCAAGTGGAATTTCTGTTTTTGTTCATTTCTGCTCAGTAAATCGTTGACATATAGGCTTGGTGACCGCGATGACGACGTCCGCTTTGTAGCAGCGTCTTGTCTAATCCCTGTGGCTACTCACCTCGTCCGGCAATTACCAACATGCCTAAGTCTTGTATTAGCCGTTCTGTGGGATTGCCTTGGTGACATGAAGGACGACTTAAGTTCAAGCGTTGGTGCCGTCATGGATTTACTCGGTGATTACCCATTTCTTTTGGCAAGGCACAAAATATTGATATCTTATAGGAAAACTTGTCTCTTACGACGAAGTGATCGAAATCTTGGGCAGCAATTCAGCTTCGTGAGTCATATATCGCCCATACACACGTTCCAAAATTCACGTTGATTGTCAGCTTGCCACTCACTAATCTTGCTTCCAAGCTCTTCCCATTCTTCCGACATACGATACCTACAGTTCGGCTCGCCGTTGTCGAGACCCTTCACTCCTTCATGAATGTTGCCTCCCTCCCGAAGGACTGGGTTACCACCCCACTTCTTCGCCTCCTCTTTCAGAATCTCGTTGTTGAGGAACGCACAGACATACGTAATGCAACCGTCGCTGCCTGGAATACTGCGATCGACCTTTTACACTCCCGGCCTGGCTGGATGGAGTCGGTTTTCGCTTCGCCACAGTTACTCGAGTGGTTTGAGACAATGATGACTCCAATGGGATCACCACTGGATGCATCTGGCTTTTTTGATCCATTGTCTTCTGAAAACGGCCCGCAGGTTGCGGCAGAACGGCATAATGTGGACAAAAATATGCTTGCCCAGGATCCTACTCTTGTCTCGCCGGATACCGTGTGGAAAGCTCGAATCGCCGCTGCAACTGCCATGGCATATCTTATTGCGTCTTGGAATTCATCCGTACGTAGTGATGCATGTTAATTGGAAGATAATAGCTGATGGGAGTCACAGGCACATAGCGTGGACAGCATCTTTCAATCAATCCTTCTTCACTACGTGGACTCTAGCAGTATGCTGCAAAAAGTCCTCGCTGCCATCGTCATCGAAGAGTGGGCAAAACGTTATGATGCGGAGTCTTCCACCCTAGAACGCCCGCCACTCATTGAAGTGTCCACCCTCGCCCGTGAAATGAGTGATCGTACATTGGCGTGGTTGCAAAGTGACCCTCCTGCCGCATATCACGAGATGGCCTTCACCCTTGCGCGGATTCATGGAGAGTGCACAAATCTCCTACAAAGCTTCTACTTCGACTGCAAGATTCCTTGGGCCGAAATTCCAACTTTCGGTACCGAGATAGATCTTACTGGTTCTAAGCAGGGTGGTTTCTCGCTTGCATCTGCTGAAGCCGCTGTCGAAGGGGATTACGCTAGGCTCAAAGATCGACTGGGCAAAGCAAAGAAGCGCGAACTTTCTGTGATAGCAGAGAAACGCAAAACAGTGTTATCCAGTATCGAGCGGTATAAGGAAGTCAAGACACAGCATGACATTCGCGTCTGTGCTGCCTTTGCTGCGGCGTATGTGGCGCTTAAGAATACCCCAGACAAAGTCAGTCCGATCGTGAAAGGTGTAATGAATGGAATCAAGGTGCGCCTTGTCTCAGCTCTCTGCGCCATTTTCGACTTATTCTCGTATTTATAGAATGAGGAGAACTTGGGTCTTCAAACGCGCTCAGCAGTTGCCGTCTCGTCCTTCATTGACTTTTGCGCACTTCACGGCCTTTCCCAACCTCCGGACAAGATCGTAAAGAACCTTTGCACCTTCTTATGTCAGGACGTTGAGCGGACGCCGACCTTTGCTTATCAGAAGAAGCACCTTTCTGGTATCATTTCCTTCCAAACCCCATCGAAAGCATCCGAATACGGTGTGATGGAAGATGGTAAAGCCGAAAGCAGAGAAAAGGCGCGCTTATCACGGCGTGGTGCTGGGTTGGCCTTCATTGAGCTGTCTACTAAGTTTGGGGAGAAGCTCCTAGAGGTTATTCCAAAAATGTGGCACTCAATGGCTGGGGGTATCCTCATTGCTTGTTCAACCGGTACGCATATCGTAGGTTGGTCATGGATATTCAGTCTCATGTTTCGTAGAAACACCAGACTCCACGGACGAGCTAATAAGTCGACAATATGGGCAGGATGTCATTGACTCTCTTAGTGTTCTGGAGGCCGTAGTGCCGACACTCCACCAAGAACTGTGGCCAAGAATACGAGAGCTCTTCCCCATGATCGTTATGGCCCTCAGAAGCCGCTTTGCCATTATACGGCAATCTGCTGCGCGTTGCTTCGCTGCAGTCTGCGACGTGATGACGGTAGATGCTATGCGCTTCGTCATTGAGACGGTTCTACCGTTTCTAGGCGACACCCTTATAGACTCGAACCGGCAGGGCGCGACGGAGCTTATATTCAGTACGCATCCCTACCATTCGACGAACGTTACTTAATGGCCCCATGCTCTTCAGACGTTGTTCAGAGGTTGGATCATAAAGCTTTACCCTACGTTATCTTTTTTGTAGTTCCGATTTTGGGGCGCATGAGCGATCCAGATGACGACATCCGGTCGACAGCCACGAACACGTTTGCATCTCTTGTGAAGATGGTCCCTCTTGAGGTAAGACGGTGTTGCCATCCTGGAAGACACGCTGGTTAATTCCATTTAGGCTGGTCTGCCGGACCCCACCGGCTTCCCCGAAGAGCTTCTAAAGCGACGCGATGAAGAGCAACAATTCTTGACACAACTTCTTGATGGCAGTAAAGTCGAGACTTACTGTATTCCTGTCAATATCAAGGCAGAGCTACGGAAATATCAACAAGAAGGCGTGAACTGGCTTGCATTCCTTGCGAAATACCATCTTCACGGCATTCTTTGTGATGGTGAGTTGCAGTCGCTTAGTCTGCCGAGTGTGTCGGACTGATTTCGATATTAGATATGGGCCTTGGGAAAACACTACAGTCGATTTGTATCCTCGCTAGCAAACACTTCGAGCGGGCAAACAAGTACAAGGAAACACAATCGCCCGATGCCGTTCATTTACCCTCACTCATAGTCTGTCCTCCCACGTTAACTGGTCACTGGTACTACGAGATCCTCAAGTATGCCGATAATCTACGACCTATCATGTTTGTCGGGAATGCCCGAGACCGTCAACGGCTTGTGCCGAAGCTGAAAAAGCACGATGTCGTCATCACGTCGTATGAAGTCGTCCGCAATGAGGTCGCTACTCTAGAGGAATTCAACTGGCATTACTGCATCCTTGATGAAGGCCATGTCATCAAGAACGCGAAGACTAAACTCACGAAGGCCGTCAAATGCATTCGTGCGAACCACCGCCTCATACTCTCCGGTACACCCATCCAGAACAATGTACTGGAGCTTTGGAGCTTATTTGACTTCCTAATGCCTGGTTTTCTGGGCTCCGAATCCTCTTTCAACGAGCGGTTTGGAAAACCCATCCTCTCCAATCGAGACGGCAAGTCAAAGAATAGTGAAGCTGGTATGTGCCTCTACAAGCCAACTCTCTTGTGTATTCTAATGAGATATGTTTGTCTTCAGCTGCGTTGGCCTTGGAGGCGTTGCATAAACAAGTCTTGCCTTTCCTCCTGCGACGGTTGAAAGAGGACGTTTTGAACGATCTTCCCCCCAAGATCATCCAGGACTACTTCTGCGAGCTATCCGAGATGCAAAAGTTCCTTTATGACAACTTCTCGAAGTCACAGGCGAAGTTGACGGCGGAAGATGCTGTTAAAAGCGCAAATCCCGGTGGACAGCAGCACATCTTTCAATCGTTGCAGTATTTGCGGAAGTTATGCAATCATCCAGCCATGGTTCTCAAGACCGATGATGACACCAATGCTGCATTGCGAAGAGTTGGTCAGAAACCAGAAAAGATGAACCTGTTCGACATCAATCATGCCCCTAAGTTGCTCGCCCTGAGGTTCGTTCTCGCCACGGCTTCCAATGGATGCGAGATCGCTAATCGTGTCGCTTTTTCAAATAACTACAGACAACTTCTCATCGACTGCGGCATAGGCGGAACACCAGCACTTGCGAACACAAGCGACCTCACCAAGAGTGAACTTGCCGATGCAGAACCGACATCATCGTCCCCGGGGGCGTTTTCACAACATCGAGTCCTAATATTCTGTCAGATGAAGCAAATGCTTGATATTGTTGAGAATGTTCTTTTCAAGAAGCACATGCCTTCCGTTACTTACATGCGCCTTGATGGGAGCACGGATGCGAACAAGCGCCATGCCGTTGTCCAAACGTTTAACTCAGACCCCAGCATCGACTGTCTCCTCCTTACGACTCATGTTGGAGGGCTTGGCCTGACACTTACGGGGGCCGACACGGTAATCTTCGTGGAGCACGATTGGAATCCAATGAAGGATCTCCAGGCCATGGACCGCGCTCATCGCATAGGTCAAAAGAAAGTGGTCAATGTATATCGACTAATCACGAAAGGAACTTTGGAAGAGAAGATCATGGGGTATGCCAAGCAGTGTCTTGTGTCGACCTGCGAAACTCATCTTGCTTCAGTCTGCAGCGCTTCAAACTCAATCTCGCGAACTCTGTCGTTACACAACAAAACTCGGGTCTGGCATCGATGGACACAGACCTTGTTCTAGACCTGTTCCGGCATACGACCACAGAGGAAGACGGGCCCAGCGCGAAGAAGAACATCGACCAGCAAGGTACAGCTGGTCCCAAAAACGTTCTCGGCGGATTGGAAGACTTGCCAACGGAAGAGGAGTACCAGGAATTGGATCTCTCTTCCTACATGACCTCCATTGGTCGTTAATTAGTTAACTCTCCGTGTATTTTCTGTCATTATGTTTATTCGGCTGCATTTTTTCACGTGAATATTGTATTGACTGATCAGTACAGTAGATACCGATTCTTGTATTGCTATGCCCATTCTTAATTTACACAGAGGAGTGTATACAAAGTGAAATATGTACTGTATTGGAAAGTAGACTGTCCTCCATCGCCACGCAATTTAGAATAGGCAAGGTAGTTTCCGACCCTCCTACGCGCGGCGGGGGGCCTTCAATGCTGCGATGATTCCAGCCATGCCTCAAGTTCGTGTGTCTAGTTGACGATCTGGAGTCGGGGAGTTTCAATATCAAGTGGGAGGAGCACCTGAATATAGCCTTGATTAGGTTCTGGCAACCGATACCCGAGTGCAGGTACTGGATAGAGATCAGATAGGGATCATACGGTAGTCACATGACTGGGCATGCACATGCGTTGCGCTGCAAGTAAAGGAACTCAAATTTGACAGCTCACAGTCCTAGTCCAGCAGTCGGACAACTCGACTTGGCACCACTGCGACCAATTGCAGTACCCATATGATTGTACATGTCCGCGCAAATGTACCGTCCTGCGGTGCCCATCCCTCAACAGCATGAGACACTCGCCCAAGTCATCACAGCGCTTTCGTTTGACCCCACCTCTAATACACTTTGGACGGGGTCTGATTCCGGGAATGTAACGGCATATTACACCTCCCAAGGCATACGAGGGGTCTCTTTTCCTGTTGGAGGAGGCTTGGCAGTGAATAGAGTTGTCGCAGATGAGACCCAAGTTCGGGCTCAGGGTGTTGCAGGAGAAGGAGTGGGTGCATGGAGCAAGGGAGGGGTCAATCGGTGGTATTATCGGTACGCATTGGGCTTGCTACGTTGCTAGAGGATATGAATAACGCCTTTCAGCCCATCCCCATCTGTCACAACCTTCTCGAGCACGCTGAGCTCCTCAAAGACGGTCGCGGTTTCAACTACCACGCCAGAGATCGCCCTGCTAAACACCACTACTGGGAGCGTGATAAGACAAGCAGCCGTACCTTCCGTCATCCGACAACTTTACTTCACCCATTCTTACCTTCTCTCTGGTGACTCAGATGGATATTTGCGTTGTCATGATCACAGGACAGGGCTGCGAAGAGAAGGTAGCGCAGAAAACACCGTCAAGGCGCATGCTAGCGAAGTACAAGGCTTGCGGTCCAGTGGTAACTATATCTATACAATCGGCTGGGGACTGAGGTGAGCAAGGTGTCCTACTCCGCGTTTGATGTCACCAACAGACTCTAGGCAGTCACGGCCGGTCCCTGACCCTTTGGTCAAGTTATACGATCTTCGGTCCATGAAGCCCTTGTCTCCCGTCCCGTTTCCCGCAGGGCCTGCCTTTATCGATCTAATGCCTAAGCGTTCTTCGAGTTTGGTTATAACGTCAAATCAGGGGCTCGTCAACATCGTAGACACATCCAACCCATCGAGTGTAAATGAATTTTATCAGGTATCAATCATGTCTCTAGCTCCTAGCCGCAGCGTGTAATCTTACCCGGCGTTTTCAGTTGGACACATCCGCCTTCATCAGTTCTGCAGCTGTCTCCCCTACCGGAGCGTATATGGCTTTCGGAGACTCGGATGGGATAATTCATATCATGACAGCAACTAACGAGGGAATGCCCTTCAATGGGTACGAAGGTCAGCCCGTCGAATGGGCAGATTCTCCCGAAACTCTACCGGAAATTGAGTGGACTGACAGCACGTGAGGTTCACTGAAAGTCTCTGCCACTACCCTGAGTCTTACCTGATCTTAGCCCACTGAATAGCGTCGGTCTTCCTCACTATAATACCCTACTCCTATCTTCTTGGACACCACAGCTGGAGTCCATAAAATTCTCAACCGCGCCCATGAAAATCCCGCAGTCGGTGCTATCTTCCATTAAGATGAACGACGGCATTGCATACGCCCCCCTTCAGCGTGAGCTCAAGGGTCGTAGGAACATGATCACAGTTGCAACACCAAAAGATCAAGGTAGATTTAGGAGTGGAAAGCAGAGGAGCGACGTGAGTGATGCAAGGGTTTTGACTAAATATGTACGGTTCTGATAGCATTCATGACAGCCGCAGGTGGAATTGATCGGGGCTAGTGAGAGCCCAGACGAAGCCCCCCCTCGATATCGCAAGGTAGAGATCGAATATTCGAAGTTCGGTGTGGAGGACTTCGACTTTGCGTGAGACCCTTTTATTGCCGAGTTGCCGAAAGGTTTTGATTTCACCCACTTCCTGCAGCTTCTTCAATCAAACGGAATTCAGCGGCTTAGAAACGCATATATTGAACTCATATACGAATTCCCTTCTGCAAGTTCTACATTATTGTCACCCGACTAGATTAGTCGCGAAGTCACACATCACCACACGTTGTCCAAACGAGCATTGTCTCCTTTGCGAGCTAGGGTTTGTAAGTCGCATGCTGGAAGACGCGAAGGGAACAAACTGCCAATCGAGTAATTTCTGTAAAACCGTTGGTGTTCTTGCGCAATGTAAGTTCTACTGTTGATTCAACCATTCACCCCTAAACCATCCTCTGGCAGCTGTCAATGCTATAGAACTCATTGATTATGGCGGAGACTTGGCTGAGACGGACTATGCACGTATGATTCAAATGTTTCACCGGTTCCTCTTGGACCATTTGTCTGCAGAAGACGAGTCAGACCCCAACAATCCTTCTCTGCTGCCTTCTGACCCGTCCTTCCCACAACGCACGGCGACTTCACCACCAATTACTCAGCTTCTTGGCATGTACAGTCGGAATGCTTTCACATGCACATATTGCAAGGCTACGAGGGAGAAAGAACAGATTACTTTCGTCATTGATCTCATTTATCCCCGAAAGGTTGATTGTGAATCATATTTTATGTATTCTTACTCACATTACCTCTCAGGGTGTGGCTGGTCCCGAGGTTGACCTCGCCTCCGTCCTACAAGCCTCACTTTTCAGGCAAATGAGCCACAAGGCAATTTGTCCCAGCTGCAAGCTGGTGAGGACGTTCGATTCCAACCGCTTTGTTGCAATATCGGATTTGCCGGCGATTTTGGCCGTGAATGCAAATGTGTCTAAGGAAGAAAGCCTTGAATACTGGCTGGATTCCCGCAAGCAGAGATTCTTGACACCATCTGTTGAGCTGTATGTTCAATCACTCGGTGAAAGCGAAGAACCGTCATTTGTGACCTACAACTTGAGGGTCAGTGTTTCGTTTTCGTGATGGACGGCCATATTGATGGGTTTCAAGGCTATGATAATTCAAGTGGTCAGTAAGGAAAGGCGTTCGCATCTTGTGGCTATCATCAAAGGTTTCACTTTATGTCTTCCTTTGTATCCCTGCCTACCTGAACGAGCTACAGTTCCAGAAGCAGAAGGTCAAGAATGTTTGCTGAGTCCGTGGTTCGTCTTCAACGACTTTTCGGTGCAGAATATTTCCGAGGAAGAGGCGTTAAGCTTCTCTGGAAAATGGAAGGTGCGACATCTCTACATGTTGGAAGCACTCGCCTTTATTATGCCATAGGTCCCTGCTATCTTATATCTTGAGAGAGCCGACTGTCTGGGAAATTTCGATTACTCTGGGTTGTCTGATACTATTGATGCTTCAATTCTCAGTCAAGATACTTCAATCTCCGCGTTCGTATCTTTTCTATTTCCTCAGGTAGCACTGCGTACGATCACAGTCATTAGGCACCGAGACGCTGGTCTGATCAAGCATGAGCGTCTGGGACCTGAAGAGCTACCGTCTCCCGGAACTCTTGTTTCGATCGACGCAGAATTTGTTCAGATGCAACAAGAGGAGACGGAGTATCGGTCCGATGGTACCAAGAAAATTCTTCGACCCGCTCGACTCAGCCTTGCTCGTGTCTCTGTTCTGCGGGGCGACGGCCCAAAGCAAGGCATTCCCTTTATCGATGATCATATACACACGAGCGAAATAATTGTAGATTATTTAACGGAGTTCTCGGGGATCAGATGTGAGCATTTTTCCTTCTAGGATCTGACCCTTCCTCACGGGTCCTCATAGATGGCGATCTCGAACCTCACACGTCGCCGTATACATTGACACCGCTAAAGGTAGCATACAAGAAGTTACGACTACTGGTTGATCTGGGCTGCATTTTTATTGGCCACGGCCTCTCAAATGATTTCAGAATCATCAGTGAGTTCCTGCCGTGTTTGACGCTCTCTTGCTGACGTTTGAGTTCGCCATTCACAGATATCCACGTTCCTCCAGATCAAGTGATTGATACGGTAGATCTTTACTTCTTGAGAGAGCGCCAACGTCGCCTTTCGCTCCGTTTTCTTTCATGGTTTGTGCTCCACGAGAACATTCAGACGGATACACACGACTCTATTGAAGACGCGCGGTCTGCGCTGAAGCTTTACAAGGCTTACCAGGACTTTGAGGAGCGGGGGATTTTTGATGAAAAGCTGGATGAACTTTACAGAGAGGGACGCAAACATGTGAGTTCTTACTCCCATGGCTCGTATTTACACCATTCACATCGTGCAGAACTGGAAACCGCCGGCCACGCTCAGAACGGAGACCGCATCGCCCGCTGTACCTCCGCCTGCCCAAGCTGCATCACAACCGAATGCCCTCCCTGCCATGCGTAGTAGCGTGACACCCGCCCCTTTTGTCCCAAGCGGTTTCCAGGGTGGTGCCTTTGCTGGATTTCAGTCGAGTGGCTCATCGAGTCGCAGCCACTGGCGCTCCGGATGACCAGCCTTTTTCCAGTCTCTTAGCTAGCCGCATTGCCTATTGTTCTTTGGACGTTGTACGAAGAAGGTCGGATAGAGTTGGGTACTGTACCAGGTTCTCGTTTTTAACCTGTCTCACGAGCCGAATTGGATGGAAACCCACATAATTTTAGCACGGTCATCGAGTCCCGAGTGTGCTAGCTGAAAAGATGGCCCCATCGACCTCTATGTGTTGACACCCTTGGGAGGGGTGGCGTACATCAACTCGTATAAACCTGCAATGCAAGCTGAAACGTTCCTTAAATTCGGAGCGGATGATGTTTACGCCTTACATACCGCCGATTCACGTCAATGAACTCCACCCCGCTGGCTGCCGTTCGACATCGCGACCAAGGACGAGCTCTTCCCCAAGTTTTCCATACGCCCGGCCCCTCCAACCCGAACCCGGCGCGATCCTCTTCATTATGACACACGAGACCGCGATGCATGTCCGCACGCCATGGCCTGACGCAGGCGTAGAACGCGAGCCGAATGCGAGGAGAACGATGACGATCATGACGAGAATCATCCGTGCCATTGTCGAGCCCGGAGCTGGCCGGGGGTGGCGCCGCATCACGTCGCTCTGCATGGGGTTCAGGGAAGAGGGACGCCGCGGTAGGAGGGTGTGGTCGTGGGGGGGGCGCGGTCAGGAGTGCTGGTCCGGGGGCGCGCGTCCGAGTTGGCACAGCGCCATGTTGTCTCTGTAGGCAGATGATTGGGAGGATGCGGCGGGCAGCAGGGAGCGCGTGTGAGGCAATTGATGATGGGGTTTCCCAATTGATGTGGACTGGAGCTGCTGCTGAGCCCAGATAAGAGCGCATCCTCCACCTCCCGTCGAATGTTCATATTTCGCAGTGCACGCCCCAGCCGCACACGAAATTGTGATCTACATCGTCTCTACCCCATTTCATTTCCTGGCATCAGTCTGGACAGTTTGTAGGGTGGCAAGATACAGTCCGAACCTACTAGTGTGCTGCTCCGTATCGATCCTCATTCCATTTGTCTTTGTCCTTTAGATGCTCCCGCTACCGTTGCCTCCTCCCCACCACCCTCACGGGCGTGAAAATCCGCGTAGACATTATCCCCCGCACCTCGGCGGGCACTTCTCTTACTGCGTCGTTTGCTTCCGCTCGTGGCGGCGTCACTGGCAGCGTGCGGTGCCGCATTTCCCGCGTCTTGCACCGTCGCTTGTGAGGTCTCCAAAAACGATTGTATACTCTGTAACATCTCATGCGCGGTTTGCAGCAACGCCTGCATATTCTGCGATAGTTCCTCCACGCTCTGCTGCAACGCCGCGAACTGGGAGAGGTTTGGGGGCTCGTAAGAATCACAACCCCGGTATACAAACATTAATTCGGTGTCGACTCACCGAGGCGGCTAGATCCTGCAATGAGACATGCGGTGCATGATCAGTGTGCGAAACGGCGAGATTGTTCATCAATGCAGGAACTTGTGAAGGTTAGGTGACATGAACAACCCAAGAGAGGCAAGCCACAGCGAACAATCGGGCCGAGGGTCAGAAGTCATCAATAGGTATATTATATTGCAAGGAGAGGAGAGTGTGCTCGTCGTGATAGTTCGCTCTGCATATTAAGACGCATCACCTAAGCTACAATAATTTGTATTGTACAGTCCGGAGAACGAAACCCCAATCATGATCATGTATGGCAGAGACTCGGAATTCACAAAGCAAGCCCAACAATGACAGCCACTAAGCCTATCGCGACACCCGTACCACCGAGACGGACGGCGCCTGCGCCGTTCTTCCCTGTGGAAGAGCTTGTCGAGTTTGAACTAGTACCGTTGAGATTCATCGCGAGCGCCTGGAAAGCCTCGAAGTTCTTGTCGCCGGACTCATTCGCATTTGCCGAAAAGACCATGCCCTGGCCACAGTGGGTTGCCTGGCGGCAGTATGCCCAGATCGGAGCCGTGTCGTTCACCTGGATTGTGTACGTGGGGGACGTGGTAGCATTAGAAGAGACGGGCATGCTAAACGGGGAGTTGTGCCGCGTGAGCGCGCCAGAACGGTGCATGGGATTTGAGAGGGAACAATGACGTACAACCCAGAGTCAAAGCCAACTTGGCCGCTTGAAGAAGAGGAGGCGAGCTTTTGGCAAGGCGCGGCGAAGCTGGATTGCGTGATGGTGTGATTCTTCTGGTGGAACTCAAAGGTGATGGTGTCTCCTGCCTGCGCGGTGATGTTTGCGGGCTGGAAGGTCAGCGTGCTGCCACCGATGATGATCCTGTGATCCTGAGAAGTGGAAGTGGACGGAGAAGTCGCAGTGGCGGCGGGCGCGACGCTTGACGCTGCCGGAGAAGCGGCGACCGAGGAAGGAGATTGCGTCGTGGAATTTCCCATGGCAGCGGCCTGGAAAGCTGCGAACTTGTCTCCGGGATTGATAGCGAAAACCATGCCCTTTTGGCAGTGGCCAGTCTGGCGGCAGTATACCCAGACCGGGTTGCCGTCGGCCACGGCGAATTGCGCCTGCTGGAAAGGTCCAGCGGTGTTGTTATCTGGCACGGGGATACTGCCCGGAAGGAATCAGAACACGAGCGGGACACAAGAACAGAGGGGAAATTTACAAGCCAGTGTCGAAGCCACCATTAGCGGGAGTACATGGGCTATCGAAGGTGGACTGTGTCGCCGTGTGATTCTTCTGCTTGAAGATGAAGGTGACGGTATCGCCGACGTTGGCAGTCTAGTCATGAATCGTTTGGTCTAGAAACTCACGGCGAGAAATCTCATAGGTAACTTACCACATTGGAAGGGTTGAACTGGGTGATGCCACCGGCGCCACCGACTGTTACTTGGATGTCGGCAGATTTCACGGGGAGAGCGGCCATAAAGCCGAGCAAGGCAGAGAGCGCGAAGAGATTAGAGAACATCACTACTGCAGTAGATCGTAAACGTAAAAACAGCACGGCTGGCGTGTCAAGGGAAGGGGGTCCGGCCAAGGAAAACGACAACCAGGTCAGAGGAGGGGAGAGTTGGTTGAGCCATCGTTGTTCGGGGTGGCTTTATAGCCAAGGCTAGCGGGCTGCGGGCTGAGTGCGTCGGGGACAATGGCGAGTGGACAAAGACACAAACAAGCGAGACAATGAGCTGAGACAAAAGGTCCGGGCTTCCTCGGTCTCGGTCTTTCCGACCCGACGCGGTGGCTCCGGGCAGATAACCATTGTTCACGACACAAGAACAATGCGGCGATTACAGGTAGCCCTCTACGAAACCACCCCACTTCTCAATCACGGGCTTCACGATATCATCCCACTCTTTCCCCTCATACCGTCCTTCCGTTACTCGCTCAAATGAGAAGATCTCTTGATGCTTCGTGTTACCTAGTTTTCGTTGTGAGCCCGCCCCAGCCTGTGGCAAGATGTGAGAGGAACACATACAATCCGGACATCGCTTAACATCTTTCTTGCCTCCCTTCTTGACATCTTTGTTCGCACTGACGTTCGGATATTCATCCTCGAGATACGGAGTATACTCGACCAGGTCTGCTAACTCGATGTGCACGAGTCGCTCGACGCGATGGCACCACGGGCCCTTCGGCCCAGCCTGCACGAGCCCTTTCATCGGCACACCGCCTTTGTCCATGCCACCAGGCCAGAACCCGCGGAGTATCTGCTCCTTTGAGCCACATTGCTTAGACCATTGATCCATGCGCCGGTTGAGGTTTGTTGCGCGTCCGACCTTCAGATGTATCGTCTTCTTGTCAGAAGGGTCTGTGCACGAGGAGTTCCCGCGGATTCGATGAGATAAGCGGGATGTAGCAGCCTGGCGGAAAGGATGGGAGCCGTACCAAGGATTTCGAAGGCATAGATGTACCCCTCGATGTCGCTCGGCGCCCGAGCCTTCTGCATCTCCACCCGGAGCGCGTTTTGCGTCGCCAGCTGTAGGTAGCCGGGAATCCAGTCTGCGCATAGCCCTCTTTCATGAGAATCCGCATACGTCGCACGTACGGGGCGTGCATGGAGAAAACAGAGAAGAGACGTATATCTATACATCACTCACCGTCGAATTTGACGAACGTCTGTCCCGTCTTGCGATCATAAAACCCACTCACCTCGCCCACCTTGTTCCCGTGCACGCGGCAGAATACGTCGCCGCCCGCAAGCGCTTGAGCGTCAGACACCTTCACTTGATTGCGGCACCGCTTCCCCGCCGCCGTCATTCCGCTGCATTGCCTCGTCCCCCCAACAGCGGAGGCACTGCCAGAAGCCACGGGGGAGGGTGGCTCCGATTGTGCGCGACGGTGGATCGGAGGAGGTTTGACCCTCGGCGGTTGTGGCATCAAGGCGTGACCTCCGCGGGAAGATGACGGCGGCGGCAGCGGGGACCAAGGCTCAGGCTTCGCGGGTGGAGTGGGAGCATCAGCGTATAGTCCCGCAGGAGTGAGCGAGGGACGAGCAACCGGGCGGTGCGCGTGCGCGGGGACACGCGGTGGTGGGGTGGCAGGCACGCCGGATGGAAAGGATCCCGCGAGCGCATGCTGCATTGTCAAGGATGAGGACGCGTTGTGCTTGTGAGACACACTGTTCGCAGTCGTGTATAGAATCGGGGGCGGAGGGATCCATGCTGCGTTGTTGGGACCCGAAGGACGTGGGTCAGATGCCACTGGGAGATGAGGGGAAGACGCAGACGCGAAGCCATCACGGATGGGGCTGGTGGCCGCGCCTGCGCTTGCTCGCGACCTCTTCTCGCCCGCGAGCGACAGCGCCTTGAACGACTCGATAAAATTGTTTACTTTTTTATCGTCTTCTTTGTTCTTCCTGTTTCTGAACATCGCGGGTGACTTCTCGTCCTCAGAGCTGTATCTATTTCAAGGGGGAGAACACAAGGGGGACGACGGCGAGCGCCTGTCGAGGACAAAAGAGTGGGGAGGGGGGAACAAAGGGGATAAATGAATTGCTGGCGGGAGGGGGCATGCATGAAGGCTTGTAGCGATATCATGATTGGGCGAGAAACACAGCTTTGCCATCACCTTGAGGTGGCAATTACCCACGCGCCGTGGATAAAGCATCCGAGTCATTTTCCGCAAATGTGAGGTAACCGTGATCTGGCGGCGAGTTTCTTATTATTGCTGGTCAACAACAACAACGAAGAAGGCCATAGCGGTCGTATGTAGCCGCCCAGCTTTCGAGTTGAAAATTTTCGAGTCACGAGTGACACTCGCGACCTACGCCTCCCGTTGCAGGTTCGGTTGGGACTACAGAAAACCTGGTGCGTACCTTTCTTTGCACTTCCCCTCTCCACAGAGATGAAACGCACTGGGCTCTGAGAAAAAGCTCTGCTGTCATGCACTACGCCTCAAGAGGCGGCGGCCTAGAAAACCGTTGACTGACCTTTCCGTTTTCCTCGCTACATGGGTCGTCACAGAATTCGGTGTTAACGTCTTAATTCTTCTAGCATAATTTGGACGCTCCGATGTCAGAAGAGATCATCGATGCAAGCCAGCAAAAATTTTGCGATGTCGCAGAAGAGATGACGAAAAGTATGGCCTCCGTACGCGAGCTGATCCAGGCGTTGCGCGAAAAGTACGGTCTACCTGCACTTCTCACTGTAGGAGCCGGCTAATTGTGGATCTTACAATCCATCGACGCAGAAAAGAAAAGACCTCTGACTTCGACTTTGAAAATGGTATCTCCCTCATCTCCTTGAAACACCATCTGCTCCTCTCGTATATGCAATCTCTGGTGCTCCTCCATTCGCACCGTGTGCTCGGGCACTCAATCACTATCCGCTCACCTCCCTCGGAACCATTCAATTCTTCTGGGCGCGACAAGAGAGGCGCGGATGCGGGTGACCTGGTCGACTCCGTGATCGAGAGCCGCCTAGTGCTCGAAAAAATCAAATTACTGGAGAGCAAGATGCGGTACCAAATCGAAAAGCTCGTCCAACTTGCCGCGGAGGAACCTGCCGATGACAATGTCGTTAACGGTCAGTCTTAATCCGCGCGTGCCATGCCACTGCGGGTCCATCCGTGTCTTTATTTCGTTGGCGCTGATCATCGAGTCCGTTAGATCCGCTTACCTTTCGCCCCAATCCCGAGGCCCTCATGGGTGGGGGCTCTGATGAGAACGACGGCCAAGGCGGGGATGCAGCGTCACAGGATGACATTTACCGTCCCCCGAAGTTGGCACCGATGCCATACGTTGAGCCTACCTCAAAGGAAGCTCGTGCACGCCGTCCGCCGCCAGTCCCACACGCGCTCGCCTCGCTCGCCTACCTTGACCCCGAGCGGCCGTTCGTTGAGTCTGCCACGGGCCTTGGCATTGTTCCATCTATGCAGAGTGCTCGTGCGCGAGAGTTGCGGCGCATGGAAGAGTTCGAGGAGGAGAACATGACGCGATTGGTCCTTAAGAAGAGGGACGAACGACGACGGAAGAAAGATGAAGAAGACATTGCCCTGGGAGGTGCAGGGGGCATAACAGGCAAGAGAAAAGGTGGCGGACTGGAGGATGAATTTGCAGACGTTCTGAAGGAACGGCACAGAGGCAGGGCTCTCGCTGGTGATGGGTATGAGGAGCTGAGGATGAAGGGGCGGAAAGAAGGTGCGCTTGCGCGGTCAAGAGTTAGGGCGCGGGAAGACACTGGCGATGTTTCTGAGGGGCAGAAACAAAGGAAGAAGGGCCGGTTCGAGAGAGATGTGAAAGCCGCGAAGAAGAGATGGACGAGGAAACAAAAGCACAAGTAGGTTTTCATTGATTGTACGGCAACACGAAGTGATGAGAACCATGGGAGAAACGGAGGGCAAACTATGATAGATTAACCTTCAGATATCAAAGTCATCATCATCCAAGTCAACCCGCCGTTGGAACTAAGTACAGCAGGTCAGCGATCTGGACAGCTCCGGATGTGATTTATAGGCCCTGGCACGCACCACAATAGCACCCTGGCCCGAGGCCTTCTTCTGTGCTTCGTCCGCCTGTATTTACGAATTACGAGACACATCCATGGAACCACCAAAGTGAGGGTTAACAATACGTACCTGTTCGAGCAGGTCTATGAGCTGTTGCTCGCTGACGCGTCCCCGGAGATGCCCAGCTTGTAACATCCGCAGGAGGATAGATTCGATCTGACTCGACCTCGTAGGCGACACGAGTGCAATACGGGACACTGTAAATTTGGGCGGACCATTCCTGCAGCCAGGATAAGCGAAATGGGAAGACAATGGGACGTACGGCGTTCACGAGCAGCAGGCTCGAGGGCCGTGGCGAGGAGGTCGCGCTTCATCTGTTCCTCCGCTCGCCTCTTTTCAGCTTCGTCGCTGCTCCCAGGTCCACTTTGGCCGTTGCCACCATCGGCGCCGGCCGATTGCTGCAACTGGCTTAGACGTGCGGCACGAAGGGCTGCGAGTTCAGGATCGGCCATACTGTAATTGTGGGAGGAGATAGCAGAGCGTGGGAAAACGGGCACTGCACTTGGCCTCGTTGTCGCGGGTCGCTCTTGCCTTTCTTCGTCTCTTTTACAATCTCTACATCTTTCTCCCCCTTCATCTCGTTGCCTCCGCCGCGTTCGGATTCCTGCCCAATGTCCTCTGTTAAACACCATTCTTCTCTCACTTCGTCCGCAGGACACGCGGGTGGATCACTTCAAGCAAAATCTTCCGTCCTCACAGGCGTACAGGACGCGTACTGGAGCGATGAAGAGGTTCGCTCTTCTCTTGAAAAATCATGTCCATGACCATCCACGTTTAACTAATCCCACATCCACCTCGAATAGGAAGCGAAAGAATGTCCCCTTTGCCTGGAGGAAATGGATATCTCGGATCTGAACTTCAAGCCTTGCCAGTGCGAGTACCAGGTGATTTCCCACGCCCGGTTCCTCTTTTCCTCCCATCTCTTCTTCCCTGACCATATAAATGCCGTGTCACAATAGATTTGCCGATTCTGCTGGAATCACATCAGGAGAAATCTCAACAATAAGTGTCCCGCGTGCAGGAGGGATTACTCCGACGAGATTGGCAAACTCAAGCCTATCAACAAAGAAGAGTATGTGATTCCGTCTTATTTATCGACTAGACCGAGCTCAGCTACCGTTCCCTTATCCGCAGTCAACGACGTTTGGCCCAGCAGAAAAAGCAGCGGGAACGGGAAAGAAAGGACCTCGATGCACTCGGCCGTCGTCACCTGGCCAACGTTAGGGTAGTACAACGCAACGTGGTATACGTCGTGGGTATTGGCCCGCGCTTCGCCAAGGAAGAAGTATGCTTTTTCATGCAGCACTCAATACAAATCTCATTCTCCGTTTCACCTTACTCCCCAGCTGATATCTACCTTGCGCTCGAACGATTATTTTGGCCAGTATGGCCGCATTTCCAAGATCATATTAGTCAAGCGTACTCCACCAGGCTCGCAAGCGCCAGTCGTAGGGTTGTACATCACATATCACCGTCGAGAAGACGCCGCGCGCTGTATTGCCGCTGTTGATGGCTCAGCGTCACCCGGTGGTGGGAGCGAGATCATGCGTGCGAGCTACGGCACGACCAAGTACTGCATGTCTTTCTTGCGCGGCGTCAATTGCCCGGATCACAACTGCATGAACCTCCACGAGTGGGGAGACGAGAAGGATTGCTTCACGAAAGAGGACCTCAGCACTTTGTACACGTCTTGGTGCCACCTTTTCGTAATTACCAGCTGACGGCAGTATGACAGACAACATACCATCAAGGATACTGAGGTAACGAGAAAGAACATCGTCCTGGGCAAGAAGGCGGAGGACTCGCCAGGTGTGCCGATCGCTCGTGCATGTAGGAGCAATGTCTCACCCATATTTCCCATAGCTCGACTGCCACGCTCTGCCTCATGGGCGAAGTCGTCCCATGATCGCTCTGCTATTACTGCGTCCTCGACTAACATAGGACCAGGAGCGATTGGGGCCGCAGCGGTTCGGTCTACACGACGAGGGGATAAAGCCACTCGTCCCCGTCCCGTTACCCCTGCGACTCCTGAGATTCCCGAGGCGCTGCCAACATCCTGGAAGTCCAGAGATACTAAGGGTCCTTCTGCAAAGGCTTCCTCTGTTGGATCCTCCTCTCGCCCATCTACCCCAGCAAATAATAAGGCTTCAAGGCGGAGACATGCATCGCCATCTATTCCCGCGCCAAGATCTCCGACTTCTTCAATCACTGTCGAATCGGATCCGGGCTCCGGGTCCCAAGACGCACCCTCTCTTTCCCCTGCCCCTTCCACACCGGCAATCCCTCCAGGACTGCCTGTTGTTCCCCCTGGTCTTGCCGCCCCTCCGGGTCTTCCTCATCCTGGTAGCCGCGGACTTCCAGGTGCTCCTTCTTATCAGATGTCAAGCCAGGTCCAGGCCCTTCTTAATGACGTCAAAGCGCGCCGCGAATCGATTGTTCCTTCCATCGGCACTAGCCCCTTCCCTGACTTTGATCGCACATTGCAGAACCTAGCAGAAGTGGACGGCAAGTTTGGCAGCTTCAGTTTCAATCTTGACCCGAAACTTGCTGAGGCGGAAATGGAGGGCGATGTACCCGAGTTTCCCGATGCTACATCACCGTTCCACGGCTCGTTTATGGACGCATTTCCCGCATTACGATCATCACCACACCCTCCGGGACCTGGTTTTCCACATTCCCAACGTCCTATCTATGACCCTCATGGTTCACCCGTGCCTAGCCAGGCCTCTCCCTCGCTTTCTTATACTGGCCCATTTAACCCGTTCGCAGAGAGCAGTGAGTCCGATTCTGCAGCAGCTGCGAGACGGCCAGCACTTGGCGATGATTCGCGGAAGATGTCAAGGTTTGGCTTCGCGAGGAATGCGCGGCAAAACGGTAACCTTAGCTCAACCTCGAGCCCTCTCATTTCGTCGACCCCGTTGAGCCCGAGTGAAAGTATTGGCCACGGGCAGCAGCAGCTTTTCGGACCGGGCTCGGGCGAGCTTAGCTCTTCACAATGGTCATCTTACCAACATCCGCCACATGCTCTTCATTCGCATAGTGTTTCTGCTGGAAGCTCTCCCTTGGTTCCCCAAGCCCAGGTACAGATTCAGGCCCCCATTTACCAACATCTACCGTCGATGAATCGGTTTCAACCATTTGATCAAAGTGCAGGCATCAGCGAGGCCGCTCTTCGTGAGTTCATCCAGAATAGCCGTCGGGATCAACAACAGCGCGCGAATGCTGCGAGGAATGCTGCGCTAGTTGGTAGGAGGCCACTTCTCGCATAATACTGTAGCTGTTGTTGACTATGGGACTTTGCTTTGCGCCACTCCATGTACTCTGTTACCATATGTAACATGACTTGCCTTCGGTTTCTGTCGCAGACCAAGAACAGCAGCATGATCAGCAGCTACAGCAGTACCGTTTTGCGCAGTCGCAACAGTCTCAGTTTCATGACCCAGCGATCATGTCGGCAAGCCTTGGTGTGCCACACATGTCAACTCAACAAGCGCCTGGAAATGCTCAACAAGCATTCGGCCTGCCACCAGGCCTGGTGTATCCACCGGGCCTGCAAAATAATGTAGCTAACGATGGTGAGCACTCTTCTCTCTTGTTCCTGAGAGGGCGGCAGCCTGTGTTTGGCGGACCAAGCGCCGTGCCTTCCTGGGCGCGACCCATTCTACCAGGCGTCAAGCCCGCTTGACGCCTGTCGTCCATGAATAACCACTTCTCTCCATCATTCTTCTGGTTATCCCTATCCCCGTTCCCATCACTGCCCATACAACAGCAGGGGCTTGCGTGACCCTTCCTCGCTCGTTCTGGTATGCTTTTCTAGTAACCGGACGCTGACATACACTCCCTTTTTCTTTGATCTCATCCCGAAATTTCCGTATTCCTATGTACAGTGCCACCCACGCGTTCACCCTCGCCGCTGCTCTCGTCCTCCGATTTTCCCGCGCTGACGGCGCAGCTCCCACAGCCTCCCAGCGCTTCGTCCGAGCTCCCCGCTGAAACTCCCACGGACGCCTGCGGCACCGAGCCGGATACAAAGGCGGCACGGCGCGCAGAGAAGGAAGCGGCGGCGGCCGAACGTGCTGCCGAGCGTGCCAGGCGACGTGCAGAGAAGGAACGTGAGAGGAGTGAGAGGAAAGCTGAGAAAGAGAAACTAGAGCGGGAACGGAAGGAGAAAGTGAAGGAGAAGGAGAGGTTGGAAAGAGAGCGAGAACGGGAGAGGTTGGAAAAGGAAAGGGCAGTGGAGCAACGGCAACGTGAAAAGGCAAGAGAATTGGAGGCGGCAGCCAAGGCAGAGGCGCAGAAGAAGGCGAATCTGTCTGCCAAGGTTCAGAAAGCGGAAGCGACCCCCTCATCTGCGTCCAAACGAAAGTCGAATGCAAAATCTACGGAGTCTCCCAAGGTAACATCAACTCCTGTTCCTCCATCCCCATCTGTTCCTTCAGTCTCCCCACCCAGTCAAGGTCCTCTCCTTTCAAAATTGCCTAAGAAGAACCGTCCGCTTGCAAAGCCTATCAGGATCCCTAAGGAGGATGAACTACCAGCGGAGGCACCATCAGTCTTGACATCTGCTGCTACTTCAGAAGCACCTCAGCTTCCCCTCGAGAAAACTAGTGGCAGCGTACGGGATACCAGTTCGACGAGTTCTCGTGGACAATCCATAGAAAGAACCACAAGCGAATCCGCGTCGATCGGGCAACTATTAGCAGAGACTGAGCGTCAGTATCCAACGATGGACATTGGTCATCATCCCTTCTTCGACACACAGAAGCTCAATCCAGCATCCAAGATGACGCTCGAGTATGGTCCCCTGGCGCATGCGCTGTCAGCACTTTCCGTTGGCGGCGGCTCGTTCGCGAATAACATGCCTTCTGGCTCAGTCGACAACGCCGTCTCGTCATTCCAGCAACTACTCGAGACACTCACACAGACAATATCTGACTTGCTCCGGCTGCTTCCCCGCACAACGTGGGATGACAGCTCGTCTTTTGATGGCGTTTTGCGCGACATGCTGAAGGGAGACGACTTTCTTGATGACGGTAGCGAGGATAAATCGCACGCCAGCGCAGGCAAGGACGAAGTCGCCGCTCTCACACTTGCGCTCGAGCGCCGCGCACGCTGGATGGAGGTGCAGCTTTCCAAACTCGAGGAGCTCCACCGCGATATCAACACTGCTGCAGTTCGCGCCGTGCTCACCTTCAATGACTCGGGCTGGGATCTACACGGTTTTGCGCCGCGTTCAGGCGGAACTCTGGAAAAGTTCGACGCCCTGGGTATGGTACAAAAGGAGGACGGCGAGCTGCGCCCGATGACGGCCGACGAGCTCGAGAAAAAGCTCATCGTTGCTAAGGAAGCTGCAGTTTTCGCGGAGACAGAGGTTCGTGAGATTATGGGGCGCATCCAGGCTGTTGGATTGCCAGTCGGTGACGAGTATTGAACCGACACCTTGATGTTTCGCATTAGTTACTCAACGGTAGGGGGAACCAGGACTCGGAATACCAGTTGTTACCTTATCTTGCTCTCCTTCCTTGGGACATGTATTCCCTTGAACTGCAGCCCACATTCCAGTGCTAGACGTAAAATGGCCAGTGTGTTCACGTGTATGCCGATCGATTCGGATAATGTTGGTGGTGGTTATAAGACGGGCGCGGCGATAGAAGAGAAGTGAGGGAGATGGGGACAGCGTGGACCTTGGCGAAGGCGATGCAGAGGGACGCGCAAGGAAAACGTTCTCGTTTAGGGCATGCGTTGATTTTGCAAGATAGACGGACGGTTACAATACATGTGGCTTTAGATTGACGATAGTCGAAATGGAGATGGAGATGGTATTGGAGAATTGGTTACGTTGTTACAAGTTACCGTACAGCATCATGGGGTATGGGAAATGAAATGAACAAACAGAGACGATCTTATCGCTCGTCACCGTCACCAGGTTGACGGTCACCAGAATAAAGGGGGCGTGCCTGTGTAGTCTTTTCCGACTTTTCCGAGCAATTCCGGCGACACGCCGCGCCGCAACCATGTCCGAAAGAGACTGTGGCACACACTCACACGATTGCGCCCAGTTGGAAAGCGACATTTGGTCGAATATACCTTGACGTAGTCATACCCATGTTGAGGGGTAGGGGTAGGGGTAGGTGTCCCCGCCGAAACTCACCATGCCGTCCGGTCGCCTTGAAGCCCAGCAGCCGGAACAAACATTCGACCCCAACATGCCTACCCCTATTACAGATGACCAGCTCTTTGTCCATGCCAAGCACGTCAAGGACAAAGTCGTCGTCACCACCGGTGCGGTCCAAGTAACGCGTTTAAACGAGCTCACTCACACTCTATTCCAATCGCAGGCGCCGCGAGCGGCATTGGGAGAGAAGCCGTGCTGACCTTTGCGAAGCATGGGTGATGTTCTTTCTCGTCTCGATCTATCGACGCTAATTTGCTTGGACATCCCAGGTCCAAAGTCGTGATAGCAGACCTGGATGTGGTGGGCGGGGAGGCGGCGTCGTCAAAAGCATCAAGAAAGAAGGCGGGTATGTACGATCCTGATCCTGCTGTTTGTCGTCAAAAAAAACGAAGGAGCCAATAAGTGACGTGAACGAGTCGCTCATCGTAATCACACCTGCCGCAGGAAGGGATCTTCATCAAGTGCGACGTCACGCAGTGGGACGATCAAGTCAACTTGTTCGAGCTCGGCACCGCATGGTTTGATCACGTCGACATTGTGGTGAGCGGCCACACTCTTGGGGCACACACCTCCCCAGGTACCCGTCAGACTCAACGAAAAATCCCATACAGATACCAAATGCAGGTATAAACGAGAGCGAGCAAGTCTGCTGCTGGGGCAACGTCAAGTTTCTCGATGGCAAGCCTGCGAAGCCAAACTTACTGACGCTAGACGTGAACTTGACCGGTGTGATATACAGTGAGGACTCGCCTTACAGACCATAGGAGGGACCTCCCTCTGACCACCTTTCTTCACTGGTAGCCGCTCACCTCGGGATGTACTACATGAAGCGTGACCGCCCTGCCGGTGCATGGAAATCGCTCGTCATGATCGGATCCATGGGTAAGGAAAGCCCCGTTCCGCTATTCGTTTGGTCCGCCGAAAGATTGACTGCTTTACAGCCTCTTGGGTCGGCCTATTCACCGCGCAGCAGTACACGGCAAAACACGGCGTGTTGGGTCTCATGCGCTCCCTAGATCCCGTCGTGGAGGGTGAAGACATTCGCATGGCGTGTATCCATCCCTGGTTCACAGGTAAGAGTTTTCCTTTCCTACCTTCTACCCCCCTTTCTCATCTCGATCGTTTATCGTTGTGCAGAAACCAACATCATTGACTGGAAGACGAAGGCGCTTACCGCGGGCATGCCAACGACGCCTGTCGAGCGCGTTGCGGGTGCCATCTTCCGTGCCGCAACAGACCCGGATCCAGCCACGAGCGGATGCCCATGGATGCTGCCTGACGACGGGCCCCTCCTCCTCCTCAAGAAGGAAGTCTTACGCGAGGGCGTATACGAGATGCTGAACAACCGCGTTCGCCGTGTTCGGAGGTAAATTTATTCACTTACCCCCCTCTCCGCAACCGGTCCACATGGACCGACACGGACTGAACGAATTACCTAGCTTCAGGTCCACCTTGCTGTTCTGGTCCGCCGTGTTCCACGATTTAGGCCGTCTTCTTCGCCCCGTGCTTATTTCTAATGCCGTCGTCGGGCTGGGGCTGGCGACGGTGTTGAAACTGCGTTCGTAAAGTAGGAGATGGATAAGCAACATACGTTTGGTTGATAGCAAACTCTGTACCACCACCAACTCCGAACTCATACGCCTTAACTACGCGAATTATGCATTTAGTTTTCCTTTTTTTTTTTTTTTCATGCGCCTACCAACTCACCCCGACATTATCTTCACGAATCCGCCTCTTACACCAAGCCCGGCATTCGAATGATGTT